>Ga0247735_1001204_pt1 | contig 10216 bp, 11 predicted proteins | sample UWRJL178409R2_FD_180934 | JGI IMG/M metagenome (GOLD analysis project Ga0247735, IMG submission 180934) | Plant litter microbial communities from Arlington Agricultural Research Station in Wisconsin, United States - UWRJ-L178-409R-2 | ecosystem: Environmental > Terrestrial > Plant litter >...
GTTGCGGCCTTCGCCGTGTAGAGCGCGACGCAGCGGCGCAATTCGGCGACCGCCGCGCCGCTGCCGTTCAGGTTCAGCTGCTCGACGGGTACGTCGCCGCGATTGATGTGGAGTTTTTCGGACGTCGCGAAATAGGCGATGAATTTCGGTTCGAAGCTCGTGACGAAGCCCTTTTTCTCGCCGGACGCCATGCCGACCACGGGCTGAGCGGGATATCCGCCGTTGGTGAGGCGAAAGGTGAGTTTCAGGCGATCCTTCGGCTTGATCGACCAGTTGCCGTTCAGCACCGACAGATGATTGCCGCCATCGATATCGAGGCCGAGCAGGAGGGTGGTCGCCCCGGCGCCATCATAGGTCCTGGTCAGGAAGCAGCCTTTCTGGTCCTTGCCGGCCGCCACCGTCCAGGCGCCGACATCCTGCATGGCATAATCCTGGGCGGAGGCGGCCGCGCCGCCGGACAGGCCGATGAGGAGCGCGAGCGGAGCGCCTGTCGCGCGGATGGCCGCCCGGCGGATAATCTGGACTGGTTCACGCATCCGACACCCGATCTCCACGGCGGCCTGCGCCCGCCCCTGGCCACGAGCGTAGCGCAAGGCGCTGGTTTTGCGGCCAATGGGGGAATGGCGGCTTCCGGGCGAATCGGCAACTGGGCTGTGCGTTGGGGGAATGTCGAAAGTCCGCGGCGACGCGGTGGGCAGGGCGGGCGACCCGGGCTGGATGATGCGCGACGCCTATCGCCTGCGCGGACGCTTTGCACCGGCGGCACAACCACCGACCAGCCCGAGCGATATGCCGAGAAGCAAGCCGAAGGGCGCTGTCCCTGAAAGGTCGAATTGCCACAACAGGATCGAGGCCGGCAGAGAGAAGACTGGACCGGCGATCGTCCAGGCCAGGATGTGGTCGGCGAATGTCGCGCGGCGCATCAGCCACGTCATTGTCACGACAAGCGATGCCGAAATCGGGAACGCGAACAAGGACCCGATCAAGAGGAATCCCGGCAGCACGAGGATTGCCATGGCGGCAGGCCCCATTTCCTTGAACGGAGCACCGGGTTGCGGCGCCGTGACAAGCAAGGTGACGATGACGGCGATACCGACGATCAACGGCAGGATCGCCCCGATCAGGATCGCGGGCAATCGCGACGTCATTGTCGCATGTCGATCGGCCCTTTCGATCATCTCGGTCCCGGCGCCTTGACTGGATCGTTTGGCGAAGGTCGCATGCATGTCTGGTGTCGGCAAATCAGCGCGTATCCGCCCGTTGCGTTGCGCGAGTCTGTTCGACCGGCACCGGCAAGCTTTGGCCGGTCAGTTGAGTGCAGTGTCACCGGAACCGACCAGCCTCCGGGTGCATATTGAGCGTCTCAAAAGGCTAGTTTTGAGACAGGGCTATTTTCTTCCCCACATGGTCTCGCCAGAGGCCCAGTCTTTTTATCCGGTAGTCTACTAGCTCTGAAGATGTGCCAAATTGCTTCGCGATTTCTTGGGACGTGCGCCGCTCTGAGACGGATTGACCAACTATTTTGCGTGGAAGTAGTGTCGCTGACGCGAGGTAATATGCATCGTGCTCCTCGACAGTATCATATGTACGGCCGTAAGACTCGGCGACCTTTGAGATTTTTGTGAGCTTATGGCCAAGAAGAATGTGCCAGACTTCTTCTAGAATGGTGACTCTTTGACGTTCAATGCTGTGGCAATCGTTTAGCAAGACGGCCCAATGGTCATGAGTTTGATCTAAGGGTACGCTCATTGCCGACCACTCATCGCAAGCATCGACGCTCAGCTTATTTATTGTCATAATGTCGATGCACTGGGATTGCCGTAGATGTACGATTTCAATACCTTCAATTTCAAGAAGAAGTGAATTTAGCGGTTGATGATCCTGGAGGCCTAAATCTTCTCTGAACTTCTCAGCCGCGCGCTCCAGCTCCTCCTTAGAAAGGGAAACCGCTAGGTGTTCATTCGCGACAACCGGCGGTTCGTCTGCGTCAGAAGGGGTAGCATTTTGCTTTAGACATTCAGCTGCACGAAGGAGGGACTGCACTGTGCCGGATCGGACATTCTTGCCTGCTCGGAAATGCACAAGGGCGACGTTCTCGAAGCTAAGGCCCTCTTCGTCGGCAGCAGGCCCTAGCCATTCGAGCAGTCGGATTTTAGAATTATTGTCCGGTAGGCCTTCGCCGCGTTCTATACGGGCAAGGGAGGAAAAGCTGATGCCCACGATACCCGATAGGGCCCTGATACTGAGGCCGTCGGCCTCACGCTTGCGCCTAACTGCCTCAATAAGTTTTTTATCAAATGGTTTCATAACATCCCGTGCAAACAGCACACGTTGACACAGAGCCGCGTTACACTATGGTGTGCTGCTGACACAGATTCGCACAGAGCGCGAGGGAAAGCAATGACCCGGCGCAATTGGGCGACGCGTGGCAGCAAATCGGCGCCGAGGCGACGCAGGAGGTCATGATGTCTAGCGATTACCAAGTAGCGACGACGCAAGAAGGTCGGATTATTGTCTTGCTCCATCCCGACTGTGAGATTGGGAGGGATGAAGTTTTGGCTCTCCTGCGCGAGCTAGGTGTGGATGCGTCGACCGTTACTTTCGTAGAACCGGACCGAATCGCTGACTGCGGCGATCTGGAGGGCGCGCCTGTAATCATTCCGATCGACAACGGGAGTTGCGATATCCCGGAGTTGGAGAACGCGGCACGTTATTGCGGCGATGCCGGTGGGCGCGTCGCCGTGTTGTTCGGTTCGGGCTATTCCTATGAGGGCCTGCACCCAATCGCGGACAAATATGGCACGCAGTGCGGCTGGTCGATCGATCAATTGAGAGACTGCGTTTTCGGAGATGTCGACGCACCCCGAGACGCGACGGGGAGGCCCGCGGACCGTTCGGAGGCCCGTGAAGTCAAGTGTAGGAGGTAAAGTTGACCACACGAACCTATCGTCTTGACCATGACCTAGGCTTTGCACCGAACCCGTTTTTCGGATGGTGCACCCTCGCATGCTGCATGCCGAAAATCCGTGAGCACGCCGATGAGGATGACATTATCATTGGGATGGCGGGCGCTGGGAAAAGGGGCTTAGCGCGCATCCACCCTCAGCTCATTTTCTGGATGCAGGTCGATGAGGCGATGGACTTTGACGATTATTGGAAAGATCCGAGATTCGTGAACAAGCGGCCTCAGATGCCGGGACCTAAAATGCGAATGGTGGGCGATCGGAGCTACAGGCACGAACCGGGGCAAGAGGGATGGCGGTTCGAAACCTCGATGCACCACATACCACGCGCTTCTGCAGCGAACGGAAGCCACGTCAATATCGATACAAGCGTCAATCGGCTTCTTGTCGGCAAACGATTCACTTACTGGGGAAATCGTGGGCCCGCCCTGCCCGCTCAACTCATGAGCCTCTTTCCCAATCCACGCGGGCAAAAGTGCCCTCCAGACGGACCGCTCTTGGCGCAGCTCCATCAGCTGGTCGACATCGACAACCCAAAGGGAGCTGTTGGGGATCCTACCGACTGGGATAACCCACGTTATTTCAAAAGAGCTTAAATTAATCTCTTCCCAGGGCTGCGCGCGGCCCGTGGCGCTCTGGGATCATTCCTCCCACCATCGGGTGCTCATTCGGACTATGGCTCACGTCGAAGAGTCCGCAACGCCTGTGGCTGCGCTATTTCTCGTTCCCGAAGTAGACACGGCGGGGCCTGCCCTGCGATAGCGGGTCACCATATTTCCTGATCAGCCTGCCTTCCTAAGGACCTCATGACCCCGACCACCGTCTACGATAGCTACTGGTACTTCGCCGCCGAGCGCCATGCGATTTATGAGCGCCGGCTCATGGACCCGGAGGGGCCGTGGACGAAAGATCCGATCCTCACAACCTACCGGTTCACGAACACTTATCGCGCCGCTGACCGAGTCAGCCAGTACCTCATCGGCGATGTCCAATATCGCCCCGACCGCTCACAAGCGCCGGCTGAGCTGTTTTTCCGCACGCTACTGTTCAAGATTTTTAACAAGATCGAGACTTGGGATTTCATTGAGTCGCAGCTCGGACCCGTCTCTTGGCAAAGCGTTGATCTTTCCGCTATCGACGGGCTGCTCAATCGGGCGATGGAGCGCGGCAATCGTATCTATTCCGCCGCTTACATCATGCCGTCCCCCCAGCTAGGCCATGCGAGAAAGCACGCTAACCATTTGGCCCTACTTGGGCGGATGATGGGCGACAGCCTCCCAGCGCGGATTGAGCAAGCGGCTAGCCTCGCGGACGTATATAATTTGCTGAGGCCGTATCCGGGGCTTGGGCCATTCCTAGCCTTTCAATACGCGATCGACCTCAACTACTCGAACCTTCTTGATTTCACCGAAGCCGACTTCGTGGTGGCGGGGCCAGGTGCGCTTGACGGCATCGCAAAATGCTTCGAGGACACCAGCGGTCGGTCAGCGGAGGAGGTTATCGCCTACATGGTCGAGGTCCAAGACCGAGAGTTCAAGGCGCGGGATATCGACTTTCAAGGGTTGTTCGGTCGCAAACTGCAGTTGATCGATTGCCAGAATATTTTTTGCGAAATATCCAAATACGCGCGGGTGGCCCATCCTGACGTGCGCGGGGCCAATAATCGTACGAGGATTAAGCAATCTTACCGCGCGTCGAAGTTGGATGCAGGTGTGCCGTTCTTTCCGCCGCGTTGGGGAATAAGCTTTCCTGAGAACGAAAGGCCAACTGTTCGACATAAAGTACCGGCGCAAGGTCAATTGTTCTGAGGTGGAGACTCCTTTGACCAATTAAGGGTGCGTCAGGCGGCAATTGGAGATTAGGAGTCACGATGCGCTCGATTTTTCAAGGCCCCCCAGGCCCCCCAGGCCCGCCCGGCGGTGCATTTTGGTCGGCACAGCGCATCGAGGAGCGCCAGAAGGCGAGGCAAATATTTTTCGTGCCCGGTCCTGCGCCTGACTACGATAAGCAGCCCTACGAACTCGAAAACGACCGGCTCCGCGCGGCCTCCTACAACCTCAAGATGGGAGGCGAGGCATATGTCACTCCCGTATCCGACAGTGATGCACAGAGTGTGCGAATGCTTCAGGATGGCGAAGCATTCAGAATCCCGTCCGGGCAGTTTGCATTCCTCCTGACATACGAAGCCGTCCATATACCCGACGATGCATTCGCCCTTGTCGCACTGCGGGCGAGAGAGCTTCAGTTTAAGGGTCTCATCAATGTTTCCGGCTTTCATATCGATCCTGGCTATCAGGGTCGCTTGGTTCTTGCCGTTTACAATGCGGGGCCGGGTGAGGTTCATTTGCGCGAAGGTCAGGTTTTATTCGAAGTTTTTTTCGGCGATCTCGACCAAGCGACAGACCGAGGCTACGAAAAGAGTAGCAAAAAGAAGCCACTCTTTCGAATTGAGCCAGAGGTTATCTCGTCCATTGCCGGAAAATTCGAAACGCTCGCCGGGTTGAAGAGTAAGATAGAAGATATCGAGACCGAACTGGATGGCCGCATTCACTCGCTTGAGCGTGAGCAGGGTGTAACTCGTTGGGCTTCTGCGCTAATCTTGGCATTTCTTATTGCTTTAGGAGTCCGCGAATGCGCCCCGCATTCAGTTTCCGCGACACCAGCGGTTGCGGGAGGTGTCGCCCATGAGTAACGGGCTAAAACGAAGCGCCAAGGCGCGGCGGTTTTATCGATTTTGGTGGCTGACTTTAGCGTTGGCGCCCGTTGTCGCGGTAATTCTAATCGCCCGAGCCTCTGGTGATCGGCTTAAACAATTCGACCAGCTCGGCCTGACGGTGCCCGCCGTGGCCGCCCTTCTGTCCCTTGTCATTGTTCTGAGTATGAGGCTTACTTGGGGGCGCTTCTCAAATGAGAGGCGAAAGGGCGTTATGTCTGCTTCGAGCGCGGTAATTGGGGTCAGGCTTTGGGCTTTTTGCTTTGCATTGCTGCTCGGCGGAATGCTTTTGTCGGCCATTGTAGCTCGTCTTCCGGACTCCCTAAGCTCGCAGTTCGAAGAATCTCCCAAATCGATTGAAACTCAGATCGAACTGAGCTCGAATCAAACGACACCAACTGAAGCTACCGTGAAGGTCACCCGATGAGTTTGCATATGACGCTGGAGCAAGTGCGCCGGCAACTGGCTCCCAGTCGTAATATGACGGGCGATCTAATGCTCGACGAGTATCAGCGATTCGCGGTTAAACTCAATCGCACGGGCCTGAAGGACCGCGCCGCCCTCGACTTTCTTATGATGGGATTGTTTGGCGAAACTGGAAGTTTACTCAGCGAGGTGAAGAAGAAACAACGCGACAAACGGGCCTATTTTTCTTACCGGGAATCTTCGATCGAAGAATTGGGCGACGTATTGTGGTATTTTGCCAATGTCGCGCGCCTCGTTCCTATCAGGCTTTCGGAAGTTGCAACGCTTGCTACTCAAGGAGGTAGCTGGGGCTTCAAGGGGACGCAACATCGACCGCGAACTTTCGCCGCGCTGCAGGAAGCAGGTCGTGAATTTGGCGAGCCGCTGGGGGGGCGCCAAGTAGAGCGCCGCCTTCTCGTTCTCGCTAGCCAAGTCGGTGCACTTCTCGATGTCGGCAGACGGCAAGGCGCCGGCCTTGAAACCATAAGGCATTCTATGGCCGAGGTTTTTCGTGAACTTATCGCTGCAGCAGATATTGCCCACATCAGTTTGCAGGATGCGGCGGCCGCGAGTCTCGTCAAATCGCTCGATCGATTTCCAGTCTTCCGTAGCTGGGGTGAGCCGTTCGACGACAATTTCGATGTCGATGAACAGCTGCCGCGGCGAATGGAGATTGCTTTCCGGGAAAAGCAAACGCCGAAAGGGGTCCCCTACGTTATCCAGCAGTGGAAGGGTATCAATGTAGGCGACCGACTCACGGACAATGCTCCAAGCCCGGACGACTATCGATATCACGACGTGTTCCACCTGTCCTATGTCGCGTTTTTAGGTTGGTCACCTGTCATACGCGCGCTTCTGCGTTTGAAGCGAAAGAGCCAGCCTGAGATTGACGAACAGCAAGACGGCGCCCGAGCGATTATTACGGAGGAGGGAATTTCTAACTGGATATTCTCTTACGGCCTGCGTCATCATGCTTTCGAGGGCGTGACTGGACTCGACTATGGGTTGCTGAAGACAATCCGTCAGATGGTCCGTGGCTACGAAGTGGAGGAACGGTCGCTTTGGATGTGGGAGGAGGCAATCATTAAAGGATTTGAGGTTTTTCGGGAGCTTCGAAGACATAGGGGTGGCATCGTCGTTGCCGACATGGCCCGTCACCGCCTCACCTACCGCCCCTCAAAATGAGCGTAGCGCCTGCAGTCGAAAACTTTGTCGATGCTGTAGCGGCGCTCCAGATGAACAGCTGCTTCAATCCTTACGCGGATCGCTACCCTCCCTTCGACACCGAAGACGCGCCGGTTATTCGCAGGTCTAACCTGAAGTACGTTTTAGGCGCGGCGGTCGAGGGGGGAGTGGTAGATCTTTGGATCGGTCTCGAACTTGGTCACAATGGGGGCCGTCGGACTGGGCTTGCGATGACCGATGACGCTCACCTAGAAGCGCATGGCCAAAGGTTCAATGTCGCGAACCATCTGCGACATGCCACACGAGCCGGCCCGACCAAAGAAATGACTGCTAGTATCGTTTGGGAGGCCCTTGGCTGGGTAAAACGACCAGTATTTTTGTGGAACGTGGTCCCCATTCATCCGCATCGGCCGTCTGAGCCACTATCAAATCGTCGTCACACTTCGAGTGAGCGCGAAGCTTGTTTGCCACACCTACATGTCCTGATCGATCTGCTTCGGCCGAAACGACTAGTTACAATCGGAACTGACTCATCCTTGGCGCTCAAGCGGTGCGGATACCCTCATGTGTCGGTGCGGCACCCCGCCTACGGTGGAAAGCGAGAGTTCCTCGAGCAAATTTCTTCGATTACGTAATCTAGCTAGACTTGCTAAACTGAGTAAGCACCTGGTGGTTAGATCTCCCACCATTCGCCGGAAGAGGCGAATGGTCCCCCCTTCCCGAGCAAGCTCGGGAGGAAACAAGGGCTTACGCGTTCGCCCACTCCGTCAGCAGCGTGAACGCAATCGCATAAGGCGGCGGCGGCAGGAACGCGCCTTCGCCGCCGGCCAGCACCCGCAGCACTTCCTCGCGCGATACCCAGATCGCGTCTTCCAGCTCGTGCTTGTCGATCGTCAGCGCGTCGTCCTCGGCCATGCCGACACAGGCGATCATCAGCGATGACGGGAAGGGCCAGGGCTGGCTGGCGATGTAGCGGACGTCGGTCACGCGCACGCCGGCTTCCTCCATGATCTCGCGCGCGACGGCTTCCTCGATCGATTCGCCCGGCTCCAGGAAACCGGCCAGCGCCGAATAGCGGCCTGGCGGCCAGGCCGGTTGCCGGCCGAGCAGCGCGCGGCCATCATGTTCGGCGATCATGATCACCACCGGGTCGACGCGGGGGAAATGCTCGGCGTGGCAATTGGGGCATTTGCGGCCCCAGCCGGCGCGGTAGATCTGCGTCGGGGTGCCGCAATTGGCGCAGAAGCGGTGGCGCGTATGCCAGTCGAGCAGGCTGCGCGCCGCGGCATAGGTCGCCGCCTCGCCGGGCGCGATCCGGTCGAGCAGGCCGAACATGCGCATCGGGCGGCCGGCGGGCGGCTTCATGCCCGGGGTCAGCGCGGCGAAATGGGGCTTGCCGTTGTCGAGGCCGAGCAGCAGCAGGTCGGAGCCCTCGGGCGCATCGGCCAGGTTGGTCCAGACCAGCCGGCCTTCGCCGTCCAGCTCGGGCTCGAAATCATTGAGCACGAGCAGTTTCGCGCGCCAGTCGCCCATCGCGGCGGCGAGCGCCTCCGGATCCTGGCGGAGCGGATCGGCCCGGTCGAGCGTGCCGCCGGTGAAGCCTGGTGCGATCATGGGAGCGGACTCATTTATAGCGGGCGAGATCGGTCATCAGGGTGGCGACGGCGTCCTTGCGCATCGACCATTGATCGGCGGGGAAGAAATTGACCATGATCGTGCCGCGCATCTTCCGCGTCGGATCGACCCAGGCGATCGTGCCCGCGGCGCCGCCCCAGCCATAAGTGCCCTTGCCCGGGCCGCCGGGCTTGTCCGCGAGCGTGACCGAGCCACCGGCGCCATAGCCGCTGAGCGGCGCGGGGCCGGCATCGTCCATCGGCGTATAGACCACGCCCGGGGGCAGCAGGTTCGACATCATCAGCGCGGCCGTCTCGGGCTTGAGGATGCGGACGCCGTCCAGGGTGCCGCCATCCTGCAGCACGTGGAGGAAACGATCATAATCGCGCGCCGACATGACCAGCCCGGCGCCGCCATAAGGCCAGCTGGGCGGGGAGAGCCAGACCGAGCTGGCGGCCGGATCGATCGGCAGGCGCGCCTTTTCGTCGACGGTCGATACGTCGAACGCGCGGCCGGCCGAGAGCTGCTTCATCGCCTCGCGCTGGAAGATATAGTTGGTGGCGAAGCGCCCGACCTCGGATTGCGGGACCGTCCAGTAGCTGGAGGTCATTTTCAGCGGATCGAAGATGCGTTTCTGCACGAAGGCGTCGAAGGGCATGCCGCCGGCCACCTCGATCACCCGGCCCATCACGTCGAGGCCGATCGAATAGCTCCATTTCGTGCCGGGATCGGCGATCAGCGGCGCCCTGGCGACCTGGTTGGCAAAGGCCTCGAGCGTTGGCGGGCGAGTCTTGCGCGCGGCGGCGTCGAGCGGGCCGCTGAGCGCGCCGGGGGTGAGGCCGAGGCGATTATATTCGCCGAGCAGCGGGCCCTTGGTGACGATCGAATAGCCGAGGCCGGCGGTGTGGGTGAGCAGGTTGCGGACGGTGATCGGCCGCGCGGCCGGGCGGCTGTCGAGCGTGGCGGCATTGAGCTGCACGCGCATCGACTTGAAGGCGGGGATGAAATCGCTGACCGGCTGGTCGAGCCCGATCTTGCCCTCCTCGATCAGGATCATCGCGGCCATGGCGGTGACCGGCTTGGTCATCGAATAGACGCGCCACAGGCTGTCCGGGCCGGCCGGGGCGGCAGTGGGATCGTCGGCGATCTTCCCGGCGCTGACGAAGACCGTCGGCCGATCGCCAATGCCGAACGCGCCGACGATGCCGGGCATCTTGCCGGTCGACACGTAGGAATCGAAGAGCGCCTGTGTGGCGGGAAGGGGGGCCTGTGTGGC
>Ga0247735_1001206_pt1 | contig 10211 bp, 11 predicted proteins | sample UWRJL178409R2_FD_180934 | JGI IMG/M metagenome (GOLD analysis project Ga0247735, IMG submission 180934) | Plant litter microbial communities from Arlington Agricultural Research Station in Wisconsin, United States - UWRJ-L178-409R-2 | ecosystem: Environmental > Terrestrial > Plant litter >...
CCCCAGCGTTGCCGGCATCGCTACGACCATATCGATCTGCCGCCGATCACGCCGATCGTGACCCGGGTGGAGCTTTTCGGTGGTCGCTGCCGGGGCTGCGGCCGGCGCTACCGCGCCGAAGCGCCGGCAGGCACGCCTCCTGGCACGCCATTTGGCCCGGGGATCCGGTCGCTGCTGACCTATCTGCACCACAGCCATCATGTCAGCTTCGAGCGGCTGTCGCGGATCGCCGCCGAACTGTTTGGGCTTGTCATTTCCGAGGGCGCTATTGCCAATATCTTCCGGCGCATGGGCAGGACATGACCGCCGCCGCCAAGGCGATCGGCGACACGCTGCTCTCAGCCCGGATCATCGCTTCGGATGAGACAACGACCCGCACCAATGGCATCACCCAGTGGCAATGGGTGTTCATCTCGGACACGGCGGACCTGCACAAGATCGCCCCACGCCGGGCCCGCAGCGTTGCCGAGGAGGTGCTCGGCGATCACCAGCCCGACGTGTGGGTGTCGGATCGCTATGCTGGGCAGCAGGAACTGGGCAAGGCGCATCAGGTCTGCCTCGCTCATGTGCTGCGCGACGTCCAAGATGCCATCGACTGTGGCGACACGATCTTCGCCCCGAAAATCCGCGATCACCTCAGGTGGGCGGAGCCGGTCAAGGTTCCCGCGATGCGCAGCATCGTTGGAATACTGGCGGAGGGGATCCGGGTCGGCAAGCGACGACACGAGCTCAAACCCTCGACCCTGGCATGCTACGCCGCCAAGGCTGACACGAAACTCTCTCAACTGATGCGCGCGCCGGTCGCCCATCCCGCCGGCAAGATCCTGCTCAGGCAGATCAAGGCCTGAAGGACGAAGTTCTTCGTGTTCCTCACCAACCGCGATGTGCCCGCCACCAACAACATCTCGGAACGCGAAATCCGGCCCTCCGTCGTGTTCCGAAAGGTCACCAACGGATTCCGGTCCGACTGGGGTGCCCAGATCCACGCCGGCTATCGCTCTGTCACCGGAACCGCCCGTCTCAGCGGCAAATCTGCTCTCGGCGCCATCCGCGACCTCGTCGACGGCACCTTCGCCGTCGCCTGAGCACCACACTCACCAACCAGGTGAGCAGTTACACTGCAGCGGCGTCTGGAGCCTCTGCCTTCGAAACGGCCGCGCGCGCGACGTCGAAGAAATGCGGATAGCGCCTGAAGAAATCCAGTTTTGCCATCTTGATTAGTCCGTCGATGCGGCCGGCCGTCCCGCATATCTTCACAAGCAGCAAAAGGCGTGCGGCGTGGAATTCAAGAATATCGTCGGTGACGAGAGGCAGGCTCGCAGGCTGGGTGCCGAGGCGGGAGAGTGATTTCATGCGACCGGCGGCTCGAACCGGAGCAGGCAACGATCGGCGATGTCGTAGAGACAACCCTTCAGATAGGCGGAATGATCGGGGAGTCCCGCCGACCGCTCGGCGTTGGAGATATCCATCTGCTCGACGCAACGCGCATGAAAGCTCGCGCCGTCCGCAACAAGGACGCCCGACATCAGGCGGGTGCGGAGGGACATTGCGTCCGATTTGACGCGGCTCTGGACCGCACGTGTTTCGTCGGTTTCCATATAGCGGGATGAACGCACCAGCGCGCCGTAATCGCGGCGCAATTCGACCGCCAGCTCGAAGGTTTTTTCAAGGGGCATCGCCCAACCCGCGTCAGATGCATTTGAATGCTAAGCCGCCGGTAAAGACCGACGTGATCGATGCGACTATGCCCGCTCGCCTGTACGCGGCCGGGTTCCTACCCGAGGTGGAGGCGCCGGACCAGAAGAGGAAAGGTCGTAAGGTAATGTAGAATGAAATTTGCTATATACAAATCGATTCAACTTCTCCTATGCTCCTCGAGCATCGAAGGCTGCCCGATCTCATCATCGCGGCCCAGGCGCGAACGCAAAATCAAGGCTGGCCGACGGGTCCGGTACAGCTCAGGCGAGAGGAAAGATCAATGCGGCGTTCAACTGATCACATTTTGACCACCCATGGCGGCAATCTGCCCAGGCCGGCCGATCTTGACGAATTGCTAGTCGACGCGGATACCAAGCAGACGGCGGTGCAGGAGCGCCTTCCCACGGCGGTTCGCGAAGTGGTCGAGAAGCAGATCGCCTGCGGTGTGGATATCATCAACGACGGCGAATATGTGAAAGCCGCCAATATGGGCAGCTACACCAGCTACATCGCCGCGCGCGTGACCGGGTGGGAAATGCTGCCGCGCGACCCCCAGGCGCCATCGAAGCGCGCTGGCCCCGGCGAGCGGGACCGGCTCGATTTTCCAGGCTTCTACGAATCCGGTCTCTGGTTCGCCGGTGCGGGCGGCCCGGTGCGGCCGGGCTTCATGACGCCCGGCAACGTTCCAAAACGGCCGGCGACCGAGAAGGTCTGCACGGGACCGCTCACCTATATTGGTCAGGCGGCAATCGCCAAGGATGTGGAAGCGCTCAAGAAAGGGCTCGAGGGCAAGAGCGGAGTCGACGGCTTCATTGCCGCGCTGGGGCCGCTCAGCGCCGGCGCCGGTGCGCGCAACGCCCATTACCGGGACGAGCGCGACTATATGATGGCGGTCGCGGCGGCGATGCGCGAGGAGTATAAAGCGGTCACCGATGCCGGGCTGATCGTTCAGATCGACGAGCCCGAATTCGCGACGAGTTGGATGTTCTATCCGTCATGGAGCGTCGAGCAATATCGCGACTATCTCGAATTCGCGGTCGAGGTGATCAATCACGCGCTCGACGGGCTTCCGGAAGAGCAAGTCCGCTTTCATATGTGCTGGGGCAGCGGCCACCGCCCGCATACCAACGACATCGAGTTCCGCCACATCGTCGACCTGCTGCTGAAGGTGAAGGCGCAATGCTATACCTTCGAGGCGAGTAATGTCCGTCACGCGCATGAATGGCGTATCTGGGAGGATGTGAAGCTGCCGGAGGGAAAGATTCTCTGTCCGGGCGTGGTTGGCCATCAGACCGATCTCGTCGAGCATCCCGAGCTGGTGGCGGAGCGGCTGGTCAACTTCGCCAATCTGGTCGGCATGGAAAACCTCCAGGGCGGGACGGATTGCGGCATCGGATCGCGCGTCGGCCACCCGGAGGTCGTATGGGCGAAGCTCTCGGCGATGGCGGAAGGCGCCGCGATCGCGACGAAGCGCCTGAAAGGGCGCTGAGGGGCGGCCTCCCGGCCGGGTGGCGGTGCGACATCCGGCCGGGAGGCGCTATCGACTCATTCGGCGACACGCGGCGAGCGGATCGCGGCAGATGGATCAGCCTTTTGCAACGGGCAGCGCGCCCAGCCGTTCAGACACCGTCTGAGCCGAGTCCAGCAGCATCTTGCAGAAGTCCTTTTGACGCGGCTTGGTCATCAAATCGGACGGCCCGAGCAAAGTCAGCGCCGCGGCGATCTTGCCGCTATAGTCGAAGATCGGTGCGGCCATGCCGGCAAAGTTGCGGTTGAGCATGCCGGCGGTCGATGCGTAGCCGAGCTCGCGCGCTTTTCGGACACCCTCGTCGATCTCTTCCTGCGATGGCGCGCGGGCATTTGCCGCGCCGTCGAAATCCGCTTGTGCCTTCAGAGCCCGTTCGGTCTCCTGTGGCGGTAGATGGGCGAGAAAGACGAAGCCGGTGGCTGTGGTCGTGACGGGCAGGATATAGCCGAGCCGGATCAGGAACGCGCCCTGCAGCCGGCCATCGGCCTTGGCGACGATGCATGGGCCGCGGTCGCCCCACAACGACAGGTAGATCGCACAGTCTGTACGGTCGCGCAGATCGGTCAGAATGTCCGAGGACATGCCGACCACGTCGACCTGACGGATCGCCGCCAAACCGAGCTGGATAGCGAAAGAGCCAAGCCCGTAATAGCCGTTCTGCAATTCCTGATAGGCCATATTCTCCCGGACAAAGCTCGCCAGATAGAGATGGACCTTGCTCGGCGGCATACTTGCGCGTGCCGCGATCTCGCGGAGCGGCAGTGGACCTTCGGCCATGCGCAATACCCTGAGCACCCGAAATCCCACCTCGATCGACTGGACGCGCCGGCGCGATTGTTCGGTGTCAGCCATTATAGTTTTCGTCCCTCGTCACACTCTGCGATCTTCTTTACGCCCAGCCCGCGATCTGTCCATTCGACAGTTGGCGCGCAGGGTAGGGCGTGCCGAAGCCGCCGCGCGAGAACGCGGGACGGCGGGCCTATGCGGTCGCGTGCTGAGCGGCGCGTTTGCGCGTGTTCCACGTCTCAAGCGTCGCGTGCGCCTGGCGTGCGGCCTCATCGAGAAACCCCGGAGCCTCGGTACGGGCGGCGATTTCCAGCCGTAGCCCATTGGGATCGAAGAAATAGATCGAGCGGACGAAGTCATGATCGACCAGCGGCGTGGTCTTCACACCATGTTCCGCAAGCCGCCGGCGCATTGCATCGACATCCTCCACGGACCCGGTCTCGATCGCGAAATGCTGTACCCAATCGGGGGTATTGGGCGAGGGTGCCGGCATGTCCTCGCCGCCCAGATCGAAAAACGCGATGTAGGAGCCGTCGCCCAGCTTGAAGAAGAAATGGACATATGGCGTTTCCTCACCGGTGCTCGGAACGCGTTCGGACAGCATGCAGTTCACCAGCGGCAGGCCGAGAATGTCCTCGTAGAAATGGCGTGTCTCCTCCGCATCCCGTGCGGGGTAGGCGAAGTGGTACAAGCCCTTGAGCGGTCTAGGGTCCGTCATGATGCTCTCCTTTGCAGGAGGCATAACAGCCGAGCGCCCAGCGCCTGTCACCCGAACCGGGTGACAGGGTCAGGTGACGCCGCCGGCATCGCGGGTCATCATGTCGACGAAGCGCCGCAAGGCCGCGGATCTGTCGCGGCTGCGCCATACGACCAGCACGTCGAACGACAGGCCGAGATCGGTGATTCGGACGAGGCGGATGTTGCGTCCGGGCGAATCAAATCCGGTCGCAGTCACCAGTCCCACGCCCATACCGACCGCCACCAGACCCAGCATGATCGAATTGGTCGAGCATTGTTCGATGAAGCGTGGGGCGTTGCCGCTTTCGATGCATGCCGCGACCAGACGGTCGTAATAGCCCGGCGCGGTTCGGCGCGCCGGGCCAAGAACGGGTTCATCGACCAACTCTGCCATCGAGACCGCCGAGCGATCCGCGAGCCTGTGGCTTTCATGGACCGCCAGCATGGTCTCGCCGACACCGATCCGCGCCCGATCGAGTTCGTCGGCATCGCGATCATCGACGTGTGCATCATAGACGAGCCCCACGTCGAGCGCCCCGTCTTTCAGCGCCGCGATCTGCTGGAGCGAACTCATCGACCGGAGTTCCAATGTGACGCCCGGTTCGTGTTCCCGGAATTTTCGAAGTCCTTGCGAGATAATCGAATGCGCGGTGATGATCTCGCTCAATCCGACTCGGATCGTGCCGAGATGACCGCTGCCGAGCCGCTTGGCGCGGTCGGTGGCGCGCTCGACCTGAGACAGAATCTCCTCGACTTCTTCCAGAAAGGCGCGCCCGGCGTCGGACAGGCGGACCCCGCGCGGCAACCGCTCGAACAGCTCTACGCCGAGTTCGTTTTCGAGGTCGCGAATCTGTCTGGTGAGGGCGGGCTGGGCAACGCGCAGGATCGTTGCGGCCCGACCGAAATGCTGCTCGCGGCCGATCACGCGAAAATAGCGAAGGTGGCGCAACTCCATCGGCTTTTCATACTTGGGTGGTATCAAAGTCACAATAACAAAGAATTGGACCTATCAGTCGCCAGAAATCATCCTTTGCTCACACAAACACGAGTGGAGAGCGATGGAGACCGACTGCCTCGAAGTGCTGAAATTCGGCACGGTATCCGCGCTCGACGTGCACGGAACCCAGATCGAGATGTTCACGGCTGGTAACGGCGCGCCGCTGCTTTTCCTGCATGGCATCGATGGGGTGGAAGGTGCGGCAGACCTGCTGCGCGTGCTGGCGAACGACTTCACCATCTACGCGGCCTCTCATCCCGGTTTTGGCGGATCGGCGCGACCGCGCGATATCAATCGGGTCGACGATCTCGGCTATTTCTATCTCGATATGATGAACCTGCTGGACCTGCCCCGGCCGGTCGTGGTCGGCACCGGCTTCGGCGGCTGGGTCGCGGCGGAGATACTCACCAAGGAACCGGCGCGTGCCGCGCACCTCGTTCTCGTCTCGCCGCTGGGTCTGCCCACGGCCGACCGGCGCGAGCAGCATGTCGCGGATGTCTTCATGCTGTCGCGTCAGGAACTCGGCCGACGTATGCAGGTCGGCGCGCCGCCGGCGGGCAGCGACATGAAGCGGCTCGCCGGCCTACCGGACAGCGAAATCCGCCGGCTGATGCGCAACGACGAAGCGGCGAGCCTGTACGGCTGGACACCGTATATGGCGAACCCAAAGCTCGGCGCACGCACGCACCGGATCACTGCGCCTACGCGGGTGGTTTGGGGGATGGACGACGCCATCGTCACCGCCGCGTACCGCGAGGCTTGGCGCGCTGCTTTGCCGCAGGCGGACGTCGAAACCTTCGCCGAGGCCGGGCACCGCGTCCATGCCGACCAGCCGGCCAAGCTCGCTGCCGCCATCGCCGCCTTCGCTGGCCGCTGAACCGCGCATTCGAAAGAGAAGAAGATGAAAGTCTGGCATTTCACGGAACAGGCCTATCACCCCGCTTTCGAGGTGCCTGGGGCGATGCGCGTCACGCTGCCGCAGCATCATTGCGATCCGCTCGAAGCCGGGCGCCTGCTCAACCGATATCTCGACGAGTATCTGCTGGCCGACGAGCTCGGGCTGAACATCATGGTCAATGAGCATCATGCCGCAGCCACCTGCATGTCGACCTCGTGCATGACGACCTTGGCCATTCTCGCCCGCCAAACGCACAACGCGCGGCTGCTTGCGCTCGGCATCCCGCTTGCGAACCGTTCGAATCCGCTGCGTGTGGCAGAGGAAATCGCGATGGTCGATGTGCTTTCTGGCGGGCGGCTCGAGGTCGGGCTGGTCAAGGGCGCAGCCTATGAATTGTTCATGTCGAACCGCCAGCCCACGGGTTTCATGGACCGTTTCTGGGAGGCGCATGACCTGATCCTCGCCGCGCTTTCCAATACCGGGGAGAATTTCTCCTGGGAGGGCGAGCATTTCCACTATCGCACGGCCAGCCTGTGGCCGCGTCCGGTCCAGCAACCGCATCCGCCGATCTGGATGACCGCATCGAGCGCGACGAGCGCGCGCGGCTACGGCGAGCTTGGCTATACCTGTGCGACCTTCCTGTCGGGTGCGGTGGCACGGTCGGTGTTCGACGGATATCGTGAAGCCTATGTCGCCACGCATGGCAAACAGCCGGCGCGGGACAAACTTGCCTATCTCGCGCTTGTCGCGTGTGCCGATGATCGCGCCACGGCCTTCAGCCGGGCCGAGCAGATGAAAAGCTATTTCACCACAGCGGCGCGACTCGATCCGCAGTTCCGCAATCCCTGGGGTTTCAACCCGGTCGATGCGAACGTGCGGATGCTGCAGGCCGGCCCAGCGGCGATGCGGCCGCGGATGCGGAACGGCAAGCCGGTGCCGGTGGATGGCACGATCGAGGAATATATGGATGCCGGGCTGTTCTTCGTGGGCACGCCTGACGATGTTTACGAACAGCTCGCACGATTCCACGCCGAAACCGGCGGTTTCGGCAATCTGCTGATGATGGGGCAGGCGGGCGAACTCGACCATGCCGATACCGTCGACAATCTGACCCTTGTCGCCCGCGAGGTCGCGCCGCGACTGGCCGCGCTGCCGGAAATGCCGATCGAGGTGCGTTATGAGGCGGTTGGCTGAGGCGATCATGCGCGATGCCGCCAGCACCACCGACGGGCTCGCAGACGGCATCGCGCGCTATGTCGCGCTGTTCAAGGCATCACCGGCGGCGCGCGACGTCGAGACGAACCGCCTGATTGCGGACCTGACCGCAGGACGCTTCAGCCAAGGATATGCACCCCAGATCGAACGGCACGACAGCTATATCGCTCTTCCCGGGAGGGAGATCCCCGTGCGGATCTACAGTCCAGGCGGGGCGGGGCCGCACCCGGCCCTCTGTTATTTTCACGGCGGCGGCTTCTCGATGGGCAGTATCGCCAGCTTCGACGTAGTTTGCGCGGCGCTGGCGCAAGCGAGCGGCGCGGTGGTGATAAGCGGCCACTATCGTCGCCTGCCCGAAGCCGACTACGCGAGCGCACAGGACGATTGCGATCAGGTGCTCGCCTGGACGTTCCGCCAGGCAGAGTCGCTCGCGATCGATCCGTCTTCGGTGGCGGTGGCGGGCGACAGTGCAGGCGCCTTGCTGGCGCTGGCCGCGGCGGCCAATACCCGTGACGCGGGCCAAGCGATGCCGGTGTGCCAACTGCTCTTCTACGGCACCTTCGCGATGGAGCCGACGCGCCCGACTTATGCCGCAAGCCGCGACCCGCTGCTCACCGCCGAGCGCATCCGCAGCTACATCGCTGTGTTTCGCGACGCTGGCGGGCTCGATCGCCATCCAGCGCCGGTCGATCGCATCGACCTGGCCGGGCTGCCCCCCACCCACATCGTCGCCGCCGAGTTCGATCCGCTCCGCAACGAAGCGGAAGAGCTCGCCGCGCGGCTTGGCGCCGCCGAGGTGGCGACGTCGTTCAGGTGCGCGCCGGGAATGATCCACGGATTTCTGCGCGCGATCGGGGTTTCGCCTGCCGCGCGGGCCGAGCTTGGCCACGCCGCCGATGCGGTACGCCCGTTTCTGAGGGGATAAAGACGTGAAGAAGGACGACAGTTACGATCGGGGCCGCGCCATGCGGTTCGATATGTTCGGCGAGCCGGGCGTGCGCTCGCTTGACACGGTCGATGACTTCAACGAGCCGCTTCAAGATCTTGTGACCCGCCTGTGCTTTGGCGAGGTGTGGAGCCGCCCCGGTCTCGATCGCAAGACACGTTCGATGCTCACCATCGCCATCTTGGTCGGCCAGTCACGCCCGGATCAGCTACGCAATCACATTAAGGGGGCGCTCGCAAATGGCGTCACTAAGGCGGAAATCCGCGAGATCCTGCTCCATGCCACGCTCTATGTCGGCCTGCCCGCCGGCACGGACAGTTGGCGCCACGCCCGCGAGACGCTGCAGGAAGCCGATGCCTACTGAACTGGCAGCACTCGAGCCGGTGGTGGCGCAAGTTCACAGCGCGATCTCGCCGATCGAGGACATCATCGCGGCTGCGCGCAATGGCCGCCCGTACATCTTGGTCGACGCCGAGGATCGCGAGAACGAGGGCGACCTCATCATCCCGGCACAGTTCGCGACACCCGACCAGATCAACTTCATGGCCCGTCACGCCTGCGGCCTGATCTGCGTGGCGATGACCGATGAACGCGCGCGAGACTTGCGGCTGCCGCCGATGGTTGCCGAAAACCTGTCGGGGCATCGCACTGCCTTCACCATCTCGATAGAGGCGCGCGAGGGGGTGACCACCGGCATTTCGGCATATGACCGGGCGCATACCATCGCCGTCGCGATGGACCCCACCAAGAACTGGTCCGATATCGTGTCGCCCGGGCATGTCTTCCCGCTCGTGGCGCGTCCAGGCGGGGTGCTTGTCCGTGCCGGCCATACCGAGGCGGCCGTCGATGTCTCGCGGCTCGCGGGTCTGCTACCAGCCGGCGTGATCTGCGAGGTGCTCAACGACGACGGCACGATGGCCAGGCTGCCCGACCTGATCCGGTTTTCGCAGGCGCATGGCATCCCGATCGGCACCATCGCTGATCTGATCGGCTATCGCCGCCGCACCGAACGCTGTGTCGAGCGCGCCCATGAAGAAGCGTTCGACACGATCTACGGGTCCGATTTCCGGCTCTCCGTGTTTCGCAACCTGATCGACGATGTCGAGCATGTCGCCCTGTCGCGGGGCGTGATCGTGCCTGATCGTCCGACGCTGGTGCGTATGCACCGGCTCGATTTCGTGTCGGACATGCTCGGGCCACGGACCGGGCGCCGCGAGTATGTCGAGCGTGCGCTTGCCCGGATCGGCGCGCATCAGGGGCCTGGCGTGATGGTCTTCATCCGAGATCCTTCGACCAGCGCGATCTCCGAGCGACGCAGCAACGGATCGGTCCCGACCCGCGACCAGCGCATCCGCGACTATGGGGTGGGCGCGCAGATCCTACTCGATCTCGGGATCAGGGACAT
>Ga0247735_1001207_pt1 | contig 10204 bp, 10 predicted proteins | sample UWRJL178409R2_FD_180934 | JGI IMG/M metagenome (GOLD analysis project Ga0247735, IMG submission 180934) | Plant litter microbial communities from Arlington Agricultural Research Station in Wisconsin, United States - UWRJ-L178-409R-2 | ecosystem: Environmental > Terrestrial > Plant litter >...
GATGGCCGCCGGGGTTGTGCTGCTCTGGGCCATGGCCTCCCGGGCGCTGCGCGGGCTGTCGCACCTGTTGGAGAACCCGCGGGAGATCCTTATCACCCCGCTCGTGGCGGTGATGGTCGCCACAATCGCGCTGCCGATTAAGCTCTGGGCGGCGTTGAGTATGAACCGGCAGGGCTGGCTCACCCGCCAGGACGGCCAGCGTGTGCAGGGCCAGCAGGAGATCGAGGTGGTCGCCCATGCCAGTTCGGGCTGAACTTGGACTGCGGCGGTTCTTCCTTGCGCTACTGATGATCGCGGCGCTGCCGGCACTGCTGGCGACAACGGCGATCGTCTACAACCGGCCGGCTCCCCCGCCGGGACCGCCGGCCTACAACCCCACCCCACTGACCCGCGATGAGGTACTGATCGCCCTGCTCGCGCGGGAGTTGCAGCGCAGCCGCAAACTCACCGCGATCGCGCCGTCCCTTCCACCAGGGCCGCAGTTGGTGCCCGCCACCTTCCCCTCGCCACTACCCACGATTGTGCTGTCGCCGCGGCCGGAGCCGTACACCCTGGCCGAGGTGCGCGACAGTGTTCCCGACGCCTTCGAGACGGTCGACAACATCCTTCTGGTCAAGGCGAGTATCGAAGTTCCCCGCAATTCCGAACTTATTGTCGACGGCACCACAACGCCAGATCTCCGGCTTCTCAGTACCCCCGCCGGTTTTGTCACGATGATCGCCCAGGGCGGCACGCTGAAGTTCCAGGGAACGCAGCAGGCGCCGCTCTCCGTCTCGAGCTGGGACCCGGGCACCTCCGCCGTCGACGAGTTGTTTGTTGATGGCCGCTCGTTCCTGCTCGCCATGGGCGGCCGGATGGACATCAGTCACACCGACATCGGCCACCTCGGCTTCGGCACCGGCACAAGTTCGGGGGCAGCCTGGCGCAGTGACGACCACACGGTCGACAGCGAAGTGATCCCGTCTGTCGGCACCGTCTCCAACTCGGTGCTGCACCACAACTGGTTCGGCGCCTACACCTTTGAGGCCACCGGGATGCAGTGGATCGGCAACACCTTCGCCTATAACGCGGCCTACGGTTTCGACCCGCACGACCTCAGCAACGACTTCCTCGTCGAGCGCAATGTTGCCCACCACAACGGGCGGCACGGCTTCATTTTCTCGCGTGGCTGCGATCGCAACATCCTGCGCGACAACCTCGCCTACAACAATCGCGGCCACGGTTTTATGATCGACGACGGGCGGTCGGAAGACACGTCGTATGCGGATGCTGCGCGGCTGCCGTCCAACAACAACCAGCTGGTCAATAACCGGGCATACAACAACGATGGAAGCGGAATCGAGATCGAGGGCGGCACCGGCACGGTGGTGAAGGGGAACGTGCTGGAGGACAACCATGTGGGGGTGCGGGTCAAGAGTGACGCCTCCGCGCTCATCGAGAAGAACCGGATCAGCGACAGTGCCCTCGCCGGGGTCGATGTGCTCGACGGCAGCGGATCGGTGAAAATTGCGAACAACTCCGTCAGCGGAGGCTGGGCGGGCATCGCCCTCGGCAGGCAGCACTCGGCCACGCTCGAAAAGAACACCCTCGTGGATACATCAACGCCCGTCGCGGTCGCCGGCCAGGCCGTACGCGAAGCGAACATCGGCTCCACCATCGGGCAGGTTTTCCGCTGGAACCCTTTGCTGGTGTTGTGGTCGGCCATCCTCGGGGTCCCGATCGTTTTCGGGATCTACCGGCTGGCGCGGCTGGCGGCACCCCGACGGGACCTGGACGGTGCGTTGCGCCGCTAAGGTAATCTGATGCCCACGATTGCCGCCCTCATCGCCTGCGCCCTCCTTGTTGGGCTTGCCCTGTTGCAGGCGGCGCTGGCCGCCGGCAAACCGCTTGGCCGCTACGCGCACCACGGCCAGTTCGAGGTTTTGCCGCAGAACCTCCGCCGGCGCAGCCTTGTGATGATCGCCGTCTACGCGGTGTTTGTGCTTATCGAGTTGCAGGGCGTTGGCCTGATCGCGGTGTTCTCCGAACTCCTCGGGCTGGTCGCGATCTGGGCCCTCACGGTCTACTTTTTTGTCACGTTTGTACTGAGCGCCATGTCGCGCAGCCGTCACGAGCAGATCCTGATGTCGAGTGTGAGCGTCGCCCTCGCGGCGCTCAGCCTCATCGTCGCGATCGCCGGCCGCGTCGAGGCGTAGTCGGGCAGGCGCCCTGCCGGCTCAGGCCGCGACAGCTTCTGCAGCCGCGCGCCAGGCGAGCGTCGCGCATCCCCCGCGCAGCGGCAGGCGGCCGATTCCCGCAAAAACGGCGGCATCGCCGAGGTCATCATCCGGCAGCACCCCGTTCCAGACACTCTCGGAGAAACGCTCGAACTGGCGGTGGAATTCGGCGACGGGCACTCCCGTAGCGACCTCGCAGAGGGCGGATGCCGACGCGGTGGACACGGTGCATCCGTGGCCCTGCCAGTTCAGTGCGAGAAGGATCCCGTCCTCGACGCTGACCTGTACCCGCACTTCGTCCCCGCAGGTTGCGCTGCGCAAAAATGCCTCCCCGGTGAATGCCGGCGCAATCCCAAACCCGGTACGGGAACGGTCGAGGTCCTCGATCAGCTGCTGGCGCATCGCGTCGCTGAGCGGCTCGGGGGCAGCATCCATGCCCTGCGGGAAACGGGTGGGGTCGGGAAGCGACATCAGAAGCTCTCCAATTCGTCGAGGCCGGTATAGGCGGCACCAATGTCGTTGATGCGCGCACGGCCCGCCCGCAGCGCCTCACCGAGCACGGCCGCCGCGAGCAGGCTGACCACACTGGCGGCCGCGGCGTAGCTGTCGAAGGCGGTCACGCTGTCGAGGGGACAACTGATGAAGTGATCGGCCTGCGCGGCATAACGTCGGCCGCCCTCGTCGGCGATCAGGATGAGCGGGGCATCGGATGCTGCGAGCTGGCCGACCAGCCGCGAAAAGAACTCGGGACGGCGGCGGAAACCGACGAGGAGCACCACGTCGTCCGGGTGGAGGGCGGCGATCTCTTCCCCGATCGACTGGCCGGGCAGTGGGGCGAGTGCGACGTTGTCGCGTACCTGGGCGAGCTGCTGCCGCAGGTGCAGCGCGACCGGGTAGCTATTGCGGAAACCGAGCACCACCACCCGCCGCGCGCCGGCGATGACCGGGGCGATGGCCGCCGTGTCGAGGGCGGACAGGGCGTCGCGCAGGTTCGCGACTTCCCTCTCCAGCTGGGCGGTGACGCTGGCGGGGGTGTCCCCCGCGATCGGGGTTCCCGCCGAGCGCAGCGCACGCACGTGGTCGCGCACCTCTTCGGCGTTCTCGAAGCCGAGCCGGCGGTAGAGCCGGCTGATGGTGGCCTTCGACACCCCGCTGAGCCTGGCCACCTCGGAGGCGTTGTAGACCGCGAGGTCGGCGAGGTGTTCGCGCATAAATTCGGCGGCGCGCTGCTCCTGCGGGGAAAGGTCGTTAAAAGCTTCGCGCAGGCGCTGGCCGATCCCGCCGCTCAGCAGTGCGGGTGTAATGGTCATGGGGTCGGCCGGTGGGGGGCCGGCCGTGCAGACTGCACCGCCGGAGGGTTCGCCACAACGGCGAGCACCGCGGCCTCGAAGGCGTCGAGCGCCGCGGCGACATCCTTCTTTTTAACGTGTTCGTCCGGGTGGTGGCTGACCCCGCCGCGGCAGCGGATGAACAGCATCGCGATCCGGGTGAGGTCGGCGACGGCCATCCCGTCATGGCCGGCCCGCGACCAGAACGCCATCGGCGCAGCATCCCCCGTCGAGCGGATGCCTTTCTCGATCGCGCCCTGCAGGCCGGGGTCGCAGAGTGTGGCGTCAGCGCGGTAAATCTCTTTCGCGGAAAACACCAGGCCGCGTCGGTTGGCGATCGAGTTGGCGGTGGTGAAGAGCAGTTTGAGGCATTCGTCGCGCTCGGCATCGAATTCGGCGCGCAGGTCGAGGCTGAATTCGACGCGGCCGGGGATGACGTTGACCCCTCCCGGGAATGCCTGGAGGCGGCCGACCGTGCCGATTACGCCCATCGCCTTAGAGAGCGACTCCACCTCGATGACCAGCTCGCTCGCCCCGAGCAGGGCGTCCCTTCGACGGTTGTACGGTGTTCCGCCGGCGTGCCCGGCATGGCCGGTCATGGTGAGGTTGAACCGCCGGGCGCCGGCGATCGAGGTGACAACGGCGAGGCGTTTTCCGGCGTCTTCGAGGTAGGGGCCCTGCTCGATGTGCGCTTCCAGGTAACCGAGGTATTTTTCGGGGCGCCGGAAGGCGCCGTGCAGGCGGGCGGGGTCGAGCCCGAAGTCCTGGAAGGCCTCGGCGAGGGTGATACCGTTTTTGTCCACCAGGTCCCACCACTCGTTTTTCCAGGTGCCGGACAGGGCGCGGCTGCCCAGCAGCGCCATCCCGAAACGGGTACCTTCCTCGTCGCTGAAGGCGACAACTTCGAGGGCGAACGGCAGGACGACACCGCTGGTGCGGATCCGGTCGACAACCTGGATCGCCAGCAGCACACCGAGCATGCCGTCGTAGCGACCGGCATCGGGAACCGTATCGATGTGCGAGCCGAGCAGCAGCGCGGGAAGGTCGGGCTCCGCACCCTCGAGGCGGCCGCACTGGTTTCCGGCGGCATCCTGCCAGGTGGTCAGGCCCGCCTCGCGCATCCACTGGGCGACGAGGGCGTTGGCGGCCGTGTGCTCGGGCGAGAGGTGAACCCGCTCCATCGCCTCCGGCAGGCTCGAGATGCCGGCAAGGTCATCGCAACGCTCGAGGATCAGGTCCGCCTCGGTGAGGTCCGGGGCGAGGTCCGGGGTGTCGGGGGTCATGCGGCCACCGTGGTCCCTGGGGCAGCGTCGGAGGCGTAGAAATCGAGGGCAGCGCCGGCACCGCTGCCGGCGGTGACGGTCACTCCCCCGCGGCGGAGCACCTGCTCGAGGGCCGCGAGGGTGAGCAGCACGGTGTCACGCCTGGCGTTGTAGCCCATGGTGCCGATGCGCCAGACCCGGCCGTGCAGTGGGCCGAAGGATGTACCGATCTCGATCCCGTAGTCGCCCAGCATCGCCGAGCGGGCAGCATCCCCATTGATCCCGTCCGGGATTTCAACCCCAACCACGTTATTCATCTTGACCGACTGGTCGCCGAACAGGGTGAGGCCGAGGGCACTGAGGCCGGTGGCCATCGCGGCGCCGTGCAGGCGGTGGCGTTCGATGGCGACGGGGATCGTCTCCTCCACCAGCAAGCGCGCGCATTCCCGGGCGCCGAACAGCATCGTGGTGGCTTCGGTGTGGTGGTTCAGGCGTTTGGGACCCCAGTAATCCAGGATCATGGCGAGGTCGAAGTAGTTCGAGCGGATCGGCGAAGCGGAGACCTCGTCGCCGTCGGCACGGATTCCGGCCTCGATACTTTTGCGCGAATTGACCAGGTCGACGGCGCGGGCCGACAGGCTGATCGGCGCGCTTCCGGAGGGGCCGCCCAGGCATTTCTGCAGGCCGGCGGTGGCGACGTCAATGCCCCAGGCATCCATCTCGAACTCATTGCCGCCGAGGGACGCGGTGACATCGGTGTAGAGGAACACACCGTGTTTTTCACAGAGGGCGCCAAGTTCGTCGAGCGGCTGCGCCACGGTGGTGGAGGTGTCCCCGTGCACCACGGCGAGGATCTTCGGCCTGGTTTCCTCGATGGCCTTCTCGATCTCCGCGGGGGTGAACACGGTGCCCCACTCGATCTCCCGCACGTGCACTTCCGCACCACAGCGCTCGGCGATCTCGCGCAGCAGGTGTCCGAAGCGACCGAAGATTGGCACTAGCACCCGGTCGCCCGGCTCGATCATCGAGACCAGCGCGGCCTCGATGCCTGCGCGCGAGGTGCCGTCGACCAGCAGGGTCGCTTCGTTGCCGGTGCGGAACACCCCGCGGTAGAGCCCCATCGTCTCGTTCATGTAGGCCGTCATGGCGGGGTCGTACTGCCCGAGGAGTTGGGCGGACATCGCCCGGAGCACCCTCGGGTCGGCGTTGATCGGTCCAGGACCCATCAGCAGGCGCTGGGGCGGGTTGATCTGCGGGGGAACTGTGGGGGCGTTCGACATGGCGACCTTCCGACGAGGTGAATCAATTGTTTCACCTACCAGTATCACGGAACAGATGTTTCAGGGGTGTTTCATTTGGCGGCAGGCAGAGTTGTTGTACAGGTGTCGCATTGGGAGCGTCTGGCGGATACAGTGGAGGGAACACCACCCCGCACACCCCTCTTCGGCTGCGGCCCGTTCCCCGGAAGGACAACGCCAATGAAGGCACTCCAGTACACAACCATTGGCGCCCCGCCCGAGATCCGGGAGATCGACATCCCGAAGCCCGGCCCCGGCCAGCTGCTACTCAAGGTCACCGCCTCCGGGGTCTGCCACTCCGACGAATTCATCATGGGTCTTCCCGAGGACCAGTACACCTACGGCCTTCCGCTGACCCTCGGCCACGAGGGCACCGGCATCGTGCACGAGCTCGGCGAAGGTGTCGCCCATATCGCGGTCGGCGATGCCGTCGCCGTGTATGGCCCGTGGGGTTGCGGCCGCTGCCACAACTGCTCCGAGGGCAAAGAGAACTACTGCACCAATGCCGCCGCCGAGGGGATCTTCCCTCCCGGCCTCGGCAACCCCGGCTCGATGGCCGAGTACATGCTGATCGACGACGTGCGCCACGTTGTACCGCTCGGCGACCTCGACCCGGTCAAAAACGTGTCGCTGACGGATGCTGGGCTCACCCCGTACCACGCCATCAAGCGCTCCCTTCCGAAGCTCGGCGCCGGCACCACCGCCGTTGTTATCGGCACCGGCGGGCTCGGCCACGTCGGCATCCAGATTTTGCGTGCCCTCAGCGGGGCGACCATCATCGCCCTCGACGTCTCCGAGGAGAAGTTGGCCCTCGCCCGCGAGGTCGGCGCCCACCACGCGATCCTCAGTAATAAGGACGCTGCCGCCACCATCCGGGAGCTCACCAACGGTGTTGGCGCGAACGCCGTGTTCGACTTCGTCGGCGCGCAGCCCACCGTGGAGACCGCGGTCGCCGTGGTCGCCATCGAGGGAGACGTCACCATCGTGGGCATCGGCGGCGGAACCGTCCCGGTCACCTTCGGCGGGATCGCCTACGACGCTTCCGTTCGTGTTCCCTACTGGGGATCACGCTCCGAACTGGTCGAGGTGCTCGACATGGCCCGCCGCGGCCAGATCCACGTCGAGACCGAGGTCTTCGAACTCGACAACGGTGCTGAGGCCTACACGCGCCTGCACGCCGGCACCATCCGCGGGCGCGCCGTGATTGTGCCGAACGCGGGCTGACCCGCCACACTCCGCCGCGCACCACCCTGCACGGAGAAGACCCGGGCCCTCGACCGAGAGCCCGGGTCTTTTCCGTCGTCCGGCGGTTACGCGGGGCGCACCTCCGGAGAACTCTCCTCGGTCTTGTCGGCGTCGCGCACTACTGCGTCGCCGAGGACCTCGTCGATACGGCTGAGCAGTTCCGCGGGGATCTTCACCCCGGACGCCTTCACGTTCTCGGCGACCTGCTCGGGGCGGGATGCTCCGATGATGGCCGCGGCCACATTGGGGTTCTGCAGGACCCAGGCGACGGCGAGCTGGGCGAGCGACAGGCCGAGCTCGTCGGCGATCGGGGTCAAATTCTGCACCCGGGTGAGCACGTCGTCGTTCAGGTACCGCTTGATCGTCTGCGCACCACCCTTGTCGTCGGTCGCCCGGCTGCCGGCGGGGAGTTCGGCGCCCGGCTTGTACTTCCCGGTCAATACACCCTGCGCGATGGGTGACCAGACGATTTGCGAGATCCCCAACTCTTCCGACGTAGGGACAACCCGCTCCTCGATGACCCGCCAGAGGGCGGAATACTGCGGCTGGTTCGAGATCAGCTGGAAGCCGAGTTGCTTCGACAGCTTGTGGCCGGCGCGCAGCTGCGTGTCCGTCCATTCACTGACGCCGATGTAGAGCGCTTTTCCCGCCCGTACGATGTCGGCGAACGCCTGCATGGTCTCTTCGAGCGGGGTCGTGTGGTCGTAGCGGTGCGCCTGGTAGAGGTCGACATAGTCGGTCTGCAGTCGCGTGAGGGATCCGTCGATGGACTCCATGATGTGTTTGCGGGACAGGCCAACGTCGTTGTGGCCTTTCGGACCGGTCGGCCAGTACACCTTGGTGAAGATTTCGAGTGATTGGCGGCGCTCGCCAGCGAGCGCTTCGCCAAGCACGGTTTCCGCCGCGGTGTTCGCGTAGGCGTCTGCGGTGTCGAAGGTGGTGATACCCGAGTCGAGGGCGGCCCGCACACAGGCCGTCGCGGTGTCGTTTTCCACCTGCGACCCGTGGGTGAGCCAGTTGCCGTAGGTGATTTCCGAGATCTTGAGCCCGGAGTTGCCGAGATGTCTGAATTCCATTCTTCGACGCTACCGCGCAGCGTCCGGCGAGACCGGAAAATTCCTCGCGCCCCAGCAGTTTCACTGGCACGCTGGGGAAATGGAACGGATGAAACCGGAACCGGCCGCCAGCGAGCGGGTCATGCTCGAGCAGTACCTCGATTTCCAGCGCGCCACCCTGCTGCTCAAGACGGAGGGCCTCAGCAGGCAGCAGCTGGCCAGCACGGTCGGGCCGTCCAGCCTTACCCTGGCCGGCCTGCTCAAACATGCCACCCTGAACGAACACTCCTGGATCTGGGAGCGGTTCTGCGGCAACCCGGAAGACGAATACTGGGCAACGGTCGACTGGGATGCTGACCCTGACTGGGAGTTCCGCACCGCCCTCGACGACGAGCCCGAGCAGCTGCGCGAGATGTATCGCGCCGAGATCGAGCGCGGCCGGGCCGCGATCGCCGGGGCAGGGGCCGATGATCTCTCGATTGGACTCAACCGCAAGGGCAACCGGATGACCCTGCGCTGGATCCTGCTGCACATGATCGAGGAGACCAGCCGCCACCTCGGCCACGCCGACTTTTTGCGCGAGGCCATCGACGGGCAAACCGGGGAATAACCAGCGGTATCAGACAACTGTAAGTTAGTTGTGTAGGGTGGAGTTGTGGAGGTGGAGTCGCACCTCCGTCCACGTATGCCAAAGGAGCCACACTGATGAAGGCCGCACAGTTCTACGCCAAGGAAGACATCCGCGTTGAAGACGTCGCAGAACCCACTCCCGCCGCGGGCGAAGTAAAACTTCGCAACGCCTATGCCGGAATCTGCGGCTCCGACCTGCACGTCTACTTCAGCCCGGAAGCATCCGGGATGGATTTCAGCACCCCGCACCCGATCACCGGCTCGTTGCCCCCGCAGATCCTCGGGCACGAATTCTCGGGCACCGTTGTGGAGCTCGGTGAAGGTGTCAGCAACGTGGTTGTCGGCGACCGGGTAGCGGTCTGGCCCATCTACTACTGCGGAGAATGCGCGGCGTGTGTGAAGGGGCTGTTCAACGCCTGCCAGAAGATCGGGTTCCACGGCCTGAGTTCAGACGGCGGCGGGATGGCCGAGTTCACCACGGTGGCGGCCACCAAGCTGCACAAGCTTCCCGACAACGTCGACCTGCGCTTCGGCGCGCTCGTCGAGCCCATGGCCGTCGCCTGGCATGCGGTCAAACGAAGCGGCGTCACGAAGGGACAGACCGCCCTGATCGCCGGAGCCGGCCCGATCGGCATCGGGGTGTGGTTCGCACTGCGCGCCCACGGGGTCGAGACGATCATCGTCTCCGAGCCCAGTGACGCACGGCGGGCGTCCATCGCCGGCATCGGCGCGGACATCCTGGTCAATCCGATCACCGAGGACCTCGCCGAACGGGTCAACGCCGCGACGGGCGGCGCAGGGGTGGATGTCGCCTTCGACGCTGCGGGAGCCGGTATCGCCGTGACAACGGCCATCGCCAACCTCACCCCGCAGGGCCGGGTGGTGATCGTCGCGCTGCACGAGCGCGCGATGGAGTTCAACCCCACCGCCCTCGTGATGACCGAGACCGAGATCGCCGGCACACTCGGTTACCTGCAGGAGGACTTCGACGAGGTCATCCAGGCCATGTCAGACGGCAAGTACTCCGCAGAGGGCTGGGTCGCCGACATCTCCATCGACAACGTTGTTGACGCGCTCACCGAACTCCGCGCCGGCCGTGGAATGAAGGTGCTTGTCAAGAACTAGCCGGCGGCCAGCTCCATTCCGATCTCGATAAGCGAGACGTCGCCG
>Ga0247735_1001208_pt1 | contig 10203 bp, 7 predicted proteins | sample UWRJL178409R2_FD_180934 | JGI IMG/M metagenome (GOLD analysis project Ga0247735, IMG submission 180934) | Plant litter microbial communities from Arlington Agricultural Research Station in Wisconsin, United States - UWRJ-L178-409R-2 | ecosystem: Environmental > Terrestrial > Plant litter >...
GGCTCACCCTCCCGCGACCTGTACCCCCACCGGACAGGGACGCACGTCTATCCCTTCACCAATTAGGAAGGTGGTTTACCATGCCTGAAACCCCGCCCATCCGGGCATTGCGGAGGCCGCGAATCGTTGTCGTGCTCCTCGCCGTGATCTGTGCCTGTGCGCTTATCGCGTTTCCCGCCGCGGCTGCCGGATCCAACGCTCGGCTCGCCAAAACCTATACGGCCAGCCAGGACGTCATTGGCAATCCGGAACGCGGCTTCCATCGCCACGATTTTGACTGTGACGGCAAAGCCATCAACGCCGCCAGCCTGGCAACCTTTCGCGAGACGAAAAAAGTAACACTCATCATGTGCGTCTTTGAATTAAAGAACCTGGTTCAGGACCGCATCCGGCCGGAGCAACTGGCATTTTTTCAAAGCCAGGCCGACGCCGTGCGCACGAGTGGAACGAAAATGGTCCTGCGATTCGCCTACAGAGACCAGGGCTTCCGTGACCGCCCCCTCCCGACCGTTCTCGCCAACATCGACCAACTTGCCCCCGTAATAAAAAAGAACGTTGATGTGATCGAGGTCGTCGAATCCGGGTTCGTCGGAGTGGATGGCGAGGGGTACGCCACTGATCATTTCGGAGACCGGGGCGCCATCACGCCGGCCCAGTGGCAGATGCGCAGGGCCGTGGTGACGAAGATGCTCAGCGTGGTACCCAACACACGGATGGTTATGGTGCGAACGCCACGGATGAAGCAGGAATTTTTCGGAATCGCCCCGGTTTCCGTGGCGCAATGGCACAACGGATCAGAGAAGTCGCGGGTCGGCCACCACAACGATTGCTTCCTCGCCAACAACGAAGACGTCGGAACGTTCCGGGGCGGTGTGAAGACGTACACGAGCCCACCACCGTTTACCGGTGTTGCACTCGATGACTACGCCTATCTGGCCAACGACACCGACCGCGTCGGTATGGGAGGGGAAACCTGTGCGCCGGAAGGCGAAACTCTTCCGCTACGCGTTGCCTGCGCGACGGCGAAACGCGAGATGGCCCTGTTCAACTACACCTACCTCAACCAGAACAAACCGCCGGTCATGCAGCGATGGACACAGGAAAAGTGCCTGGGCGACATCGAAAAGAACCTGGGCTACCGACTGTCATTGGTTAGCTCGAATTTTCCCAGCGTCCTGAAGAGGGGCGCCGCCCTTCCGGTGAACATCGTTATCCACAACACGGGGTGGGCGGCACCGATTAACCCAAGGCCGGTGAACCTGGTCCTCAAAGCGCGCGGTGCCGGAGGGGCAACATCCGTCACGCGGCTGAACACCGACCTGCGGAAATGGGCTCCGGGCTCCACCACAACGCTCAGCCAGCAGGTCGCCTTCCCCACCACACTGCGGCCGGGCGTCTATGACGTATTCCTGAGCCTGCCGGATGCGGCAACCAGTCTGGCGAAGAAGCCGGCTTACGCGATCCAGCTCGCCAATGTGGGGACGTGGGATGGCGCAACCGGGTACAACAACCTGCTCACCTCGATCACGGTCCAATAGACACAATCCTGCGGGCGCTGCAGAACGGCCGACGGGAGCCCGATCCCGCCGGCCGTTCGAGTGCAGCGGCTGGTATCGGTTCGGCGGCTATTGGTACTCAGGCCGTGAAGCGATGGGGGCGGCGGAGGCGTGGGGTCGAGCGGACGGGGCCATTGCCCTCGAGGATCGCCGGGACCACAAAGTGCTCGATAGCCAGTTCGAGGGTGGGGTAGACGGCGAAAACGAGTGGGTCAGCCAGCTCGAGAACTTCGTAGCGCCCGCGGCAGGCGGCGATGTGGCCGAGCATCGGATCGGCGTCCGTACCCACCGAGGGACGAGCACGAACGGCCCAGTGCCCGGGAGACACGGTGAGGACCTGCAGCTCCGCTTCTTCCCGCGGGAAAAGAGAATGCACCGTCATTTTGCCCCCTTGAGTTCGACTCCCGTGAGGTACACACGCTAACCGCACAAGCGGTGTTCCCCAGAACTGGGCACCGGGGGTTGACGCGGGTCATATCTACCGGGTAGACAACTTTGTGCACCAGCATAGGGGCATCCGGGATACGCCATTGACGGCGACCGTCGCCGTGGACGATTCCCCGTAATGGTGAGCGGACGCCAGTGCTGGCGCGAGACCGTTGTGCGACGCGAAACGGCCAGCGGAAGATCTCCCGCTGGCCGTTTCCTCGATCCCTCTGCGTTACAGGATGAACATCATTTCCTGGTAGGTCGGCAGCGGCCAGAGGTCGTCTGCAACGATTCCCTCGAGCTCGTCGGCGGCGGTGCGAACTGCGGTCATGGCCGGCAGCAGGGCGTCCCTGGCGTGCTCTGCCTCCTCAAGGGCGGTCTCACCGGCGTGCACGGCGAGGGCGTCCTTCAGGATTGCAAGCGCGGCGCGCAGTTCGGCGATCGGTGCGCTGACCAGTTCGAGCGACGACACATCCGCCTCGACACCGGCAGCCTTGAGGGCACCGATGTTGACAGCGACCTCGGTCTGGTGGCGCACCGCGGCCGGCAGGATTGCGGTCGAGCCGATCTCCAGCGTCAGGCGAGCCTCGACACCGATGGTGAGTGCGTACTGCTCGAGTCCGATCTCGTAGCGGCTGTGCATCTCGCGGTGGTTGAAGACCTTGTACTTCTCAAACAGGTCAAGGGCCGACTGCGTGATGAGCTCGGGAAGAGCATCCAGAGTTGTCTTCAGGTTGGCAAGCCCACGCTTCTCGGCCTCGATCGGCCAGGCGTCGGCGTAACCGTCACCGTTGAAGACGACAGCGCCATGCTCGGTGATGATCTCGGTGAGCAGGGTCTGCACGGCCTCGTCGAAGTCGGTGCCCGCGGCGACGGCCTCTTCGAGCTGGGTGGCGGCGAAGTCGAGCGAGTCGGCCATGATCGTGTTGATCGTGACCATCGGGCTGCTGACGGACTGCATCGAGCCGGGAGCGCGGAACTCGAACCGGTTGCCGGTGAAGGCGAAGGGGCTCGTGCGGTTGCGGTCGCCCGGGTCGGTCGGCAGCACCGGCAGGGTGTCCACGCCGATCTTCATCTTGCCCTTGCCCTTTGAGGAGGTCGCGGGGCCCGCGGCGAGCTGCTCGAAAACATCGGCGAGTTGGTCGCCGAGGAAGATTGAAATGATGGCCGGGGGAGCCTCATTGGCGCCGAGACGGTGGTCGTTGGTGGCCGAGGCGACCGACACACGCAGCAGGCCGGCGTACTTGTGTACGGCGCGGATGACCGCGGCGCAGAAAACGAGGAACTGGGCGTTGTCGTGCGGGTTATCGCCGGGAACGAGCAGGCTGCCCAGCTCGGAGTTGCCGAGCGAGAAGTTGACGTGCTTTCCTGAACCGTTGACACCCTGGAAAGGCTTCTCGTGGAAGAGGCACTCCATGCCGTGCTTCTTGGCGATGGTTTTGAACGTCGTCATCAGCAGCTGCTGGTGGTCAGCGGCGATGTTGGCGCGCTCGAACATCGGTGCGATCTCGAACTGGCCGGGGGCGACCTCGTTGTGGCGAGTCTTTGCGGGGATACCGAGTTTGAACAGTTCACGCTCGGTGTCCATCATGAAGCCGAGCACCCGCTCCGGGATGGCACCGAAGTAGTGGTCGTCGAACTCCTGGCCCTTGGGAGGCTTGGCGCCGAACAGGGTGCGGCCGGCGTTCAGCAGGTCGGGACGGGCGAGGAAGAAGTGACGGTCGACCAGGAAGTATTCCTGCTCCGGTCCACAGAACGAGACGACCTTCGCACCGTTTTTGTGGCCGAAAAGCGCGAGGATGCGCTCGGCGTGCTCGCCCATGGCCTGCTGCGACCGCAGCAGCGGGGTCTTGTGGTCGAGGGCTTCACCTGTCATCGACACGAAGACGGTGGGGATGCACAGCGTGTTGCCGTTCGGGTTCTCGAGCACGTAGGCGGGGCTGGTGACATCCCAGCCGGTGTAGCCGCGGGCTTCGAAGGTGTTGCGAAGTCCGCCGTTGGGGAAGCTGGAAGCGTCCGGCTCACCCTGCACAAGGGTTTTGCCGGCGAACTCGGCGAGGGCGGAGCCGTCACCGACGGGCTCGAGGAAGCTGTCGTGCTTCTCAGCGGTGAGGCCCGTCAGCGGGTAGAACACGTGCGCGTAGTGCGAGGCGCCCTTCTCCAGTGCCCAGTCCTTCATCGCGGAGGCGACGGCGTCTGCCACGAGCGGGTCGAGCATCGCACCGTGCTCGATGGTGGACATCACCGACTTGTAGACGGACTTCGGCAGGCGCTTTTGCATAACAAGGCTGTTGAAGACGTTCTCACCGAAGATCTGGCCCGGGGTCTCCGTGTCCGTGTAGCTGACGGCCGGGGGCACATAGGCCTCGACGTCGCGGATCGCTTGAAGGCGCATGGCATTTCCACTCATTGGTACTCCTTGTTAGGGCAGCGTTCAGATCCGCACCTGTGCGGAGTCGATCCCCCCAATCTACGAAGGTTCTGTGGCGGGCATATTTCGGTAATGTGTCAGTCGCGATCCAACTGCCCCACAGGGGGCAATTGCCCCACGAATTGGGGTACCAATCCTGGGGTGGCCCGCGTCTTGTGCCGCCCAACTCGAAAATTTCGACCCGTGTGGTCCCGTCCTGATGGGTAGAGGGCACTCGTCGGCGCAAGAATAGAGACATGGAATATGCGCGCCTCGGCAACACAGGACTCCGGGTAAGTCGTCTTGCCCTTGGCTGCATGACGTATGGAGACCCATCCCGTGGGCTCCACGGCTGGACCCTGGACGAGGAGGCCTCTGCTCCTTTCTTCCGCCAGGCGGTCGAGCTCGGCATCAGTTTTTGGGACACCGCAAATGCCTACCAACAGGGAACCGGCGAAGAATATGTCGGTCGCGCGATCCGCCGGTTCAGCCGACGCGAGGACATTGTGCTCGCCACGAAAGTCTCCGGCAAAATGCATGGCGGCCCTGGTGGATCTGGTCTTTCCCGCACAGCGATCCTGGAGCAGGTCGATGCGTCGCTGACCCGTCTGGGCACTGACTACATTGACGTGTATTACATTCACCGTTTCGACCCGCAAACCCCGGTGGAAGAAACAATGCAGGCCCTGGATGACATCGTCCGTGCCGGCAAGGTGCGTTACCTCGGCGCGTCCTCGATGTTCGCGTGGCAGTTCGCGAAACTGCAGACGGCCGCAGCGCTGAACGGGTGGACGAAGTTCGCGGCAATGGAAGACCAGTACAACCTTCTCAAGCGTGAGGAGGAACGGGAGATGATCCCGATGTGTGCCGATACCGGCGTTGGCCTCGTTCCCTATTCGCCGAATGGGAAAGGCCGCCTCACCCGGCCGAACGGGCACAGCACCGATCGCTCCCGGACCGATGAGGTGGCGAAAGCCTTCGATACCGACGCGGACGCTGCGGTGATCGACGTTGTTGAGCAGGTCGCTCGGGAACGGAACGTTCCCATGGCCCAGATCGCACTGGCCTGGGTGTTGGCCAATCCCACCGTCACCGCGGCGATTGTCGGCGCCACAAAATCGCATCACCTCACCGATGCCGTCGCCGCCCTCCAGATTCACCTCGACCCGGAGGAAAAAGCGCGCCTCGAAGAGCCCTATGTCACCCAGCCACCCTTCTGGTGGTGAGTCTCGGACAGGTCTTCCCTCTCCGGATGTGACCCAGCTTCGTCTCGGATGCCACGGGATTTGCGCGTGGCCTTCCGCCGGGCGACTTACTCCGGTCGGCTGGCCGAAATCGTCGATCCCGCCGCCATCCGGACGTGCTGCGGGCAGCGCCCGTCAGACGGCGAGGATTGCTGTCGAACCGGCGGTACGCGCAGCGGATCCTGGCGAAACAACCGTCAGTGCGGAGGTACGCGCCGGTGCAGTGGACAGACCGCCGGCGTACACACAGGGTAGAAGGGTCTGGGGGATGCTCGCGCTTCGGCCCTCGAGTTTGTCGATGAGCGCGACGGCGCCCAGCCGGCCGAGTTCTACGCCGGGCGACGCCATCAGGGTCAGCTGGGGGTCGGACATCCCGGCCATCTCGGGGGAGGAGCTGACGGACAGTACTGACATGTCCTCCGGAACCCGGACCCCGTGGCTCACCAGGCCGCCAACGATTCCGAAGGCGGCATACTCGTTCATCACGATAATCGCCGTGGTGTCCGGCGCCACGGCCAGCAGCTCTGCAGCAGCCTCACGACCGGCTGCGGGTGTCTCATCGCAGGAAATCAAAACGGGTTCCCGGCCACGCTCGCGCATCACGTCCGAGTAGGTCTGTGAGGTGCGCACGACAGGGCCGTATCCACTCAACTCGTTCTCGCCGACACTGCCGGTGACCAGGGCGATTTTGTGGTGGCCGAGCTCTTCGAGGCGGGCGACGGATTCGCGGATCGTGTTCTCGAAATCGATGTCGACGTAGGTGAGAGCTTCGGGGTGGCGGGTGCGCCCGATGAGGGTGAAGGGCGTGTTCGAGGCAACCAGCGTTTCGACGCGCTCATCGTCCATCTGCACTTCCATCAGCATCACGCCGTCAACCAGGCCGCCGGCAGTGAGCGCGGAAAGCTGGTCGGCATCATTGCTGACCGGCCAGAGCACAAGGCTGTAGCCGAGGTCGCTTGCTGCCCGGGCTGCGCTGGTGAAGAAGTTGACTGCGGTGCCGCTGAAGCGGTGCTGCAGCGCCGGGTAGAGCAGGGCGATGATGCGTGATTGTTTGCTCGCGAGGGCCCGGGCGAGTTCGTTGCGCCGGAAGCCGAGGGCCACCATGGCATCCTCGACTTTCTGGCGGGTGGGCGCCGAGACGGGCTTCGTGTTGTTGACGGTGAACGACACCGTGGCGATTGAAACGCCGGCCAGCCTGGCCACATCGCGCATGGTTGCCATCAGGTTTTCCTTCTCTCCCGACGAAGTCTCTCACGCGTCGCCCACCAATCAACGTATTTCTGCGTTCGATTAGTAAACCGCTTAACTTTTTTGTTGACAAGGACCACAATTGCGTTGCAGACTCATTCCAGATCGTAGGCAAGGCCGCCGCCGGGAATTTCGGAGGCATCCCCTCGCCCGGCGGTTAAGCGCTTATCCCGTGGGAACTCCGTGGGCAGGCAGCTGGTAGTTGTCCCGCCAGTACCTCCTTTTTTCGGCAGGAGAAGCGCGTCCCTTCGCACCACACCATCGCACCGAGGCAAAGGAGCCCGTTGAGTATGAACGTCCAGAAAAAAGCTGCGAAGCCGCTATCGAAGCGCAAAATCACCACGGCATTCGCGATCGCCTCAATTTTTCCGCTCGTCCTCGCCGGCTGTAGCGGAGGAAGCGGCGGCGGCGATGAGGCATCCGGTGACGCCAGCACGCTGAAGATCCTCGATTATTACAACAACGAACCGGACAACACGCTTGTCCAGGCCGCACTCGACCGCTGTGCCACCGAACTCGACGTCACCCTTCAGCGCGAGACCGTGCCGGGCAAGGACCTGATCCAGAAGGTGCTGCAGCAGGCATCCTCAAAGACCCTTCCCGATGTGCTGATGCTCGACAACCCCGACCTGCAGGAGATTGCCGCCACCGGTGGACTGTCCCCGTTGAGCGACTACGACGTGGACACTTCCGGCTTTGCCGACGGCATCCTCGAGGCCGCCACCTACGAGGGTGAGGTCTACGGACTGGCCCCCGTGGTGAACACCCTCGGGCTGTTTTACAACGAAGACCTGCTGGCCGCCGCCGGCATCGAGCCGCCCACCACCTGGGACGAACTGAAGAGCGCCTCCGCCGCCCTCACCTCCGGAAGCCAGTACGGCCTCGCCTTCAGCGCCATCGCCACCTACGAGGGCAGCTGGCAGTTCCTGCCGTTTATGTGGACCAACGGCGGCGACGAGACCGACCTCACCTCCCCGGAGGTAGCCGAGGCACTGCAGCTGCAGGTTGACCTGGTTGAAGCCGGCTCGGCATCGAAGTCGGTCATCAACTGGTCGCAGGCCGACGTCAAGGACCAGTTCGTCGCCGGTAACGCGGCCATGATGATCAACGGCCCGTGGCAGATCCCCGCCCTGAACGAAAACCCCGAAATCAAGTGGGGAACCGTGCAGGTGCCGGTCAACGAAATCGGCCAGACCCCCGTCGCCCCGCTCGGCGGCGAAGTGTGGACAGTGCCGGTCACCGGAAACGACGCCAGGCAGGCCAAGGCTGCGGAGTTCGTCAGCTGCATCAGTGACGACGAGAACCAGCTCGACCTCGCCGAAGCCCGCTTCACCGTGCCGACCAAAACCGCCCTCGCCGAAGAGTACGTCGCGGCAGTTCCCTCCATGGAAGCCTTCACCGAACAGGTCGCCAACGCCCGTTCGCGCACCGGCCAGCTCGGTGAGGAATGGCCGGAAGCGGCAACGCAGATCTACACAGCCATCCAGCTTGCGCTGACCGGCCAGGCCACCGCGAAGGAAGCCTTCGAGCAGGCAGCAGCCAACTAGGCGACCCGTTCGCTGAAATTGGGCAGGGTGTTTCGACAATGGTGCCGGAAAGGTCAACAACCATGACAATCACAGATCCGCCGACGCAGCTCGCTGCGCCACCGGCGCCCCGGGGCACCCTGCCCCAGCGCACAGGTTCCAAACCGTTCTCCAAGGAGAACATCACGAAGATCCTCTTCGTTGTTCCCGCCGGGCTCTTCCTGGTGCTGTTCTTCGGCTACCCAGTCGTCAAGAACCTCACCATGAGCCTGCAGGACTACACCTCGAAGACCTTCTTCACCGGCGAAGCTCCCTGGGTGGGCTTCGCCAACTACGCCACCGTGTTCGGCAGCAAACTGTTCACCCCGGCACTTATCAACACCGGGCTGTTCACGATCGGGTCGATCCTCGGCCAGTTCGTCATCGGCCTGGCCCTTGCGGTGTTTTTCAAAAAGCGGTTCCCGCTCAGCAACTTCCTGCGGGCTATGCTGCTGCTGCCGTGGCTGCTCCCGCTGATCGTCGCCAGTGCAACCTGGCGCTCGATCCTCGACCAGGACAGCGGCATCCTCAACCAGTTCATCGGCATTTTCGGCATCGACCCGGTGCCCTGGCTGACCAGTCCCTCGGTCGCGCTGATCGCGGTGGTGATCGTCAACATCTGGATCGGCATCCCGTTCAACGTCACCATCCTTTACGGCGGCCTGCAGGACATCCCGGAGGAGCTCTACGAAGCCGGTGCCCTCGACGGCGCCACCGGGTGGAAAGCGTTCTGGCACATCACCTGGCCGAACCTGCGCGGCACCGTCAGTGTGGTGCTGGTGCTCGGGGTGGTCTACACGATCAAGGTGCTGGACATCATCCTCGGGTTGACCAACGGTGGGCCGGCCAACGCCACCCAGACCCTGTCGATCCGCTCCTACCAGGAGTCGTTCGTCAACTTCGAGTTCGGTGTGGGAGCTGCGTTCAGCAACATCCTGATTCTCATCTCGCTGCTGTTCGCCATCATCTACCTGCGTGTCAACCGACGCGCCGTCGACGAGTAAGGGGCCTTCCGGTTATGTCTACCGCCACCGCCATGCTGCACACCGTCGAGCTCGGCGCCCACAAGGTCAAACCGCGCCGCCACCCCAAACAATGGCTCTACACCACGCTCGGACTGATCTTCCTCGGGGTGATGCTTTTTCCCGTGTACTGGATGATCAACGCGTCGCTGCAGCCCTCGGGTAATACCCTCAGCGGTGACATCTTCCCATTCAACCCGAGCTTCGCCGGGTACGAGAAGGCCATCGCCGACCAGGGTGCGAACCTGGTCACCTCCCTGATCATCTCGCTCGGGACCGTGCTGTTCAGCCTCGCCATCGCGGCCCCCGCCGCGTATGCGCTCGCACAGTTCAAGTTCCGTTGGATCAGCATCGCGCTGCTGGCAATCCTGATCGCGCAGATGATCCCCGGCATCGTGATCGCCAACGCCCTCTACAGCGCGTACAACGATCTGGGACTGCTGAACTCCATCGGCGGGCTGATCATGGCCGACGCCACCCACGCCATCCCGTTCGCGATCCTGATTCTGCGGGCCTCGATGCAGAGCATCCCGCCATCGATCATCGAGGCAGCCCGGGTGGACGGCGCCGGCTACTTCCGGGCGTTTGTCGCCATCGTGGTGCCGATCAGCCGCAACGGTCTGATCACCGCAGGGCTGTTCACCTTCCTGTTCTCGTGGAGCGACTTCCTCTTCGCCCTGACGCTGACAACCACCGAGGATGTGCGCCCCGTCACCCTCGGCATCTACA
>Ga0247735_1001210_pt1 | contig 10192 bp, 5 predicted proteins | sample UWRJL178409R2_FD_180934 | JGI IMG/M metagenome (GOLD analysis project Ga0247735, IMG submission 180934) | Plant litter microbial communities from Arlington Agricultural Research Station in Wisconsin, United States - UWRJ-L178-409R-2 | ecosystem: Environmental > Terrestrial > Plant litter >...
ATTAATGCACGGCGCTTAGCCTTAATTCATTTTAGGCCCGAGCGCCGCGCGCGTTTAGCTAGGCAGAGTTAGAGAGTGAGCTGAGCGTGCATGTTCATGCAAGCAGGCCGTTTAAATTGCTTGGCATTAAGTGGCGTGGCAAGGTCGTAGCCTGGCTTTTAAACATGTCTTTAACTTATTAGTTAACTGCCCCTTCCTACTCTTTCACTAACCTCTAATTACTTAAGACGCTTAAGTACAGCCTAGAGAGCTTCTTCTGTTCGAATTTATTATCTACAACTGAAGAATATGGATCGCATAAATTAAGCATTTAACTGGTTGCTCTAGGAAATTAAGAAAATCGCAAAACGATTAAAGGAATTAAGGGCCCAAGCTTTTCGCAACATTGTACTAATTTTGAATGGCGGACACTAGTCTAAATACACTCCACCACCTTCCGCAGTTGCGTCTCCCGTACCTTGGACTAAACGGTAGCTAGTTAAACATGTAATCTTTCCCTTCGCTTGTTATTAATAACAGTTTACTAATAGTATGCCTTAGGCTCCGCGTGCGATGTTTAGAGAGAAAAGAAGTACCACGAGCTTAGCTCTGTTATGTAGATACTCATTATATCTAAGCACCTACTAGAGAACGATTATAGCGTTACTGGAATCTAATCTCTTTCTATGTATGAATTTATTTTGCACAAATGATTTAAAATATTTGCGAGTGCGCGCGAGTGAAGTGAGCCCGTACATGCGTTAAATTAAGGGAAGATTGACCTGAAGCACTAAGAAATTTGTATAGCGCAGTAACTCCTGCCTAAGCGCTACATAGTAGAATTTATTATGAAGGTGTTATTATGTTAGTTAGGGCTGCGCCTCTAGAGACCGTTTAGTATATAAAGCGTTATCGCTCTTAATTATACACACTACCATAACCTTTACTCCTTTAATATGTATAAAGCTTTCTAGTTTAATGCCTCCTCTTAACGCCCTACTATCTACAAGACTATGCCTCTTCTACACCATTTAGTGGTCTTGCATCTACCTAACATCGGGCTTACTAACGTTGAATTCTCTAAAGGTTAACCTTTTAGATACACCCCTAGCGCACTTTGAATGTGTTCTAATACGACGCTGTTATTATGCAACAACCTAAATGCGAATTTTCTAGGAATAGCTAAAGAACTACGTCTAGAAATCTATTGCTATGTCTTCTAAGAGTCCCTACTTTACATCTATTATTATCTAGGGCTAAGACTATCTGACGGAACCGTGACACCCTCTCGTTTCACATAGACGCCTTGTATTTAGCCGAAACTAGGAAAAGGAGTAATGTGCAAGAACCCGCCATAGTTACATTTATGTAAAGAGAAGGATTAATGCTCTTACTCCTGTACTCTACCTCCTAAGCCTATAAACACTATCGCCCTCATGTGGGCTTGCCAGGCCTTGTATTGCGAAATTAACGACATTATCCTTGGATACGTAGTATTATTAATTGAAATACAGGATATTCCTTAGGTTGTACAGCAGTTGAGAATTTTTAGAGTTTAGAATATCACTTAAGTCTCTCTATCTAGCTGATTATGTTTAACCAAAGATGCTAGAGACTTAATTCTGCAGGAGTTAATGGTTAAAAGACTTGTAAGAGACCTAGTAGGTGACCTACACAGACCCGTTATAGAGGAAAACCTACGCAAGCTAGTTTGTTTAAGAGATATAGAGGTACTTAGCTACAAGAATAAAGAAAATCATAAAGCGTTTCGTCTTGAGAACCTTCTAGGCTACTTCCTGCACATTAAGGAGATATCCTTTTAAACACTGCACGCTATTAGTACTATTTAAAGTGCGTTCTAAGCCTACAATATAAACTGTGTATGGCAACGCACCGCCTAGCTTCCCTAGATAGTTGCTGTAGGGTTGTATTTAATTAATACTTCTTATAAAGGAGAGATTTATACACTCTATACACATTAGAACACGGCAAATAGAGTCTAAGAAGACAGAACACGGAAGTGTTTTGAATACACTAATACTAGTACGCGTTTACTTCATTAGGTAAGAAGATAGTGCACATAAAAGCTTAATTATGTTTGGCTAGGAGATTGTTGCCTGGTCTTAGGACTTATTGTACATAGTTTATTAAGTTTTAGACTAGCAATGTTAAAAACAAGTACGTTGCTTTTCATTTACTAACATATCGTTATCTCGGCAATTAACTTCCGATTTTCGGTTTCGATTTCGATTTGTAGGAAACTCTCAAAAACAGGATGTGGTTTTTGGTTTTCTTAAATGCGCTGACATATTAAACCCGTTAGCCTGTGATTACATATCAAAAAGCCTCGGCCTGTTCACGTAGGTTAGAACGCCTTGTAGTCTAGATCACTGCGCCTCGTGCTTGGCGTAATGAATCAAGAGAAACTTCCTGATCTAAATAATTACTGTTAGAATCTGGTGCTGCATTCGATGAAATAGCCGTATATAGAACAAAGCGCGAGATCGTCTTTACTAGTCTTAATTCTAACGCCTTTAAAACGCATTACCTCCGCCTTTAAATGGTTTTCACGTAACCCGTTGTTGTATTTTCCGTTAGCATCTTACGCTGGTTTCGCCTTCGGCTCCTAAGCTACAGAAGTGTAACAACTAAGAGTAAAACAATGACACTAACAACAACGCCAACAATGATTTTAATTTTAACATTATTTAAGCGAGCAGATGCGGACTGCGTGTGCGACTTCATGTCTTTTTTCATAACTACATGTTTTTAGTAAACGCTAAGAGCTTAGTAGACTAGAGTCCAAGTCTTGCTACCTTTAGACTTTACAGTGTACAGTTGCCTCTTAGGATTTTTCAAAGATTTTCCGGTGGGAATTGTAACAGATGAGAAGAGCGCTTGAACTAAATAGTTAAGCAGGCGAAATCTTACTACAAGTACTTGCAGAAAAATGCGACTAATAGGATTTAGAAATTAATTTCTTATTATAGCAATTCAAGTAAGCTGTAGTAACAAGAAATCAAAATTAAAATATTATTTTTCCAAATAGATTTATATATAACATCAAATTACAACCTTACTCTGCGCTTGTTGTCCTTTTTATTTCGCCTGTAGTTAACATGCATACAACTAAGATGAAGCTTTCTCTCTGTTCATTTCTAGTTCTAACACATTAGAGCTGTGCTCATAGCTAGGTAGAGAGGTTATATGTAATTAGGGGCGATACTATCGTTAAAGAGCCGGGCTATCCGCGTGGGAATGGTATGAGATTATTAAAATGTTACGAGAACTTACTAAGACTTCTAGTGTTCCGCACACCATTATTTACAGATTAAGACATAGTCTATTAGTTACCTCAAAAATCGCAGAGAGACGTTTTACCCACTAACCTTATCTGTAGGGATACACAAATGTTAAATAACTAGACAAAAGGGAGTCTAATGTTATCTGCTCAAGCAGGCAACACTATTCTCCTAATGTATCAAGAGAATGGCCATGTAACTAGGATTAAGAAAGATCCTAATTACTCATCTAGCTTATTAACTAATCGCATAGTTGTATATGGTACCCTTAACTTAAATCCTACTAACACATTCCAGGCCGTCACAAACTCTAACTTATATGATGATAGAGAAGGCTAAAGGCCGTTTAATAGTAGAAATTGCTACTAGGACAACAAAACTCCCATAGCTTTAATAAGGAGGTTAAAGGCACAGCGACCACATGTTAATAGAGAGGGCCAGAATCTCTAGTGTAGTATGAGAGTTAATCTTTCAATGGCTCTGCAACTAGGAGATATCTACGCCCTTTACTAGGTTTAGAATTTCAGCGGAGCTGCCAAAGAGATCTACACAACCTGTATGGATATTCTAATCGTTAATTAAGTAGATAAATGGGTAATTTGAGTAGAAGTAATTTAGGTTAATAGATTTTGCTAGATAGCTTATAAGAAAATAATAAACTATATCCTAACTTTAGCCCACAAACTCTTACTTTAGCCATGTAATTAGTGAAGATCTAAAATTCTAACTCTAGTCCTTAAAGGAGTTAAAGCACAACCTATGCAGAAGCACCACCTTCTGTAATTGTCATCATTTCCAGCTTCTCATTAATATCTAAAGTTAGTTAATTAATGGGCCTATAGAGAATGCAGGAACACCTTTACCATTGCACATCGCTGTAAAATGCTCATTTGTACAGTCAATCTAGGAAATCTAATTTAGATTTGCTCTCATTATGTCCAAGAACTCGTGCATTCTCTTAAAGCGTTTTCTAATATTAAAGCACTTATTCCTGCTCTTCGTTCCCATATATTAACTAGAGACGCAGCCAATGCGACCGTGACCCGCCCGGGAGAAATGCATTTAGGAGTTATCGGATATTAGCGCTGAATAGGAAAAGCAGTGCTCAGGTCGACTAAGGAGTTGAAAATCTTGGTAACTGATCGTTAGCTTGATAGTGATAACGGTATCTTGTTGTTTATGCATTATCAACATAATTTTCCCAAACAGAATGACCTAGGAAGTCCAAAGTATATATGAGTTACGTCTGGCGGCAACACTATCTTTTTCAGCAGATATATCCTTGGCATGACATCTAAGTGGAGTTCGTCGCGCCGCAGTATTGCGCCGCAATTTCCCGCTTTTCAAAGCCCAAATCACCACGTGAGAAGACCGTCAACAGTTATGTTTGGCTCAAGGTTCTCCGGCCACTCTTTTCCTTCTAGCTAATGTTTCATAATTGCATAGATTTACAACGAATCACGGTTTTCAAGATAATCAAGATTAATGTGTACGTACATTGAACTAATGCATAAAACAAACAGACAGCATTATGGAGAGCTAAGTATGTGTAAAAGGGGATAGGAAAGACTCAAACAAATAACGACCCAAGAGCAGCTCAGACCCCATCTCAGCGAAAGAGATCTTATCGTGCATCAGGGACTAGTAGTAGGCGACTTGCATCTTTTGTTTGTCTAAATAGATGGGAGTTAGGCCGCGGTTCGTACCATAGGACCTATACATGACCCCTCGTGCAATTTCATTCAGTGTCCGTACAATAACACCTAGGCTTTTCTCCCAGTCTGTGAGTAGGCTATAAACCCTCTTCTTAACCTAGTAAGCGCTTAAATGATTGGGACAATCTGTCGCTCTTAGTATAAGAAGATCCAGGTGTGCGAGGGTCATACCGCCCTAATGTATAGCACGGGTCTGTACCAGGGGGTTGTAATAACGAATATGTTGAAGGTTCTAGATGGGGGCAACAGGAGGTGGCCCATGTAGTAGCGCAGGTATGATCAAACGAGCCTCGCGTTGCGGGACTACCGTCTGATTACGGCGATACAAATTTTAAGTGTGCTCAGCAAATTATTTAAGAGATTGCTCCACTGTTGCAATTGCGAGAAGAGGACGTCGTTTTTCACTAGATTGTTGGTGCATGAACGCATCAAATGGCATAACCGGACCACGCCTCTGACGACCAGTAGCAGAGCGTGAAGCTTTAGTATGCTTTACGAAAGTTCCCTCGTTATCAAGCGCTTCCCAACGATCATTTTTGGACATATCCAATTTGTCCTTCTGAAGAAGAGAATCAATGGCAGGCTCTCCCAGGTGACTTTGTGAACTGGAGGCTTGAACCTCAATCGATTGCTCGATCGAGTGGGATACTGTAGGAGGAGGTTCTGTGGGGAGACTCGTTGCAGGAATCTTATCTGCATCATAGGATGGTTAGAAGAGTTTGACAGAAACTATGATTATCATACCCGTTTCGGTATCCGAAGCTGGCTTCTCGTTCTTGACTTTTGGGTTGTCGGACGGTTCGGTTGAGGGTAGATCCACCGACGATGAAGGAGGGGCCAACGAATGAGATGGAGCCTGGCTACGAAGTGCCATTTAGCAGCTCTCCTACTAAGTAACGTAGATGATGCTTCGCGTCTGGAGGATTGTCTCGTCTTCATTGGGGAGGACGCTCGGGACGCTCCGTTTGCTGTGGAGCTTGAAGATTGATTTGGAGCGTGCATAGCAGAGAAAGAAGGTAGATGCAGATAGAGATGAAGTTGAAGATGCTTGATGTATTGAGAACAGCGAAAGGCACGAGTTGATATACAAGCCTCTTCTTTTAGTAACAATTCTTTCGAACTCGAGGCGGTAGGTGCTTATCAGGATGCACAGGTATAATCTGCACGGGATGAGCGGGCAATCAGCCCGCATGAGCGAGCAACCATGTGACCAACATCATATGCCGTTTGCCAGGGTGTAGTGTACGGGCAAGAAGACCGTACGGGATAAGTTGGAATGAGGTCGCTTGTTTCATGCGGCGCGGTAACGCCACCATTCCTTGGGTGATCAGTCGATGTCCGGGGTCGATGTTGGTCTGTGGGTTTCAGGGCCTCATTTCCTATTCAGGTAGGCGGGCTTAGATCGAATGGGGCTGATTATTCCGTAGCCGCCGAGGTTCCACAAGGGCTGTTCGTCCACAAGGGCTGTTCGCCCGCAGGGGCGAGATGGGACCACAGAAGTGGGGTATAGGAACACCTTGGCTGATTACGGCAGCTGTCGTGGGATTGGAGCGGTTGCGGGACTTGAGCCCGCGCGGGAAAATGTCTCCCATGCCCACCAGTTCCTCAGCGGTGAACTAGTGCAAAGCACCTTCCTAATTAGGTTGCAACATTCCTTCCGCCGTATCGGACAGGGCTAAAAATGAGTTCTCAATTTGATGCAAGAGGCCCATGCACAGCCGCGAGAGAATCCAAAAATCAATATCTACTTTTCTTCTAAATCACTATATTTGCGGGAATCAGATATTGAATTGCGTTCTTAGTTTTTGGGATATGTACAGTAACTAACATTACGCTACAGATTACGACTAGTTATACAGTAGCACTCTTACAACCCTGATACGAGTAGAACGTAGCCTAGTTTTGCATTATAGCCTTTCCTATAATCGTTGCGGAACCCGCAGCCGTCCTTACGTCTTAGTGCTTCAAGACAGGGTAAGGAGATTTATTGCCTATGAGATACATCGTTACATATTTGCACTGTCTGTTCTTCTTCGAAACTAGTCATGAAGCTTTTCCTGCACTATTAATAGCGCCTAAATACTCATGTTCAATCCTTCGTCACTAACATGACCTAATGAACATATCTGATACAAATAATCTCCAATGTAGAGATCAACGTCAAAGGAAAAGAAGGCATGTCCATTAACTAGAGTGACGGTGTTCTGGCCTTGGGAACCTCTATCCTATTAAACATTCTGCTCAACATTCTGCTCACGGTACACTCAACATCCTACATCTTATTATGACGTTCAATGTACACACGACAATTTCACCTTGATTATGACAATTTGGAATAATATGCTTAATGTAATGGTATAGATACATAGACGGAGCAAGTGCTTAAACGAGTTAAGTATTAAGCGAATTACAAAGACGATCGCGTATTACTTTCCACAAATCTTGGTTCTGAATCGCGACTCGCTTGCGTTTCCTTAGGGTGAAAACCAGCCGTGAACAAATTTATGTCCTAATTACTAGCCATTACACCATGTCTTACTGCTTGTTCGAAACTTAGGGTTCCGCAGACTATAGTAAACGTTATTAATAACTACTTAACTTTCTCTAGAAATTTACTTACCTAAGATTGCCATATTCCCTGCTTTAACATTTGCTTCCCCTTTAATATAGTAATGCAGATTTAGCGTCTGTCCTGTTCGTTTTAAGCGGTTGTCTGTGCCGTCTATAAACCTAACACCTAACGTCTTGTCAGGAACATAGATTGTTAGTGTAAAGATCTCGCTAGCCTCTATAGCTAATAAGAGGAGGAGAAAGGGCATAGCCCACTCTTCTTAACCTTAAGACTGTTAGAAGTTGTAAAAAGGATCTAAGGAGTTGCATACTAGGTGTTTTAAGAAACTAGACAAGTGTAAGTTAACAAATACGTGCGCTCCGTTTACTATAAGCCTTAAGAAGATGTTTTATAGCAAGAAGGTGTGCGAAGATACTAATCCCACTTGTAATAAACAAAACTTTGTTATATCCGTTAAGACTTAGACTATAGCTATAAGGCCTATTAACAAGAGCGGAGGGGTTAGAATTTTGGGTTTAAAAGACTGCATCGCTAAATCCGTCTCCCTTTTGTATTAGAAGAATAATTTCTCGTCTACTCTTATCCGCCTAAGCTATAATATAAGGGTGTAATTAAAAAAGCCTAAGGCGATGTTAAGCTTCTGTTAGCAGTGTTAAGTAGATATATTAGCTGGCAGCTACTTTCTAAGGCCGTGTTAAGGTTATAGTCGCCCTTATTGCTTAAGATAGGCTAATGTGTTCGTTAAGATTAGTAAATGTAACACTCTTAGTAATTCCTAAGAAGTTAAAGTTCCTGTAGATGAGTCGTATTAACCATGCTATATAATGCGCTAGCTATAAAGCAGAGGCTACGCCGAGAGATATCACGGTAATGTTCTTTGCAAGACGAATATAAAACCATAGACTTCTAGCAAGTGCAAGCGAAAAGGCTAAATGTAATTTAAGAAAGACCTCGTACATATACTGCCGTATATATAAAAATAACAGAAGTCTAAGAGAAGCAAGAAATAACAGGAGCTATCACACGGTTAGTTCCTAGCATTATTAGATGTTAATTAACTTACAAGTGTTTCTATAATAGATAGCAATAAGAGTAAAGCATTAATAACTCTATGTATTAGTCCTTAAACGACGCAAATGCAACCCATCTAACAATAGACTAGGGAATACTCGCTTAGAGAAAGGCGAAGAACCTAGTCTGCAAGAAGGCTAGTCCTCCCCCTAAGATAAAGGGGAACGACATTAATTATAAAGAGGGTTCCACAGCGTTTTGCTAGTTTAACCTAATTAGTAATCTTAAGCGTACATGCCGTAATATTAGCGGCGATGACAAGGAGTATCCTTAAAAATGCAAAGACGTTAATATTAGAGGTAGCCTTTTAACGCCGGAGTACTAGGGTGTAGAGAAATCTTTTGCGAAGAACAGAGTAAATTAATCTCTAAGTAGGAGCATTAACAAGTTTAGAAGCTTGCCACAAACACAGAACACCTAGTGTAGAGGCGAACGAGATCAAGTAAATAAGCGAGATCTGCATTGTGAATTTGGTTGTATAGAGGTCTAAACACCTATGCGGCAGGCATTTATACAACTCTCTAGACGTTGCTAACGCTTACTAAGAAGCAAACTAAATACCTTGAAATAACAAATGCTTACACTTGTAAGTTATTATTGTTTAATAAACTAAAAGTACTAAGTGCTTTTGTAGAATGCGTACATCATTTAACAAAAACTAAATTCAAGAATAGAGTTCTAAAGCCAGCGCTTAAAATTTACACTAAGCCAAGGCTTTTCCATTTTTCCACCCCTGTATCCTAATGGGCTGGTAAGAGCTATGACCATGCTGACGTTTAGGTTGAAAGCCTTTAATTAGACTCCAAATGTAGCCGAGATAAAAGACAAGCGCCTGAACCGCACCGCATTCGCGGAAGTGGTACTTGCATCCACGCACAGGTAGCAGGGTTGTGGGTCGACTCGCACACACTCAGCCGGACAGACGCCGCTTTTCCTTTCAGGTTACACAAGAACGAATATCAAGGTCTATGCATAAAACAGCGAATAACAGCCAGTAGAAAATCCAGAATATCTACCTTTCGCATCATATTAATTGCTTCAGCTCACGATGACTTTGACATCCTCACCAAGAGGCTCTCTTTTAAGAGCCAAAGATCGGTTTTTTGAAAGGCGTCGGGCTAGCCTTAACATTAAGGCAAGGGATCTTGTGCTCCAACGTTTAAAAGATGGAGTGCATGTGCAGATTGCGATTATTTACGCTTATAGCAACGAAGTTACAGTCTTTAATACACACCCACACCTACCTTACTGGCCTCCACCAATTGAACAGCTGGTAAGTTCCTTTTTGATCACAGTGGACCATATGTTTATTAGAATCTAGAGGCAAAATTCCATGACTAACATAGATATAACGACCTATTCTATGACATCAAAACAAATGCAGGAGATGGATCGTTGGCGACAGGGAGAAGGACTAGCATCCTTCCATCAACTAAGCGAGAACGTACAATCCAACCGGAACATGTCCCAGTCAAACGGGAGCATTGTAGGCCGCACCAGCAATCCAACTAAGGAAAATAGCAGGCTAAATATTGGCCATTAGCCTACCTATT
>Ga0247735_1001211_pt1 | contig 10187 bp, 4 predicted proteins | sample UWRJL178409R2_FD_180934 | JGI IMG/M metagenome (GOLD analysis project Ga0247735, IMG submission 180934) | Plant litter microbial communities from Arlington Agricultural Research Station in Wisconsin, United States - UWRJ-L178-409R-2 | ecosystem: Environmental > Terrestrial > Plant litter >...
TGACCGTAAATAAGTTAGAGCCTGTAACGTACAAACGTACTCCCTTAAGAAAAACTTTACCAGCTACATCTGTAGGGAGTGTATAAGAAAGCGTTAAAGCATTTAGCCTAAGGAATGATGCATTTTGTATAGCCCTGTCTGTTTCATATAAAGCATAACGGCCTCCACCATTGTATGCCCTTGGTATATCAGTATCAGTATTAATTGGTGTCCACCTGTTAAGCAGGTCGGCATGTGCAGCACTAAGTCCACTTGAATTCATGTATCCTTCATACACAGGACTTATTCTCCTGCCACCTATAGAGTAGGCAAATACTGCATTTAAACCAATACCTTTATAATTAAAGCTTGTATTAAATCCTCCATATGCACCAGGATCTGTATTACCAACTACATAACGGTCGCTATCATTAATTTTACCATCGCCATTACGGTCTTTGGGTATTAAATCGCCGGGCTGCACTGTATGCCCTACATAAACTGACTGGTCTAAAGTAGCCATATCAGCTTCCTGCACTATTCTATCAAACTCGTATACATAGATTGAATTAATTGATTTGCCTAAAAACAAATTCCCCGTACGCTGAATTTCCACATTTGTAAATCCACCGGTGCTGTAAATTTCGGTTACATCACCATATAATTTTGTGATTTTGTTTTTAGCTGTCGATATATTAGCAGACACATCCCATTTAAAATCTTCGTTCTGAACAATATTGGCGTTTACAGTAAACTCTACACCCTGATTTCTCATAGAGCCCACATTATCTACTAAATTAGTGTAGCCAAAAGTTGGGGAAATATTTCTTACCATTAACAAATCGTCGTTGTTAATCCTAAAATAATTTGCATTGAAGCTTAATCTGTTATTAAATGCAGCTACATCAACACCAACGTTTAATTGCTTTTGTCTCTCCCAACGCAAGTTCGGGTTACCCAGGCGTCCATCAGATACATAAGTGGTAGAGCCATTAGTGTAGTTAGGCCTGTAAAGACTGTAATATCCATAATTAGGTATGTTTTGATTACCTGCTATACCATACCCAACGCTTAATTTTAGCTGGTTTACTTTATTAGAATTTTTAAGGAAATTCTCTTTAGCTATATCCCATGTTAATTTACCCGAAGGAAATGTACCCCATTTATTATTTTGCCCAAACCGCGAAGAGCCATCCCTGCGCACAGTACCGGTAATAGAATATTTTTTATCAAAAGTATAGGTAGCCCTCCCAAAATATGACATTAGTGTTGTAGTGATAAAATCAGATCCTACACTAAAATTATTTTTATCATAAGCACCTCCCAAATACATATAACCAAAATCATCCGACGCAAAGCCCCTTACTCTGGTATCGGTACTGTTATTGTCATTTTTTGTAATGGAATAACCCGCTATTGCACTTACATCATGCTTATCTGAAAATAATTTATTATAGCTAACAGTATTATCCCACTGGTAATTTAATTCAGAATACCTGTAATGGTGCGCCTCTCCGTTAGTATTACTATTCCTTATAGCCTGCCCGGTATAACTTGGAGTATAATCAAAGTTACCCTGATCTATAATGTTAGCACCTAAGGAAGTACGTATTTCAAGGCCCGATATAGGTTTAATGCTTAAAAAGTTACTTGTAGTAAGCATATTTCTCTTGCTTACGTTACTAATATCAAGGCTTACTATTGGGTTATTTGCATTAACATCCGGCGCTTCGCCATATCTAAGGTAGGTAACTGTAGGGTCTATGGGCAACAATGGATTAGCTCCTAAAGCGGTCCCAAAAACGCTACCGTCAACATAGTTTGTTTCACTTCTCGAAAAAGTCGTGCTCGTACCTACTTGCAACCATGGTTTTACATCCTGGGTAAGGTTTATTTTACCGTTATATCTTCTGAAAGACGAATCTTTAATTAAACCGTCCTGATCGGTAAAACTTAAACTAATAAAATAGCTGCCCTTTTCGCCTCCACCGCTAAAGCTAAGGTTATGGTTTTTTTGCACGCCACTTCGAGTAACTTCTTTCAGCCAGTCATAACTTTTGCCTGTTCGGTAAGACTCCAGTTCGTATGGTGCAAATACCATAGATCCGTCTGCAGTTATCCTGCTCACAAATGCATCTCTGCCCAAGCCAAGTGGTACGCCGGTAGCATCCGGACTAAGAGCCCCATTGGCGTAAGCATTCGCAAAGGCATCTACCCTCAAGTCAAATATCTGGCTGCCGTTCATGAGAGGTATTTTTTTACTAAATTCCGATACACCAACCCATGTTTCATATTCAACACGACCTTCACCACTTCTCGAACCTTTTTTTGTAGTAATTACCACTACACCATTGGCACCGCGCGCGCCATACAAAGCTGTAGACGATGCATCTTTAAGCACATCAATACTCGCAATATCGTTAGGGTTGATATTTTCAAAATTACCCTCAATGATAAGGCCATCTACCACAAAAATGGGATTTGTACCAAACTGTATAGAGTTATTACCCCTGATTTTTATAGATGCCGAACTACCCGGTGTAGTGCTTTGTTGTATATAAACACCCGCAAGACGCCCCTGAAGACCCGCTACAACGTTTGGTGTTGGTGTTTCTTTTAGTTTGTCGCCACTGATATTAACGCCTGTTAAATCACTTCTTTTTACAGATGCACCAACTACTACAATTTCGTCGAGTTCGTTAGCCGCTGGCTTAAGTATAACATTAATTACTGTTGAATTGTTTACCTCAATCGATTGCGAAATGAAGCCAATAAAACTAATCTGGAGCACAAATCCGGGAGCTACGTTTGGGATGGAATAATTACCATCTATATCGGTAGAAACTACGTTTTGTGTACCTTTTACCAATACACTGGCACCCGGTAAAGGCAGGTTTTCGTTATCGGTAACTTTACCGGTAACAGTCTGGGAATAGAGTGATCCCGCACACATCATTACAATTAACAAGCACAAGTATCGTATTACATTTCTCATAATTGATTTTTTTTGTTAATAAATGTTAAAGGGTTAATTAAAAACTTTTTGTTGGGTTTAGTTGTTAGTTATAATATAGCTTTTGCGCATATTGTACTATACTATTCTATTTAGATACAAACATACAAATATTTACATTACATGCAAATATTTAATTTAAGAATTTATTAAAATTTTCTAACCTTTTTTTAGAGATTGACATTATAAACTCTCTTTTACACCCATTGCATAAAAGTGTAACAAAAACACTTAAATAGTATTACCTGTAGTTAAGCAATTCCGTATTTAGAAAACAATGTAAAAATGGCAACCATACCTATTATTAAAGCAAAATAATAGTAATGGCGATTGCGCCATGGAGTAAGATTTAAGGTGTCGTACTTAATTTCAGAATATAAATATTCAGGATAAAATTTAGCGACAACAAACATAAATACTGTAGTAAGTAAAAATAGTATTGCCAGCATGTGCAGGTAATGAATATTTATAGGTAATACATAATTAAATACTATATAGCTTATAATAAAAAACACTATACCGCCTTTAGCTGCCTGCGGAGGTACTTTTTTACTAATAAAACCTATAAATACTATAGTAAACACCGGTACACAAAACATACCGCCCAGTTGTTGCAGGTAGGTATAAAATCCTGTTTTGGCAAACATTATAAAGGGTGCAGTGAGCATGGCCAAAATCGCTACTGCAATTTCGAAACGGCGGCCGGTACGCACCAGGTGTTTCTCTGTAACTTCTCCCCGCCTCTTTTCCAGCCACGGTTTGTAAAGGTTAAGCACAAATAATGTACTACTACTGTTTAAGCCTGCATTAAAAGTGCTTATAGCTGCCCCCAGTACTACAGCGGCTGTTAAGCCAATCATTACATTAGGAAGCGTATCTTTTACTACCAATGGAAAAACTTCTGCAGTGTTATTTAAACTGCTATATAAATGCACCCCTATTAACCCCGGTATGTTTATTATAAATGGGCAAAGTAATTTACCAACACATGCCAGCGCCATACCTTTTTGGCTATGCGAAAGGCTTTTTGCAGATAGTGCCTGCTGCACTATAAACTGCTCCATGCCCCAGTAATACAGGTTCATAATAAACATACCTGTAAATATGGTATTAAAAGGCACCTCATCCTTAGGACCGCCTACGGCATTAAGGTGTTCTTTATGATCTGTAAGCATGCGGTGCAGGCCTTCCGTCCAGCTGCCATCGCCCAGATATTTAAACCCAAAGTATGGAAATGCAATACCTATTGTCAGCATACCAAGGCTTAATATAGTATCTGATATAGTAATGGCTCGCAAGCCACCAAGTACAGAATATACTGTACCTACCAGCCCTATAACCCATACCATTATCCAGATGTTTTGCCAGTAACTCAATTGCAAAGGCTCGAAGAAATTGAACATGCCTGTAAATGCCACTGCCCCACCGTATAATACGGCAGGGAGCAGGTTTACTATATAACTGCATAAAAATACTATCGATATTAATTTACGGGTAGAATTATCATAACGCTTGCCTAAAAAATCAGGGATGGTCATGGCACCCGTGCGAAAGTAAATAGGCAAAAAATATTCGGCTACTAATAACATGGCAAGCACAGAGCTTACACCCCAAGCTATTACGCTCATATTATTTATATAGATAGATTCGTTTTCGCCTATAAACTGGTTGGCACTTATATTACTTAAAAGCAATGCCCCGCCTACTACGAGATAATTATTTTTACGGTCGGCAAAAAAAAGCCCCGCAGTAGTCTGCGCCATATTTTTACGCGTTTTTAACCACGAAAAAACCGCGATAAAACCCGTAATGAGCAAAAAGCTCGCTATGGCTACAAAACTCATCTCTTAGAGCGAATTTCTGTTAATTAAAACTGTAGGTATAATTTCCTGTATTTTTTTACGATGTAGCACAAAGTCGGCTGCTTTTTTGCCCATTTCAGAGAAATCTGTAGAGAACGTAGTTACACCATCAAAAATAATTTCTTTTACAATATCGTCGTTATGGCTTATAAAGCCAATGTCTTTACCCAGTTTAAGCCCTTTAACTTTTGAGTCTTTAAGCATTGCCCAAAGTTCCAGGTTATGAATTGTAAAATATACTTTGCCTTTCTCTAACGAGCCCGATTCATATTCTTCTTTTATAACGCCTTTAATGTCAAACTCTTTCATAAACCTTTTAAACGAGTTTAAAATCTCATTAGGTTCTGCAGATGAGGGTTTAAAGAAAAATATAATTTCGTCGTATTTTTTAATCTTATCTTTTAATTGTACAAACGCGTTGTAAGACGAATCGCCAAACTCCTGAACTACATAGTTATAATCCTGATCATTCTCTACATGCCTGTCTACAAGCAGTACCCTGTTAGAAGGTAGTAACTTTAACAATGTCGGAGTTTTAGGGTTTGGTATAGGTGCTATTACATACATGCCATATTTACCCTTAATGGTTTGCAGCACATTCTCGAACGTATCGAAATTATTGTGGTGAAAAAAGATGTCGAGATGTATATTTTTACCCAATCCTTTACGGAAGTTTTCGTAAAACGTTTCCTGAAAAATATCAAAGGCAAAAATTAGCAATGCCACTTTGAGTTCCTGCATTACGTCATCTGTAGCTACAAAGTAACCCAAACGGTTTTTAGACTCTATAATACCTCTGTGTACAAGTTCCTTATAAGCTTTCGCAATGGTTTCTCGAGCAAAACCAAGTTCATTTATAATAGTGTTTACAGAAGGCAATATATCGCCTTTGCTCACCATTTTTTCGTCTATCGCATTGATAATTCCCTGTACAAGCTGCTCGTGCTTAGACAGGGAATTTATAGATTCAAGATTTTTAATCTGCTGAATGATCTGCTTCATAAATCGTTATTATATCAGTATAACTAATACTGTGTATTATCATAAAAAAACAAATATATTACTAATAATTGGGTATTATGCTTTTGTAATTTTTAAAACAACACTTGTATTATTTAAATTTACATTAGGATTGATTCCTATCTGCATTAAAAAATCGCCGGAATAAGTTGCTGTCTCTACTGCCGGTTTTTTGCCAGGGTATATATTTATCTCCTCTACTTTATAGTTTTGCCCTGCCTGTAAGCCTTTTAACTTTATGGGTGTATGTGAACCCGCTTCATACCTGCTGTTAACAAGATAGCTAAACATTACTGCTTCATTGCCATTTTTATTTACAAAACTTACTGCTGCTGCATCATTTTTCCATGGGCTTTGCAGGCGGTACTGGTCACCCTGCCAGATGGTGTTGCTTAATGCACCATAATTTTTAAGTGCCTGCTGGCAAAAAGCAAGATCGCTCTCATTAAGGTGTTTTACTACAATATCAAAACCAAGTTTACCCATCATAGCAACATCTGTCTTGTATTTAATAGGCTGTTTGCCCCAGTCTGTAACGTGTGCTGCAATAGATAATGCAGGATAAAAATAGGAATATTCCCACTGCATATATATACGCTCTAAAGGATCTGTATTGTCGCTTGGCCAAAACTCTGTAAAGTATTTTAGCGCAGCATAATCTACCCTGCCACCGCCGCCACTACAAAGCATCATAGGCGTTTTTGGATATTTAGCACGAATACGCTCCAGTACTTTATATAACCCGTTTACATAATCGGTATAAAAGTTAGACTGTTTGTCTTTTAGCTGTTTAGAATAAGCATTGAAAATAACCGCATTACAGTCCCATTTAATATAAGCCAACTCCGGGTTCTTAGTAAACAAATTATCTACTACACCATAAACAAAATCCTGTACTTTGGGGTTAGAAAGGTCTAAAACTAACTGGTTACGAAAGTAATGTTCTGCCCTTTCCGGTTGTTTTACAACCCAGTCAGGATGTTGTTTATACAAATCGCTTGCAGGGTTTACCATTTCAGGCTCTATCCATATACCAAATTTTACCTGGTTATTTTTAGCAGTCTCTACAAGTGTTGCAATGCCGTTAGGCAGTTTCTTTTTATTTTCCTGCCAGTCGCCAAGGCCTGCATCGTCGTTTTTACGTGGATAGTTGTTACCAAACCAGCCATCATCAAGCAAAAACAGGTCTACACCCAGTGTCTTACTATCTGCAATAAGGGCTTTAAGCTTAGTTTCGTCAAAATCAAAATAGGTAGCTTCCCAATTGTTAAGTACTGTTAGCCTTTTACCATGACCGTCTAATATTTTATAATCACGCGCCCAGTTGTGCAGGTTTCGGCTGGCAGCCCCTTTACCTTTAGATGATAACGTATACCAAAACTTAGGTGTGGTAAGCGATTGATTTTTAGCTAATGTATAAGCCGACCCGGCATTATTAATACCCGATAGTATACGAAGATTATTAAGTGGATCGAGCTCAAATTCATTCTTAAAATTGCCCGACCATTCAAGGCCGGCAAATAATACTTTACCTTCATCTTCGGTGGCAGGTTTTTCCAGCGATACCATAAATACAGATGGCTCAAACAAATTAGCACGGGTACCAAGCTTGCTGTCAATTACTTTTATACCGTGGGTAATTTTAGATTCTTCGGGGCGCATTTCCTTTGCCCAGTCTCCCTGAAACTGGCTCAGCCAAAAATCGTCGTTTCCTCTTATGTACAAGTTTGCCGATGCATATTTGTTTAATACAACAGCACCTTTTTCATTATTTGTAATTGTTGTCCATTGTTCTATAACATCATTTTCATAATATGAGGCTATAAACAAATGTACCTCGATGGCATACACAGGATCTTTCAGTATAATTTCTGTTTGCGATATTCCTTTACCGGCCTCAGTAGTTTTATGGCTTACATAATGCAGGTCTAAAGAGGTGTTACCATCGGCATGTGTAATTGTTAAAGCAGGCTCGAGCAGGTTTTTAGACCCTGACGGCGTGTATGCTGCATTATAAATACCGGTATAATCTGTACCTTGTTTGTACTGGCCTGCAATTTTTGCATAATCAGTATCGTTAGCCAGTTTTTCGCCAAGGTAAATGGTATTAACTTCTTTTGCAGCGTTAACCTGAAGTACCAGTGCATTGCTTTTAGTTTTTACCGGAATAGTTTGTTGCGCAACAAGCGGCGTGCTAAATGCCGCCAAAAGAAAGAATGCCGAGACAGACTGCCTGAAAGTTGTAATGTGTATAGTCATTTTTTATTTTTTTCCGTGTGTGATGCCCGGCCAGCTATCTGTCCTGAAAGACGATGCCGGTAAACCCGATACATTTGTGAGGTTTCCATCGGGGTTATCTGCCCAGTTATAGCGAACTGCTATAGGAACAGAAACGTTATCCGATGATACAATTATTTTATTCCCATCTATTTTAGCTTCTGCCCAATAGAATATTTTATCGGCTCCTGCTATTTCAAAACCTTTTAAAGTACCTGATTTTGCTTTGATGCCTTCGTTAAAAGTAAAATCTACAGTTACGTTTTTACCATTTACTGAATACGATTTATACAGTGGCCCGGAGTAATCTATCTTGGTATTATATTGTTTAGCAAGCGCAATTAACGCAAGGCGGCCACCTATATCCTGTTTATTTTTAGGATGTATATCTTCTCCATTACCTATATCGGTAGCTACCGCCATTCCTGTATTTGGTAATGCAAGCGCTTTAAATTGTGCCTCCCTTATCTCTGCCCATTCAGATTGTGATGGTTCGCTTCTTTTTGCTTTGTAGTTAGCAAGCTGCACAAAGTAAAACGGCAGTTTTTCATTATTAAATTTAGTACGCCAGTCGTTTATAAGCAGTGGAAACAATGTTTGGTATTGCTCTGCCCTTTTTTCGTTGCTTTCGCCCTGATACCATATAACACCCGCAAGCTTTACCTTAAGTAACGGGTTTATCATGGCATTATATATGGCAGATGCCCTGTTTTGACCTTGTAGCATGTTAGGTTTTACAGGCAGGTCTTTATCGCTAACTCCAATGTTATATTTCCATGAACCCGCAAGTGTTTGTAACTGGTTTCCTGATTTTATGGTTAGTTCATCCGGGGTACCATAAATACCGCCGCCGCCTGCACCATCATAAACACGGATAACAACGGTGTTTTTACCTTTCTTTAAAACATTTACCGGAATTTTATAATTACGATTTACATTATACCCATTGGTAGCGCCTACGTATATTCCGTTTATCCATACTTTATCATCATCATCGGCAAAAAAAGAAAGTATTGCTTCTTTTCCGTCAAAATTATCCGGTAGTGTAACTGTTTTTCTAAACCATACTATACCATCAAAATCAGTAAGACCTTTATTTTCCCAAAATGCCGGCAGCTCCATTGTTTTCCATGATTCGTCTTTTAGATCAGGCATTGCCCATACAGCCGTAGTACCTTGCATACCCTTGTCTGTTTTTTCAAGTTGGGCAGTCCATACCTCCATATCAGCATCATATTTTTTTTGGAGGGCTGCATTATCCTGCTCAGATTCCATTGCTTTCAATTCCGCATCAAAATCGTGTATGGTCTTAAGGGCACCGGCACTCGTCCATGCTTCTACCAATGTACCTCCCCATGAGCTGTGAATTAACCCTATAGGAATATGTTTTTCTTTATATATCTTTCTTGCAAAGAAATATGCCGTAGCCGAAAACTCGCCAATGGTTGCTGGGCTGCATACCTGCCAGCCGCCGTTTTGTACTTTAAGAACGTTTAGAGGCTGGGCACTTTCTATATGATCTGCCTGTATAATCCTTATTTCCGGATAATTAGCATCTGCGATTTCCTGTTTATAATTTTCTATTTTACCCCAGCCTGCAAGTGGCATTTCCATATTACTTTGCCCCGAGCATAACCACACTTCGCCTATTAGCACGTTGTTAAGTACAAGCTCTGTCCCATCATTAATTGTAATGGTATAAGGCCCGCCATAAACAGGCGTCTTTATAGTAACCTCCCAGTTGCCATTAACAACTTTTGCAATTTGATGTTTTTTATCCCAAGAGGTAGTTACTTTTACCGTTGTCGCTGTACTCTTGCCCCATATAGGAAGGGTTGCTTTTTGCTGCAATACCATATTACTGGTAAAGAATGACGGTAAGGTCACTTCTGCCCATGCATTATTTACAAAACCAACAGCAAACAATACAATTAAAACAAAATGTTTTTGATACATCTTCATGGCTAAAAATTTAAGGTTTTACGATTTTATACAGATGCCCGTCTTCGGCACCAAGTGATAAATCTATAGTATTT
>Ga0247735_1001212_pt1 | contig 10183 bp, 14 predicted proteins | sample UWRJL178409R2_FD_180934 | JGI IMG/M metagenome (GOLD analysis project Ga0247735, IMG submission 180934) | Plant litter microbial communities from Arlington Agricultural Research Station in Wisconsin, United States - UWRJ-L178-409R-2 | ecosystem: Environmental > Terrestrial > Plant litter >...
CGCCATGGTGAAATAACTGTGGTTGGTCATGGACACGATCGTTGGTTTGTCGGTCGTCGCGCGATAGTCGATCTGCAGCCGGTCCTGCTCGTCGAGCGAATAGGTGGCATGGACCGTGAGCGTGCCTGGGAAACCCTGGTCGCCGTCCGGGCTGACATGCTTGAACGTCACGCTCGCGGTCGGCCCGTTCTTTACCGATTCCACCTGCCAGACGATCTTGTCGAAGCCGCGGGCGCCGCCATGCAGGTTCGCCACGCGACCGTTGACGCTGGGCAGCGTATAGGGTCGCCCGTCGAGCATGAAGCTGCCCTTGGCGATCCGGTTCGCCACTCGGCCGACCGTGACCCCGAAAAAGGAGCTGTTCCGTTCATAGGATGCCAGGTCGGCATAACCGAGCACGACATCGGCAAGCTTCCCCTTGCGGTCCGGCGCGACGAGCGACTGAAGCGTCGCGCCCCAGGTCAGCACCGTCGCGCTCACGCCGTGCCGGTTGGTCAAGGTGATTGCCTCGATGGTCGTGCCGTCTTGCAAGGCCCCGAAGTTGCGTCGCTTGACGTCGGCGGCGTTGGCCGGGGTGGCCGTCCCGACGAGGGCGAGCGCCGCGGCGGCAATCATGAGAATTCGGGACAAAGCTCTCTCCTGGGCATGGCGTTCTTGTTTCGCGATATCCTATAGGATTTGCGCGAACATGCGACCGGAATTCTCGACATCGGGTATCGATTGCGTCGTCAGGCAGCCGATATGTGCGGCATGGCCATCGTCAGGCACGTTTCCGGCATGCGACTGCTTTCCAAGCGCTTACCATAAAGTAGATTGCTCCGAATGGGACCGAACCGACTCGACGGCCTGACCGCCCGCCAGCTGCAATGTCTTCGCGGCAAATGGGACAGGAGGATGGACAAGGAGATCGCGTTCGATCTCGGCATTTCCCAGCGCGCGGTGGAGGGGCATCTGCGCGGCGCGCGCGAGAAGCTGGGCGTCGGCTCCACCCGTGCCGCGGTCCTGCTGCTTGCGTCGCGAGAGGGCTGGGAGGGTTCGGTCGAACCATACTATGGTCCAGCCCATCTCCCCGATGCCGCCGATTTCGGTGCAATCCCCTTCCCGGACGAGGAGGGGCCGGTTCACGCTTCCGCTTCGGTCCGCGACAGTTGGCCCAGACCGGGCGAGCGACTGGCGCCGATCGGAACGGACGCGCGCTGGCCCATCCCAACACGGGAAGGGCAACGCAATGACCTGAGCACGATGCAACGCCTGGCCTGGCCGTTCGCGATCGCGACGGCGGTGATGGCCACCCTGTTTCTGGGGTTCGGCGTGGTCAATGGGGCCGGCAGGTTCATCGGCACGCTCCTCGCCCGCCCTTTCTGACGGACAATCTTTGAAGCGCCCGCGCCCAGCGCCGGCGCAGGGGGGTATTATGCTCAACGACCGTCTTTCCGCGGCACGCAAAGTGGCGCAGACCTTGATCCCGGCGGAGCGCAATCTCGATGCGTCGCTGCGCAGCAATGCGGAACTGACCCTGGCCATGCTGGCGGCGCGCGAGGAAGCGCGGCTGCCCCTGTCGATCGCCAGCGACGCGCTGCGTCACAATGCCGATGCCAATGTCGCGCTGGCCCAGGCCTGGTCGAGCATCGCGCTGGTCCATGGCGCGCTCCGGGCGGCGCAGCGGGACGTCGGGCTGGATGGGGTCAAGGCCTGGTTCGGCGACAACACGCCCTGCGAGGAAGGCGCCGCCGGGCCCGCCACCATCGCGCGGATCGCGACCGCGGCCTGATCGGGTTGACGAGAGGGCCGATTGGATGTTCCGCTTCCGGCATGCTGCGCGTGATCCTGTACGAGATGATCCTGATCCTGTGCTGCGCCTATGCCCTGGCGCGGGGCGGCGCGCCGGAGCGGAGCGCCGCGGCCATGATGCTGGCCGCGTCGCTCGCCAGTTTCGCCAGTCTGTCGCAGCCCTTTGGCGCCTCCTATCTCAAGGTGCAGGTCTGGGTCTTCGTGATCGACATGCTGTTGCTGGCCGGCCTGTTCGTCCTGGCGCTCGCCTCCACTCGGTTCTGGCCGCTCTGGCTCGCCGGTTTTCAGCTGCTCGCGGTGTTCGCGCACCTCATCCGCGCGATCGACCACACGGCCTTGCCCAGGGGATATCAGTTCCTGATCTCGTTCGAGGCGTATCCGATGCTGCTGTTGGTCGCGCTCGGCGCGTGGCGGCACCGGAAGCGTCTTCAGCGCTACGGTGCCGACAGATCCTGGCGGGATTCCTCGATCCCGTAGCGGGCGCCGACGCGGAGCGCCTGTCGGCGCGGCTGGTGGAGGAGTTCGGCTCGTTGCCCGGTGTGCTGGCGGCGAGCGACCAGGCGCGGCTGCGGATACTGGGCCAGCGCCCCGATCTCGAAGCACTGATCGGCGGGCTCGACGCGGCGCTGACTCACATCGCGACCCTGCGTTTCTCGCGCGGGCCAGTGGTGGACAACTGGCCGGCGCTGCTCGACTATCTGCGGCTGACCCACGCCTTCAGCGCGGTCGAGATCGCACGCGTGCTGCATCTCGACGGGCAGGGAAGGCTGATCCTGGACGAGGTGATCTCCCGCGGGACGATCGACGAGGCGACGATCCATGTGCGCGAGGTGATCCGCCGCGCGGTGGAAATCCACGCGGCATCGATCCTGCTGATCCACAACCACCCCAGCGGCGATCCCACGCCCAGCCGCGCCGATGTGGACCTCACCCGCCGCATCGCCCGCGCGGGCCAGCCGCTGGGAATCGCCGTACACGACCATCTGATCATGTCGTCCGGCGGGCATGCCAGCATGCGGGAGTTGGGGTTGCTTTAGTGTCGGTGTGGGTGGGCGGTGGGAGAAGGGCGTCACTTCCGCCCGGCATCAGGACCGCCTATAGTTTGCGAATGGCCTGGCTCGCGGGACGTTCGATCTTCAAATAGGATAGCCTCGCGATAACGATGACCAGGGCGAGGTACAGCGCCAGAAACCATGTGGTCGTTACAATTGATCGATCGCCGACGACGCCATCCAGCAGCATCAAAATCGCGAGCTGGACCGGGATATGCCACAAATATACGCCATAGGTATTGTTCGCGATGAGTTCGGTCCATCGGGACGAACGAATCCATCCCGCAGCTTCAACGCCGCAGGCCAGCAGGAACAGCCCGGGAAGAATGATCGGCATCAAATGCTCGACATGGATGCGCGAGGCGGCAAGGGTCGCCATTGCTAGAGATAGCAGGCCAGCGACGAAGAATGCCCAGGGACTGTCCCGGAGCTTCGAGAAGACGACATAAATCGCCGATCCGGTGAAGAAATAGAAACCGCATTGCCAGAAGACGGTGCCGGGAAGATCGAATATGGAGCCCGTGGTGAACAGGCAGGCGAGCGCCAATGGCCCCAGTACGCCAAGCCGATAAAGCGGTTTCAGTGTTACCCAGAACACAGCGTAGATCGCCACTTCTACCGACACTGACCAGATGGGGCCGTTGAAGGACGGACCGCGCTCCAGCCCCCAGCTCGACGCGAAAAACAGATTCAGCATGAAATGATAGAGGTCGTTGAATTGGAATATCTGGAAATTGCCCAGCCACCCCAACCGCGAGAACTGGAGCCCCGCAACGATCAGGAGGGTGAGTAGATGCAGCGGGTAGAGCCGCGCTATGCGGGCCAGGACGAATTTCCGCGTGGATACGCCCGTCCCCACATAGACCGCGGCGAATACGAATCCCGAGATCAACCAAAAGAGCTGCACGGCCCAGAGGCCATATCCATATGCGGGCCACAGGATCCCGCGAAGCGGCTCCAACTCACGGAAATTCGGGACCGTCTGTTCCTGGCCTGGTGGTATGAAAAAGTTCAGATAGTGGAAAAGCACGACTGCCAATGCCGCGATCCCACGCAACAGGTCCACCGCGTGAAAATGTTCCCTGGTGGCACGAGGCGTGGAAAACAGATGGCCTATCGCTTCGCGCATTGACCCCGGCTAGCAGACGGGAGAGCTCGTCCGCAAACGGAATTGCCGGTGGGAGGCGCCGGTCGAGCCGTTCGCGCAGCTATTTTGCCCTACCGGTCTGGAGTGTGGTTTGTGTAGAGGTAAGCCACACGCGAACGGAAGAGGCCGCGCTTTCCTAGCTGCCATTCAACGGCCGATATAGCCCGCCTATTTGCCGGGGTGAAAGCCGCCGATCGATTGTTTCTACACTTCCTTGTGAACAGGCTTGCATACGTTGTGCACAGCAAGCAAGGGCACCTCATGACCGCATCAAAGCGTACTTATGAGACCATGAACGGGCTGAGGGGTGTCGCCGCTTTCGTTGTCGTGATCTTCCACATGTTCTCGTTTTTCTGGCCCGCTACCGCTGCGAGCGGATATCTGGCCGTAGACTTCTTTTTCGTCCTGAGCGGCTTCGTGGTGGCCGGCGCATATGGCGACAAGCTCGCGACCGGGGCCCTTACCGTACGGTCGTTCGCTCTCAAGCGCCTGATCCGGTTCTATCCGCTATATCTGATCGGCCTCGCCTTGGGCGTCACGCAGATTGGCGCGGAAAACCTGCTCCACATGGGCAACGCGCGCCCTCTGAACTCAATCGGCCTGCCGCTGTTTTGTGCGCTGGTATTCATGCCGGCGATAGGTAGCTATTACATATCGCCGCTCAACGGTCCGGCTTGGTCGCTGATGTTTGAGTTCTGGGTGAACGTGGCATGGGCGCCCGTGGCCAAGCGGGTGCGGCGCTGGGTCTATCCTGCCGTTGCCGCCGTCGCCGGGCTGGTCTTCGTCTGGTGCGCGGCGATCAAGGGTGACGCCGGACTGGGAATGATGCCAGAGACAATCCCGGGCGGAATTGCCAGAACGATCTTTTCCTTCACGGTCGGGACCCTGATCTACCGGTATCGCCGCGGCGCCCATGGTCGTGAAACGGTATGGTCGATCGTATTGGCGGTCGCCCTATTGGCCCTGTTGTTCGTCGCTCCTACTAGCTCTTTCAGGCTGCCCTACGATCTCGTTTTCGCGCTCGCCCTGTCGCCGCTGATCGTGTTCCTCGCGTCAACGATGGAGCCGCCAACCGTCTTCCGTCGGCCGTTCGCATTGCTCGGTGAACTGTCCTTCCCCCTTTACGCCATCCACGTGCCCGTGATCGCCGCGGGAATCGTCGTAACCCGCTCTCTGCATGTACCGCCCGCCGTCGGCGGCGTGATCACGCTGGTCGGCGCTGTGATCGTTGCGTGGGTGGTGGGTAAGCTCGATGTCAGGGTGCGAGTTGGCCAATTCGGCTAGCGCACCGCCTCGACATACTGTGACAGCAGCGGGCTATGATTGAAGCGATCGGCGTGGCTGTCGAGATACCCGAGCTGAGAGGCAGGGTCCTTGTAGGTCGAGTGCCGGATGTCAGAAAAGCCAGCTTCACGAACCGCTTTCGCCATCGCGGCGCGTGAATAGAGATACCGATGCCCATGCCCATAGAAGCTGTCGTTGACGAGGTCGCACGGCACCGAGCCGTCGAGCGTGCCGGCGCTGAGCCAGTCGAGATCAGGCGTCGCGATACGAAGGACGCCACCCGGTTTCAGCACGCGGGCACATTCCTGCAGCATGATCGCCGCCGCCGCCTTCGGGATATGCTCAATGAACTCCTCGGTGAAGATCAGGTCAATCGATGCGTCTTCGAACGGCAGTCGCTTGGCGAGATTCATGTAGGTGTCAGCGCGCGGGTCGAGATCCGCCGTTAGCGCGCCCTCGATCGTATTGCTGCCCCCGCCCAAGTTGAGGAGCTTCACGCCGGCTTGCCGAATCCAACGCTCGCGATAGCCGCGGGATACGAGTGGCCCAACGACCGGCCAGATCGCAGGCACCTTCGTCGCGGCGAACCTCGTCAGCGCGTGGGTGACCCCGTAGCGGCGGCGATAGGCCGCCAGTTTCGGTAACAGCCCACTTGGAGGCGGCGCGGTAAAGGCAAAGGTCGGCATGGCGCCAAGGATAACGGGCCTGCCCGCGTTTGTCATCCGCCGAGGGAGGCTATGTCGGCAAGCTGATCGCGCCGCACCGCAATCCAGTTGGACTGAATGAAGTTGTCGGCGCCGAAGTCGTAATCCGCGAACTCGACCCGTTGAGGCAGCAGGCGACCGATCTTCATTGTCGGCGCCAGCATCTCGTAAAAGTCACGCAGGAAAGTCCGCGAATAGACGCTCATGTAGTTATACTCGAACTGGATCACATCCACTCGCCCGCCAGCGATCATGCCCGCGAACCCGCGCAACACAGCCATGTCGTGGCCCTCGGTATCGACCTTGAGAAAGCGGATATGGTCTATGCCCAGCTCCGCGCAAAGATCATCGCCGGTACGGCGCTCGACCTCCACCGAAGTTACTGCCAACCCGTCACCGCTCATGCTCACCAAAGAAGACAGGTGCGGATTGTCCGGCGTATAGTTGATTGTCACGCTGCCTCTGGTGTCCGACAGGGCATAGGGGAAGACTTCTACGCCAGTGCCCGCCAGCTTGCGCTCGAGGCGCTCGCGCACGGGCGGCACCGGTTCGAACGCCAGAAGCCTGACTTGAGGTACATGCGGCCTCACCATTTCGGACCAATCGCCCACGTTCGCGCCGACATCGAATACGATAGGCGGGGCACTGGAAGGCTGAGCCAAGACGCGCCGCAGCACCCACTGCTCGCCGTTGACCTCAAGCCCGTTCTCGACGTTGCTCCATGCCATGATGTAACGCCGCGCGAAGCGATAGAGTGTGTTGCTCAGCGGTTGGCGAGTGGCGGCGTGCCAGGACAGAAGGCGACGGACTGATTCGGGCATGGCGTCTTGTTAGCGGGCGATTCTCGAACGCGCTACCGCGACGGGTGGACATGCATCGAGCAGCGCCAAGGTAGTCTTCGCCGTTTCGATCGCCGCCTAACGGGCGACAGGGTCCTTAATCGTTTCCGTCGAACGGAGCGCCGTCAGCGCCCTGGCCCGAACGGAAATTTGGTGCAAGCAGGCATAGTCGGAAATCTGGCGGTCGGTCGCGCAAGCGGTGAGCGCTAGAAGCGAGGCGAGTAGGAAGAGTTTCATGGCTGCGGTTGCTCAACACTGTGGACAGGATCGTCAGGCTTGCCGGATGCTGGCGCGAGAATGGGCTGAGCCTTCCCGCCACTGCTCGACCCCAACCAGAAGGCGAAGGCCGCAACCGCGAAGCTCTTCCATGTCCCGATTACGTCGCCGCGCTGGGCCGCGTCATTCGAATAGAACACGACCCATCCGCTGAAGATCGAGTAGCCGACGATCGCCGCGACGCAGAACGCGATGATGATGCGAAGATGAGGGACGTTCATGCGTGGATCCCCGCAGTGTAGCTCGGCTTGCCGTTGGCGCCGATCGTCATGGTGGTGACAACGTTGATCCCCGTCGATCCACCGCGTCGCACAGCGGCAGAATACGCGACGTGGACCCAGCCGGAATTTGACTTGCCCTTCTTGTGGTTCGCAAGAACCGCCCGGTCTAACGCGAGATTGGCGCGGACCCAGATGGCGCGCTCGGCAGTCGACACACCGTCGATCTCGATGTCGCTGGCCTCACCCTTGCGGTGCTGGCTGCGCGGCGAGGAACCGACGGCCGCGTTGGCCTTATGCGAACGGTACCCGCTGTTGATGCGCGCCGGGTTGTGGAAATGCGCGCGGATCGGCTCGAGCACGTTGACACATAGCGCCGTCAACGCGGCAATCTCTGCCGGCTTGGGTACCTCCGGATAGCGTTGGCTTGTGCGGGTGTGCTCCGCAAACGTGAAGTTTTCGGACAGGCTGGTCATGCCTTACCCTTCAGTAACGACCATGCAGCGAAGGCGAGGGCCGCGAACCAGGCGACCGCCGGCGATTTGATCAGCCAGGCGCCGAAACCCATCGCGCCATCGCGGCGGTTTTTGTCCGCCTCGAGCTTCGACACGCGGTCTTCCAGCGCCTTGATCTTATCAGGCAGATCCTTGGCGCCCAGCACCCGCTCGGTTAGACCATCGATCTTGCTCGCCATGTTGTTGAAGTTGTGGATGAGCTCGCGCAGCTGCCCCTTCATCTCGCCCAGCATCATCCCTGTGGTGTCGATTGGTTCGGTCATGACGGGTTCCGGGCGCATTTGACTTTGAACCGCTTCGGAAGCTCGCCTGTCTCACGGTCGATCTTGCCTATGATGCCCGTAAGGCCGTGCCGGAAGTCGGCAGCCCTCGCGCAGTGTAGCTTCTCGAAGTCGATCGGCTGCGTGCGATGAGCCGCCGCGAGGTCCTCGACGACAGCGCGGTGTCGCTCATGGAGACTGCCTCTTGACGCAAGCAAGCTGAAATCCAAAGCGCAACCTGCGGCATAAGAGGCGAGCATAGTCTCGTCGGGACTCAGGGAAGTGGCCGGTTCGGTCGTCATTAAAGCCAGCCCAGTTCAGACGAAAGCAGGTTAAAAGCGCGGAAGGCGAGCAGCTTATTGCCGAGCAGGTTCTGGTGGAGGCCGTCCGCCTGCCGAAGTCCAGTGATCAGCAGTCCGTTGCCATCATCGGTAGTGTCCTGACCGGTCATAGAGTAGCCCAGCGCAACCGTCAGATAGGTGATCTCCGTCGCCGTCATTGATCGGTTGAAGTCGAGGATCGGAAGGCCCATCGCTGCCAGCATTGCTTTATATCGCGTATCGACATCGCGCCGCGTGGTGAGACGATCTGCATCTGCAAGCCCGATCAGCGGTGGATTGGCGATCACGTACTTGAGTGCAGGCGACTGAAAGTCGATGTGCTTTTCAAGATGGGGCATCATGTAATCGGGCAGCGCGGAGCGGGGGATGAGCCAAGGCGAGAATTCGTCGTTGCGGCCCAGCTCAACAATTGACATTTCGCCGCGCGCAGTTTTGCCCATGTCGGTATAGACCGGAACAGGCGATGCCACTGCCGTGGCCTGCCCGGTCGCGATCGGCGTGAACTTGTAGACGGCACCGATCCGGCTGATCGTTCCGGCCCTGCCTGCAATCACCGCTGTCATCGGCTCGACGCCGTCCGCCACGGAGAAGGCGCTGAAGAAGTCCACCAAGGGCGAGAATGTGAGGTCGACCGCCGTTGCAGTACCCGGGATGGAGCCGCCAACGACAGTCACGATCGCAGGTACAGCGTTGGACCGGGCAGACGTACCCTTGGTGGTAGCGCCGCGAACGCCCCGATCAGTGACGGTGCAGGTTTTCGCATTCGCTGTGATGAGCGCTTGTAGCTGCGCGGGCCAGCTTGAGGCCGCACCGCCAAGGCCGTTATAGCCCGCTGCGATGCTTGAGCCCCATACTGTGAGTTTTGTTTGATCGGCGATCGATCGGCTCCCTGCACCGGCAAGCGACGCATTGCGCATGACTCTGCGCGCATCATCTAGGACCACGGCCGGCGACTTCGCGCGCGTCGGGATGCCCCCACCCTTCACGAGGCGGAAATCCGAGGCGGTGACCGTGCTTGTTAGGGGTGCGATATTGTTGATGCGAAGAGCGACGCCGAGCATGGGATAAGCCCCCTGCTGGTTCGCGTAGAACTGGAAATAATACAGGTCTGGCCAGCCATCCACGGCGTGAATCTTCCGAAGCTTCGGCAAAGGTGCGACTGTAAATAGTGAAACCTGGTGATCGAACGTCAGATCGAGGAAGCTAAAGGGCGAAGTATCATTCGGAAGGTTCGGCGAGCGAAAATACAGGGTGTAAAGCTGATCCACTTCGAAGGTGGCCCCGACGATAATATAGCCCTGGAAGGTCAGCGGTGCGACCAGCCCATCGATGCTGTTGAAGATTGGGGTGGCGCCCGCCAGCACCTGATACGAAAGAAAATCGGGCCGCACGAACGGCACCGCATCGGCGGCGTCCCAGCCTAGGCCCGCTGCCGCAAGAAGCGCATTTTCTGTTTGGGGGGTCGCGGGTTCGCCATAAGACACACCCACCTCATCGACGGTCACCCCCGCACTGCCCGCCGTAACGCCCGTCAGATAAAGCAGGGTAGCGTTCGGATCGATCGTGACGCCGCGACTGATCGCATATCCGTTTTCGATCGTCATCGCAGTCGGACCAGCGACGATCGTTCCCACGTTTTTTTTGCGTGATCTGCGCCGCCGTGAGGGAGCCCGTGACGACCGGGATTTTGACGGTAAACAACAGCCCGGCCGTCCGCGCGGCCAAGTCTTCGACGCTCAGGTGATAGGTTGCGAAC
>Ga0247735_1001214_pt1 | contig 10181 bp, 6 predicted proteins | sample UWRJL178409R2_FD_180934 | JGI IMG/M metagenome (GOLD analysis project Ga0247735, IMG submission 180934) | Plant litter microbial communities from Arlington Agricultural Research Station in Wisconsin, United States - UWRJ-L178-409R-2 | ecosystem: Environmental > Terrestrial > Plant litter >...
GGGTGAACATATCCCGTCACGGGGATCACGTCGCAATTCCAGCACGTTCGAGGTTCCGCTATCGAAGCACGCAGAGCCGAGGTTGCAGAGTAGCGCTAGCCATCTGCTAAGGACAGCCCTAGCACGCGACTCCCGTCTACACCTTCAAGCTCGACATATACCACAGTATGCTATCTTGTGTGCGAACATGCCATCATCAACGTGCCACATGGACTGTGCGTATGGCGAAGAGGCATCAACCTCTATTGATCTTTAGAGATACTACTACATGTGCCATGCTTTGCTAATTATCATATCCGCGCAATTTGTGCCTTTCTAGCCCCAATGTGATCCAAACTGAGAAAGCCCCCATCAATCCTTCTTGGAGCCCGTCGCAAACTATGCAAATACCAATATTCACGAATCTATAGCCACCATTTACAGTCTTAACACAAGCATAGTCAAAGACAAAGAAACCACTTCCGACGCGCTGGCGGAAGTTTCCAATCTAGTCACTTCTCTCTAGAGCATTGCCGTCGGCCGCAAAATGCCATCATCCTTGAGTGGGTGTATTTCTGCCCTTGCTGGGGGACATGCTGTACGGAGCCTGGAAGAGCAAATAATAAGCATGGGTCTCACATATGGACGTCAATCAGGACATCTGAACTTACCAGCACCTTCTTTGCATTGTAGATCCGCCATGCCAAATTCTTGACGTTGCCGTCTGCTTGCACGACTTCAGGCGCAAGCTCAATACCAAACCTAGGGCATGCATGTTAGCGGCTCTAGGTAGAGCTGAAGTGAAGAAAAAAAAAATACACGTACATCTGGTGCACTGCAAAAACAACACGCTTTGCGAACTTTCCATCTCTTTCAACCAGGCTGCCAAACGCTTCCTCAGGTGTACTGGGCGCAATCTCCGGGTCTCTATCAAAGCAGTTCTGTATCACTGGAAGCAGTGCCTGCTGAATAGGCCTACAAATCGTGCCATTGATATCGAGTTCCACATTCTCCTCGTCGAACCTTGGAATGCGAATCTCGAAAGCCTGCGATAGAGCCATGACACTGTGCTTTCCGTCGTGGTGGTATCGAAACTCGAAAACACCGGTAGTCCACCACAGCTTATCACCACTGAACTCCACTTCGCCGGTATAGACGTCAGTCTCGCCTTCTTCGCGTACACTGGAAGGAAGGAGTTTGTCTGAAACAAGAATCCCTTCTTCAGCACGGACAGAGTCATAAACGCCCTTGTTGGTTGCCACCCATCGTCCGTTGGAGGCAATGCGTGTGACGTCTCGAGATGCGTTGTCGGCGACCATATAGAGGCCAATCCAGTCTTTCTTACTGTGGTGGAGCGGCGCCTGCCAGCGAACTCTAATTGGAGCACCGTATTCCAGAACCAATGTCTTGAAATCGCTTGTACGAGGAGCAGGTGTTCGTGCCATCTCTCCCTCTCTGCCGCCACTCTTTTGGTATTCTGCAATCTGGGAGGCACGTGTGCCTTCAACTTCAACCTTGTAATCCTTGGGGTTGAAGCCAGCAAGATCTGGTGCCAGTCGCGTGATTGAAATGCGTGCCGGGTACGATTTGAACAGGGCTGACGTGTCCTTGACAAACGTTCCAACGCCGGCAGCCAATTTAGGTCGTGCCGTCTCTAGCAGCTCCTCAATGAATTCGGCTGTAGAGTTGAGATAGCCATCCGCTGCAGTATGCCAGTTCCTGATAGGACTGGGTAGCGCCTGTCTGAGGGTCTTGCTTACGCCAGAGGTCTCGCGAAGGTTCTGGCCGTAAAGCTTCTGCATGTGCGGACGCTCGATAAACTGGAGGAAAGCCAGATTGAGAATATGCGCTGCGGCCGCAAGATAGAAAATAGGGACGCTCCAGACAATTAAAGCAAGGCCCCAAATGCCTGCCAGACCAAGGATACGCTCGGGGTTGTTCAAAAAACGGTAGATGCCTGAGTACGTCAAGTTTTTAGGTGATGGGTCGAAGAAGAAATCGCCAAAGAACCAGCCGAACTCGCCGAGAGACTCATAGATGCTCATAACGGTCCATAGTTGGAGCGCAATCAGGGCAAAACCCACAACGTGCCTGAAGAGGGTGAGTCCGTAATTCCAGTCTGACGGTACAGAGTACATCTTCACCGCGGCGCAAATGAAGCTGGTGTGGCACATTACCATACTAAGGTGATAGAGGGATTTCCATTGGCGCCAAGCTTCCTCCTTTGTGTCTCCGTATTTGATGAAGTGACGAGTCCATTTCTTCTTCTTAGACTGTCGATCTAGATGATAACCAAGACCAAGGGAGTACCAAAGTCGCCAAACGAAAGCATTCACGAGAAAGAAGGCGCGGACAGCCGGAGTGTTGGGCGTGAAAGCAGTGAAACAGTACATGTAGATTTGAAAGAGTATTACCGTGACATCGATGGAGCGATGGAGATCCATGTTCTGTAAGCCGATTATATTATGCATCTGGGCAGGGTGACTGGGCGAATCGATCATGGGTACATGGTCATCGAAATCGACTTCAGACTGGCTTGAGGTTGGGCGCTCTTGGGTATTTGTCGGTTGAGAGTTCAGTCGCTTTCGGGGTGGTGGTGGATTGTACGTCTTTTCGATATGCGGGTTCTCTACGAGAATCAAGAATGCGAACTGAGCTGCGTGGGCGAGAATAGAAATGAACAAGACTTTGTAGCTCGCTGCCATCATGGAGATGCCATAGTAGCCGGCATAACCCACCGAGTACATGGGGTGGGGCGCCATCTCAAAGACTCCATCGAAGGTGAGTTGTTGATCAATGAGATAGAAGAAGTCTCCCCAATACCAAGCATAGTCTTTGACCACTCTATGCGCGTCCAGCTTCACCCACAAGTTGAAGAGAAAAAGAACGATACCCGTGCTCCAGCGGAGAATGCATAGACCCCAGCTTTCTTCTGGGCGAGTGAAACAGGCCACGGCGAAGAGACAATATGAAACGAAGTCACACATGAGAATCAAGTCCACGACGCGTCTGAAGACCAGCCATGTGTTGTACTCGAGCGGTGCGTCCGCGAACTTGTAGTCCTTGGGGATCTTGGTCTCCATCTCGCGCTGGAGTAACTTGTAGATAGCCGGATGGGGGTTGTTGCCCGTCTCAGGCTTCTCAAAGATGCGTGAGTTCTTTGCCCATAGTACGAGGCGGTTGTGGTTAGACTGCACGTTGAGCAGATAACCAATGCCAGCGTTATATGCAGCGCGCCAGAAGATGAAGATAGCCGCAAAAACTGGAATACGGGCGTTCAAAGGCAGTGCGTACAGGGTACATATCATGCCGCCCAGCACGGCGAGAACGACCAGGTCGGACAGGTTCTTTGGCTGCGAGGGCGAGAGGAGCTGCGACACCATGTCGTGGGTGTGAGGAACTACAAAAACTACATTGCGACTATGGCGTTAGCAATGGCGAGCTGCTGCGGTGGTGACTGCCGGCGTGTGGTGCCACAGTGTTTGTCCCTACCGGTGCCGTCAGGTGTCCTGCCATATGTGCGCTTTTCTCTGCCATCCTCGTGTCCCCTGTCCTCCTGCTCGTTTAATGCCAGTACGCGCTGCTTTGCGTCGTCTTCTGAGAGCTGGCGAGCATGGAGCGGCTTTGCGGACGGGCGTTCCCGCAGCCGGCTATCCTCGGCCTGGTGATGTCGGTCGATGTCGGCCATGTTGTCAATGTCGTCGATGTCGTCGATGTCGTAGGGAGAGTCAAAGGACGTCGTAAGCGTAGTTGGTGTCCAGCTGCGATTGAGAAGTGAAGTGGTCCCACGCTATATGCGCCGTTGGGGAGGGCAGTTTAACCGCTACAATACCACTCGTGGGGATAGATGCACGAGAACGCAGCCTTCGTGTTGAACTCCAGCACGTATTTTGCCCGAGGTTTTCTGGAGTGCGTTTTGGCTGGGCAAAACCATCAAGCGATGTTCGGGGAAGGCGCGAAGTGGCATGGTATGGTGGGGTAAGCACAGGCACAACACAACTCACCACACCACTCAACTCAATGCTGGCACAGCAATCACTTTATCAAGTTGCCATTGCTCCGGAGTGGGTCAGATGTAGTTGCATGTGAGCATCAATTGATGTAGGCGCTGGGAATGCCGCAGACCATTTGCAGCCCATGGAGACCTCAAGCAGATCGTGTCCTTTTCACCAATGCAGCGGTGGCCGCGCCAGATACACTTGTGTCGTGTTGCTTCAAAATCGGACTCCAGCTCTTGACCGAGCGACGTTGAAACACATGTCCGATAGCACCGTCAGAGAGACGACGCCCCAGAATCTGAGACATATGATTTGAAGCTAGCAATCCCGAGATCCTGAGCTTGTCAAGCTCCTTTCGCCTTCGCTCGACGGTTGCCGAGTGCGTCATATGCGGTTCAAATGACGTAGCCTCAGGTCTAAGTACCGAGTAGCGGCACGGCGGGAGGGCTGTATTCGGAGGCACTGACAGCAGCTTTGCAGATGGTGGGGCCTGAACGCTTGAGCGAAGCGGAGGAGGGCGTTCGGGTTCATGTACATGTGCTTCGGGCGGGATTTCGTCGAGCATAAGTAGGGCATATTTTCCCTGTCTTTGTCTGTGGAATGGAGACATGGTCCCATAATCTATCCAGCCGTTCCATTCAAAATTCGTTGTGACAGGTTCGGTGTATGACCACTCTGAATGGCCCGAGTTGTATTCAGCTGCTGTCGTGCATATGCCTACCGGTATTGGGTAGACAATGGATTCTAATATGTGCATGTTGTTTTCGCATACCTTCAAGCAATCCAAAATAGCCTTCTCTTCATTCTCGCATGTCTTGATGGTCTTGTCTGTTCTCCACCGGTTCTGCAGTAGTTTCTTCTTCTTAGAGCGCGGACCAAACGTTGCGCTTAGGAGACAATCGTTGCGGCCTTGCTTGTCTCGTAGCGCATTGAGTGTTGTAGCTGTCTTTGTTAGCAAGTCGTCGAGATACCTTTTCTGACTTTTCAGACAAGTCAACGTCGTCATCCAGGTGCTGGCGTCTTGCATAGTCTGCGTGTTCTGTACGAAGTCGTCCAAGTATATAGATAGGTGGCGGGGAGAATAAGGTCTCACTAGTTGCACTCCGTATTCCATGTTGAATGTTTTGGACGCTAACAGGTAGGTACCTAGGACTGTGACTAGAACAAACCTGGCGGGGCAGCATGTGAACAAATATCCACTCAGTACCGTAGAAGAAAAAGAATCAAAGGATGACTAGCCGAACACTCCGCGAAACACCTCATGGCTTGTAGCTTGACAGCAAATCCTAAGCTAGGAACCGACATTTTGGATGAATAGTATGGAAAGTGAAAGTGTCAACGAATCCTAAAATTGCATTACAATCCAACGGGACAAGAACAAAGAGAATGCCTCTAGACACATTTACAGGTAGTCAATGGCTAGCATGCTCTGACAAGTGTGCGTGTATATGAAGACGTTTGTGATCAAACAAAGAAACAGACGAGGGAACTCGTTCTAGGCCTACAACGGCGCGAGAACTCTGCGAGCCTAACAAGGCCTGAGGTTGAAAAGAGAAGGACTACTCGTACAGCGGCTTAAGTTATTTCATTCGTAGCAACGAAATTTCAAAGGTGTTAAGAGTTTACAATCTGTATCGATATTATCTTCTGCGCGCCGAGTGTTCAAAGTCTAGTGCATGTAAAGCTGCTGTTCTCGGAAAGGCAATCGATAGTTCTTTGTTCAAGTTCGTAGCTCACAAAGACCCGGTGTTCAGGTACCAAGAGCGCGCCCGACATGATGCTTGAACAGATCTTCTGCTAGGTGCGTTGCGATTCGAGACGAACTGGCCATCTTTGTGGATCGTATATGTTCACCTGCCACCTGCGATGTAGGTGGAAAAGTTTCATACCGACATCTCCATCTACGAGCCGTCCAAGCTATGGGGCTAAGAAATTGCTTCTGAATTTTTTTGAACACTGTTGTAGTTACCAGCATTCGAACTTTCTATCCTTGGAGCGCGCACATACAGCGAGCATAACGTAGACACTGGTTCTGATTGTGATGTGAGATATAGAGATGCAGGCTTGAGAGATGAAGAGATGCAGTATTGAAGGATGAAGAGAAGAAGAAAAGGCTTTTGATGCTCAAGTTGTAGATCCGTGCGTGAGGGGCATACTTCACCACGGCTTCCTCGCTATATGGCGAGAAACTTAATACCTAGGACACGGCCAAATAGTGTCTATCCGGATGTGCGCACATCTCCGCGTTTGTGATTCCGAACCTTTGCATTGCCTTAGTTGAATTTCGGCATCTTCGGAAGTACCTCAAATTGCTACTACTGCTGTCAGACGGGCGTGAGATAGATTCCATAACGTGCATGATGTTGTCGATGGGATGTGGTCGTGGTGTTGACCGAGTTCCGCGCCTTCCGATGATTCCCCCGTGGGCATAGCGCTAACCTCTTCGAAGCGCATCACTAATTGCACAAGCTTCAAACAGACGTCGTCGACAACAACTGCAGAATCGCGGAATTGGAACGATTATAATCGAAGCCGCGATTAATTACTCTGCACACAGACAAGGTCCACCGGTTCAGATGCTGGGATTCCTGTGCAAACCAGTCTCTTGGTCTCGGGCATCCCAAACCTCAAACCCCGCTTTTCGCCGTCATCAATCAATTTCAAAGCCCTTACTGCAGTACCGGTAACGTTGCTGTACGTGTTCTGTACGAGCACCTTGTCGTGTCACTTCTATTCACAGCTCCACATCTCCACTGCAGGCCCGAAAACTCATTCGAATTTGTCACCCCCGGCCGGCATACTCGTGACGCTATCATTTCTGTGCGCCATTCAACCCCGCAGTTCAGATGCTTAGCCCTCAGCCCTGTACTGCCGCCAATAGTCTTATCCCCGAGCTAGAGCTTTGGTTCGAAGAATAGAAAAAAGGCTCTTAGAACTTCGCTTTTGGCAGATATACAAATGAGTGTTATGCTCTGTGTTGTTGCGAAGTCCAGGTTTCAGTACATACTCATGTATGTGCTCAGGGACCGCTTTATGACGAATAAAGAAGCTTGTTTCTAGCGAGGATCGACTTCCTATATCCGCACTAGCGACGTGAACTGTACTACCGGTATGGTAACGCAACTATAACAGGAATTTGCAGAGCCTGATCGAACGTACTGTGGGGACTCCTGGGAAGTATCAGTTATAGGATTTCTCATCACTATGAACGGATCTGCGCACGGCCTCCCGATATCCCGCCACGCCATGTATTCAACGTCATAATCGAGCGCCAGATGTAAGACGGTACCCTGAATCCCGTGCATAGCATGTGGGGTTGATGAGGAATCTGTCGGGAGGTGTGGTTACTACGTCGTACCATGCCCAGTCGTGAGCATATCGAGTCGTCTGATTTGCCTCCTCGAATTGCCTTGTTTGAATCTTGACGCCCTAGCCGACTTGTGCCTGATCACTAGCAACAACGCTATTCTCGAAACTGCCTCTGTGAATTGGTTCGTAAGTTCTCCGCCCCCTACTCCATGCACTGACCCGCAAAGTTTGATTCCTGATATAATTACTAGCGGGCCAAATCCAGATTCTGACGCCACTTCACAGGATTATTGTTGGACGTATATAAATCACGCAATCTTCGTACAATTGAACGAATTGCATACCAACGCGGCTCTTTCAGGAGCAGTCACCCAGCCGACGTACGATTCGACGCCTCACCAAATCATGCCGGCCACCGAGATCCTCGATATCAGGGTTGGCAAGACCGAATTTGATATCCTGCAGGATATCAAAAAAGGTCTGAGACCCGCAGACGGCGGGGAAAAGAAACTCCCAACACTGCTACTGTACGACGAGGCAGGTCTTCGACTTTTCGAGAAGATCACGTACTTAGAGGAATACTACCTTACCAATGCTGAGATTGAAGTTTTGGAGACATACGCGGAACGAATCGCTCAGCACATTCAGCCTGGCTCAATCGTAGTGGAACTTGGCAGCGGGTAGGACCCGCACTCTGGAACTTTACTATGGAGCGATGGGCATGTCGCCGATACTGATGGTGTATAGCAATTTGCGTAAGGTTAACATTTTACTCCAGGCCATTGATCGACTTGGAAAGGATGTCGAGTATTACGCTGTGGACCTTTCTCTGCCTGAATTGAAAAGGACCTTTTCAGAAATACCTACTGAAGGATACAAGCATGTCAAGTGCTTCGGACTTTACGGGACCTACGACCATGCACTGGAATGGCTGAAGTCTTCACATGTCGCTGCAAAGCCCAAGACGATTCTCTGGCTTGGCTCCAGCATGGGCAACTTCAAGCGTGATGAAGTTCCTCCTTTTTTAGCCGGGTTTCGTAACGCCTTGCAGCCTGGAAACACTATGTTGATTGGTATCGACTCCTGCAAGGACCCCAGCCGGGTTTTTCATGCCTACAATGACAAGGACAATGTGACCCACAACTTCATTCTCAATGGTCTCAAACATGCCAATCGTATTATGGAGGACAATGTCTTCAACCTTGACGATTGGGAGGCCATTGGCGAGTATGATGAAGTGGCAGGACGACACCATGCCTTTGTTGCTCCTCTGAAAGATGTGGTGCTCGACGGCGTCTTAATTGCCAAAGGAGAGCGTGTCCGCATTGAAGAGAGTTACAAATACTCCAAAGAAGAGATAAACAGGCTATGGGAAGCGGCAGGCCTAACCGAGAACACTGTATACAGCAACTCGAGGGGCGACTATGGCCTCCACTTCATCTCCAAACCTTTCTTTCACTTGCCAAAGAAGCCAGAACAGTACGCCGCCGACCCGGTACCTTCACTTTCTGACTGGCGCTCACTTTGGGATGCTTGGGACACTGTTACACGCAACATGATACCAGAAAACGTTCTTCTCTCAAAACCAATCAAGCTTCGGAACGCCTTTTTCTTTTACCTAGGGCATATTCCGACTTTCCTCGACATTCACCTTTCAAAGGCGACTGGAAGCGGGCCCACCGAACCTTCTTGGTTCAGGAAGATATTCGAGCGCGGAATTGATCCAGACGTCGATAACCCTGAACGATGCCACGACCATAGTGAGATTCCTGATGAGTGGCCACCACTCGAGGATGTCCTAAAATTTCAGTCGGAGGTCCGGGAGAAGACCGATGCGCTTTACGCTTCCAATGTGACGGACACCAATCCAAGAGTAGCACGGGCCATGTGGATCGGATTCGAGCACGAAGCTATGCATTTGGAAACACTTCTCTATATGCTAATCCAGAGCGAGAACGTGTTGCCACCCCCAGGCACCGTTGCTCCAGACTTTGAGGCACTTGCTAAACAGTCTTCTGCTCAAGCTGTACCCAATGAGTGGTTTACGATCCCCGAATCGGATATTACTATTGGCCTCGAGGATCCCGAAACCCCATCTGGTCCTAAACGTTATTTTGGGTGGGACAATGAAAAGCCGCAACGCTTTGCTCACGTCAACTCTTTCCGTGCAAAAGCACGTCCTATTACTAACGGAGAGTATGCGGAATACCTTGAGAAAACAGGCAAGACTGTCATCCCAGCATCCTGGTGCGATACTCCATACTCCACCAGCAAGAGAGACAGCGTCATCAACGGCCACTTTGATGGTGCGAATGGCACTGCTTACAGTCTTACTCACGGCAAGTATGTTCGAACTGTGTACGGAACTGTGCCTCTCATATATGCTTTGGATTGGCCAGTTGTGGCTTCTTACGATGAACTTGCTGGATGTGCTGCTTACCTGGGTGGGCGCATTCCCACGGAGGAAGAAGTGCGCAGTATTTACGCCTACGTTGACCGATCAGGATCTACAGATATTGAGGGGGCTTGTGGAACAAGGATTCCGGCCGTGAACAGGTAAGTACTATGGCAATGTTGTAAGATATCGCTTACCCTTTTCAGTCATCTTGTCAACAATGGCGTAGATGAGTCGCCGCCATCACGAGCTTTGCAAAATGGCAACTCCAGTAAAGCATCTGGTCTAAGCCCACGTGACCTCTTCGTCGACCTCGAAGGAGCCAACGTAGGTTTCCATCACTGGCACCCAGTCTCCGTCGTCGAGAAGGGCGATAAGCTCAGCGGGCAAGCCGACTTGGGTGGTGTATGGGAATGGACTAGCACTGTACTGGAGAAACATGAAGGCTTTGAGGCTATGGAGTTGTATCCCGCATACACTGGTAGGTTCTCAATGCTTTC
>Ga0247735_1001218_pt1 | contig 10172 bp, 15 predicted proteins | sample UWRJL178409R2_FD_180934 | JGI IMG/M metagenome (GOLD analysis project Ga0247735, IMG submission 180934) | Plant litter microbial communities from Arlington Agricultural Research Station in Wisconsin, United States - UWRJ-L178-409R-2 | ecosystem: Environmental > Terrestrial > Plant litter >...
GCAACTCAGTTTGGTATACCGGCATCATCGCAGCAACATCAGGAAGAATTATTACTTAGGCATAACATAGAGTAGTCAATTTAACATAATGATAACTGTTAAAACTTTAACATACATATATTCCTACAAAAATTAGGTTGCTATTTTTGTTTCAGATTAAACAATTAAAAACAAACATTATGAAAAAACTACTTTTATCTGCCTTTATGCTATTGGGCTTAGCCCTTACTGCACAGGCACAGGACAGGAACGCACTGGGTTTAAGGCTGGGAGATAACGACGGTTTTGGAGGAGAGGTTTCTTACCAAAGGTCTTTTTCGGGCAACAACAGGCTGGAGCTTGATTTAGGATGGCGTAACTCTAATAATTATGATGCTGTTAAGCTTGCCGCTCTTTACCAATGGGTATGGAATATAGAAGGTGGTTTTAACTGGTATGCCGGTGTAGGTGGTGGTTTAGGTACCTGGAGTACTGATTATAACGGGCCAGGGCCAAGACCAGACCGTTTTGATGATAGCGGAACATTTATATTTGCAGCCGGAGACCTTGGTATAGAATATAACTTTGACATACCGCTACAATTATCTCTTGATTTTAGACCAGAACTTTATTTTAATGACGATTACAGAGGAGACAACTTTGGACCGGACATCGCGTTAGGTATCCGTTACAAATTTTAAATAAAACACACTAATACAAAAAATGCTTCCCGGCAATCGGGAAGCATTTTTTGCTTTTATAAAAGACAAGATAAGTAATTTTAAAAAGGCAGCTATTACAATTTCTAAGCTAAATTAATCCTGCTCCTGCTGGTCGTCTCCTGTTATTTGCCCTTCCTGCACTGCTGCAGCTCCTGCATAAAGTAAATTACCATTCTTTTTAAGTTTATAGCCGTTTTGAGAATAAAGGATCCAGTTTTTATCTTTATAAGGATCATTTTTACCATCCTGCTTTAGTATAATTGAGTTTGTTGTATTAGGTAAAAATAATTCGGCACGGTTGCCCCCATCATCCTCAAAGGCAACATAGGCACTTGTAACGTCACTTTCACTGGCAAGCTGCTCTATGGTATTAAGACGGTAGCACTCTTCTACCGGACGAATGCACTCATTTTTAAGCACAGACCACCTATAGCCAGCAGATGCCACACATCCATTTTCATCTTTATCTGTACCCAACACTACTTTTTTAGATGCTTCTGTAGCCTCTTTATCTTCAGTATCGCGCTTTTTCATTACAAAATCGCACGATATAATACAAAGAGATGCTAAAAATAACAGTGCAGGCTTTTTCATTATCTGTATTTAAATTAAAATGAAGATACTAAATTACAAAATATTACTTAATAGTAGTTGCATATAGCGATGTTTGCAACGTTTCGTAAGTTATAACGCCCTTATCGTCTACAAAGTATTTAATAAGCACATCTCCCCAGGCTTTACCATTACTAAAATCGGCAATCAGCCAGCGGTTGTTTAATATTTTAACCTTATTAATTAAAAAATTCTGACCATTTAACGGGTCATAACCCGTAAGTGGGTTTCCATTAGGGTTTTGGTTTAAATCTTTAACACCCTCTACAATTTTAGTGGCAAGAGCATCAGTATCATTAATTCCTTTTTCAACAAAATAGTCTATTGCATTATCATTTTTTGCAAAATCAAAATAATCAGCATCTTGCAACGCCACTTTACTTACTTTAAGGCTGTCCTGAGATGCTTTAAGTTTTACCTCCATTTTTTGCACACGCTCCTGAACATATTTTTCCTGCCCGGAATAATACATGTAAATAAAAATGTTAATTATAAACGAAAAAATAAAAAGGTATAAGTATAGCTGCTTTTTCATGTTTAAGAAAATTATATGGTTATCTGTAAATTATCGTAAGCTAAAAACACATTAGGCGGTAATTTTTCCTGCACCTCTGCATGAAAACCCATCATGTGGCTTATATGCGTTAGGTAAGCCCTTTCCGGCTGTATTGCAGCTATAAAGCTGAGAGCTTCTTCAAGATTAAAATGCGAATGGTGCGGCTCTTCGCGTAGCGCACTTACAACAAGCACCTTAACGCCTTTAAGCTTTTCAATTTCTTCTGGCACAACAGTTTTAACATCGGTTAAGTATGCGAAATCGCCAATGCGGTAACCAAAAATTTCGAGGTTACCATGCAATACACCTATAGGTATAACCGTTTTATTACCTGCAGGAAAAGACTGGTTGTTTATTACCTCGTTAACAGATACAGATGGTGCGCCGGGGTATTTGTTTTCTTCTTCAAAAATATAGTCAAAACGTTTTTCAAGGTTTCTTAAAACCCTTTTATGACCATATATAGGTATATTACCCTGACGGAAGAAATAAGGGCGGATATCGTCGAGCCCGGCAGTATGATCGGCATGCTCATGAGTATAAATAATACCGTCTATTTTAAGGCAGCCGCACGTAAGCATTTGCTGCCTAAAATCTGGCCCACAGTCTATTACATACGAGTATCCTTCCCAGTAAACCCACACCGATACCCGCAGGCGTTTATCTCTGGGGTCGTTGCTAAAGCTTACCGGGTGCGTGCTTCCTATAACAGGTATGCCCTGTGAGGTTCCCGTACCTAAAAACCAAACGTTCAAGATTGTTTTATTTTTACACAAAAATAGCATTATTGTTTTATAAAACGCAGTGTTTTCCTAACTTTGCAACATATCTTTCATTGCTATGAAATTAACTGACACAGACATAACCCTTAAGGGCGACAGAATAATTGCACACGTACCTTCTATAAAGGACAAAACCCTACGAATAAACCTAAACGAGAACATTTATGGCACTTTTGCCGAAATTGGAGCCGGGCAGGAAACGGTAAGGCACTTTTTTCGTTCAGGCGGGGCATCTAATACTATTGCTAAGGCAATGTCTGCTTACGATAAAGACTTTAGCGATGCCATTTATGGCTGCGAAGAAGACGGCAGGTATGTAACAGAGAGCCGCCTTAAAAAAATGCTGGGTCATGAGGTAAGTATTATGGAGCAAAGGCTTAACCGCGACAAACACCCAAGTAAAGTGTTTTTTAGCTATGCCAATACAGTTGCTACAATCGATTTTGCCAAACAGTTTAAAGGCCACGGTTGGGTAGGTATTCGCTACCAGGTAGAGCCCGATGAAGATTATAACGAGATTACACTACACATTCGCTTTAAAGAAAATGATGCCCGTTTGCAACAGGAAACACTTGGTACACTGGGTGTAAACCTAATTTATGGCGCTTTTTACAAATACAACGACCCTAAGAAATTACTGCGTTATCTTTATGACCACCTTGATAAAGACCAGCTTGAAATAGACACAATTAATTTTAGTGGGCCACGCTTTGCCGATGTAGATAACAGGCTTATGAGTCTGCAGTTGGTTAAAAATGGCATGACCGATGCGGTAATGTTCGACCCTACCGGGCATAACGTACTACCGGCTGCTATACTTTACAAAAAGAACATTCTTGCTTTAAGAGGTAGCTTTAGGCCGGTTACTAAAGTAAACATGGATATGTATGAAAAATCATATCAGATGTTTCTTGAAGAGAATAAAGTAGACCGGGAAAAAACCCTTGTTGTTTTTGAAATTACCCTATCTAACCTGCGCTCTGAAGGAGAGATTGACGAACGTGACTTTATGGATCGAGCCGAACTCCTTTGCTCTCTTGGTCAGCACGTTATGATTTCTAACTTTCAGGAATACTATAAGGTTGTAGAATACTTCTCGAGCTATACCAAAGCGCGCATGGGGCTTGCTATGGGGGTAAGTAATCTTATAGATATTTTCGACGAAAAGTATTATCGTCACCTGAGCGGTGGTATTCTTGAGGCATTTGGTAAACTGTTTTACCGCGACCTTAAGGTATATCTATACCCTATGAAAGATGAGCATGGCGAGGTTATAGATTCTGAAAACCTTAAGGTACACCCAAGGATGAAGGAACTTTACAAATTCTTCAAATTTAACGGTAAGGTTATAGACATTAGTAATGTTGACACCAATAACCTTGATATCTTCTCGCGCGAAGTACTTAAAATGATTAACAAAGGTAAAAGTGGCTGGGAAGAAATGCTGCCACCGGGCATACCGGAGGTTATCAAGCTTAACCACCTTTTTGGCTACGACCCTAAAAAAGTATTGGCAGAGCAAAATCAGTAGTATTTACTTTAAAATAAGATATTTAAATCCTCTTCAACGAGGATTTTTGATTTTCATGTGTTATTGATTTAAAATTAATAACAAAATATCATGAAAAGAATTACAAACAAAAGGCTTCTTACAATTGCACCACAATTTGTAAAAAATCGCTGGACAAAAATCGTAAATCCTAAACTAACTTTATCAGGAAACTGGCTGGAAAAAGCAGGATTTAAAATTGGTGAAAAAGTTACAATTGAAGTAGAAAAAGACATTTTAACGATTAGAAAAGTTGATAATGAAACACCTGTATGATATACAGGTTATTAAAGATGAGCAAAAAAACAATAGGCATCATGGCGGCCATGCCCGAGGAAATTACCGGTGTAATAGCACTACTTGATAACCCTCAGTCAATAACTATAGGCAGGCGTATTTATACTACAGGAACTATTAACGGTATTGACACTGTGGTGGTATTTTCGCGATGGGGTAAGGTTGCCGCCGCAGCAACAGTATCGGCACTTATACATCATTTTAATATTACCCAACTTATTTTTACCGGTGTAGCCGGAGCCATAAGTGGATTATTACAAATAGGCGATATCGTAGTTGCTAACAGGCTTATTCAGCATGATATGGATGCAAGGCCACTTATGCCACAATTTGAAATTCCGCTGCTTGGCAAAACTTATTTTGAAATTGACAATAGCCAACTTACAATTGCCCAACAAGCTATTACTCCCTTATTAGAAAATGGTACCCTTATAAATTTGATTGGAACAGATGTATTAACATCATTCAAGATTACACAGCCAAAACTACATACCGGCGATATTGCCAGTGGCGATAAATTCTTTGCAAACAATACCGATAAGGAAAATTTGCTTACTCTCCTGCCCGATGTGCTTTGTGTAGAAATGGAAGGTGCAGCCGTAGCACAGGTTTGTTATGAATATGATATTCCGTTCACGGTAATACGTACCATATCTGATAGTGCCGATAATAATTCGCACATAGATTTCCCTGCTTTTATTAAAGAGGTTTCCAGTAAATATTCGGTGGCACTAATTAAACAGATTTATAGATTACTATAACAGTAAATTATCTACACCCACCCGTTGTTATAAGCCTTCTGAATAATCTCATAAGTAGATTTTGCCTCAGTTTTTTTAAGCATGTTCTTGCGGTGCACATCTACAGTAAAGCGGCTTATGTTTAACGAGTCGCTTATCTCTGCACTGTTCATTCCGTTTGCCAGTGCCCTTAATATTTCGCGCTCGCGCTTTGTAAAAATATGTTTTGTAGGCGTAAAAATATTGTTTACATCTACATTAAAATATGATGGTTCGCCTTCAAGGCCAATAAATGAAAGTTGCGGTGTTAGGTCTGTTTTTAAATTTGTAATATCTGTATCTATAGCAAATGTCTTAACATTTTCGGGGTCGTGCTGCACTATAATGTATTGGTGCAATATTCTTATATAGTGCCCATTTGCCTTTTTTACCCTAAAGTCGTATTGTACTTTATATTTGAAAAGCTGCTCTCCCGAAAAATTAATGAAGAAATCGCCTACTGCTACTTCAAAGTTTAAAAAGAAAGGTAGATCGTCAGGATGCATCTGGTTTACATAAAAATCAAGGGTAATCTCTTCTAACGGATAACCCAAAACTTTGCTCATTTCGGGACTAACCATTTCAAACAATGATTTCCTAACGTTAACTACAAAGTAAAAATAATCGCCTACCTGAAAAACATCAAGTAGCTTTTTATGCAACTTCAGGTCAAAGTTACGATCACATATATGTTCACTTTTACTTATCCTGTCCCAAATGCCACGCAATTCATCAGATACATTCATACTCTTAGCTCGTTAGTCAACAAAGCTAAAGTACATAAATTTAACATAAATTAATAAAACATTATCATTTTATTTAAGTATCTGCGAACTATGATCTTTTGTTTTAACAGCAGTTATAACATCTTCTATTATTCCGTTCTCATCTATAACAAATGTTGTACGGTTTATACCGTCAAACAATTTGCCCATAAATTTTTTCGGCCCCCATACACCAAAAGCATTGATTACCGTTTTATCTTCATCAGAAATTAACGGGAAAGGCAATTCATATTTGTCTTTAAACTTAAGTAGCTTCTTCTGGCTATCGGCACTTACGCCAAGTACCTCATAATTTTGGGCAATAAAACGGTGGTAATTATCGCGCAGGTCGCAGGCTTCGGCGGTACAACCCGGAGTATCTGCTTTAGGATAAAAATAAACAACCAGTTTTTTACCGATATAGTCGGTTAAATTATGCGTTTTCCCGTCCTGATCTACTGCGCTAAAATTGGGTGCTTTATCTCCTTTGGTAAGTGTGGTCATAATGTTATATTTGTTTTTATAAATATACACAAAATGACCAAAGCAGAAAAGGCCAAATTTGTTATTAAAACCTTAGCCGAACTATACCCAACTATACCTTTACCTTTGGATCATAAAGACCCTTACACGCTGCTAATTGCAGTATTAATGAGTGCCCAGAGTACCGATGTTCGTGTAAACATGATTACGCCATTATTGTTTGAACGTGCCGATAACCCGTACAGCATGGTTAAACTTTTAGTTGAAGATATACGTGATATTATACGCCCGGTAGGATTGTCTCCGGCTAAAGCCAAGGCGATTCACGGACTGTCGGAAATACTGATTGCCAAGCATGGTGGCCAGGTTCCTGCAACTTTTGAAGATCTTGAGGCATTGCCGGGAGTGGGCCATAAAACAGCAAGTGTAGTAATGAGCCAGGCTTTTGGTGTTCCTGCTTTTCCTGTAGATACACACATACACAGGCTTATGTACCGCTGGGGACTTACTAATGGTAAAAATGTGGTGCAAACAGAGGCAGACGCAAAAAAACTGTTCCCTAAAAAATTATGGAACGACCTGCATTTGCAAATAATATGGTATGGCAGGCAATACTCGCCGGCACGTGGGTGGGATATTAATAAAGATATTATTACTGCCACGATAGGTCGAAAATCAGTGCTTGAAGAGTATTATAAAAAACACGTCCCGCTAAAAAAATAGCAGGACGTGTTTTTAAATTAGTTAGCAAGGCATTCGTACGTACCATTCTCAGTCTTAACTATTTTAAGTGCTTTAGAATAGTTAAGTAAAAAATCTATTGTTTCTTTTTTTGGTAACATTTTAGGCGCTGTTACTGGTTTTTTAGAGTAAAGTTTTGCCATTTAGCTTAATTATTTGTTGTTGTTTACACTACAACGCTAAGCAAAACCTTTTATTGCCTAATTAGTCAAAATAATTTTATTTTTCTCTATTACCTTTCTTAAGTTCATAAGCGCATAACGCATCCTGCCCAAGGCAGTATTAATGCTAACACCGGTAAGATCTGCTATTTCTTTAAAGCTAAGATCCTGATAAATACGCATTTGCAGTACTTCTTTTTGATCATCAGGCAGTTGCTCTATAATACGTTGCAAATCATTCTCCACTTGGTCTGTAATAATCCTGTTTTCTATGTTAGGACTATTATCTGTCATGATAGAAAAAATAGAGAATTCCTCTGTTTCGCGGTACATAGGCATTTTTTTGTTACGCCTAAAGTGGTCTATAATAAGGTTATGCGAAATACGCATTACCCACGGCAGGAACTTGCCCTCTTCGTTATACGAATTAGACTTTAGTGTTTTAATCACTTTAATAAAAGTATCCTGAAAGATATCATCTGCGATATCCCTATCGGTTACTTTAGAATAAATAAAACCGTAAATTTTAGATTGGTGCCTCTTTATTAAGATAGACAGAGAATTTTCATCTCCACCCATATAATCTCTTACAAGAGCAGCGTCAGGGATTACAACATTAGCCATAACAATACTTTTTAGCGTTTTTTGAATTTGGTCGATAAACCCCGTTGGTACGGGTTCTAAAAAGTAGTTTTTTATATAGGCAGTGTTAATTATGAATTAATTATATGCCAAATATAACATAAATAAATTATAAAAAACAAACGGATTTAAAAATTTTAACACATTTAAAGCAATAATAATTATTTTAACATATAAAACACCTCAAATTAGTCAGCAAAATCGTGGTAACACTGAATAATGTGAGAATTATTCAACAATTACTGCACAATTTTTTCACGATTTTTTAGCTTATACAACGTTTTCTTAACCCTTTCGTTACGGGTTTCTTCTCTATTAGCACTATAAATCCAGGTCACGCACATTTTTTGTTCCCATTTTTTATGGCGCACAAATGCGTCGTAAGCACCGGCTTGGCTTTTCAATATCAATCTGAAATCGTCCGGTATTTCAAAACCTGTAGTATCTTTATAAAGTATAACATGTACATTATCTCCCTCCTCCTTTCCTATCACTTTACGAATTTCGGCTTTAACAGCAAGTAGTAGGTTTCCATTACCATAAGGCATTAAACTGTAGTTTTTAATTTCGTAACCATCTATGGTACCGCGCACTTTTACTAACCCAAAAGGTGCATCTTTATCCTTTTTAATTTCAGGTAGGGAAATATACGTCCATCCACCCTTGCCGGGCATACGTTCCAGCAGGTATTCTTTATTGGTTAGTAAATCTGCATTGTTATTATCCATATGAATTTTAGATTATGATCTAATTTGTAAATATAAATATTTCTTCTATTTCGCTTCACAAAAAAAAGGACAGCCATTACGGTCTGTCCTTTTTTGCTTATTGCAAATTGTTAATTGCCAATTGATCAATTTTTCATCGAGGCCATGTCAATAACAAAGCGGTATTTAACGTCGCTTTTTTCCATGCGGTTATAAGCTTCGTTAATATACTGCATATCAATAACCTCTACGTCAGATGTTATGTTGTGCTCTGCACAGTAATCCAGCATTTCCTGAGTTTCTTTAATACCGCCAATAAGGCTTCCCATAATGCTGCGGCGTTTCCAGATAAGGCTCATTGCAGGCGCAACCGATGGTATCTCAGGAACACCAAGCACTATCATTGTTCCGTTTTTGTTAAGCAGGTTAAGGTAGGTATCATACTCATGCTTAGCCGAAATAGTATTTACAATAAAGTCGAAACTATTGGCAAGCGACGCCATAACTTCAGGATCTGTAGTTAGTGCAAAGTTATGTGCACCCAGTTTTTTAGCATCGGCTTCTTTACTTGGTGATGTGCTAAGCATTGTAACTTCTGCACCAAAAGAAGCAGCAAATTTTACCGCCATGTGGCCTAAACCACCAAGGCCCAATACAGCAACTTTATGCCCTTTACCCACATTAAGATGGCGTAGTGGCGAGTATGTTGTAATACCTGCACATAATAATGGTGCAACACCGGCAAGGTCAAGATTATCTGATATGTGCAGTGCATATTTCTCGTCTACACTAATGCTTGTAGAATATCCACCATAAGTAGGTATATCTGTTCCGCGCTCAAAACTGTTGTAAGTACCCGTCATACCTTCTTCGCAGTATTGCTCCTCGCCTTCTTTACAGCTTGCACAATGGCGGCACGAGTCTACAAAACAGCCTACTCCGGCAAGTTCGCCCACTTTAAATGCAGTAACTTCGCTACCTACGTTTACAATCCTGCCTACAATTTCGTGCCCGGGAACAACCGGATAGTTAGCCTTACCCCATTCGCTTCGTGCTGTATGGATATCGCTATGGCAAACGCCACTGTATAAAATATCTATCTGTATTTGGTGAGGTGCAAGGTCTTTACGCTCAAATTCAAATGGCCTTAATGGTGTCTCTGCATCATAAGCTGCAAACGCTTTAACTTCAATCATAATATTTGTGTTTTTTTCTTTTCTAATATCTATAATTTAAAAATCTATTTCTTAAGTTTATCTGCCAGTTCCCGCCTGTACGTTATACCTATGGGTATCAGGTTACGCTTTATAACCACGTGGTCTTTATTAATTTCGTCCACTTTATTAAGAGCAATAATATACGATTTATGAGCCCGCATAAATAGCGAGGGTGGCAGGC
>Ga0247735_1001219_pt1 | contig 10161 bp, 11 predicted proteins | sample UWRJL178409R2_FD_180934 | JGI IMG/M metagenome (GOLD analysis project Ga0247735, IMG submission 180934) | Plant litter microbial communities from Arlington Agricultural Research Station in Wisconsin, United States - UWRJ-L178-409R-2 | ecosystem: Environmental > Terrestrial > Plant litter >...
TCGCCTCCCTCATGCCCACCTAGTGCGACGCGGTTGGAAGTTCGGATCCCCGGAGCAGACATGAACCCATACTTTGCGATAAGCGCCATCTTCTTGCTGGGTCTGAGGGGTATCAATAAACAGATCGCCTTACCTGGACCGCCTATCAGCCATTTCACGCCCGAGGATAGGAAGACGGGGAAGGTATGTTCATTCCCTTCGAGCTTGCCGGTATAAAATTTCCGGGGTGTGTAGACGCTAACCTTCCTTTGCTGTGTGTTCCCCACAGATCACGATGTTGCCCACATCATTGGAGACGGCGACCATTCGGATGATGCGTCCCGACAGCATCGCCCGCGAACCCGAAGTGTTTGGTAATGATTTTGTGGACCACTATGGAGGAACGAGGGAACACGAGGTCAAGTTGTGGAATGAGGCTGTGACTAGTTGGGAAGGTGCGTTTCTTTGCTGTGTATCATGACCATGAAGGGTTGGTGCTGACATGAGCTCTGTTTTGCAATCACTAGTCGAGCGATACCTTGAACTAGCGTAAACAATGTCAGGATCATGACGAATGTGTATACAATTTGATTTCACTTACGTGTGTATACAAGTACTTAGACGCCCAGCGGGTGAGTCTATGTGACACGGAGGCGATGTCCAATTTGTGATCATCTAATAGATGAGAGAGAGAATACATACGATACTGTGCCGATGAACCGACAATTCACCAATCAACGAAAGAGTCCTGAGAGCTATTACACATCTCCTTGGAACGTGTCGCTGATGAGGCCCAAGAGGGATGTGGATAAGATCCGTAGGGTCCACAAAGTACAAGTTGCAGAAATGGGGTCACTGCATGTCCTCCATGTCCTCATGCCGGATCGTTCGGCAATGCTCAAACAATGTTGAATATATGCGCGGAGACGGTACCATACATGTCCCTGGAGCAATGTGTAAGTTGAAACAAACCAGGCTACAGTCTATTGGACGATTTAGCGGCGTAGCCAGATAATTTCATATCTACTCCTGGTCAGGTAGACTTTTGAACCACTTCATGAAGTGCGCAACATCCTGCAATTAACACCAATCAGCCACCGAAGGGGAACAAGTCCAGCACTCAAAGCAATTCACCGAAGCAATCGTCTTTGGCATCGTACTCTCGACGAAATAGGTGGGAATGCTACCACCTGGTGTGCTTGATACAGCCATACGCCATTCGGTATTGCCATTCTCCAATTCCATGACACGTTCAACGGAGACATAGCGTCCTTTCACACCCTTTTCCTCAAAAGCGTGCAGGGCTTCGTCGCCTGGGGACGAGAGGTCTAACGTGAGGGATACGACGAGTCTGTGAAAATAGGTGGGCAGTGAAGTTTTGGAATTAGAAGGGTGCTGGAGAGAATAGGACATACCCAGTACGAGGTGTGGTCTCTGAAAGATGTGTTACTTGAACGACCGTGAACACTCTAGGCGAGACGGGCGGAGTAAATGTGTAATACAACGTCCAGATTTGTGCTGTAGGTGATAACACCTTGACCTGCGTCGCTTTCTTAATGTCGGGTATGAAGCTATTGGAACATCCAATTAATATGCAATACCAACAACATTAAGAAGGAAGTAATTTTAAGTCCTACTTTTTCTCATTTTCCGCCTTATTCTGGCTCAACTTTTCCCAAAGCTGGTCAAAACTGATCTCCTGTGGCTTGTGTTCGCTGGTCCGACAATGCCATGGTGCACCATCTCCTGGGCCTTTTGGTCGGGAGCTCGTTTTAACGGTATCGTAAGTCTTTCCTGCTTTCCAGGATGAGGTGGATTCGAGGAGTTTTACGCCCTCTGCAATGATAGCCTCCTCTGAGGGGAGTTCTGAGAAGAACGTGTCATAATGTGGCTTATAGGAGGGAAGGTGGACTTACCAGAAGGTTTGAGAGGGGTAATTGTTAGGAAAGAGTGTTCGTTGTCGGCCATGATGGTTGGGATCTAAGGAAAGAATTAGACAACGACGTGGTCGTCGTTGCTCTCCTGGAAATAAATAGTGTATTTATAGAAGTTGATGGTGATCGCTGAGGTCATTGAAGGCTTGGACGTTTCTAGAGAGCGAACTAATGTGGTGAGACGAAGTCAGATTCATGAAGGATTGTGCTGGGTCTATTTTCGAAACTAGTATTAGGTATTCGATAGCAACGGAATAGATACATAGCTGGTCTGTATAGAGTTCAGCTCGCCACCCGCAGAGCTGCTGGATGCGACTGGTGGTCTGGGTCGTTTCGGTCTACGAGGCCACAATACCGACTGCGTCCCCGCTCAGCCTCGTCGCGTGGCAGCTTGTCTCCGCGTTCTAGGACAACACCGACGAATTTTCGTTCACCCCGCATCCATTTCTCTTTGTAAAAGCGAACAAAGCCTGGGACAGTGGCGTATAGTGTGTGGTCGCGTCCCATTTTGACCTGAAACGAGGAGACGAAGAATAAGGATAAAAGGCAACACAAAGAACAGAAAGAGGCATACATGTTGACCAGGATGGAACAGTGTTCCTCGTTGCCTGACGATGATGTTTCCAGGTATCACATACTGATCTGTGGGCACATTAGTTTTTGTTTGTGAAAGCGGACAAAAGAAACACAATACCAGAGAACTTCTTGACACCTAGGCGCTTTCCGGGCGACCCGCCGTGGTTGTGGACTGTACCGCCAGCCCGCTTTGTCGCGGTACGGATAGCACCTGTATTGCAGTAAACAAAGCATTCACCAAGACAGCAAAACCTCAATACCCAGAAGCGAGAACGGAGACCGCGCAGAATCAAGACAACGAGTCAGGAAGGACATTTGGCTGTGGTTGAGTCAAAAAGAATAAGAAAGGAGGACACAGCACGGACCCTGCGTCGGCTATCACCGAGGGCGTGATAACACGACCAATTTAAAAGCGTGCCTTCTCCTTTACTATTCGACACTTACCTCTCACTCTCAACACTCATCCATCACAATGGTTCTCCTCGTCACCTCCGATAACGAACAGTTCAATGCCGACAAGGACGTCGTAGAGCGCTCGGTCCTGATCAAGAACATGCTTGAAGGTACGCACCATTGCTGTGCACCGTCGCCACTACATTTGTGGGCGCTGCCACCGCGAAAAACACGCTAAATCGCCTTTTCACGCTACAGATGTCGGTGAATCCGACCAACCTATTCCCCTTCCCAATGTCTCGTCGAGCGTGCTCAAGAAGGTACGTGCTTCGCGTGTTGTGTTACTGAGTCAACCTCAATGTTTTACCTCAGGTTCTCGAGTACTGCGAACATCACCGTGGCGAGCCTCTCCCCGCAGCTGATGCCGACCAGAGCCAGGACGAGACGCGCAAGCGCACGACAGACATTAGCGAGTGGGATCAAAAGTTCATCACTGTTGATCAGGAGATGCTGTTTGAGATTATCCTTGCGGCCAACTACCTCGATATCAAGTCGCTGCTGTGAGTATACACCGACAGACAAATATGCAGCATATACTTACGTGACCCGCAGTGATGTCGGCTGCAAAACTGTGGCCAACATGATCAAGGGCAAGACACCTGAGGAGATCCGCAAGCTGTTCAACATTGTGAATGACTTTACGCCCGAGGAGGAGGTCAGTCGCTGGCTTGTATTAATTGATCTCGTATCTGACATGCACTCTCCTCATTGCAGGCCCAAATCAAAAAGGAGAACGTAAGCGCTCATCTATCTGAAATCTATGACTCATGCTAACTATATGTCTAGGAATGGGCTGAGGATCGATGAGGGGCCCATCTCTTCTTTTTCTGTATCTTCTGTCTTCCATGTACATATGAGCGCAATTAAACACCTGCATTCGATTCCCTAGCAACGTACTTCGAAATAAGCCTTGATCGCAGCTTCCCTTGATAAAGAACCTTTGGGCGGAGGTAATAGATTACCTAATACTCACGCAGATTCGGACTCCTTTTAGGCAGCAGGACATATCCTTTGTCGTGTATATAATCACGGTCTTATCTGCATGAACTCCTTACCCCAATAATGCCCATCCCAGACCTCCCTGGCACCCTCATTCCCCGCCATTCAGACCAGGAGCGATGGCTAAAGGGCCACGTAGCACATCTCTGTGGCTTGGACAATCCTGAAAAGTGCGTGCAGGCCTGTTACGCTTTCAGCGGCGCACTGAACGGGTCATACTTTTTAGATTTCCTGGCAGCCAGCCTGTCAGCTTTGGTGTCAGGGATCTGGCAAAATTAGAAAGCCATGAGTTTGTGTTTTACTGGGCTTTTGCACGCCCCTTGACTGACGCGTGTTCTTTCATTAGCTATTGGGTTTGCGAAAAGTCGGATGGGATTCGTGTGTTGTTTCTGGTCGTGACGGATTTAGAGAGCAAGGACCAGTCGACGTATATTGTGAGTTGTACTCAAACTACTTGGTTTTTCGACCACTGACCCCTCGCACAAGATCGACAGGCACAACTCGTATCGTCAACTTACAGGTCTATACTTTCCCCATCACGGTAATCCTGTCGATCCGTTACGGAGTAGTCTTGTTGACGGAGAACTGGTCATCGATGTTGACAAAAATACGGGCAAGGTGCGCCTCTGGGGCTTGTTCGCTTCGGACCTTGTCTGACGTGAATTGGTACAGGAACAAATGCGTTTCCTAGCGTTTGACTGTCTTGTTATCGATGGTGAGAAGATAATGGGCAAGACGCTGGATAAACGATATGGGGTGCGTATGGTTCAAACTTCTTGTCGTGTGCCGTGGTCTGACAACCCTTCCAGCGGCTAGAAGCCTGGTTTTACCGGCCATACAAGAAGATGATGGTGGACCATCCACACATGCAAAGTGCCCAACCATTCGAGTGAGCAGGACTCAATTCTAGCGGATTAATGCTCAATTACTATGTCAGGATCCGCGTCAAGGAGATCAACTTCTCTTACCATGTAGAGAAAGTCTTCAATGTCGACATTCCCGCTCTACAGCACGAAAATGATGGACTTGTATACACCTGCGTTAACGCGCCTTATACCCCCGGCACGGATACCAACATGTATGCTTCTCCCGTCCTCCGAAGGTCGTTCTTGACTTCTGACATATATCATAGATTGAAATGGAAACCGCCTTCTGAGAACTCGATCGACTTCAAGCTCATTCTCCGATTCCCTGCGTCACGGTATAACCCACGCGAACCAGATTGGCATGCAAAGCCTGTTTTTCTTCTGCATGTATGGTGCGGCGATTCACGAGGCCAAGCGCAATATGAGCAGTATGACGATATGTATATGTCAGATGAGGAATGGGAAGAGTGAGTCCACGACCCTTTGATTAATACCTTGGGTGTGTCATTGATTTGACTTCTTCATGTTCATTAGTCTCAAACGATCTGGAGAACAAATTGATGATCGAATAGTGGAAGTGCACTGGGATCCTGAAATGTCGCGCTGGCGGATGATGAGGTTCAGAGATGACAAGCCGAACGGCAACCATCGAAGTGTCGTCGAGAACATTATTCAGAGTATCGCAGAAGGTGTGGAGAAAGAAGCTGTGAGTTCTGTTCTATCACCTCGCCTCCTATCTTCGACCTCGAAGCTAATTACAAACCGACATTCCTTCTCCCACAGCTCCTCGCGCGATGTACACCCATCCGAAACGCATGGAAAACCCGCGCCGGTCAGCCACCCCAGCCAATGCAGGGCCAATCGTCAGCGTCGTCGTCATACCCGCCTCAGGGCATGCGTCCGCCGCCTTTGCCCGCACAGAAAGGCCATCCTAGGTCGTCCCAGCCGCCTCAGCAAACACCATATACACAGCAACCGTACCCGCCGCAGCAAGCCCCAGCTGTTCAGTACAAATATGGACCGCTAGCATCGTCTCCTTGGAGCAAAGTTGCTGGGCCGTCGGTCGTTTCTGGCATGAAACGCTGAATCGATGTATCCCCTTGGACTTTGATTCGTTTCGCAGAGCCTACCCCATACTCCACTCTTCCTAACATTGATGCCTATGCTTCTGGTCTGCTCGCTTGTCAGCCTATCACAATACCCCTTTTTCTGGACCATCATTATCATCATCACTACCCCCATCACCATTCCCCTATTGGAGATCTCGATGTTCACGTACATCGCCCACATAGATCGAACTATTCAGAGAAGAGATCCAGCTCATACGTGCAGCATTCACAGGCTAGCTTTCCGACAACGGCGCTCAAATGATTGGCCACGTCCCTACGGACGACATGATCAAACGTTTTTGAAGGTGTTATCTCCAATGCGATCTCCAAATTGCACCTACACCTTTCACCAGATGTACCCACCTCAAGCCCCGTGCGATGAAGAGCCTGTCGTGTCGTCGTCGTGGGCCAGGGTTCTCCTCAAATCTCCTTGGTCGCATTCACTACCGCTGCCTTCTGTTACATCCGCACACCACCTTGACGGGAACACTGAATCGATATCCTAAGGCTGCGACAGCAATCCCGGTCCTCGCTCGGCCTACATATTTTACTCACTGCTGCAGATTTACCTCTAACTCCTTGACTGGTCTACACTAGGCCATCCTGTATTTTATCGTCGTCTAACGTATTAATCCGTAATACCAGAAGGTTTAGATAGATCCCTTACTGAGTAATGTGGCTTTCAATGAGATGAAGACTCCAGTGATGATCGATGATTCCCAAAAGTAAGACGACATGTATTCGATGCTATGCGAGTGATAAGAAATGCAGTGAACCAAGAAAACGACAAGAACGCAAAGAAGGACAATAGACCAGAGGCATACAAGGATTTAAAAAACCATCCAGTGTTGAGGTGGACGCTCGAGGTGGCAGTGAACCCGTGAATGACGCCGGATGATTGGAGGTCGTGCTCGTCTCTCACCTCAGTAAGTACCGAACGTAATCATCCAGCCACCACCGTCAATCGACGGCTCGATCCCGCGAAAGAACACCATAGCACCAAAAGAATCACACCTCCTAATTCCACCCGCCTCCTCCACCCTCTGACCCAACTCAAACGTGTGGCACCGATCCATCCAAGCCTTTTCAACAAGCTGCCGCCTATGTAACGGCCAACTGCTCCGTTCATCGTCCATAACAACAGTCTGGAACATTTTGAAAATCTCACTCAACACATCTCCCACTTTGATGCCTCGCTCGTTCACCACCGTGAAGGGCCAGGGAAAGATGGGAGCCTCGTCGCCTGATACGGCGTTGAAGTGCATATGCGTGAGGAAGGGCCAGGTGGCGGGTTGTGCGTAATCGGCATCGCAGAGGGACAAGTCGTAGTGTACGCGTCCGTGTCGGGCGTTTCCTGTGGCAGGATCGAATGCAAGGCACCAGGAGAGTGGTGAAGGGCCCCAAAGAGGGTGGATGAGGAGTGGGTTGAGCTGAACTTCCCAGGGAAATGGGAGTGGTTCGCCTGGCTGTGGGAGGTTCCAGCGGGTGGGTCGAGCGGGTAATGAAGGGTGTTTGAGCCCTGCTACCCAACGTTCGGGGTGTTCGACACCGTCGGCGGTACGAACGCTGGCGATGATCTCGTTCAGGGCAGAGGTCGTGATTGATTTTTCGCTTGCAGCAGCTGAAATCATAACACATAAGTATAAGGTAGATCGCGACTGAACTGAACGAGAACATACGAGAGTTTGGACAGTATATGCCATTTAGGTAAGGCCGAGCATAGTACCCGTATGCTTTCCATTCATGCGGTTTGACTTTTGAGTGATCATCAACATCCTCAGTCGGAGAAGGCGCATATATTGGTATATCTAGCTTGAAAGTCCTCGCAGGAGACGAAGAAAAGCTGCCTGTGCAATGCAAAGAGTCAGGTTCACGTAAAATCAACGGCATCAAGACTCAAGCTGACCAGTTTTGACAAACTGCAGGATCCTCTTGCACAGCCCTGGCTTTTGCGTCGGGAAGTTCGGTACATTCACCGTAACAGCGGTCTGTGACGTGGACGTCGGGGAGGTGGGCGACAACGTAGCACTATGCCTTCCACTGCCTACACTCCGAATCGTGCTGAATGGGTCTGGGGGTGTCTGAAATGTCGCCGTTGTTGGGAGTTGGAACGATGGAGATAACGGCGGGTCCTCTTTCGGAGCGGGGGATGCCAGCCAGGGTCTTGACGGGTCTATCGCACGATAGAAGCCCCCATGGTAGTCGTACGGTTCTGTGTGGTCATAACTGCCGAGCCCGGTGCTCGCAGTGTTGTCTCGCAGCCTTGGACTGGCCATGGTCGCTCGAGAGTCAACGAGGTGGAGAAGAAAGAGGGGCAAAGCAGAGCCTCATGCTTATGATCAAGGATTTGTCGGAAGACGTCGTCTGACGCTTAAAGTCCAAGGACGACCCACGGACATGAGGCGTGAGGCTGGCTGCTGATCAGGCTCATCGATATACCATTTTTAGCCTGCTGTCTCCAGGTATTCACGATGGCTGTGTGATGTTGCCTAGAAACCTGATAGGCGCCCATGACACAGGTGTGGGCGGCGTGCACCATTGCAAAGGTAGTCTCCTTTGATCATCGTGGGCAGAGACAAGGAAACTTGAGGTGAGGGCCGTCGCTGCTCGCGGCAAATACGAGTCCCCTTGCAGCACCAGACGCGTTCCATTACATAATCAATCTGCTACAGAAATGGTGACGTCATTCGGGAAAACCGGGACCGGCTACTGTGCCGTAATAGCCGGACAAACAACAGTTACAACGGCGCACCTGCACCAGTGTGACCGTGGGATACTTACCGGCTATAGTATATCCGGACACCGAAGCGTTACAGCCGGTCCTGCGAAATCTGCATCCGCTGCGGCATATAAGAACGAATCCCATAAATGGGACTCGTAAATAGGTACAGCAACGAGCAGACATTGGGTCGGGCCGGTCAAATGTCGCCCACGTGATGCTATACAAACTCGGGCAAAAATCTATATATACAAAGCAACATGGAAAAAGTTACGGTTCGTCCTGGCCGCTGATTGGCCCTCCGAAGGGAGACACAGATTCGTTTCCGGACTGGCCCCCATGGTACGTAGTTGCGCCTTGGGATTTGGACCACAGTCTGTAGCAATTCAGACGTGTCCGGCTCCAACTGTGGTGGCCCCTCCCTCGAACTTCTTAAAATAGTGAGTTGGTGCCTTGACTTGGGCATGGCTGAAGCCAGCCGCCACGGGTTTCGAAACTGGTCGATATAAAAAAATGTGACGGCTGTGTTGGGTGTAATGTAAACTCTACCGTTTGGGGGCATAAATTGGAGTTGTTAATATAGAGCAAACTAAATGGGATTGGGAATATAAAATTTCAGCATCTTAAAAGCGCAGGCGCGGGTCGTACCTTTTTCCATGTTGCTTTGTATACATTTATTGAAATATGGTGTGCGAGACCAACGAGCATGCAAGAAGTCTGTAGCTACGATTATATACGATATCTACATCCAAATTGCACCTGTGTACGAAACGTTAGGTGAGTCAGGTCGCCAGGTTTGCTACCGATAAATTTCAACATCATGCTCAAAATTGCAGGTCAACGACACGGGTTGTACGGAATAACGAGTAAGCGCCCGAGGTGTAACATGACTAATCGTATGGCGGTTCAACTTGGCATGAAAGTCTTTACCAAGGGTGAATATAATAGGCAGAGAATACGAAACTCCTGAAATATTTGGCTGCAGCCAAAAAGAAATTTAAGCGCTCGGCTTGCAGCTCGAACTTCGATGCGTGGAGCATCAACGTCAACTTTCAAGTGTCTGGGAAGTCTGCGTCGGGAAATCCGAGATTACGGGGACATATCGAATAAGCGCTCGGCTTGCAGTTCGATGTGTGGATCCATCGCTATCAATCTCAACTTTCGAGTGCCTCTGCGTTGGTAAACCTGAAATTCACGGGTGCTCGGTCAATTCCTTTATGGGGGGCTAAATGCTCAAAAACAACCTTTTCTCTGATTGCTTCTTGATGCAGGCAATTCTGGATTTCTAGGCGCTGGGTGGTACACGAGAGCCGAAGCCGCTCAATGCACTGCCGCGTCCCCACGCGGCGGTGCGTTCAAGGCTGAAGGCGATCTTGCTCACACTCAGACGAGTGGCGGACAGGTGAGCAATACAATAAATTTAAGGCCTATGGTACTAAAAACACCTCTACCGTGCGGAGCACGGGTACAGCTCTAGTAATTTTCAAATGCATAAATCTCAGAGCGACTCCGTCGTGATTCTATAA
>Ga0247735_1001220_pt1 | contig 10159 bp, 11 predicted proteins | sample UWRJL178409R2_FD_180934 | JGI IMG/M metagenome (GOLD analysis project Ga0247735, IMG submission 180934) | Plant litter microbial communities from Arlington Agricultural Research Station in Wisconsin, United States - UWRJ-L178-409R-2 | ecosystem: Environmental > Terrestrial > Plant litter >...
GCTTTCGAAGAAACAGCTAGCAAGAAGATCGCTTTGCTCTTCAGACCACCTGGGTATGGTTTCCGCAATGGTAGATTTCCGACCCCGAAAGATCCGTGAATCCATAGCACATGCTTTTGCGCACGTTCGCCATGGTCAACCTGCAATACTGCCTGTATCCAGTCCATAACGTCGCCAAGAAATTCTTCCTTGTCTTGCTATGGCAGGGTCTTTCGACGTGTGGAGAGCCCCGGTTGCAACTTTAGCCATGAAACTGGGGTGAGGCATACTCAAGCAATGCTTAAGTACCGTTAGCACTTCTGGCTGGATAATGCTGATCGATCTGATTGAGTGTAGAATGTCCAATGCCTGGTGATCCTTGGGGGTTTGCAGTCACGCCAGATGAATGATGTCACTATTTGTCAGCAGATGCTGAGATCGTTTGGTACCCTTGGCCAAAGTGCTTTTCTGCTTCAAACGTATAACCGCCACGATGAGTCTCTTACAGGATGTACTCAGATCCAAGACAGAAGACATAGAAAGTAGTCTAAAAAATGTCCGTCTTAACAGCAAAAGACGCCCGGCATATGAAGATAATAAGGACGACTCAGATGACGACCTCGTGAACGTCGTACGTACTCTTCTCGTCCTTTTATTCTACACAGTGTTCATCGTCTCGTTAGGTCTCACTTCCTGGAACCCCAGCCAGGACCAGAGCGTCTTCCCCTGTCAGGGGCGCCTCCTCACGGCCAATCAAGGGTCCTCTGATCATCTCGTCGGCCAAACGAGATCCACTCAAGGCCTTCCCAACTGAGCTTTCCCAGAAGATTTTTTCCCGATTATCTCTTAAGGACCTTGCGAAGTGCGCTTTGGTTTCCAGGAAATGGGGACGTAGCCAAACGTTAAATTATGGTATGCTTAATTACAAGTCATCTCATCTGTAAATATGCTCATTTGATCTACAGTGTGGTTCCAGCACTATAGAAAGGAGAATTTCCACGATGAAAGTCTACCTCCTGGTAAATGGACAAAAAGAGAGTCCAAGCAGAATTGGGTGAGTTACCGATCCATCCTTGACGTTAAAGTCGTGCTGAAGGACAATTATAGCGTCAAGTCTATCTCAAATCGAACAAAGATCGCTCGTCCAATGCTGTCTCCTATTCTCGCTCAGCATCGGGCTACACATCACCTCGTAGCATGTCTGGCTATCAAACTCCCCGAGAGATGAAAGAAGAACAGTGGCGCGCAGAAGCTGACGGAACTACTAAGCCTGGAAAGGTTGAAATGCGCGAGATGTACAAGGAGCTCGGGGGTCGCAAGTCTAGGGGGAAAACCAAGCTCGCCAGTTCGGGCATTCGAGACAAGGGTGGCTGGGATGAAGGCGGAGAGTGGTAGATAGGCTTGGGGTGCAACGATGTATCGCGAACTCTACCAACTTACGCCTCCAATATTCCATCACGCACACACGACCGTCACGGATTACCAGACTTAACGTAGCAGATATCTATGCTTTCTATTCATTCGGCTCTCTCTTCATTGAATCCTATATGATAGTCTACACATGATAGATTGTATCTCATACTAGACCTCCTTTTATTCCTACATGTTTCTAATCGAATGCACATGTGCACTCGATTGATTGGATGGATGTGAAGGAGGGTAGTCCGGCTTTGGCGATGGCCTTCAGTTTTTCGTGAAATTCAGAACGGTCATCACTGGACGGGTTTACCCACGTGCAGTATGCAAGGGACAAGTTGCGTTCGGGAATCCTGTTGAATCGCGGTTGAGTGACTAATGTTTCCAATGGCTGCCAATTAAAGTTCATTGGATCTCCAATCCGCGTGTCTGATCTGGCCCGAAGGGATACGCGACGAAGATTGGGTGGAACGGATGTGATCTTGTCGAGAACGTTGATGGGTGGAAGGAGGGCGAAAGTACCCAGGCCGAATGACTGTCTGCTGCTGATGTTCAAGGTGTGTAGATTTTTAAGCGTGCCTAGCTCGAACGGCGGCGAATCGGCCCAAGGGTTGACAGGTCCACTGACCTGTAAATTTACGCCGCCGTATACTGAGATGGCAAGCACTTCTAGGGTCTGAGACGCATGCTGGGCAATTTCCACCAGATCTGGCAAATTCTCTGCCATCCGTGCACAGAGGTCTAGGCTTGTGAGTCGAGAGAAGGCATTGATGTAACGATCTCTGGCTTCGAGAAGCATGTTTCCGTTGAGGAGGTCGATGAGGGGGAAGGAGTCGTCCACTGCGATAGATCTCATGAGGGGGACTTCCGTATTCAAGTCGGTAATGTAAAGACGTTCCATGGTTCCGGCCGTATCTTGCCATGGTGGTAATATAGAGCACTTGTTAAACTGAATGTTATCAGCACGAGTGCCGAGCAGCAGTGTCCTTGGGAGGTCCGAGAAGCCTCTCAAACGGAGGCTTGTGAGGGAGTTAGACCAACAAAGATCGATGAATGCTTCGCAGAATTCAGATGAGAGCTCGGGGAAGGAAATTGACTCTTCGGGTAGAATCTCCAGGGTGAAGCGGGATATTCCGTGCTTGGGGCCATGTAGGGATTTCAATAGGCCAGGAAAATGCTTGTCGTTGAGTAGCATCGAAAGCTGCGGCTCCTCTAATTCGTCTGCGTCAAGTCGAAAGGATTGGATGTAGTACACCATCCCAATTTCAGGAAATGCAAGGCTCATCTGGAGAATTTCGGAGATCCTCTTCAGGTATTCAACATAAATGGTGGAGTCTGCTTGTATCTTGGTATTCTCCCTTACTAGGAAGATGTTGATCGTTGAGAAGAGTTGTCGGCGAGCAGTCTTGCAGAACATCACGCATACCAGGGAGCATGCTAGTAAACTGGGAATACTTGAAGGAGAATCGTCTGCAAGTTCGTTGATGATGAGTTGGCATAATTCTGGGGGAAGTGTGGGCTCCGGCGCTATATCGATCGATGGCAGGCTTTTAGTACGTGGTACCTCTTGCATATGATGTTCTTTCTTTCAAGACGAGAGTAAATGTTTGAGGCACTCAGGTCACCCGAAAGCTGTGCAGCACAGTGTGTAGGCTCCTAAAGGGGATAAGATCCGTCATGAAGACTACTTACTTAGGAAACGAGAATGGGCTTGATGTGGGCCAATCCAGAGACGGAGAATACAACCCCTTCTAACAATAATGGTGGAAATTTGGGAGAGATCTCAACGAGTTATTAATTTAATAAAATACGAAGCCAATTCTATGAATACGTGTAGAAAGAGCTCGACGAATCAGCGTTACTGCACGCTTGAATTTCAGCACGTCTGAAGGTCCGGAATGCGTCTGCGTCTGGGTTGCGCAACTGAATTTTCAAAACTGGAACAGCACCCTTTGAGCTGAGTTGAGGACTTGATAAGAATGATGCCATCGTCGGCGGTGAAAAAGGTCACAGGAATGATCGCTTCGAGCGAGTCCCAACTTGAATTTAAACATACGGTCCGGTACACGCTGGCGGCTAGAGGAATGCAAGCGTCTGTTCACATGAGCACCGAAGTGGCTTGCCCGAGTTTTATTGTGACATGCAATATGGAATGGAATCACAGTTGAATTCGCGTAGTTCCTATGAGGGCTTCTATTGCACTGGTAGACTTTTGGGGTTCTAGATACTGATATCAGTGTAGACAAGAACATGTTACACGTGCAAACTTTGAATTTATTTTGATTGTGGCTTTGCAACCGGCTTTCCTCCTACCATCGTCGTCGCCGCCGTGGTCGTCGTCGTGGACAGTCAGCCAGCAACACTCCCAGGTGTACGTTTGTTGTCCAGTCCGCCTGTCTTGTCATAGAACACTGACCTCCATATCCTCAGCGCGTGCGGGTCAGCACGGACTCTTTTCTTTTTATTCCTCACCCCAGTCCATGGCCGTTCTGGCAACTCCTGACTGGCTCTACAACACTAGAGATAATACAATGGACATTCCTACAAATTCACGACAACGCACGTCTCCCGCCAACGACCCCAGCTCTCAGCATCACCAGCCGCAGCAACAAAATCAACAGCAGCAACACCAACAGCAGCAGCAGCAACTTCTGCATCAACAGCAGCTCTTGCTCGCTCAGCAGCACTCCCCAGCTGGTTTCTCGTATCCAGTTCAGCAGCAGCCCCAAGGCAGCTGGACTCCCAACATCGGAGCCCCCCCTTTCTACCCGTCGTTCTACCAAAATCATCAACAGCAACAGCAGTCTCCACAGCCTTATCCACCCCACTCACCATATTTCGATCCCGCCAATGCTCAGCTAGCTGCACAATGGGCTTATCAGCAAATGATGTTCAACGCTCAGCATGGTTTTCCAACGATGACACCTCCCCAGCGCCCACCAAACTCGGCCCAATCCTCATCCGACTACTTTCCTCAAAATCAGATCCCACAAGTGTTTAACCCTTTTCCCAGTGGCACTCCACCTCCTCACGCGCACCGAAACGATCAAGGCCAGCAGCAGCAGCAACAGTATCCCGGATATCACCCATATAGGCGTCCCAATCGACAGCAATCCCAACAACCCGAAGCTGCCAACGACTGGAGGCATGGCCCACATCCACCGTATGCGCGTCCAGATGCTTCTGGATCCACGTCTTCCTTGAATTCCTCAGCCAGCTCTCGACAACGGACGAACAGCAATCAGAGTGGACACAGCAGCGGCCATAATGTACCGATATCTGCCAGCGCCCGCGTGTCGCCGGGGTCTGGCGGCCCAAACTCGGCCAGAAACACTCCATCTCCTGCTGGAAGTGCATCATCCTCGGCACCTAGCCCTCTCCGACAACAACCTCATCACCGTAACTCGTCTACTTCATCATCTACCTCGACATCTACGGCCACGTCTGCTCGGCCCTCGGCCCTGTCCCCTTCTCTGCCAACCACCGCCACCTCTCCTGCAACTTCGTCGACCGCTTCTGTCACCACGAATGCCACATCCACGAGCAATGGCACCAGTGGATCTGCAACACCTCGCCTCACACGCCCATCGCCGCTGTCACAGGGGACCTTCACCGCATCTGAGAAGCGTATGTCGCGGGATGACATCGATCTTGGCGCTATGCATTCCGACTCGACACCGTCAGCGAGTATGATTCGTAGTGGAGGTCTCAAAGGCAGGTTGAGGAGGGCTCTGTCTTTTAATGCTGCACAGAGTCTCAAGGAAGAGGAAGCTGTGGCAGAAGAAGAGGACGACGACGACGTTTCTATCAAAGCATCACAGATGAACAATGGCGCGTCGGATAAACTAAAGGGCAAGGCTAGCGTATCTACCATCGCGAAAGCCGACGGTGGAGTTGATGACGGTGTATCAGCAACCGCGCCAGCGCAGACGAAGAAGAAAGGTCGTGCTGCATCCTTATTTAACTCTCGTCTCAACGCCAGTACCGACAACATCTCACTCTCGTCAACTGTGAGCAGTGCTAGTGTGATGATACGCAAGCTTGGGGCAATGGGCAAGCTCGCCAGACGCAACTCGTTGGCCGGGATAACATCACTATTCAAGGATAAGGAGAAAGACAAGGAAAAGGACGGCGACAAAGACAAGAAGGGGAAGAAGAAGGACAAGAAAAGCGCGAAGGCTGAGGCGAGTGAAGCGAGCGTATCGCACGTTACCGCCGAATTGGATAGGATGGGGAACGACTGGACTGTCGGTACTGATATGAATGGGTTGTCGCCTGCCGCGAAGCTTGCCAGACAGCATACACTCAAGTCTAATGCTGAAGCTGCCGCCAAAGCCAAGGAAGCGGCTGCTGCTGCTGCTGCCAGGGAAGCCGCCGCTGCATCTAGCAAAACAGTCAATGGGAATGGCGTCAATGGTGCAGGTGTACCGACATGGGATCGTAACACTGCGACGAGGCAGGGCTCTATGTCGCCTGTCAAGGCCGCTGCTGGCGTACGTATCAATGAAGACGGTACGCGGACCTTGATCGAAGAAGACGAGGACGAGAGCGAAGATGGACACTACGTTCATCACCAACAAGGTTCCTCGCAATCATCGCAGGGCGGTTTCAGGGCAGATGGCTGGGAGGAGGACGATGATTGGGATGGAGATGGCGACGGGGACGAAGATGTCACAATTCGAGTAGGGGTTGAGCCGAGGAGTGGCAGCGAGGACAGTCGGTCTGACAGTGGATTCCCAAGACCGTCGACGGAGATGGAGCCTTGGGCAGTGGACGTCCGACGGAGTGTGGAAAGGACGAGGAAGCCTGCGAAAGGCATCCTGAAGCGTACGTTCTTTGATCCCCTGCATTACTTGCCTTGAAGCATTTCACTTACCTTCCCTCAGGTGCAGATAGCTACGACCAGCAGATTTACCTTCCGGATCATTCAACGCTGAACCATCGTGCCCGTTCGAATTCATACAATTCTCCTGCAGCCCAGTCAGAACTTGGCCCTTTAGCACGGATACCATCCCCCGACCCCGACCATATCGATGGTCTACATCGACATGGATCTCACTCCTCTGCACACGGAACAACTCCGACCCCGCCACCAGACACCGCTCCACCTTCCTTACCACCTCTATCGTTTGACTTCTCATCCCCTCTGACAACCACTTTTAACACGACGAAAGAGCTGCCTTCTGCGCCTCCGACCGCACCAAGTAATCCAACTCACTCGGAGAATCGCACGTCCGCTATCTTTCAACACCCGAACTTCAATTCATCGGCGCCTGCCCTGTCTACAATGGGATCAGCAGGGTCGAATCACCCTCAACCACCACTGGCTCATCGTTCAGCGACTGCACCTATCAAAAGGTTGACTTTCGCTACGAACCTTTCGGTGTATGATACGTTCTCTGCCTCCGTTTACGATAGAAGGAGTGAGCCTGCCACATGGAGTCGATTGACTCCTGCCCTCGCCCAGAGGATAAAAGAGGAATTAAATTCCTACAAGATGGAGGAAATGGAAGTGCATGCTGCTAGCCGGATCCAGTACGTATTCAGTCTCATCTCCAGATTACATTGTCGACTGACCTCTGTTAAAGCACCCAGTTCTTCGTTTGATCCTACAGAAAATAAGCAACACACGACTGGACATAATGGACCGATGAATATCTATCTAACTACCTTCCATGTTAATTTGATGATCTCTCGCCCAATCATCTCCCCCTTTCTGTTTTGAAAGCCTTCACGACCTTCCTTTCGTAACGTCTCCCCATATTTTCTATCACCGCTGCATACGCTGTCTTATTCATATTGTCCTGTCATGTCGTGTTCCGCTTGTCTGTTTATCTGTTTGACTATCTTACTTGTTCACCACGTTCATGCCCCTTCCTCCATATACATACACAACACCATATTATGACTCTGGAACTGAGCATCTTATTTCCCGATAACCCATCCTGCAATCAGTTTCATTTTCTTATATACCCACAATCCAATCCTTCACTGCTTTCCTATGATCAACACCAGGCATTTGTTACGGGTAGACTGATAGTCAAACTAAGATCACAAAGTCGAAACAATGACGCTCAGCGCTGAGCGCGGTCGAGTCAATTCTTCGGAGTCCGATGTCAGAGTTCCATTCCCAATTTGGAAAGGATAGATCTCTAAACCATACCTCCATGTCCAGACAAGACAAAGCCACGACAGACAAGTTCGCCAGAACTCTTAGAGAGCTTGTGAAGAGGCCTGAAAACAAAGTCTGCGCGGACTGCAAACGCAATGGTCTGTATCTTTTTGCCAGGTTCTGTCCCTACTTATTCATCGCTCGTCAGATCCTCGATGGGCCTCATGGAATCTGTGAGTCTCAATGCCTACGTATATGCTCAATTCTGCTGACCGTGACCCAGAGGCGTTTTCTTATGCATTCGGTGCTCCGGAATCCATCGAGGGATGGGTACTCACATTAGCAAAGTGAAGTCCGTTGACCTCGATGTTTGGACCCCCGAACAGATGGAGGTACGATGTCTCTGCAACGCTGGTCTCTCCCCACTAATACACCCATCTAGTCTATACAGAAGTGGGGCAATCATCTCGCTAATCTTTACTGGGAAGCTCATCTCAAGCAGGGACACGTTCCGCCTGAACAGTATGTGTCTTATCCTTTCCTATTGTCAGACTTTGAGCGAACTTTTTTCAGCAAAATGGAGTCTTTTATACGCTCCAAATATGAATCTCGACGCTGGGCTCTTGACGGGCCTCCACCGAGTGATCCATCTGGACTCGACTCGGGCTCTGGAGTTCCTCAACCTGCATCCTCCTCGCAGCCACCCCCCACCACTACTATCCGTTCAACGCACACGCACTCACAGAGCATTTCCAACCGTGTAGCTGTTGCTGCACCTGTTACCGCCCGTCAACCCCAAGCACACCAACTACTTTCTTCGAATTATACCAGTCAACCTGCAGCTGCGCCTACGTCAATAGCTGCAGCACCTTCTCCCCAACCTTCTGCTCCAAAGGCACCCGACAACGACCTCTTCTCGTTGGACTTCCATGCCCCTGCCGCTTCATCTGCACCAATAACATCTGAACCAAAGAAGGATGTTAAGCAGGATATTCTCTCGTTGTTCTCCGCAAACCCAACGTCATCTGCAGGTCAGTTCAATGGCCAAGGTTCGCTTTGGGGTGGTGGCCAGCCAGCCGTTCAGCAGCAGCAACCTGTACCGATGACTGGCATGATGGGAAGCAATGGCACTGGAATGTGGGGCACATCGTCTGGGTGGACTGGAGCATCTCCTGCTCCTGCTCAGCCTAATGTCTGGGGTACATCTGCAGGTATGCCACTGCAGCAGCAGCAGCAGACGGCTATTTTCAACACGAATGCAATCTGGGGCGGAAGTCCTGCCGCAGTTGGAAACTCAAACCCAGCGGATCACTTTGGATCTGTGCCAGCCGCAACGGCCGCACATCCTGCGCAAAAGAACGATGATGTCTTTGGTGATATTTGGGGTGGTTTCAAATGATTAAATTAGATCGAGACTGCTGTACATATTCATACACCCTCAGTGCAGTAATGGATATTCTTTGCCCTGACAGTCAGTCCTGCCCTTTCGCTCCTAAGATTGTACAGAAGCAACAGGAATCAACTCCCAGATCCTGAAAAGGGGGACGGCGTCAGTACAGGGTATGTCTTCAAGCAAGTCCACGACTTAAGGTGCATATCATACCGGAATCTCATCTTGCCCAATGATTTATTGCCAGACCCCTGTCGACGCCCGCCACGGCCTTCAAATTCAAAACTAGTCGGCAAAACTTCATACGACCTTTCACTACGCCAGTTCCGTCAGATCCTGTCACTCATTCACAACATCAACATCAGCAAAACAAACAGTTGAGTATATCGACATATATGACCTTGCGGTAGAACCAACTACGGATTTGGAATAGAAGAATATCCGCAACTATTTTCACGAGGATTGAATTGGATGACCGGTCTGGTTAAAGGTTTTAATTCGATAGGGATGTTGTAGCCGACTTGTAATGGGTTGCAATCGTGCGAATGCATCCTGCATTGCTCAAGCGGTCTTGTATCACAAATATACTGGTACCAAATTCTTATGAGCTAATTTACTGTAGGCCGCAAGACTTTTTGACAAAATATATAGACCGTAAACTACTGTCTGCGTTCTTGGATTGACCTTGGGTACTGAAAGGTAATACAATTCTTGTGGCGCTCATTACATTCAAGGTGCAATTATTTTCAGGAGTGACATGAGAAGGTAGTCCCCGACTAGAATTTACATTTGATGCCTTGAAGGTTGCCGCTTTGAATACTTTGCTAATGATATCCTAGTCAACAACTTAGTTGGAGCTTGAATTTGCAACACTGGTTGCAGATCCCTCTGGAAAACATCTTCTGTTCTCGTCCTTCGTATCCATGCTTTTTATGACCTCTATATCAAAAATTCCAGCAGTAATAATTTTGATGTGTGTAAAGAGCTCAAAGCTCAATGTAATGCGTGCGCCGCACCGAGTTGAACCAGTCACGGTGCTGTTGAGAATCAGAATGACCACTACAGCATTACAGTTGTTGTGATGAGGTGCAATAGCCGTACCGTCGGCGGCTTTACTTCTTTTGGACTTGTCATCGCTCATGCGACTCCTCATCTCGTACCTTAATTATATCTACTGTTCGTTACCATCACCGGCTCTATATAGTTCCATTCTATCCTACTTATATGTATGGTACTCATTTATCACCTCAGTTGTTCCTACT
>Ga0247735_1001223_pt1 | contig 10153 bp, 9 predicted proteins | sample UWRJL178409R2_FD_180934 | JGI IMG/M metagenome (GOLD analysis project Ga0247735, IMG submission 180934) | Plant litter microbial communities from Arlington Agricultural Research Station in Wisconsin, United States - UWRJ-L178-409R-2 | ecosystem: Environmental > Terrestrial > Plant litter >...
GTCACGGGACCGCGCCTCGAACTGTGGCGGGCGCCCACCGACAACGACTACGGCAACGGGTTCGGCGCCTACGACCTCGGCGACCCCTGGGCGGACAACGGACACGGTGTCCCGGCACCGGACTCCGCGGCAACCTGGCGGGCTGCGGGCCTTGACCGACTGACCGGTCGTGTGGTCTCGGTGCAGTCCACCTCCCGGGGGATCACCATCCTCACCCGCTACGCCCCTGCCGACGGCCGCGCTTCCGTCTCGGTGTCCGAGGAGTGGCAGTTCTCCGGCGGCGAGTTGACGCTGCGTGCCGACATTGTGCCGAGCAGGGGGTGGGACATCATCTGGCCGCGGGTCGGCCTGCGGTTCGACCTGTCGGCCACCGTGGACTCCGCTTCCTGGTTCGGGACGGGCCCGCTCGAGTCGTATCCGGACAGTCGGCATGCAGCTCGTGTTGGGCGTTTCTCCGCATCGATCGACGAACTCACCGTGCCCTATGCGAAACCGCAGGAGAGCGGCCATCGCAGCGACCTGCGGAGCCTCGACCTCGCGGTCGAGGGCACACCCTGGCTACGAATCGACGCGGAGCCGGACACCGCTGGCCGTCGTCCCGGTTTCACGCTGGCGCGCAACACCGCCCAGCAGGTCGCCGCCGCCGGGCACCCCCACGAGCTGCCTCTCGCGGGGAACCACTTCCTGTATATCGACGCGGCGCAGCACGGCCTTGGGTCTCGCGCCTGCGGGCCGGATGTCTGGCCGGACTTCGCCCTTCGGCCGCAGGCGCGCACGCTGGTCCTGAGGTTCGAAGCCCTCGGGTAGTGGTTGAGGCCGGTCGTCGCGCTCAGCGGCGACCGGCTGAATACCCTGTCGCGCCGCATCCGGAGATTTCGTTCTGAGGCAACGTATCGATCGGCACAACGATGTCGGGGAGTTCGGCGGTGTCGACCCCGGCCCGGCCGGTTCAGCCCTGGCGGGTGGGGCGCACGATGATCTCGTTGACGTCAACGGACGCGGGCTGGGACACGGCGTACGCAATTGCCTCCGCGACGGCCAGGGCGGGCAGTCCGAGCTGCGCGGTAGCTGCCCGCACAGCATCCTGGGTCATCTCGTCACCCCCGCGTTCGGTGAGCTCGCTCACGGTGTATCCGGGGCTGATGATGGTCACCCGCACAACCGTGCTCTCCTGGCGCAGTCCCTCCGACAGGGCCCGCACCGCGAATTTTGTGGCGCTGTAGACCGCCGAGGTTCTGTCAACCCGGAGCCCGGAGACCGAGGCCACGTTGATGATGTGCCCGCTCCCCTGCGCTTCCATCAGGGGCAGGACCGCCGCGATGCCGTGCAGGGTTCCGCGCAGGTTTACGTCGATCATCTGGTTCCACTCGTCGATCCGCACGGCGTTGAGCATCGACAGCGGCATCACCCCGGCATTGTTGACGAGCACATCGATATGTCCGTGTGCCGCCAGCGCCGCGCCAACAAACTCCCGCACACTCGCCAGGTCGGTCACGTCGAGTTGGTGGAAGTCTGCCCGCCCACCTGCCGCCCGGATGTCCCCAACGATGGTGGCAAGCCGTTCGGTGCGGCGTGCGCCGAGCATAACCGTGTGCCCGAGGGAGGCCAGGTGCCTGGCCGTGGCTTCCCCAATGCCACTGCTGGCACCGGTGATAAGAACAACGGTGGTGGTCTGGGGGGTGGGGGTGGTCATGGAAGCTCCTTCAAGCGGTGTCCGGTGCGGGAGATCCCCGCGGGTTCCAGCCTCAGCGATGGGCCGAAGGGCGGGAAGGGCGAGGCAACCTAGGTGCGCGACACCGTGGCACCCCGGGAGGGTCGCCTGGAAACCGGGGTCAATCGTGGTCGCACTGCCCGCGCATACGAGGCGGTGGAGGCCAGGAAAAGTACTACGCCCCCGGCGAGCGCCGCCCAGCTGAAAAGGGCGATGGGCTCCCCGCTTCCGATCCGTTCGATGGCACCGCCCATCCCGAGTGAGGCCAGCAGGATGCCGGCGACGATCCCGAGATGCAGGTAGGTTCCGACTGTCGCGACGGCGGCCCTGCGCTGCCCGGACAGGGCATTGATCTGGCGTTCGGCGGTTGGGGATACCTCCCCGAAGTACACCCGCCACAGGCCGAGCGAGAGACAGACCGCGAGGAGCGACGCGCCCACTACGACCGGGGTGAGGGGCGAGTGGGATGCTGCGAGGCCGATGGAGATGATCGATTCGCCGAGCGCGAGGATAACAACCAGCCCGTGGCGTTCCGCGTAGTGGGCCGCAGAGGGAAGGCGCCATTGCCCTCCGCGCGACGTCAGGTAGACGGTTGCACCCTCGATCGCGACGGCGGTGAGCCAGAGTACAAGTTGGGCGGTTCCGCCGAGTACCGCGCCAACGATCAGGGCCGCCGCGACGGGGAGGATGGTTACCCCCATCGTGCGCAGTACCTGGCGGCGCAGCGCCCAATCGGCGCCCGCCAGTCCGAGGGTGACCACGGTGTACACGACGGAGAGCACCATAAATCCGATGGAGAAAAGCAGCGCGGCGAAAAGGCTCCCATTCTCCTCGGGATAGGCCTCCGGGATTGCGATGGACAGCACAAGCACGATCGCGATGGCGCCCAGCAGCCCGACCCGCACCGCACCGCGATCGGCGATTTGCTGGTTGGCCAGCCAGGCGTAAGACGCCCACGACCACCAGAGCACGCCAAGGACTGCCAGGCCAGCCAGAACGCTCGTGAAATTCTCGCCGTCCGCCATCAGGTGGGTCACCTGGGTGAACGCGAAAACGTAGACGAGGTCGAAAAACAACTCGAGTGGGGTCGCCCGCTCCGGCGCCGCAGCGCTCACCGGCGCACGGGCCGTACCGGTCAAGTCAGTTGGCTTCGACACGGTGCAGCACTGTTGTCAGCTTCCAGTCGACGCTGGAGTGGTCGATCGTGGCGTGTACCGGCGAGGCCGCCATTTCGCCACTGATACCTGCGGCTCCCGACCGTGCCTGCCCCATGCTCTCGTAGGCGACGATGTCGATAATTGTGCCGTCCGCCGCCTCGAGGATGCGGCGCCACTGGAATCCGCTCTGGCGCTTCAGGTATTCGTCGATGTCGGCGTTGGCCGTGATGAAGTCGGCGGCGGTGAGGCCGGCGGCGGGGCGGAGTGTGGTTACTTCAAGTGTCTCGGACATGGTGGCTGCTTCCTCGGTTGGCCAGTGCGAATGTCCCCGGCGTATCGAGTCTCGCGGCGGAGCAGAGATCGAAGAAGGTCGAGGCAACCTAGGTGTGGCGCACCATGCCAGAACTGCCAGGACGCTGGTGGATGCTGCGGCGTGCGCCCGCGCTCACACCGGTGCTGCGACCTCTGGCAACAGCTCGAAGTCCGCTCGCCCGGCGATAACGCCGTTGACCTGCAGCTCGATCGCGTGGGGTCCCGGGTAGTAGCGGCGGGTAGTGATGGCCCGGAACGAGTGCTCGCGGGTGCGCTCGAGGCGCTCGCCCGGGGCGAGAGTGGCGGTTGTGAGTTTGAACGTTTTACTGGTCTGCGCACCGTTGTTTTTGCTGTGGTGCACGATGTAGTCGATGGCGAGGCGGGCGGGTGTGGATCCGCTGTTGGTCACACCGATCCTGAATTGCACGGTGCCGCCGAACGGGACGGCCGCAGAATCCAGTACCGGTCCGTCGACGGTGAGGGATTCCGCCGGGGTGAATCCGAGCAGCCCGAGCGCCCCGGTGTCGCCCCGTTTGACCAGGGTTCGAAGCCCCCGGGTGACCAGTCGCAGCGTGTTCTCGTCCGGTTCCTGCAGCCACGCCCGAGCGGTCTCGACAACGATTCCCGGCTGCTGGCGGCTGAGGTCGTTGAGGTGGTTGGCCACCGAGCGCCGCACGTATTCGCTGGGGTCCCGGTACAGCGCGGAAATGATCGGCAGGGTCGCCTGCGGCTGGGCTAGTAGGCCCTGCACCCGTGTCGCCCAGGGCAAAAACGCGCGGGTCCCCTCCGAGGCGAGGCGTCGAACATCGACGTCGTCCGAGGTCGTCCAGCGCCGCACGATGGCGAGTGCCCGGTCGAGGTTGTGGTCGAGCAGGCTGCGGATCGCGAACTCCGAGGTGAGCCTCGAGGTGAGGTCGGCGAGCAGCGCCATCGCATCATCGAAGGCAGCATCCGTTGTCTCGTTGAGAGCTTTGAGCGCCACTGCCCCGGTGACGGGCCAGATCAACCAGCCGCTGAACAGCGCGACGCCGTGTTGGGCCCGACGGATGGTCGCGGCGAACGCAGCGTAGTCGCCGGGCAGGTCCGCCAGCAGCGCATCCCGCAGCAGGTCACTGCGTTCCCGCAGTGACAGGGGCGCCAGTTTCGTCGACGCCGACTGCAGGTGGGTGAGTGCCTGTTCCGGGGCGGCGGCGCGGATCGCCCGAACAAGGGCGTGCGCGGTGTGGGGTCCGATGAGTTCGTCAGCGAAGGGCATGGGGCGGCTTTCTGCTTCAGGGGTGTGACCGCAGGCGGCCAGACGCGTCGTTGTTTCAGCCGGTCGAGCGCCGATGATCCCAGACTTCCGGCGCGGCCCCCGGCGCAGAAGGATGCAGCACCCTAGGTGTACTGCACCTAGGGAGCGCTCCGGGCGCGCGACTAGGTTGGGGCTATGACCATTTCCACCGGCAACGCCCTCGGCGATTTCCTGCGAGCGAGTCGCGCCAACCTCGACCCGGACGACGCGGGCATTATGGGTGGCCGCGGTACCCGCCGGGTTGCCGGCCTGCGCCGCGAAGAGGTCGCCGTTCTTGCCGGGGTCAGTGCGGACTATTACGCCCGCCTCGAACAGGGACGCGAGCGCAGCCCCTCCTCCCAGGTTTTAGACGCCATCGGGCGTGCCCTGCATCTCGATTCGGATGCTCGGGGCCACCTGTATCGCCTCGCCGGGATGAACCCGAACCTGCGGGCCGGCAGCTCCCGGGACCTCGTCGATCCCGCCCTGTTGACATTGCTCGACGCGTTCCCCGCGGCTGCAGCGTACGTGCTCGGGCCGTCCTTCGACATCCTGGCGACCAACACCGTTGCCTCCGCACTGCTGTCCCCGTTCGCGACAACCGACAACAACGCCCCGCTCAATATGGTCCGGGTCCTGTTCCTGCACCCCGAGGCGAAATCGGTGTTTGTGGAATGGGAGACCGTCACGCGCGCTACCGTGCATGCCCTGCGGTTGAACGCCGGGTATGACCCGAAGAGCCCGGCGATTGCTGCCCTCCTCGCCGAGATGCAGGGGGTCGACGCTTTCCAGGGCCTGTGGAACGACCAGACCGTCGGTGGTCTTGCCCGCGCCTACAAGGTTTTTGTCCATCCGACGGTTGGCCGGGTCGAGCTGACCTACCAAACCTTTGACGTGCGGGATGCGCCGGGTCAACAGCTTCTGGTTGGCACACCGGCGCTCGGCAGCACCAGCGCCGACGCGCTTGCCCTGCTTGGAAGCTTGCACGCGACTGAAACACGCGCAGGTATTACTTCACACACGACAGTGGGACGCTGAGCCGGGCGGAACAGCGAAGCCCCGGTTGCGCTGTTCCGCGATGGCCTGCCTACAGGTCGATGAAGTGGCTGTCTCCGATGCTGGTCAGCAGCTCCGGGCCGTAGGCGGACGCCGGGGTCTGGAATCCGACGGTGAAGTCGCCCGCGAGGATGCGGGCGGCGATCTCCACGGCGGCGATCTGGGTGAAACCGTAACCGGTCGGGGTATCAACGAGGCCTTCCGCCACAGAGCCGTCGCGGCCGACGACCTTGGCATAAACCCGGGCCCGGCCGAGGGCGCGATCTTCTGCGTCCGGCCCCTCAAGCAATTGCGGTGCGCCAGTGGCGGTCGGCGCAGGGATTCCGCCGGCGAGATACACCTCGATGTTGGGGATGCCGGTCGACTTCCATCCGGTCACGATATCTCCCATCGGTGCCAGCCCAACCTCTTCGGGTCCGAAACCGAAGTCGATCGCCCGGGCCGGTGTGTCGGTACGGGTGACGATGACCCCGTCAGCCCTGACGGAGTCGGTGTATGCCGCGAATCCAGCCGCGCTGGAGATCGACCCCTGGGAGAAGAGGAGGGGGATCCGTTCCCCGGGGGTGGCTACAAAGATCTTCAGCGCGATGGTGAGTGAGACCGGGTCGGTGATGCGGGCCGCGGTATGGGCAGCGAGAGTGTCGCTGGGCACAACATCCCAGCCGGTACCGCTCATCACCATGATGCCGGCCTCTGTCGCGGCGGCGTCTGCGGCTTCCGAGTGCAGGAAAGCCCCCAGCTCCGCCGTGGTGTCGAGGTAGTGCACGCCAAGTTCAAGGGCCGCCTCCAGCAACGGTGCCGAGGTAACGGAGAAGGGACCGGCCACGTTCAACACAACTGTTATGCCGGCCAGGCCCTCCCGGGTCGCCTCGGGATCGGAGAGGTCAAAGGCGCGCCCTTCCGTACCGAGCTCGGCGGCGAGCTGCTGCACTTTGGCGGCGCTGCGCCCGGCGACGATCGGCGTGAGGCCGCGGAGCACGGCCTGCTGGGCAATGAGCTTTCCGGTGTATCCGGTTGCGCCGTAAATAAGGAAGTTCGACATGGTCGCTCTCTTTCAGTAGTGATCACTACTGAAAGCACCGAGGGCGACGGGTTTATTCCCCGCCCCGCCACAAATGAGGGCCGCCGGTCGTCAACGAGACAGCAGCGCGCGAAGTGCGATCTCTGCAACCAGCCGCAGTTCGGCCCTGCCAACCCCGTCTGCCGCCCGAACGGCGATACCGTTGCTGACGCTCGCGAGGTATTCCGCAACACTCGCCGCGGTCATTCCCTTGAGGTCGAATCCCTCAACATCTGAGCCCTCCTGGATCCGGGCGGTGAGTCGAGCCATCCCGCTGTCGCGGGCTCTCGACACAAAGTCGCGCACTTCGTTTCCGGACGGCGACAGGCCGGTCCGGGAGCCGCCGACCTGGACCGACATACAGCCGTGCGGACGATCATCCCGCGTCATGGAATCGACGGCGTCGAGGAGGTACGCGCGAAAAACGTCGGCGAGCCGTTTCTGGTCGAGGGCGCGGCCGGCATAGGCCATATCAACGGTGAGATAGCGCATGAACGCCTGCTCGAACAGTTGGCGTTTGTTGCCGAACGCCGCATAGAGGCTGGTGGCCGTGATCGACATTGCGCCGGTCAGTTCAGTCAGACTCGCCCCGTCGTACCCCTCACGCCAAAACACGTCGATGGCGCGATCCAGGGCTGCGTCCAGGTCGAAACCCCGCGGACGCCCTCGCGGCGCAACCTCCATAACAGTTTCCTTCTTCACCCCCTGAGTTTAAGCGGAGGAACACCCCGATAGCAGGGAACATCCCAGACCCACGGCTCCAGAGCGGACCGTGGGCCTGGGGATGCTGCGGGGGCGGTGAGTTACTCGCGAAGGGCGATCTTCGCCCCGACACCTCCATCAATCACGAACTCGCTACCGGTGGAGTAGCTGGAATCCTCCGAAGCCAAAAAAACGACCAGGTTGGAAACCTCAGAGGGCTGGGCCGCACGCTGCAGGGCAATCTGCATAATGCTGGCATCCATACCCGCAGTCATCGGCGTTTCGATGAGGCCGGGATGGATCGAGTTCACGCGGATGCCCGAGGGCCCGAGTTCGATCGCTGCAGACTTCGTGATTCCCCGGATTCCGAATTTGGATGCAACATAGGCGTGATGATGGGCGACCGCCTGGATTCCTTCAATCGACGACACGTTGACGATAGAGCCGCTGCCCGCTTCAGTCATCACGGGCGCAACAGCGCGCATACCCAGGAATGAGCCCGTGAGGTTCACCGCGATCACGGCGTTCCAGGCATCCAGGGGAAAGTCGATCAGGGGAAACGCGTTCGAAATTCCCGCGTTGTTGACAAGGATGTCGACGGTACCGAATTCCGCGACGGCAAATGCCACCACGCGATCCCACTCGTCACTGTTTGTGACATCCAGGTGAATGTAGCGCGTTGCCGTCGCGAGCTCGGCCTGCAGGGCGGCACCGGGTTCGTCGAGGACGTCGGCAATGACAACCCGCGCCCCTTCCGCGACGAGGGCTCGGACGTGTGCGGCGCCCATACCGCGGGATCCGCCGGTGACGATGGCAACTTTGCCCTCGACGCGGCCGTGTGATTCAAACATGTTTATTCCTTTCTCAGGGCTCCGGGATGGAGCCGACATCGGTGTTTCAGTCACGCCCTGAGGGCGCGACGGGAGCCTCACGCAGAATTCGCGGGCGGCCGGTCAGACAAGGGCGGTGCGTCCCTTAGTTCAGGGCCCTTGCGGCCCCGGGACCGGGCAAAAATCACCCTCACACGCCGCTGCCGCGCGGTCTCCGACAAGGAGTAACGCCAACGCTGGCTGGTCGGTCATTTGGTAACGGTTTCGGACTCGACTGCCGCGGCCCGCGCCATGCTCGCCTGCTCGAGGACATCGACAAATGCCGCCGGGTCCTGTGCTCCGGACACCCCGTACTTGCCGTCGATGACGAAAAACGGCACGCCCTGGATGCCATAGGCCTGGGCCTGGGCGACATCGGCTTTCACATCGGCAAGGAAGACGTTGCCTTCGAGCGCTGCGATTGCCTCCGCCCGTTCCAGACCGACTTCTGCGGCAAGGTCGGCGAGATCATCCAGGTGCCCAACGTGTCGACCTTCTTCGAAGTACGCCTTCAGTAGGCGCTCCTTCATTTCCAGCTGGAGACCCTTGCTCTTCGCGAAGTGCAGCAACTCATGTGCCCGGATCGTATTTGTCTGGTGCACGTGTTCGTAGTCGAAGGTGAGTCCGACGGTGGTAGCGACTTCGGTTATCTGCCCGAGCATCCGCTTGACCTCGGCAACGGGAATTCCCTTGTGTTCACTCACAAATTCGAAGGTGTTGCCCTCGAAATCCAGTGGGGTGTCCGGGGCGAGTTCGAAGGAGTGGTATTCAACCTCGACCTCGCCGTCGAAACGAGATGCCCCCTCTTCGAACCGGCGCTTGCCGATATAGCACCAGGGGCACTGCACGTCAGACCAGATGTCTACTTTGATGGGTTTGCTCATACAGCGTGTAACTACGCGACTTCGTAGTTTATGCCCGATCTGGCAGTCACTGCCAAACTGCAGTCTAAGATCGATGGGTGGGTGACTCCGCACCACGGCGTTCGGGGCGGCATGCGCGGACGCCGGGGCAATCCGGGCCGCACAACGAATGTCCGCGACGGGGGAATAAAGACGTTGAGGCGTGGCTTTCAGTAGTGATTACTACAGAAAGCGAGCAATGATGACTTCCATGCGCTACACCAGCTTCGGCCGCCGCACCGGCCTCCGGGTCTCCGAGTACGCCCTCGGGACCGGCAACTTCGGAACGGCCTGGTCGAGCGGGGTCGACACAACCGACGCCCGGGCGATTTTCAGCCGTTTTGTCGAGGCAGGCGGAACCTTCCTCGACACGGCAGCCATGTACCAGGGCGGCCAGTCCGAATCGATGCTTGGCGACATGGTCGCCAGCACCCGTGACGAGTTCGTCATCTCCTCGAAGTACGGGCTCGGCAATCCTGAGAAGAGCGACCGGACCAACAACGGAGCATCCCGTAAGGCCATGATCACGTCAGTGGATGCGAGCCTCCGGCGCCTCGGAACCGATTACCTCGACGTGTTCTGGGTACATTTCCCGGATGCGTTCACCCCGATCGATGAGATCCTTCGAGGACTGGACGACCTGGTCACGGCAGGCAAAATCCATCACGGCGCGCTGTCGAACTTCCCGGCCTGGAGGGTCGCGCTTGCAGCGAAGGAAGCTGACCTGCGGGGATGGTCGCCCATCGTGGGTGTGCAAACGGAGTACAGCCTTGCCGAACGCGGCGCCGAGGTCGAACTCCTCCCCATGGCAGAAGCGCTTGGCATCGCCGTGAACCTGTGGTCCCCACTGGCGGGCGGAATCCTGACGGGCAAGTACCGTGATGGCGGCGAAGGCCGCAAGACCGATCCAAGCCGCTGGGTCGCTGATACGTCTACCCAGACGAACGCTGTCATCGATGCCGTGCTCGACATCGCCGCCGCAACGGGTGCCAGTGCCGCCCAGGTCTCGATGGCATGGCTGCGCGAACGCGGAAACCGTTCGGCCACCGCGATGGTACCGATCATCGGGCCGCGAACCATGTCACAGCTCGAGGACTACCTCGGAGCCCTC
>Ga0247735_1001225_pt1 | contig 10129 bp, 9 predicted proteins | sample UWRJL178409R2_FD_180934 | JGI IMG/M metagenome (GOLD analysis project Ga0247735, IMG submission 180934) | Plant litter microbial communities from Arlington Agricultural Research Station in Wisconsin, United States - UWRJ-L178-409R-2 | ecosystem: Environmental > Terrestrial > Plant litter >...
GTCGACCCGGTCCCCCGCCTGCTCACCGCGACCGAGGGAACGGTGCTGCGAACGGGCTTGGCCCAGCGCGTGCGGGCCCTGAACGCCTTCGTCCTCGACGCCTACGGAGAGCGCCGCATCTGCGCGGCCGGGGTGATGGACGAGCGGGTGATCGACGGCGCCGAGGGCTACGAGCCCGACCTGCGCGGCCGCTGGCCCGACGCGGTGGTGCCGATCGGCATCGCGGGGCTGGACCTGGTGCGCGACGAGCGCGGCGAGCTGCTCGTGCTGGAGGACAACGTGCGCATGCCCTCCGGCTACGCGTACGCGGCGACCGCCAACGCGGTGGTCGACGACGTCCTGCCCGACGAGCTGGCTCCGCGGGAGGACGCCGGGCCGGGGCTGCTGGCCGCACTGCGCGAGACCCTCCTCCCGGCCGACGACGGCGTGACCGTCGTGCTCGGCGACGGCCCCGGCGGCTCGGCGGCCTTCGAGCACGAGGCGGCCGCCGACGCCCTCGGCGTGCCGCTGGTCACCCTCGACGACCTGCGCGTGCGGCGCGGGGGCGTCCACGTCCGCGACGAGCAGGGCGGGCTGCAGCGCGTCGCCTGCGTGTACCGGCGCTGCGCCCAGGAGCGCCTGCGCAACGAGGACGGGTCGTCCACCGCGCTGGCCGACGTCCTGCTGCGCCCGTGGCTGTCCGGCCAGGTCCAGGTCGTCAACGCCTTCGGCACCGGCGTGGCGGACGACAAGCTCACCCACGCCTACGTCGAGGAGATGGTGCGCTTCTACCTGGGCGAGGAGCCGATCCTGCGCTCCGTCCCCACCCTGGATCTCGCCGATGACGACCGCCGGGCGGACGTGCTGGACGACCTGCGCGAGCACGTGGTCAAGCCGCGCGGCGGCCACGGCGGCAACGGCGTGGTCGTCTGCGGCGACGCGACCGACGACGACGTCCGCGCGGTCGATCGGGACATCCGCCGGGACCCGTCGGCCTACGTGGCGCAGCGCACCATCGCCCTCTCCCGGCACCCGACGATCGTCGACGGCCGGCTCGCCCCGCGCCACGTGGACCTGCGGCCGTTCGTCTTCGTCTCCGGCGACGACGTGCACGTGTTCCCCGGAGGCCTGACGCGCGTGGCCTGGGGGGACGGCGCGCTCGTCGTCAACTCCTCCCAGCACGGGGGAGCGAAGCCCACATGGGTCCTGCGGTAGCCACGAGGACGCACCCCGACTGGGCGGCGTGGGGCGCCTCGGCGCCGTTCACGCTCGGGGTCGAGGAGGAGCTGATGCTGCTCGACGCCCGGGACCTCGCGCTCGCGCAGCGCATCGAGGACGTGCTGCCCGCCCTCCCGGACGCCATCTCGCCGTCGGTGAGCGCCGAGACCCACCAGGCCGCGATCGAGCTGGCCACCGCCCCGGGCGACACGGTCGCGGCGGTGACGGGCGAGCTGCGCCGGCTGCGCGACGGGCTGCAGCAGGCCCTCCTGCCGCTGGGGCTGCGGGGCGCCACGGCGGGCACCCACCCCGCCGCGGAGTGGCAGGAGACCCGCGTCTCCCCCGCCGCCCGCTACGAGCTGATCCACCAGAGCATGGGCGAGCTGGCCCGCCGCGAGCCGACGTTCGCGCTGCACGTGCACGTCGGCGTCCCCGATCCCGACGACGCCATCGTGCTCGCCAACCGCCTGCGCTGGCACCTCCCCATGCTGCTGGCGCTGTCGGCGAGCTCGCCGTACTGGCAGGGCCGGGACGCCCGGCTGGACTCCACCCGCACCGTGCTGTTCAAGGCGTTCCCCCGCACCGGCGTCCCCCGGCGGTTCGACGACTACGCCGACTGGGTGCGGACGGTCGGCACCCTGCTCGACGCGGGGGCCTTCCCCGAGCCGACCTTCTTGTGGTGGGACGTGCGGCCCCAGCCGCGGTTCGGCACCGTCGAGCTCCGCGTGATGGACGCCCAGACCTCAGTGGCCGACACCGCCGCCCTCGTCGCGCTCGTCCAGAGCGTCGCCCGCCTCGAGCTGCACGACGGCTTCGTGGACCCGCGCGCGCTCGACGCCGACGAGGTGCTCGCCGAGAACCGCTTCGTCGCCGCCCGGGACGGCGTGCGCGCGTCGTTCATCGACCCGATCACCGCGACCCGCCGGCCGCTGGACGACTGGCTCGACGAGCTGCTGGCCGCCGCCCGCCCCCACGCCGCGGCCCTGGGCTGCGCGGACGAGCTGGCCGGGATCGACCGCCTCCGCGACTGCGGGGGCGCGGCCTGGCAGCGATCGAAGGTCGAGGCGGACGGTGACCTGCGCCCGCTGCTCGAGGCGCTGGCCGACGCATTCTGACGACGCATCTTCGAACACAAGCACGGCTTCGTCGGGTAGCTTGCTCGCTCTCACACGACTCTGCGAGGGCACCATGACCGCCACGTCGAAGCCCGGTCCAGCGGAAGCGATCACGCCCGTTCCCACCGACCGGCCCGACCGCATGTGCGACGTGGTCATGAAGGGCGGCATCGCGAGCGGGGTGGTCTACCCCAACGCGATCACCGAGATCGCCCGGTCCTACCGACTCAAGAGCGTCGGGGGCACCTCAGCCGGCGCGATCGCAGCAGCTGTCGCCGCGGCGGCGGAGTACGGCCGCAAGGGCGGCGGCTACGAACAGCTCGCGGCGCTTCCGGGCACCCTCAGCGTCAAGGGCAAGCTGAAGTCGCTGTTCCAAGCGCAGTGGAGGACGCGCGGGCTCTACGGCCTGATGCTGGCCGCCGCCCGCCGTCCGTTCCCCGTGAAGCTGCTCGCGCTGCTCTACGCGGCGATCGTCGGATTCCCCCTCGGCACGCTCGCCGGCGCCGTCCCCGGCGCCTGGCTGCTCTCCGAGGCCCTCGACGACGATCCGCAGCAGATCACGTGGATCGTCGTGAGCGTGGTCGTCCTGCTCGCGGGAGCACTCGTGGGCGTGCTCGGCGCGATCGCCTTCCACGCCGCGCGGAGCCTGCCCCGCAACCGCTACGGGACGTGCTCCGGCATGGACGGGCACCGCTGGCGACTCGCGACGATCGGATCGGCGCTGTGCCGACGCGAGTCGCCGGAGGCGCTGACCCCGTGGCTCACCGGGCTCATCGACCACGCGGCCGGTCTCACCGACGATCCGGATGCTCCGTCGAAGGAGCGGGGCCCGCTCACGTTCGGGCAGCTCTGGGACGGTCCGGCGGACGCCGCCCAGGACGGGGCCGACCGACCCTCAGGCCCCTCCGACCGGCGGTGGCTGACGCTGGAGATGATGACCACCAACCTGACGAACCATCGCGCTGAGCGCCTGCCGATGAGCAGCCGGGAGTACTGGTTCGATCCCGACGAGCTCCGCGGTCTCTTCCCCCGGCACGTCATCGACCACATGATCGCGTGCCCACCGGCCCTGCCGGAAGGAGAGGCAGCCAGCGAGGCGTCGGAACTGCGCCGCACGCTGCTCGAGCCGCTGAAGCCCATGCCCGACCCGAAGGACCTGCCGGTGGTCGTCGCCACCCGCATGAGCCTGTCCTTCCCGATCCTCCTCAGCGCCGTGCCCCTGTGGCGCATCGACTACACGCTCGAGCGCAACCAGAAGCCGCTCACGAGGGATCACCCACCGTTCGCCGAGCGGTGCTGGTTCTCCGACGGGGGGATCTCCAGCAACTTCCCCGTCCAGTTCTTCGACAGCTACCTGCCCCGGCACCCGACGTTCGCCATCAACCTGCGGCCGCCTCGTCCGGACGACGTCACGGACGATGGCCGGGAGACGCGGGATCCGTGTCACCCGTGGGTGGAGATGCCCACGAGCAACGGCGACGAGCTGTCCGACTGGTGGTACCGCCTGCAGGGCTGGCACCCGGTCACCGGCTTCGTGGCCAACATCGTGCGCACCATGCAGAACCGGGTCGACGACGCGCAGATGCGGGTGCCCGGCTACCGCGACCGCATCGCCCATGTGAGTCTGGCGAAGGACCAGGGTGGGATGAACCTCGACATGGATGCGAGCGTCGTCACGACTCTCACCCTCCGGGGGAAGGAGGCGGGGAAGATGCTGGTCCAGCGCTTCTCGTCCCCGCCGGAGGCGCAGACGATGTCCTGGGACAACCACCGCTGGATCCGCTTCCGCACGACGATCACCGCCACCGCGGAAGCCGTGCGGGAACTGGCCGAGCAGTACCACGACCGCGCCCCCGCAGCGGGGGAGCGCACCTATGCGGAGCTCCTCGACCGGACGACGACCGAGCCACCGAGCTCATCCCGGCTGGACAACGACGACCAACGCACCGCGACCCGGGCGCTCCTGGAGGGACTGGCCCAGACGATCCAGGACATGGATGCTCCGCCCGGCAGCCGCGCGGACGTGGCGCGTGGATCGCCACGTCCCCAACCCACCCTGCGGATGTCGCCCCACGACGCCGCCGCAGTCCCCGTCGCCAACCCGGACGACGACCGGGAGGCGACCGCCTAGGCCGCGGCCACCGCCTCCAGCAACTGCTCCTCGGTCGGCTTCAGCGGGGGTGAGGCGAAGAGGGCGACGAGCACGTTCACGGCGCACAGGGCGGCGGCGACGAGGAGGCCCGCCTCGAAGCCCTGGGTCAGCGCGTCGGTCTGGGACGCGCCGCCCGCGACCGCGTTCTCGACCCGGGTGTTGGCCAGCGTGCTGATCGCGGCGAGGCCGAGCGCGCCGCCGATCTGGAACGCCGCGGAGATGAGGCCGGAGGCCGCGCCGGCGTCGTGATGCTCGACGTCGGCCACCGCGACGATCTGGTTGGCCACCCCGACGAACGGCATCCCGAAGCCGAAGACCACGAAGCCGGGCAGCACCTCCGCCGCGTAGGTGCCGCCGGCACCGGCCAGCGAGAGGAGGTACAGGCCGATCGCCGAGAGGATGCCGCCGATGGCGAACACCGGCCGCGTGCCGATCGTCGCCACGAGCCGGGAGGCGATGACCGCGCCGGCCACCGCGGCGACGCCCATCGGCAGGAAGTGCAGGCCGGCCTGGAGCGCGTCGTCCCCCCGCACGTTCTGCAGGTACAGGGCGCAGAGGAAGAACATCGCCAGGAAGGCGCTGCCGTTCAGGGCCAGGCCCAGGCTGGAGGACCGCAGCCCCCGCGAGGCGAACAGCCGCATCGGCACCAGCGGCGCCGCGGCCCGGCGCTCCACGAACACGAAGCCGGTGAGCAGGGCGATCCCCGCCGCGAACGCCAGCAGCACCTCGGGCGCGCTCCACCCCAGCGGACCGGTGCGGATCACGCCGTAGACGAGGGCGAGCACCCCGCCGGTGCCGAGCAGCGACCCGGCGAGGTCGAAGCCGCGCGGCACGTCGGTCGCCTTGCTCTCCTGCACCGTGCCGGGCACGAAGGCCGCCACCACGAGGGCGATCGGGATGTTGACGAAGAAGATCCACTCCCATCCGAGGGCGTCAACGAGCACGCCGCCGGCGATCACGCCGAGCGTGCCGCCGAGGCCGGCCAGCGCGCCCCAGATGCCCATCGCGGTGTTGCGCTCGCGGCCGTGCGGGAACGTCACGGTGACGATGGCCAGCGCCGCGGGCGAGAGCAGTGCGGCGCCCAGGCCCTGGACGGCCCGCGCGGCGACGAGCGTCCCGGAGCTGGGCGCGAGCCCGGCCGCCAGCGAGGCGACCGTGAACAGCCCCAGGCCCACGAGGAAGACCCGCCGGCGACCGAGGAGGTCGGCGGCCCGGCCGCCGAGGAGGAGGAAGCCGCCGAACAGGAGCAGGTAGGCGTTGACCACCCACTGCAGGCCGTCGGCGCTGAAGCCGAGATGACGCTGGATGTCCGGCAGCGCGACGTTCACGATCGTCACGTCGAGGACGACCATGAACTGGGCCAGCGCGACGAGCGCGAGGATCCGCCAGCGGCGGGGGTCCAGGGTGGTGGGGGCGGCGGTGGGCGGCACGATGCTTCCTCTCTCGTATTCGTTCTTTTCCAGAACGATTTCGATGAGAGTAGCACCGTCTCGATAATCGTTCTAGACGAAAACGATTTGTCCCCGCTATCCTGAGGACATGACCGCCGATGACGACCGCTGCGCCCCCGCCTCCCTGGAGACCGCGCCCAGCGCCGTCCGCAACCGCCTGGCTCTCCTGCTCTACAAGACGGGCCAGGGCCTGCTCGGCTACTGCGAGGACGACCTCGAGAAGCTCGGGCTCGACGGGCGCGACTACACCGCCCTGGCGATCCTCGACGAGGACCTCCCCCGCTCCCAGCTCGAGCTCGCCCAGCTCACCGGCAAGGCGCCGGCGATCGTCGTGGGCATCGTCGACGCCCTGGAGGCACAGGGGTTCGCCCTGCGCGAACGCGACCCCGCCGACCGGCGCCGGTCGCTCGTGCGCATCACCGACAAGGGCCGGACGGCCCTGGCCAAGGCCGACGCCCTGGCCGCCGAGACCGAGCGGGCGATCCTCGGCGGCCTCGACGCCGACGAGCGGGCACAGCTCCTCTCCCTGCTGCAGCGGGCGCTGACGCCAGCGGACGCACCGGCCTCCGCGCCGGCGCCGACCTCCGCCTGAGCCGCCGGCTGGCGCGCATGGCGTGCCGCGGAAGCGCAACCATCGCCCTCCTCAGCCGTTCCCTGAGCATGCGCCTCCACCGCCTCATGCTCTCCGGGCTGCTCCTGAGCGTGCCCCTCCTCGTGCTGCCCGCCGCCGGCTCCGCCGCCGCCAAGACCACGGCGAAGGCGAAGAAGCCGGCCTGCGCGATCAAGCACGCCGAGACCCTCGCGACGTCCACGTACGGCCGCCTGCTCGCGACGCACGCCGAGGAGGACGAGCTGTACGGGGAGTCGACCGAGCTGTACGCCTGCCGTACCGGCTACCGGCCCGTGCTGCTGATCGCCACGGCGCCCGGCGACAGCCTCGACCCCGGGCACGTCGTGTTCACCGCCAAGTACGTCGGGTTCTCGACGTCGTTCTACAGCTCGGCCTGCAGCAAGTACCAGCCTGGAGGGGCCGAGTGCTCGGGCCTGGGCGTCTCGTCGTACAACACGCGCACGGGGGACGTCCGCACCACCACCAGCACCCCCGCCGCGGTGGATGCCCTCGCGGTCTCCGCCCAGGGCTGGCTGGCCTGGGTGACGCCCGCCGCCGCCGACGGCAGCCGCACGGTCGTGGCGCGCAACCGGCTCGAGCGCGTGCTGGCCCAGGGCAGCATCCCCCCGACCTCGTTGGAGGCGTCTGCCGGCACGCTGCGCTGGACGCGCGACGGGAAGCCCGAGAGCGCCCCGTTCGCGTGAGCCGCCCTACCGCACGGTGAACGCCTTCTCCATGCCGATCACGTTGTGGGGCTTGTCCTGGGAGCCCTTGGACGCCCAGAAGCAGACCATCACGTAGGTGCCCTTGGCGTACTTCACCGGCACGTCGGCGCGCTGGCCGCCGGCCATGAGGTCGACGCCCTGCCCGTCGCCGGCGATCAGCTTCCCGGCGCGCTCCTGGTCGTTCTTCTTCAGCAGCTTGACGAGCCTGCGCTGATCGGTCGCGTTCCTGGTCTTGAGCACCACGGCCATGTGGGTGCGCTTGCCGGCGTTCTCGAAGCGCACCACCCCGTTGCGCGGCAGCGTGCGGCTCAGCTTGTACGCGTAGTCGCCCATCGTCACCGTGGACACCGGCGTGGGCGCGGCGGCGCCGGTGGGCGTGCCCTCGACGTGCAGCACCGCCGACGGCGTGGCGGTCTCCCCCGTCGTGTCCGCGACGAGGTAGTCCCCGGGGGTGAGCGCGGTGGTGACGCGCGCGGGCCGACCCGGCACCGGCGATACGCCGACGACGAGCGTGGCGCCGAGCGCCTCGACCGCGTCGGGATCCCGGGCGGCGTCGAGGGAGACGGCGACGTCGCGCGGATCCTGGCCGGCCGCGACCTTCAGGAGCTGCCACGTGCCGCCCCGCTCGTTGGTGGTGGTGACCTTGAACGTGGTGACGCCCGGCACGGCCGTCGCCGGGCCGGCCGGGGCGTCGTACCCGGCTCCGAGCCGATAGGTGAGCGTCTTCGGGGCAGGGCCGCTCCCGGCCGTGGCCACGGTGGCCGTGGCAGCGAGGACCACCACGACCCCCGTCGCGACGGCCCAGCGGATCGGTGAAGCGGTGCGTGCGTTTCTCATCGGCGCCACGCTGTCAGCGCGCCGCGCACCTGTCGTCCCCCATACGGGGTCATCGCCTGTGCCGAACGGTGGATCCGCGGTCACCCGGGCGGGAGACCGCGGACGGGCGGATCAGGCGCCGGGGTCCGTCGTACCGGGAGCGATCACCACGGCGCCGCCGTGCTGGGCGGCCCACTGCATGGCGATGGCCTGCGTGTCCGCGGATGGCGCACCGCTCATCGCCGAGGCCATCAGGTCCTTGACGAGGTCGATCTTCTCCGGCGGCCGGCCCGAACGCGACAGCATCGCGTCGACGGCGGCGAGCGGATCGCCGTCGATCATGATCGTGTCGTGGTCGTCCGGGTCGTAGACGACCGCGACGCGCTGGCCGGCGGACGGCAGCGCGAGCTGGGGGAAGCGGAACTTCTCCCGGACCTCGAAGGCGGGCTCGCCGTCGGGCTCGACGCGCAGCGTCACCTTCACGGCGACCTCCGTGTCGGTCACGAGGTGACCGCCCCCGGTCGTGATGGTCATGGCCCGATCGCTGACCGCCAGCACCGTGGCGTTCGCGCGTCGTCCCGAGGTTTCGAGCCGCTTGCGCGACCGCCTGCTGAGTTTTCCGAGCATGGGTCCAACCTAGGTCGCCGCCGGGGTCCCGCCGATGGGGTGACCTCCAGGGTTTGCCGGCGGACAACCGACGGTCGAAGCCGGGGAAACGGCTCGGCTACGGTTGGGTCCCCAACGGAGAGGATCGAGATGCTGTTCGGACCGGAGCACGTCAAGCGCTACGAGGAGACCGACGGAGAAGAGGGCCACGACTGGCAGGGCACCACCGTGCTCATCCTCACCACCACCGGCCGCAAGTCCGGCGAGCCGCGTCCCACCCCGCTGATCTACGGCACCGCCGGCGACGACTACCTCATCGTCGCGTCCAAGGGCGGAGCCGACGAGCCGCCGGCCTGGTACCTCAACCTGCAGGAGAACCCCGAGGTGACGCTGCAGATCAAGGCCGACAAGTTCCCCGCCCGCGCCCGGACGGCGACCGCCGACGAGAAGCCGGCGCTGTGGGCCGAGATGGTCCAGCGGTGGCCCGCCTACGACGACTACCAGGCCAAGACCGACCGGGACATCCCCGTCGTGGTGCTGGAGCGCGTCTGACCCCTGAGGGTCACCTTTTGCCGCCGTGAGCGGCAAAAGGTGACCCTCAGCGTGCCGTGAGCTACTTCCCGACGAAGTTGGGCTGCGCCCAGACCCGGTCGCGCAGGTACCGCTTGGTCTGGGCGACGTAGGCGTCGCCGGCCGCGACGTGCCAGCGGCCGGCGGCCCAGTAGCCGACGGAGCCCCAGAAGTCGCCCTTGCGGTAGCGGCGCCCGTTGCCGCTCACCGTGTTGAGCCACGTCTGCTTGCCGTCGAAGTAGGAGCGGATGATCGCCCCGTAGTAGTCGGCGTTCATCGCCGTGTCGTTGCGGAACAGCCCGCACACGACCGCACCCTTGCAGTGGTAGGGCTCGCGCACCTGCAGCAGGCCGAACGCCGAGCCCTCGTTGCCCACGAAGCTCATCACCCACCACGTCTCCACCGCGGCCTCGGCCCGCAGGAAGTCCGCCGAAAGCCCCCACTTCGCCGCCGCCCACTGGATGATCTGGTCGGTCGTCCCGGTGTAGTGGCCCGTGACCCACTTCTTGTAGGGGTTGGCCGTGTTCTGGCGCCGGAACAGGCGCAGCTCGCGCTTGGTCGGCATGCGGTGGTTGGCCGCCTCGTTCTGCGGCCGCGGCTCCCAGCTGCCGCGCACGCGCTTGGCGGCCTGGCGATCCGACAGCGGGCGGGAGCCGAGCTTCACCTTGACCATCCCCGTGCGGTCCGCGTGGGCCGCGGAGGGCACGACGAGGCCCGTCAGGAGCAGGCAGAGCACGGGCAGGAGGCGGCGGGACACGACGACCCATGATGGCGCACGGGTCGCCGGGGCGAGCCGGGTCCGTCCACCGGGCCGCTGAGGGTCACCTTCTGCCGCGCATGGCGGCAAAAGGTGACCGTCGGCGCCTCGAGAGTCAGGTGAGGTCGAC
>Ga0247735_1001227_pt1 | contig 10115 bp, 10 predicted proteins | sample UWRJL178409R2_FD_180934 | JGI IMG/M metagenome (GOLD analysis project Ga0247735, IMG submission 180934) | Plant litter microbial communities from Arlington Agricultural Research Station in Wisconsin, United States - UWRJ-L178-409R-2 | ecosystem: Environmental > Terrestrial > Plant litter >...
CCCGCTTCTCCTTTTTAATAATCATAATAGTTCGTATTGAATGGCAAATGCAATGAATAATTCCAAGTTTTTATGGATGAGTTTCTATTCTCTGTGAACGGCCGATTCGACTACTTATGTTTTAAAGCTTCAACAAGTCTCAAAGATTAAATGCAAGCTCCTTCACGGTGGATAGCGAGAACTGATGTCGTCGCGTTGGTCGGAGACAAAAGCGCTAGCTCGTTATCCATGATTACCGCAGTCACGATGGCCAAACCGTATCTAGGACAACTCCTTGAACATCATGCCACTGTCCGTCTGTTGAACCAATACGTTCCGAGATACATCCTCGATTAGTCGACGCCAGTCCGAACGATTGACAAGGAATGTTACCGTAGCTGTTGATGCGCATGAAATTTATAATCCCTGGTAAAATACTATCGGAGTTGGGTGAATTTGAAATGAATTTCTTATGAAGGAATATTTCTCAGTCAGCACACACTAAAACATATCAATGGATGATTGTCGAGGAGGACCATGTGCTAGGAACGTCTGCACGTAGTGGCTTGCGCTGCCCTGTCAATAAGAATCATGGTTGCTCTATATGTCAGAGGAGAGCCGAATCCATGTCTCTGTTCTTTGATTTCTACATCGGTCCGAGACTCCTGCTTTCCCCATCCTACCCCATTCTCGGGCTTAGCACAATCGCGGGAGGGTGCTTTAGGAGATGACCCATCAATTCATCCAGAATTCGTTCGTCGAGGACGGGGTAACATTCTAGTATCAGTTCATCACGAAAGCCATCGCAAGGTATAGAGATAAATAACTTGTGAAGAATTAGCTTCAAACTCTTGGAAACTTTACGCCTATCGGTCTCGTCTACGCTTTTTCCAGTGATCAGTGGGTAAGACTTCGAACATTCCCCATCACTGGTGGTCAGCTGGTATATTGGTAAAGTTGCTACTTTCTCAAAATAGGAAATTCAGGGCACTTCCTCGCACCGATACTGCCGATTGCTTCTTGTATTCAACAGCGACGAACACAGGAAGAAAGTTTCTAACCGCAAGTCTAAGCCCTGACTCTGAAATTTAACGCTATACGCAGAATAAATGGCCTCGAGAATACTCGTATTTAACAATGGCAGATTGAAATTGGCGATGATCGATCACTGACCATCCAGGAATAGCCACGGCTGTGACTTGAAGAACGAGGCAAGGAGACTGCTGGACACAAAAAAAAACACCGAAAATTTATGACAAAGTTCAGGGATGATAAATTAGTCATTATAAACACTGGAACGATGTTCGCTTAGGTTTCACAGTCATTTGTCGAAGACTGAGCTGGAAGGCCTGGATGAACCGCAAATATCCTCTTTTGCTTGGAAACCCCATTGGAGTCCTCGATTTCGTAGCGGCGAGTATTATAGAGATGTTCGTGAATGCTACCTTGAAAAACAGCTGGGCCACCTTTGAGCCATATATCGAGGACTTTGCTGTGCGAGCCCATACAATGACTGGTGAGTAATGTGGCAGGAAGGTAAAAAGTTGGCGATACTTAATCTCAACCACTAACAAATTCATAGTCGCTCTTAAGACCGATTCCAGTGCGAAATTACAACCACTGGAAATAACTTAGCTGGGGAGTCCAAACAAACTTGAAAGTTGACGTGAATGTGTTGCACATCAGATTACCGACGGAGTACCTCACGCCTTGCGTTGTGACTTGTCACAAGAGGTCACGGAGTCTCGTACTTAGTCTGGCTACGAGAGGCTAGGGATGTAGACACAGCTTGTCGAGCCAAGAGTGCTGATTTATCCCGTTATAAATGACATTGCGGTGTCGGGTGACCACACAGGTGGTTATTTGGTTTCAAACCAAACTTATCACCAAACCTCACGTTGTTTCGGTGAAGGACTCGCCTTTGATGGCGATAGCGTGATTTGCACGTGACGCTATTTTGTCAAGTGGTCTACCAGTGCCACTGAAAACAGACTACTTACGCTATCCCATCCACCTACACACGACTTTCGCCTGGTCGAAGAATATTTGGCCGTAGCCCATAATTTAGATGCACCAAGAAACAATGGCAAAAACCACTGCCCGATTTTACTGTAACAGGAACATCCAGCAGCGTTATGTGCAATTCGGGGACGCATTTGTGAGTCCTTGAGATCGTGTCGTTGCGCTAGATTCCCGCATATATGGTGCGCTCAGGAATCCAGTGACTTCGTAACGCCGGGAGACCGCATACCGACCGGTTGGAAGGCCGGAGGCATGTTAACGTTCATTGAGCCCACTTCTGAGGCCTGAGCATGAATACATAGAGACCGATGCGTAGCTATGTCCACTGGAAAATTTCAAGGGTGTACAGAAAAAACCGACAGCGTCATAGAAGAGTTACGACTTTCCGATATTCCCAGCACCTTGAGGCGTCGGCAGGCGTGTTGGAGACCAATGAGGACGCCGTGGTAAGATGATGTGGCAAAACCCTGTTGATTCTCATAAATGGTGGTTTGCTTGCGGCAACAACGGGCGTTCACGCTGTTCGATATCCGAACCGCGAATGTCGTCCAAAATGATGATGCTAAGTACAACTCCGGCGATAACACTCATATCAAGTTGTTGTGTCCACTGAGCGACTTTACGTTGATGATAAAGTTAGGACTGAGGCACGCCGGAGTACAAGCAAGTAGACGAAATGATATGTCGTCGCATCGACGTGAGTAGCCTTGAGGCTCGTCAAACCCCAAATCATGCTGATTTCCAAACGCGTTTTGATTTCGGGAAACGCAATACCCTGATGAAGTGTCAGAGGAAGAAAGGATCAGACCGGTACGATATCATTAGGAATCCACGGTTACAACATCAATATAATGGGGGAAGAAGAAAAAAGTACCAAAGCATGGTTCAGGTGAGTATTTTAATGGCAACATAGATAGTGTGGTATATGCGAATAGTCTCCTTTTCACTTTAAACCACTCACGAATCTACGAGTGGTGAGGGCAAGCCGAGGAGTTCGCGGTCTAGGTATGCGACAAAGTCGGTCTTCCGCAATGCAGGGCGACTCATGCCGTTGTCGATTTATCTGTCTCTCCGACATCTCGAGTAACGGCCGGCACCGACTTGTCGTGAAGATTAGATTGGGGTCCACTGTAGTGTCTGTGTGCGCCCAAAATGTACCACATGCTGCAATTTTCCATGAGCGTAGTGTGTCATACTAGAAAGAAATGCGACTCACAAAGCTAGGAAGATCACACCAATAGTGATAACCTAGAGTTGACAGAGTGACAGCATGTGTCAGATACTAAGCGAGGCGGAGAAATGCACCATGTACGCACCGATGCATAATTCATGTTCTCAGGTGTAACAGGTCTGATAGTAGGCAGGGAGAAGATGATGCAGACAAAAATAGTCCACGTTATGCAAAGCACGTTGCAGGCGAGACCTAGAATACCATCACCCATGTAGAATGGACCAGGCTTGAACATGACCTCGGGGTGACTATGGAACACCCGCCTGCAGAAGATAGGAATGATGTAACTCAAGTCAAGGGCCATTGCGGTCAACGAAAAGATGGCATTAGCCGCGATAGGGCTAGCGAGGTCTAGTAATCCGGGGAGGATACTGACAAGCGTCGTAAACCAGATAGCGCGGAGAGGTGTGTGGGTCTTGTCGGAATTTTTGCCAAAATATCCGGCATCAGGAAGTCCTTGGGGAAAATGTCAATCATGTATATAAACGACGGAAATGGGTGGCGTACCATGATCACGACTGAAAGCGTAGATGGTACGTGATGCTGCCTGAAGAGCTGTCTGGACGACGAAGAATGCGGTGAAGCACACAAAGACCTTTGAGACGGCTTCAGCGGGACTCTACAGATGGATTGAATTGTTACGAACCCAAATGATAAGAGAGCCCGCTTTTCCAGCGCGCAGGAAAAGGATCTGGATGGCTATGTGTGAGATCGTCAATATGATGTCATGACTGTCCCACCTCGAGGAAAGCAGAGCCAGAGGCACCAGGAAGGTTTTCACTATCATAGGACGAATGAATTGCCATCCAGATTGATGAGACTGAGGACATACAGGGGCCCGGAGCAAAGTACGAGAACGATGTTCAATAGCCAGCCAATCAAACCAGTACCAATGACTACGGAGAAGAGTTGGTCAATGATCTCCGCGGTCTTCTTAATCAAACTTACCAGCGATAAAGATGGCAGAGGGTGCTTCGATGATGCAATATAAGCAAGCAGCACGCGTGAGATGGGTTTGGTGTTGCATACCTGCATACGCCGCCCGTCGAACTTCCTCGCTGAGAAATAATCAGACAGGTACCTTAGTTTCTGACAGGTATGGTACATACGAGATATGCGCCGTGGCATCGTAGTCCTGGTGGACCAAGTCAATCATCATATATCCCCACAATTGATTCAACGTACAGTCATCTATGGCAAAGAGTTAGAAAAGCCCTCGTTCAAAGAACTGGAACTCAAACGCACGGTCCATTGAACAGAGAGCAGACCAAAGAGAAACGCAATCCCGGTGTTCCATCCTCCAGTTTGATTCACAATACCTGTGGAACCGAAGATATATCCTGCAGGGTGCATTTCTGAGCGAGGGGTCTTGGCAAGGAGCACAATGATGATGACTATAGAAGAATCTCATCAGCGGTCTACACTCGTCACCAATCATGCAGACTCACTGAAAGTGGTGCCCAAATTGATAAACACAAACGACTTTGTGAGACGCGCAAGGTGGCGCGTGGCAAGGGAGTTGAGCAGACCATGTACGAGTAGCAGTCCGGCGAAGAGCCCAACGACTTTGCCCTAGGATAATTGTTCAGTAAGTAAATATGAGAAGCATGTGAATGTTCATACTTGGGTGATAACGAAATCACCGTCCTAGGGAGATGTTGAGTGAATAGCTAATGTATTTTTAGACCAGACCAACATACCCTGCCGATGTTGACTCCAGCCAAAATCATGTTCGCAAGACCGAACTCAGTCGATGAGATGCCCGCAATTTGACCTTTCGTATGGTGTTAGACTTCTTTTCCATTCATTAGCAAGAGATGTAAGACCCACCGAGAATGTTGAGCCATCCAACAAGCCATCCAACCTACATGGAGCAGGTTCGATGGTGTCACACGAACTAGAATGAATTGAGAAGCTTACCCTCGCCCGGTGCTTCAATGGCACAAGCTGCGCAGAAGCGGTATAGCTTTACATGACCATCAGCATTCTCATAGGACGTATGAAGTCTAGAAGCACTCACAGACCACCGCACGTTGGATATGCGCTTACAATCTCTGCAATACTGGCCCCAAGAGTGAAACACATCGCCGCTCCAAGAATCCAACACCATGTCACCTGTCCGCCGTCAGCGCTGCAGATTGAATGCTCGTATGAGAGGGACATACCGATGAAGGGCCTCCGAGCAGGAGTGGGGTATTGAACGTCGTTGCAATACTTGAGCACAAACCCTGAGATAGCAACGTTAAATTTTGTGTGGTGTAAGTACACGACTAGTCCCACCATAATACTGAACGCAAAGCTAATCTACATCACAGCAACATTAGCCATCCCGTCTCCTCAAGCAAGTGCAGAGTGACGTACCGTCGCCAGATTCGAGAACTCTCGCTTGAATGAGGGCTTGTAGCCCAGTGCCACCAGTTCCCGGTCATCGTCGTCGTCGGTGTCGAAAGCTGGGACGGCGTATGGCGGCGGAGGCGCCTTTTCGAATTTATCGTCCGACATGGCGGTTAAGAATGAAAAGCAGATAAGATTGCGGGGTTAGCTGGGAGCAAAAGAAGCTCCACCAAAATCTGCGTCCTGGGTGAAGGACTGAGAGACGGATTCGTTCTGACGAAAGAGCAGACGTCAAAAAACCTCCAAGTTCATGTGGATAGCCATGCGATAAATATGGCCACATGTGAACACTCTGAGTTTTGATCAAAAAGTACCGGATAAGCATTTTAAATTTCGAAATCAAAATCTCTTCCAATACACACCTATTTGGCACTCTACATCCAAGTCGTCTTCAGGAGAATTCACCGCACCATCGAGATAGCCCTCTCGTACTGTTGAGATTTGGTAAGGCAAATCATGGCTCGAAGCACCTTTTGACCTGCCTTATCCTGCCTTATCGCACTGCTCTCAAACATGAGCACTCCCTTGGCTGTTGATGGCGTCCATCACTCGGACGAGTTCTACAACCAGACAAGTGGGCAAGAATAGATGCGGTTCCGGTTGCAGTTGATACCGAGGCGCTTGCAATTATGCTCGCTGGAAGCGGTCCAAGACTTCAAGAATCAAGCTTCAAGCTTCAAGTGTCTTCATTTGGCGTGTGGATATAATTTGCTAAGCGAAAAAGCTTGTGAATCGAAAGTCGAGCGAATGGTAAATTCAAGACGCGCACCGAGGCCAGAACTCATTCATGTATATAAAAACGAGGCGACTTTCAAAGGACGCCTTGGTTGGTTCTGTTACTAAAATATTATTATTGTCATCCATTGATTCGTCAAGCGGCGCTGCGGAGCTCAAGCAAAGATAGACACGCAAGGAGGAAATAGAGCGCCATGAACGTTCAAAATCTTACTTTCAACAGCTTAGAGGCTGAAATAAGCTGCAAGTTTGGCTCTGGTCCGCTAATATCGGTTACGCAGTGCATCCTCGAGCCAAAACACGATGAGGCAGCTATTGACCTGATTATCGAAGGATTCATGAGAGTTCATAAAAAACCATTCCATTCGGCATGTTGATGAGAGGCGTATGAACGATCTCATTGTTCAGGTCTTCGCGAACCCATGTTCTTCAGGCGTTCGCGCCCTCTCATTAAGACCATTTTCAGATGCGGACCTCAAGGATATTTTACAGACGGCCGAATGCCCAGGTTTTCGACACTCTCATCTCTGGATAATCCGTGATCAGTACTGAACAACTCATCGTCATTTGGAATATACTTCAATCGAGTTGCGGTACGTATGAAATTAGACGTGCCAAACGAAAGGAGTGACGACGCGACCGGGGGCCCTTCAGGTAAATAATTATAAGTATGCAGAAAAGTCTAATTTGCCATCCGTCTCGAACATACTTCAATCACATTCTCTCGCTAGCCGTCTCGAATTGCCTGGGAGCATTTTCCTCCACCTTCATCTTCTTATACAGCTTATCGCACTTGGCGATCAGCGCCTTACCCTCATCCTTGTGCGTATCCCATTCTTTCACGGGTGTCAACCCCACGCACTCGTTCCCCCAACGATCAGTCTGTGCACCGAACCGCACTGGCTGATTTGCGTCATTATTCATGAATAGGGGGATGAATACGAGAGGAACAAGAATGAGGTGCACAGACGCGATCGCGGCTTTGATAGGTTCGATTGTGTGGTGTGGTGAACCAAACAAGCGGCCCTTTAGCGATAAAATTGAGCGAATGGATTCACGCATGGATAGTCGAAAGCACGTACCAGGTAAAACGTAAAGACTTTGATCATGTCGAGGAACGGCCCGACAAGATTGGCGCTAATAGACGTTGAACATACTCCAGGTTCGGTAACGAAGTGCCGAATGGGTTTGGTCAACTTTGTCGATTGGCGCGCCACTTGATCAAGGGTGGTGGAGATCAGGTCGATTTCATATTTTGAGCTCTCATATGAATGGCTAGTTTTAATAAGTTGCCAGTCCTCCGAGTCATAGAATCTTGGAGACGCTTCAAGAGATGAACACCAAATAACTCGAGAACACTCGAAAGGCGATTTTGCAAGTAGCTCTTCGAGCTCGCGAAACTGAATAGTCATTAGTAATGTTGGCCTAGGCCAGTTTGATACACAACATACCAAGACAAAGTGTCCGAAGACATTTGACTGCCAGATCCACCCCAGATTGTCTGCGCTGATCTCGCCGCTATGCTGCGAGTAAAATTCTGGTGAAGTGATAGCTGCCATGGGCCTTGTGAATAGTTGCGTTATACATTGCCAGAAGTTGATTGTATGAAAGCTGGCCACGCCTGCGTTGAGCACTATGTGTGATACGTAAGGCAATCTAGTAGACATGAGCCATCGCGAAAAAGAACGTGGAATGTCTACTCACTTTAGTTTCATCGCTTCAGCAAACTTGAGCACGCTACTGAAAGAAGCTAGGTCTAATGGAGCAACTTGTATCTCACACGATGCTCGGAACGTCCGAAGGTGGTCTGCATCGACAGTAGAGCCCTGCTGTAGTTCCTGCACATGGTTGTCCAGCCACTGCAACAGTTTCAAACGCGCTGCCTCTCCGCGCTTCATATTCCGGCAGGCCATGATCAGAGTTACCCCTGGGTATACATCTGCAGCCTTTGCGTCTGACTTGAGACCAGAAGTAAACGCTTGTGGGAGACTATCCGAAGGGTTCAACTGGCATAGCTGAAGGAGCAGTCTTTGACATATCCCGAAGCCAACACCGCTGTGTAACGCGTCTTCAGTTGATGTCTTTGGACGACAAACATTGAACATACCCGTTTGCTCCTGTGACTATCACGATTGGTGGAAATCCTAGCGATGTTCTGGCCATATCCAACTACAGGTGGTGGGAGTTGGAGGGTTATCCAACGCTAGGGTTGGCATAGTGGTGCGACTAAGAGTTTGATTAAAAGCCACGATTTTTTCTCGCGCGTGCATCACGTGAGGTGGCCCCTGTAATAAGCGCTGGTGATATGATTCGTATAATTTTAAATGATAACCTCTCAGCTTCTGCGACGATAAATGTCTCTAGATTTCTCGACTCTCCGGCTATGATCACGACAATCGTACAATCAAGGCAAGGGATATCATCTCTGATGGTCCGTCTTTGTCTCCAATAACCCTGAATTGAGGAGCAAGCAACAAAGAATCAAATGGTAGTGGAGGTGACACTTTCGTGACCTTGAGAGATGTTACTGGTCTATGATTTTGCAGTTAGCTGTCAGGCTACTTGAATAATTCAAGACATCGAGATATCATTGGGTTCATCGATACATGGGACTATCTACTCATACGTCGGAAGCGTATATACATAAGAGATCATTGGTGAAAATCATGGTCAATGAATGAGAACGAGTATGTATGTTTAATAACGATAGAAGATATGGACAAGTTCACAGCAGTGAACATAAGACAGCCTAGATAGACAACATTTCGACAGCGAAAGCAAAGCGAATAATTTCAAGAAAAGAGGAGTGGAGTTATGAGACAAATAGAAACATACGGGGTAGGTTCAAAGGAAGCAGAGTCCATCAGGCGAGAGTGGGTATACGTTGTCGAGAGGGCGTGTTCGTATTTTCTTTCTCGTCTTGCTCGCTGAGAGCGCTGGGAGCAGGGCTAGCGTTGACCGTCGCTCTCGAGATCTTGGTTCTACTCTGAGGAGTCTCCGTAGTAGCCACTGAAGAAACTCTCCGGTGTGGTATAGGTGTCGCAGTTGGAGACGTTAAGGCTGACCTAGCAGATGCCGACCTCGATAGAGACGAAAGGCGGCCACTTGGTGTGGGTGTGCCATTGACAGAGGCGCGAGGCTTCAGACTAACAGGTGGAGGTCCCATGGAACCTTCGCTTCGTAGTGGTTTAGTGGCTGAAGATGTAACCGACGGGGTACCAAATCCACTTCCGTTGACCCGAGTGCTCTTCGCGAGAGCGGATACGCGGGCAGCTGAAGCTGTTTGCGCAGTCTCGGAAGAGTTCTTGCGCTCCTTCCGCGTCGTGCTTGGTTGACTACCTCCGTCTGTCCCAGCATCCGATAGCGCTGATGGAGGTCGAGAGGCTGGAGTGGCGTTGAAGATACTCGAATCCCGGCGATGGGCAACCTTCGATGGCTGCGCAGGAGTACTGCCAGCAGTGCCTCGAACTCCCTGCTTTCGTTTGAGCTGGGAAAATACCATAAAGCGTTAGAAAGAGTAGAACTTAGAGGTGATGAAAGCATACCAGCTCGAGCTCCTGCTGCTTCGCTTCGAGCGCAATATTGATATTCATTATGTCGTCCTTGTCTTGCGAGAGCTGCTTCGTCAACTGCACCGCCTTGATATCTTTATCCGCACTGTCTTGTTGAAGAACGTGAATCTGCCTTCGTAGGCGTTCGACTTCCTCCATGAGAACAGTAACACGATCCCTCGACGTCTTGAGCTCCACGTCGG
>Ga0247735_1001232_pt1 | contig 10105 bp, 14 predicted proteins | sample UWRJL178409R2_FD_180934 | JGI IMG/M metagenome (GOLD analysis project Ga0247735, IMG submission 180934) | Plant litter microbial communities from Arlington Agricultural Research Station in Wisconsin, United States - UWRJ-L178-409R-2 | ecosystem: Environmental > Terrestrial > Plant litter >...
CGAAGCCAATGAGTCGACCCCGGACAGCGATGCCGGCGACACCGACGAAGCCGCCGAAGGCAAGTCGGCTCAGGCTCCGGCCGAGGGCTGATGCCTAAGGATGCCCCCGTCACGCTCGCCGTCATCATCGGCGCGCACGGCGTGACGGGGGAGGTCCGTCTCAAGGTCTTCACGGAGGACCTGAAAAGCTATCAACGTTTCAACGACGGCACGCTGACGCTCAAGTCGGTGCGCCCCGGCAGCAATGGCGCGATCGCGCGCATTGCCGAGATCAACGATCGCAACGCCGCCGAGGCAATGCGCGGCACCGAGCTGACGGTGCCGAGATCGGCTCTGCCCCCGCTCGAAGAGGGCGAATATTACCATACCGATCTGCTTGGCCTGCCGGCCGTCTCGACGACGGGCGAGGACCTCGGCCGGGTGGTCGCTATCGACGATTTCGGGGCGGGCGACGTGATCGAGATCGAGCGGCCCGACGGCAAGCGCTTCATGGTGCCGATGCGGCCCGAGGCAGTACCCGAATGGGATGCGGAGCGAATGGTCGTCTCCACGGAGTTCGTCACCGCCTGATCGGTCGGCGCTCGTTCAACAGGTTGCGGATCGTCGTCGCGGCGACGCCTGCTTCGCCCATCGCATGGCTGATCTGGTCCAGCCCCTTCACCACATCGCCGGCCGCGAAGAGGCCGGGCACCGAAGTGCGCTGATGGTCGTCGACCTCCAGGCACCCGTCCTCCGATGCCCGCGCCCCGGCCGCTACCGCGAGTTTCGAGCGTATGCGTGATCCCAGCGCGGGGTAGATGCTGTCGAAGACCAGTTCCCCGCCAGGTGTCGTCGCGATGATCGAATCGCCATCGGCGCGGAGCGGCGTGCAGGGGCCATCGACATGGTCGACGCCGGCGTCGTTGAGCTTGCGCCTGCACTCTTCGTCGAGATCGTGCGCGGCACCTGGGGCGATCAGCGTGATGTCGCGGGTAAAGCCACGCAGGAACAGCGCCTCGCGCATACCGTGATCGCCGGTGCCGATCACGCCGACCCGCTTGTCGGTGACCTCATAACCGTCGCAGATCGGGCAGTAGCGGATCAGGCCACGCGCCAGCGCCGCATCATGCGCGTCGCGGGGCATGTCGGGGCGGTGGTTCTCCACGCCGGTCGCCAGCAGCACCGTCCGGGCAGGCACGATGCGGTCGACGTCTCCGACATGGACTTCGAACCCGTCATCGACCGGCACGATCGCCGTCACCGTCGCCAGTTCGCGCTCGGCGCCGAAGCTTTCGGCCTGGTCGAGCATCCGGGCGAGCAGATCGCTACCGGAGATTCCGCCAGGATAGCCCGCATGGTTGTGCGTGCGCGGGATCAGCGCGGCGCGGCTGGAGCCGCAGTCGAACAGGCGGATCGAGAGATGGAAACGGGCAAGGTAGATCGCGGCGGTCAGCCCGGCGGGGCCGGCCCCGATGATGATGCAGTCTTCCATGCCCAGCCTTAAAGGTCGGCGGCGAGGATGGTTCCCGGCGGGTGGCAATGATTGACGGTACGAACGTCGGAATGTATATACACTACGTATATACGGAGACTAATATGACCGCCCCGCGCAAGTCGCGCACCTTCAAATCGGGTAACTCGGTTGCCCTGAGGCTGCCCAAGTCGCTCGGCATCGAAGCCGGGGTCGAGATGACCGTGCGCGAGGAAAAGGGGCGGTTCATCGTCGAGCCGGTTGGGGCCGAACCGCGCAAGATCGATTTGACCGGCATCTATGGTTCTATCCCGGGACTGAAGTTGCTGACCTCCGAGGACCGTGAGTTCGAGGAGCGGGAACTCGACTGGGAAGGGAAGCTGTTGAAGCGTGACTGACCAGAAGTTTCTGCTCGACAGCAATATCCTGATCTATCTTCTCGGTGGTCTTTCTCTGGAAGCGAAGGCGCGAGTCGAGGAGCGTCCCGTCGAAACGATCGCGACCTCGGCAGTTGCGTTCGCCGAGGTGATGCTCGGCGCGAAGGCGCTCGATGCGGAGCGGGAAGCGCGGCGGTTGTTCGCCAACCTTCAAGTCCTGCCGTTCGACGCCGAGGCAGCGCTTGTCTATGCGAGGTTGCCGTTCAAGCGCGGACGCTTAGACCGCTTGATTGCGGCGCAGGCTCTGGCGCTGGGCCTGACCCTCGTCACCAACAACGAGCGCGATTTCGCCGACATCCCCGGCCTCCGGATCGAGAATTGGACCATATGACTTTCGCCGCCACCGTCCTGACGCTCTACCCGGAGATGTTCCCCGGGCCGCTCGGCGTGTCGCTGGCCGGGCGGGCGCTCGGCGAGGGGAAATGGTCGCTCGATGCGGTCAATATCCGGGACTTCGCGGCGGACAAACACCGCACCGTGGACGATACGCCGGCAGGGGGCGGGGCAGGGATGGTGCTGCGCGCCGATGTGCTGGCCGCGGCGATCGACAGTGTGGCCGATGACCGGCCCATTCTCGCCATGACCCCGCGGGGCGTGCCGCTGAGCCAGGAGCGCGTCCGGGCGCTGGCGCAAGGGCCCGGGGTCACCATTCTATGCGGCCGGTTCGAGGGTTTCGACGAACGGATCTTCGAGGGGCGGCAGGTCGAGCAGGTCTCGATCGGCGACTATATCCTCTCCGGCGGGGAGATGGGGGCGCTGGTGCTGCTCGACGCTTGCATTCGGCTGCTTCCCGGCGTAATGGGCGCGGCTTCAAGCGGTGTGGACGAGAGCTTCGAAACGGGGCTGCTCGAATACCCGCAATACACCCGACCTGTTGAATGGGAAGGGCGCACGATCCCCGAAGTGCTGCGATCGGGGGATCATGCGAGGATCGAGGCATGGCGAAAGCTCATGGCCGAGACCGATACACGGCTAAGGCGGCCGGACCTTTGGGAGCGCCATGAGGGCGCTCGGGTCAGGTCGCCCTCTGGCGCGCGGCGACAGACGAAGGACGAATGAGATGAATCTCATCCAGACGATCGAAGCCGAGAACATTGCCAAGTTTCTCGAGACCAAGAAGATCCCGGAATTCCGCCCGGGCGACACGCTGAAGGTCGGCGTGAAGGTCGTGGAAGGCGAGCGCACCCGCGTTCAGAATTACGAAGGCGTGTGCATCGCGCGTTCGAACAAGGGCATGGGCTCCAACTTCACCGTGCGGAAGATTTCGTTCGGTGAGGGTGTCGAGCGCGTTTTCCCGCTTTATTCACCGAACATCGATTCGATCGAAGTCGTCCGCAAGGGCGCCGTCCGTCGCGCGAAGCTCTATTATCTGCGTGGCCGCACCGGCAAGTCGGCACGTATCGCCGAGCGCCGCGACACGCGTCCGGCCAAGGCTACCGCTGCCGAGTAATCGGTCGGGCGCTTTTCGCCGAAGTTTCGAACGGGGCGTGGGGACGATGGTTTCCACGCCCCGTTTTCGTTGTCGAATCGGCTGCGATCTCCAACAGAGAGCGGGCATTTGCGCCGCTTTTTTTCTTTCCGCTGTTATGTTGGATTTTGCCGTCGGATTTCCGCAATCTTTATAGTGGCTTGCGACGCGATACCGCTGTTATGAATAACAGCGGTAAAATTAGCGGATAACAGCGGTAAACCGCCGCTGCTTTCCGCTGATAATGCGCAAAAACATCCCTGAAATATTATCACGATGAGAAGGAGCGGGCCGGCGCGCATGCCGCGCACCGGCCGCGTCTGCTGCCACGCCGCGCCCGCGGGTTGAATCAAGCGTAGCTGACGATCTCGTATTCGATCCGGTCGTAATCGAAGAAATAGAAGCGCCGGCCGGGTTCGTAATCGCCGTGCGAAAAGGGTTCGAGGCCGGCGGCGACCACGCGGCGTTCGATCTCGTCCAGGTCATCGACCACGATCGCGACATGGTTGAGCGGCTCGCCCTTGGGGAAGTCATCCCAGGCGGGCGTGCCCGCCGGCGGGGTGTAGAGCGCGATGTAGAAGCGATCGTCGCCGGCATGGATGGTGCGGCCGCCGTCGCGCGCCGGGCCCATCCAGCGGACTTTCCAGCCAAACAGGTCGAGCAGCAACCTGGCCGAGCGTTCCGGTTCGCGGACCGTGAGATTGACGTGCTCGATGAAGGGAGAGGGCATGGATGTCGTCCTTGTGTTGACTGTCATGCACTGCCTGATGCAACCTCAACCTAAGTTGAGGTCAAGCATTATTTTAGGGAGAGTCCGATGGGACGCGGTGACGAGTTGCTGTCGATCGGCGAACTGGCGACGCGCACCGGGCTGTCGGTATCGGCGATTCGGTTCTACGAGGCGAAAGGGCTGGTGCAGGCGCTGCGGACGAGCGGCGGACAGCGGCGCTTCCTCCGGTCGGACATCCGCCGGCTATCCTTTGCGCTCATCGCCCAGCAGCTCGGCTTCACCCTCCAGCAGATCGTGACAGAACTGAACAAGCTGCCCCAGGGGCGCACCCCGAGCGCGGCGGACTGGAAGCGGATCAGCGGCATCTTCAAGGAGTCGCTCGAACAGCGGATCGCGGTGCTGCAGCGGACGCGCGACGTGCTGGATAACTGCATCGGCTGCGGCTGCCTCTCGTTGAAGAAATGCGCGCTGTACAATCGGGACGACCGGGCGGGCCTGACCGGCGCTGGGCCGCGCTACACGTTGGCGGCGCCCGAGCCGCTCAAGGTCTGACCGGGTCCTTTGCAGGCCCCTTCCAGTCGAGATGCAACGCCGGACGACGAGATGGCGCGGTAGCTGCGCCAGGGGGCCCAAAGATCGATGGGGTCGACGTCTCAACAAAGGCGCCGTGCGTCGCGCCAGGCTCGATCATCTGCGTGGCCGCGCCAGCAAGTCTACCACTATCGCTGCGCGCCGCGGAACAGGTCGGCCATGGCGATTGCCGCCGAACGAGTGGTCGCCGTCCAGTCCCGCGACAGGACACCGACTCACTGCAAATTGAAGCGGATATTCGTGCCGCTTACGGACTCTATGCAACCTAAGTAGTTTCAGGGGGTTTGACTTGAAAATGGAAATGCAGAAAGATTCCGCGATAGGGTCGCTTTAGCAGTTCGGAAATGCGTCCAGGTTTTCACGTGAAAGGTGCCGGGTCGTGTCGAACGTCGATTGTTCAAGCCGGAGCTGCCAGTGATCGCTGTCGGGCCATCAGGCGCTTCCGAAAACAAGCCGTTCGACCGCCTGGCCGAGTTGGCGCTTGACCTGATGGGGGCCGATATTGCGATCGTCAGCCTCGACATGAGTAGTTTTTGGCCCGATCGGGGCGCGATCACCTCGGCTGCTTTCCGAGACGATGGCGATGATATGGTCGCGGCCGTCCGGAGCGAGGTGAGGGCACTGGCACATGCATCGCATGCTGCAGAGCGCGGGTTCGAATTATACGTCGAAATACCGCTTCGCTCGGAGCTGGAGGAGAGGATTGGCAAGCTCGTCGTACTGGGGCGCCAGGGACGTGACGTCGGGGACGGGGAGATTCGGTTACTCAAGAAGCTCGGACATGTCGTCGTGGACGTTATCGAATCCCGGGTTTCAATCGATGGCGGATCTGCTCGACACGTTACGCCGGCGACCTGAAAATAAGTCGCCCGCGCGCCGTAAGCGCGGCGTCGACCACTCGGGGTCCCTGCTCCGACCCGACCACGAGCGCTTCGTAGCTCATCAATCCCGCATCCGTCAGCGACTGAATTGATTGCAGGAAATCGAATTTCGTGTTTGGCAAGGCGGCGAGCCCAATGGCCTCGGGTGTAAAGGTGATCAATGTCGGCCAGCTGGCATTCAACAGCCTGCCGAGCGCCTCCAGATGCGGTGCGTCCTCAGTGTTCAGGCAATCGCGCGGTCTATTCACCAGCACCGTCCCCCTATAATCGCCCGCTCCGACATTCATTCAAGGCAGTACGGAACGTTAACCATATCTAAATAATGGTTAACAAATCGTAACGCCGGCGTGCGCGCGCACCCGACCTGCGCCCTTGCCCGTTACGACCACCCTCTCTGAATTTTTCTATCGCCGTGCCCACCAAACGGCGTGATCGTCCACATCAGGCGCAAGCCTGATCATTCCTGCTGACAGACACTCTTTGGAGCGTATCCGGTGTCAGCTGCGACCCATTTTCGATATATAGAAATCCGTGCGACTATCAACCTACTTGTCGGCATCTACGGCCATTTTATCGTGTATACTCCAGTATATGTCCGCCATAGACCCATTGATGCAAGTTAACGATTCGGCTTCACCTGTTGGATTGGTATCAACCACCTGAGCATCGTGCGCTGCGTTCCTACGGCAAGTATAATTAGCTCAATCCTTCTGGATGATCGTAAAAAGGAATAGCCGGACGGACCACGAAAACTTGACATTATTGTGTTGTTTCAGGTGGATAACAGGCAGACTGAGAGAGTGGCTCTCGCTTACGGTATCTTTTGTATGCACTTCGATCGTCCGGCCAACGACAAGTGGGCCGCCAGGATAGAAGGTGTAGTAGCAGCGCCAAATGCTCTGACAAAATGAAGCGGCAGCTGTGCGTGAGAAGTCTAGTTCCGGCGAATATTGCGACGAATATTCGACGAAACTGTGCGCCATTTCAGCTACGGCCGAATATCGATCCGTTCGGTGCGAGGAAATATCGGGTCGATGCTCACCTTTGAGCCAGCTTGTCGAGCGGGACCCGCATCCACACGTGTATTAATGTTGCAATACACCGAGGCTCGCGATATTTGACCCCTCTAGCCGTTGGGGAGCAGGCGATGACGGAACAGACGATAGCCAGGGTGGAAGAGCCGGATGGCGCGCCGCGGATCGCGGTGCTGGATATCCTGCGCGGGGTCGCGATCCTCGGCATTCTGTTCATGAATATCAACGACATGGGCGCGTCGTTCCGCGCCGGCGGCGATGTGCGGCATTTCGGCTGGGCGCCGATCGACCAGGTCGCGTGGTGGCTGCGCGAAGTGTTCGCCAACGGCACCGCGCGCTGCCTGCTCGAAATGCTGTTCGGTGCGGGCATGGTCATCCTGACCAGCCGCACGGTCGAGGCGGCCGGGCGGTGGCAGGTGATGCGTCGCTATTACTGGCGCAACGTGGTTCTGGTGGCGTTTGGCCTCGTCCACATGTTCATCCTGCTCTGGGGCGGCGACATTCTTCACACCTACGGCCTCGCCGCTTTGGTGGTGTTCTGGTTTCGCAGGCTCGGGCCGCGCTGGCTGATCGCGATCGGCCTTCTCATGGCGACGGTGCAACTCTGCGGGGCCGGCTATTTCGGCTATTATCGCGGCATTCAGCAGCAGGCCCAGGTTGCCGAGCTGACCGCGCGCGGCGCCGCGGGCCAGACGCTCACGGCGGCCGACAAGGCGACATTGGAGAAGGCCCGGAAGTCCGAAGCCGAGCGCGTCAAGAATCGCGCCGAGCGCAAGGCCGAGATCGCGAAGGAAGATGCCGACCGATCGAGCACGACCACGCGCTGGGTGACCGAGCAGGTGCGGATGAGCGCGGAGCGCCTGTTCGGTTTCGGCGAACTGTTCGCGGTGTGGGAATCGGCAAGCCTCATGCTGATCGGCGCGGCGCTGTTCAAGCTGGGCATCTTGCAGGGCCAGCGAACCCGGCCCTTCTACTGGCGGATGACGATCATCGCCTATCTGATCGGCGGAGGGCTACGTATCCTCGGTGCCGAGGAGACGATGCGGTTCGACGACGCGCCGCATATCAGCTGGGCGACGCAGGAGATCGCGAGACAGGCGATGACCCTTGGCCATGTCGGCCTGATCAACCTGCTGGCGACGAGCGTGCTGGGCGCGAAGCTGATCCATCCGCTGGTCGCTGCGGGACGGACCGCGCTGTCAATCTATGTGCTGCAGACGATCATCTGCCTGTGGATCCTCTATCCTCCCTTCGCGCTGGCGCTGTACGGGACTCAGGGTTGGGCCGCGATGATGGTCACGGCTTTGGTCATCAATCTCGGACTGTTGTGGCTGGCCAATGTCTATGTCCGCCATTTCCGCATCGCGCCGGTGGAATGGGCGTGGCGATCGATCGTGGAGGGGCGGCGGCTGCCGTTTCGCAAGGTGCCAGTGTGACTCTCCAGCGCTGCGCCTGGGCCGGCAAGGACCCGCAGATGCGCGCCTATCATGACGAGGAATGGGGCGTGCCCGAGCGTGACAGCCGGGCGCTGTGGGAGAAGCTGATGCTCGACGGGTTCCAGGCGGGGCTCGCCTGGATCACCATCCTGCGCAAGCGCGACGCATTCCGAGAGGCGTTCCGGGGGTTCGAACCGGCGGTGGTCGCAGGGTTCGGCGAGGAGGATGTCGCGCGCTTGCTCGGCGATGCGCGGATCGTGCGGTCGCGATCCAAGATCGAGGCGACGATCGGCAATGCGCGGGCGTATCTGGCGATGCGCGACGCGGGGGAGGATTTCTCCGACTTCGTCTGGGGCATGGCAGGCGGCGCGCCGATCATGGGCGACGGGGTGCATCTGCCGGTGAAGTCGCCATTGTCCGAGGCGATGTCGGTCGCGTTGAAGGCGCGTGGGTTCAAGTTCGTCGGGCCGGTGATCGTCTATGCCTGGATGGAAGCGGTGGGGATCGTCGACGATCACGCGGCGGGGTGCTTCCGGCGGACTGGCAACTAAACGTCATGCCGGATTTATTCCGGCATCCATCGTGCCGCTGGCGGTGCGCTTGCCAATGGGGGCGGCGCTTGCGGAGGGATGGACCCCGGAACAAGTCCGGGGTGACGGCGCGGGTGGGAGAGGTTAGGCTTTTCTTCGATGATGCGCTCGCGCCGGGGGGAGAGCGATGCCGACCGTGGTCACGGACCTGCCATTGCTCGATGCGATCCTGTGGGAATGGCGGGAGGCGGTCGGTGCCGACTACGCGGGCTATCGCAACCATGTCTGCCGCCTAGTGAATTTCGCCTTCGCGCTGGGCGACTGGAGTGAGGAGCAGAAGCGGCGGATCGTCATTGCAGGGGCGTTCCACGATCTCGGTATCTGGTCGGCGGGAACGGCGGATTATCTGTCGCCGTCGATTGGGCTCGCCCTGGCTTGGCTGGCGCGGGAAGGGATGGACGACTGGGCGGAGGAGGTCGCATTGATGATCGACCTGCATCACAAGATCACGCCCTATCGCGACCCCCGCTTTCCGCTGGTCGAGATATTTCGCCAAGCCGATCTGGCCGATGTCTCGCTGGGGATAATGCGACGGGGGCTGCCCGCCGCCTTTATCGGCGACCTCAAACGCGCCTTTCCCAATGCCGGCTTCCATTGGCGGCTGGCGAAGCTGGTGGGGCAGGGGCTCGCTGCGCATCCGCTCCATCCGATCCCGATCTTCCGCTGGTAGCGCGCCCCTTTACGACAGTGCGACACCCCGCAATAAGTGATGGCATGCGCCCGCATTCGCCGGGCTTTGAAATTATCGGGACTGGAGATGATCGATGCCGAAATCCTGGCTGCTGGCGGGCGTCATGCTCGCCGCACTGGCGACCCCTGTCATGGCTGCTGAGCCCGCCGCGACAGTGACCGCCGCGCCCGCCGACGTAGCGGCCAAGAAGCTGACGCTCGACCGCCTGTTCTCAAGCCCCGACCTTGCCGGCGCGCAGCCGCGGTCGCTGAAGCTGTCGCCGGACGGGACCCTGCTCACCTCGCTGAAGCCGCGGCCCGACGACAAGGACCGGCTCGACCTGTGGGCGCTCGACACGAAGACCGGCAAGGAGCGCATGCTGGTGGATTCCAAGAAGGTCGGCAGCGGCGCCGAACTGTCCGAGGCCGAGAAGATGCAGCGCGAGCGCGCGCGCATCGGCGGCACGCGTGGCATCGTCGCCTATGACTGGGCGCCTGACGGCAAGTCGATCCTCGTACCGCTCGACGGCGACCTTTATCTCGCCACGCTCGACGGCAAGGTCTCGCGGCTGACCAATACGCCCGATGGCGAGTTGAACCCCGTGGTCAGCCCCAAGGGCGGTTTCGTCAGCTTCGTGCGCGACCAGAATCTCTTCGTCCAGCCGCTCGGCGGTGGCGACGCCAAGCAGGTGACGACCACGGGTGCCGGCACGGTGCACTGGGGCGAGGCCGAGTTCGTCGCGCAGGAAGAAATGGATCGCACCACGGGCTATTGGTGGTCGCCGAACGATGCGCGCATCGCGGTCGAGCGGTTCGACG
>Ga0247735_1001233_pt1 | contig 10102 bp, 14 predicted proteins | sample UWRJL178409R2_FD_180934 | JGI IMG/M metagenome (GOLD analysis project Ga0247735, IMG submission 180934) | Plant litter microbial communities from Arlington Agricultural Research Station in Wisconsin, United States - UWRJ-L178-409R-2 | ecosystem: Environmental > Terrestrial > Plant litter >...
TTGTATACAAAAGCTTCATTTACTTTTCATATCCTCTCCTTTGCCCTTGTCTATAACCCTTTGAATGCTCCTACTACTAGCCATTGTTCTACGTTAGTATGTGAATCTGTACACCGGTATGCGTGCATTCATTCTTTGGGACCCCTTAAATCCGGTTTTCGTTCACTCGATGTCACATTTTACAACTGGATCTTCATTCACTTCAACACAGATTTCACCGCTAATGCTAGATTATCTCTGTGACATTTCTGCTTGCAGAGCGTTGGCTCTGTGTCGAGGCGTATGCGAACAGATTAAGGAGAGATGATATGTATATACTAGTAGACAGATGTGCATAATGTGTAACATTGCAAGGCCATACAAACCTTTACGACCAAAAACTCAATTTGACTCTTCAATTCACTGGAGAAATCCATAGGCACAGTATATGTTCCGTGCTTCAACGCCATTAGCAGGGCCGTAAGGAGTGTCTAAAAGTCCGCCTGTCAGCCACAGTAGGGCCGGACAGAAAGTCATATTTTGCCCTTATCTTACATTTTCTTACTTTATACAACATTACCCTTAGCTATAGCTAATGGGCCATACAATTAAAGCAATCTGTTAATCTTCCTAGAGCCCAAGCAAAATTCAGGCACATACTACATCGATTAATATTCCCCATACGACTATATCCGCCAGAGGTCATTGTACAATTTTCCAAGGGACAGTGCTTTCTTACTTAAAGCATCGATATATCACAGCGCATATTCTATGTAATGCCTTTGATCCATAATCCTTTATTCGTCACCTTGAACATCAATTCCATTTTCGGCTTAGCGTCTCGCATACACCTCTAAAGCTCGCTCATTAAGCTCCACCACTTCATTAAGCTCCACAATCACATTTAGTGTCAGCTGCCCATCTCGAAGTCAGGAGAGTATAACCTACGCATTCTCACAATCAAATGGCGTCCAATGCGGATAGTCTAGCTATCAAACACATTGTCATTTTTGGCGAATCCGGCGTGGGCAAGACATGTTTCAACGACACGGTATGTTTATCCAATTCAATATTTCCACTTCCATCACCGACCCTGACCACTGCGCTAGTTTACAACAGGTCATCCCCTCTTCGCCCGTTACGATCCCACTAGCCCTATCCCCGAGAAAATTATCATCGTAGATGAGAATAAGCACAGACTAAAACTCCTGGACATCAGTTCCTCTCTCTTCCATGGAGCCAGTGATTCCACGTTCAACATCTTGTTGTATAATTCGTTTCTCGCCTCTGCATGCGGAGTGGTACTCCTCTACGATATCACGAGCCTGCAAAGCTATAATAACATCACAACAAAGGGATATTTGCATTTCTATATACATCGAAAGGCAGTATACATGCCACCAGGTCTAACTAACAACGACGATTTTGGAAGGGATGGCGTGCAATATCCGTGTGGGGGGGAGAGGTTTGGATGTATCCTTGTGGGAATGAAAAAAGATCTTGCGGATGGGAAAGAGGGGAAGAGAGAGGTGCAGGAGGAGGTGGCGAGGGAGTGGGCAGAGAGTCAGGGATGCAGGTTTTGGGAGGTGGATAAGTGGAGTGTGGAGGGGATCGACGAGTTGATGAGGGATTTGGTTAGAGATGTGGAGAGGAAGCAGAGGAGAGACAAGGAAGACATACAGGAGGTGAAAATCAGAGAGAGAGAAAAGAGGGTATCACGGAAGGAAGCGAAGACTGTGATAATGGAGACGTTAAGATCTGTGGTTCCGAAGTCAAAGTCATCGTCATGAGAGGTTGATATGGGAGAAGTCTCTAAGATGGCTCCCTCTAGGGCGCCAAAATAATCGGGCAGTAAGGATGCGAGACCGCGCATAAATACCACACACTCACTTACTTACCACCACCCAAAACAATCGATATACGCCTAAATTTAATATAGTCCACTACTCAGATTACCACATACGACTTCAAATACTTTCAAATACGTAATTTAGTTAAGAATTAGTATGTTGGTGCATTTTTGGTGGTGCGAGGCACGAAATCCTTTCTACCCGCTTATTTTGGCGCCCTAGAGGCTCCATAATGGGTGTAAGGGTCACGTGCTCGTCACTATGATGCCAAGATTTTATGCTGCCGGCATCCGATGAAAGATCGCCGCAACTTGTGCAACACTAGCATTAAAAAAGGATAGATGGCGGACAACGCGCAGCCCTAGGAACAGGGGCTTGAAGGCGATCCTTTGTATACTTTTTCTTCAGATACTCTCGCTCAGAATGCATATGTAGGCAGCGCCTTCTCTCCTTTACGCTTGACACAAGACCACTTGCCTCATTAGCAAACTAAGTCGAAACGACCTGAAGTAGCTTCCAAACGAAGCGCAATCCTTTCTAGATCATTAGCCTATACAAACCTCTTATATCGCACGTTTGTAGATCGCGACAACACAGCAGCGTTACGTCACAGCAGCAGTACCGCCACTTTTCCTTCATCCTCTACAAGCCACCCCTCCAACTCAATGTCCCACCGCGCGAGGGACTACGAACAATCGCACCGTCCCCTCATCGACCTCATCACTAACGACGCCCTTTACGTCTCAGATAAAGAGAACGGCTTCTACGCCCAGGACGACGATTACCTGATACACCCAAAGTGGCAGCTTATGATACAGAGGACATCGAGTCGCATACCACGAAGAGTACAACGTTATCTTGCTTTCTTCCTCATCTTTGCAACTATTGCTTGGATAGGTTGGCGGTCATTACTAGGAACGGTATACAACGAATACAAGCAGGAAATTGCACTCATGGACGATACTACACAACAGACGTTTGGGGTCAATCTACGGCCGGAGTTTAAGGACATGATAGATATCGGAACTATGGACAAGAAGCACCTGCCGACTGACAATAAGAGACTTGTGGTGGTGGGCGATGTGCATGGCTGCAGAGAAGAGCTGGAGCACCTGCTGGCGAAGGTAGAGTTTGATGTGGATAATGATCACCTTATCCTGACCGGTGACATCATCTCAAAAGGTAAGCATGAGAGTGCTTTCTAGCGCCAAAGGCCTTTTTCCAGACACAGTTGGGCAGCGTGAAGCTCCATTGATCCGTTTGCCTGGTAACTGGAAACTAGTACTGACTCACACACCCAGGCCCTGATTCACCTGGCGTCATCGATCTCGCCCGCAAAATCGGTGCCTCGTCCGTTCGAGGCAACCACGAGGATCAGACCCTTCTCACTCTCAGTGAAATGGAGTCCCAACAGACACAACTCCTTGAGTCCAATGAGCTCGCAAACCGCACCGACGATACGCTTGATGAGGAGTCTTTCTCACATGGCGATGACAAAGTACGCAAGCTCGCCAAGAAACTCTCTAAGAAGCAGATTACATGGCTGAAGCAATGCCCAGTCATACTTCGAGTAGGACACGTGCACGGCATGGGCGAGGTAGTAGTAGTACACGCTGGCCTAGTACCCGACATACCACTCGAGCAGCAAGACCCCTTTCAGGTTATGAACATGCGGACAATTAACCTCAAGACACACGTTCCGTCCGAGACCCGCGATGGCACGCCGTGGGAAAAGTTCTGGAATCATCGTCAGAAGAAGCTACCCGCGAAGGACCGCATGACTGTCTTATATGGCCATGACAGGAAGAGAGGGAAGAACATACGTGCATACAGTAAGGGATTAGATTCTGGGTGTGTGGGCGGTGGGCACTTAACTGCGCTTGTTATTGACTCGAAGGGGCATAATAAGTATGTTGAGGTGAAGTGTAAGGGGTATGTTAAATAATGGATTGGGGGGACTAAGCGTTTATGGGTACAGGAGCATCCAGCATTGGACATTAGGCGTACTGGGGACTATTATATGATACCACAAGAGATGTGTACTGAATTTTGCGCAGTTGTCAGCATGATTATGGCGTCGTTGGAATACCAACTGGCTTAGGGTAGCTACATCTATAGAGCATTAGAGGACGCTTGTAATATAATTAATGAGAATGTATATTGTTTGGAGCTCATCAAAGCCCATTGCTGTTGTTTGTCTCCTGTACTGGAACGTGCTCCGACAACGGCAGCCACTTCTGGGAGAGCAGCATAGTAGCACATGGCCTAACTAGCCCTCTTAACTTGGCTAGGAATGAATGTCCATTCCACCAAATATAGGAACATGAGGCGTATTGTTGTCGCATCACTCCTCTTTGCAGCCAGAGAACTGTAGAAAGCTGATGTGGGCTTTGTTCTTTCTTACTGCAGTTGCATATGCATGTACAATCTGTTAATATAAGTGCGGCGGTGACAAATCCTACGTTTGACAATTATAGAAATCGAAAATGATACTTACTAGACAACGATCTGAATCTGTATTGGAAGTCGAAGAGTCTTCTGCTAGATGCAGCAGTACTTTTAACAACCATATAGTACACGTGCTAGTACTGATTTCCAATCTGCTTTTGTGCGACCACTCTTCTAGTAGTAGGTCCTGATTCAAGGCTTTCCGTCTTAGGGAATGGGAGCTACAAAGTAGATCTTAAAAGTCGAATATAAAAGCAGCCACATCAAGAGCGACTCAAATGATAGTGTATGATTAGGAAGAGCCGTCGTGAATGAAAGGCCAATAAACACATATAGCACGCACATATTCGATGCATGTACATACACCTCAACCCTGAAAGTCTTAACTCCTCCAAACCCCAAACCCCACCTCTCCGAAGTTCCTCGGAACCACAGTCCGAAGGATTTCGGAAAGCCCACTTCAGTATTGGGAACGATCTAGCCCTTGTTGAGCCTAGCGTACATGTACCGAAATCCCTCGGGACGCAGCTCGCATTGCCTCGCCTTGTGGTAGGCAACGTTATGCGCCTAGAGCCAAGACTGATTACAACCATGGACTGAGGGCTGAATAAGACCAGGCGGGGTTAAAGACTAAGAGTAAGTTCGGGGATAAGACCTCTCATTCATGGGCATAGGGGGAGAAGCAGGATGTATAAAGGCAGGCACATGTTGGGGAGGGGAGTTTCTTTCTTTCCATACTCAGATAACTTCATCAGCTGCAACCTCGAACTTGACAGCTTCAGACCTCACTATATCAAGTCCAAACCAAATCTTCAGATACCTCAACAGATATGACCTCCCCAACTCCACCAGTATGGTTCATCACAGCTGCCTCCTCCGGTTTCGGAAAATATATGGCTTTTGAGGCTCTCAATCGTGGTCACAAAGTGATCGCTAGCGCACGCAGCACATCTCGAATCACAGACCTCAAAGAAGCCGGAGCCGACGTCGTTGCCTTGGACGTCACTTCCCCTTTGCCTGAAATTGAGAAAGTTGCGAAAGAGGCAAATGCCAAATATGGGTATATCACGCATTTGGTGAACGCAGCGGGATACATACTCGAGGGCGCTGTTGAGGAGACTTCGTAAGTAAGCCTACTTTGCTGGTAAGGTTCGTAAGTTGCTAATACATTGTAGACCAAAAGAAGACTACGATACCTTCAACACGAACGTCTTCGGCATGCTCAACGTCTGCAAAGCCTTTACCCCTTACCTACGCTCTACCCCCGGCGAAAAGACTATCACGAACTTCGGTTCCATCGGTTCCTGGTCCGGCGGCCCAGGCTTCGCTCTCTACTCCGGCACAAAATGGGCCTGTTCCGGAATCTCGGAAGCCTTGCGTGCAGAACTCCAGCCTTTCAACATCAAAGTCACCGTCGCAGAGCCTGGGTACTTTAGAACTGGGTTCTTGAATGCGGGAGCAAAAGTTGTGTCTGAAAAAAGGATTCAGGCGTATGATGAGTCGGCTGTGGGAGAGGTGCGCGCGATGCTTGAGAAGGTGAATAATAATCAGCCGGGGGATGTGGTGAAAGGGTCCAAGGTCTTGGTGGATATTTTGACCCATAGTGGTGCAGCGGAGGGCAAGGAGGTGCCGATTAGGATTGCACTTGGGAGTGATTCACCACCAGCGATTCGGAGTAAGCTTGAATCTACAGAAAAGCTGCTGAAGGAGTGGGAGGGTATTACTACGAATACGGACCATGAGTAGATAGGAGATCCTGTGTTACGGTAGATTTCCATATCTGGTATTCTAAGGTAGTGCAAGAATTCAATAGTCAATATGCACTGAGCTTCTTGCTATATGAATCAAGATATGAGTTTTCATTCTTTTCGAGGTGTAATCGACGGTCTCGGCCTTTTACAGCACGCCCTGATGATGCAAGTCCTTACGATTGACCGTCCCGAGCCTCGATGTCATCTTCATCTTCATCTTCATCATTGTCGTCTCTTCCTCATCCCTGTACTTGGTTTGCATGTGCTCAAGATTCAACCTCAATATTTTTATGCTTGGCGGGTCAGACTCAAGCACCGCGGCTAGTACGAAGTAGTACGGCTGCATTATACGTAGCCATGCTCGCATATAGTGACGTACAAAGTAATAGGAACGCGAGCAGTCATAAAACTGATGCCCCTAAGTCGTACCATAGTACGACAGGCTGGTGTCGCCGGACTGATGATTCGACCTTTGTCTCTGCTTGGGGCGTGGCAAAACGGGTGGAGGCTCGTCCTCTTCTGCCCACCTCCTCTTCAAGTCATTCGATATTTGATATCCGAGCGTAAATGGGTCATATTCTATGAACCGGGTTCTTCTGGTCGACCTTTCTAATTCACCGAACTTCTTCCCACGAATTGATTCATACGCGTCTTCCCACTCCCGCAATCCGACTTTCGTTTCGTATAAGAGGTTATAGAGGGTAGGTCGTCGGTCTTTGTCTAGTTCGAGGCACTTGAGTACAAGATCTTCTAATCTTTTGCTGTAGGTGTACGAGTAGCCATTTGAATGTCTTGGTCTTCTGGTTATGGCACCGTGGGGCCAAATGGCGTATACTTGTTTGGAGTCCATGAGATTCAGAATGACCATTCCCAAGCCGAAGATATCCAAGGTAAGATCTATGCGGTTGTTCACATCGTTTTTGTAGTATTTTGTGTATTTGGGATGATCGAGTTCGTAGATTTCCTAGTATTGAGTTCAGCGAATACAACAGAGCTAGAGCGAGCTACCAAATGAACGTACAGGAGCACGAAAACCAAAGGTTGAAACACCAAATCGTCGTTGTACCCTGTTGATTAATGAGCCTCCGTTCTTTACTATGCCGAAGTCGATCATCTTGGGAGTGTTGAATGCAGGAAATGCCGCGAGTGGATCCGCGAGAACAACATTCATGGGCTTGATGTCACAATTGACGATCGGGATCCAGCCATCATTGGCGTCAATGTCCGCATTAGCCTTGTGTCTATCTGCTTCACTGGGCAGATTAGAAGCGATACCACGACCTGTCAATAGCACATGTAGAGCTTCAGCGAGGCCTCGGAAAACAATCCAGACAAACGGCTCCGGTACTTGAACATTTGCACTAAGGTAGTTGTTAGTTATCTTATCCCAGTACTGTGCATAGTAAGAACATGGAGAGCCTCACATGCGGTGTCGTTCCATCAGCTGTTGCAGGTCTCCAAACCCGGCATAATCCATGTAAACATAGGAAAGATGGGGCGGGGAAGGTCGTAGTCGAGTAGACTTGCCATATGCATCAAGTATGTAATTGCAGTTCTTGTTTGACACCGAACGCTGATGCTTGTATTCAAAATCGGTTCTCCCTTCAGCATGTTCTGGAATGTGTTCGCCCTGCACCTTGATCACGATGCGCTGGATAGCAATGTTAGCAGGAAATTGTGCATTCGCGAACCGGTCAACGACATACTTCGAGGATGTTTTCGAGTTCGTCAACACGCACAAAGACGTGAATGATTCTGTGATAGTTCGCAAAATGTTGGTTCTGCCATACGGTTTTGACAAACCTCCACACACCAGGGCGATTGATTGAGCCCAAGACATCATTGATATGCGAGATGTCTCGCCTTGTTGGAGGTGGGTACATATCGTCTTCGACATATCTATGCATATTGGGACTTGAAGGTACTTCTTCTATGGGCCGAGCGTCTGGCGCACGCAGATCGTTTGCGAAAAATGCTCGGCCTTTTCCGATGAGAGCTAAATACTCTGCAGGCTTGCCGTGATCCAAATGCCCCTCAAAAGCGGCTATCAGATCATCTATAAAAAGTCAAAAACGTTCTCGAAAGGAAATCGCTATGGATGCTAGAAATGGAAACAGAGCAGTTACTCCACGGCGTAAAGCCTATGATAGTCACCAAAGCCTACTGTATCCACTGAGGTGCCAGTGCTCACTGTCAGATAGTACGAAGTAGGAACCAAGAGGGTAGGGATATGAGGCACTAGATACTTATTCCTAATGCATGTCGACACACCTTCATCGTAGCCTATGTAATCCCATTTCAAGGCGATTCGGAAGAATTTGTACTCCTCTCTCAAGTCCTGAGATAGTCTGGCCATATAGTTTAGCTCTGCGGGACTGAGATCGAAAACCAAACGCGGATCTGGATTTTGCCGTCCCCTGGCGATGTGCCAATTCAACGTATCGACCAAGCCAGAGTTGATAAGATCGTCCATTAACACGTAAGTGTACTCTATACCGTGTCAGCAGGCTAGTCAAATTTAGCATTGAATAGATATTGTTTACCGTTCCTATTATCCATTTTGCTGCTAATTGCGAATTCCTTAAAATTCTGCTGAAACACTTGAGAAAATTCGTTTTCCCTCAAAATAGCCAAATAGGCAAGCTCTGCAGCGTTCAAATCCCATATGGCCACGACATCCTCAATCGAGTAATTTGGATACGCTTCTACTCTTCTGGGATCATTCGAATCTCTTTCATACCCCAAGGCAATGAGACTACGTTTTCGATCCGAGTCAGTAATTAAATCCTCGTATTCATTTATGATGGCAGCTATGAATATTAGAAGCCTGCAATGCATACTAATTTATCATCTACATACCTGGGGTGAGCTCGACGTTTTCCGATTTGAGCGCAACTCGGATGATTCTATACACCTCCTTAAGCGTATAAGAGAAATCTGAAGTGAAATCCAATTCCTCGGGGCTAAGATCATGAATGTGACGCGGATCCGGATTGTCATGTCCAACTTGGATGTATCGGAGTTTTTCAGCTTCAGTCACTGTCGAATATGGACCTATGGCAGAAACTGCAAAACCCATTAGCATACATCGTAATTTGTAATGAAAGTAGCTTCCCCTACCCAAGCCTTGTTGTGAGATCTTGTACCCAATTGAAAATTGCTTGAATTGTGTTCTACTCTCGTCATCTAATGGCTCGAGATATTTCATCTCTTCGTGGGAGAAGTTCCATATCTCATTGACTCTTCTCCGCGAGAGTGATGCATGTGAAAACGCCCGTTGAGTGTCTGAGTGAGCTACGCCTTGAGGAACGGCCTTCGGAGGCATTTGTGAGTATTTTGGGTGCTGTTGTCTTGATGATAGTTTTGATACGTAGGTAGAATAGACTCGTCAAGGATAGTCTACACAAGTTTCAAGATCTAGAGGTGGTTCCAACAAAGGAAAAGGAAAAAAGATTCAAAATTACGTGATACCTCATTCTTTGATCATAAGAGTACGCCAATGCGTAGACAGACTGACATCTTTTCTTTGTTTGCAATAAATAGACTTCTGCTTGCGTCCATCACTGAGTCTAACACATGAAGAGAGGGGATTGTGAACTATTCACGGAGCTAATGGATAGTATAACAGTAGAAGCATGGTTAGTAGATTAAGCCTCGTGAGGCTTGAGAACTTCAGGACAGCTGCGAAATGGTGTGACTCCGGGAGACGGTGAAGAAGGTGAAATCACCAAAGAGCAAAGCCACTTATGCTTCAACGATGAAATACATGTTGTAATCTCCATCTTCTGTCCGCATTGTGAAGATGCGATCTGCGAAACGTCAATGAAGCTGTCGTCGCTGCTCGTCCTAAAGTTTCTTCCCCAAACCGAACTTTGGAGTTATGTCCGACACTAGTCCATATACGGATAGGGTCGTTCTGTCAACCATCGAACGATCACAAACCTTTGAAACACTTCCCCAGGTTTTCACAACCCCTGAGACCAAAATTCATTTATTCCATTCGTCACCCATAGACCCAGTTAGTCCGGCATAGCATGTACTATGAAATCACATGCATATCTCCTCCACTCCTCC
>Ga0247735_1001234_pt1 | contig 10099 bp, 9 predicted proteins | sample UWRJL178409R2_FD_180934 | JGI IMG/M metagenome (GOLD analysis project Ga0247735, IMG submission 180934) | Plant litter microbial communities from Arlington Agricultural Research Station in Wisconsin, United States - UWRJ-L178-409R-2 | ecosystem: Environmental > Terrestrial > Plant litter >...
AGGTCATCCGGGCAGACCTCTTCTTCATCCCGGCGTCGATCATGCTCGTGGTCTTCGGCGTCATCGCCATGATCGCGATCAGCAACACCGCACTGGTCACGGTGGTCGCCCAGTCGCGCATCCTCTTCGGCATGGCCCGCGAGAACGTCGTGCCGGCCGTGTTCGCCAGGGTGCACCCGGCGCGGCGCAGCCCGTACGTCGCGTTGCTCTTCGGGGCGGCCATCGTCGGCGCTCTGCTCGTGATCGGGGCGGCCATCCGCGGCAGCCAGGCCGATCTCCCGGCCGAAGACCAGCTCGATATCGTCGACCGGCTCGCCACTATCACCGTCGTCTTCCTGCTATTCATCTACGCGCTGGTGATCGTGGCGTGTCTGAAGCTGCGCGGCAGCGACGAGACCGACGAGACCTACCGCGCGAACACGCCGCTGCTCATCCTCGGAATCCTCGGCAACCTGGCCGTTCTCGTCTACACGCTCATCGACGATCCCGATTCGCTGTTCTGGGTAGCAGGCCTGCTGGCGGTGGGCCTGGTGCTCTACCTGTTCCAGAAGTTCTTCGGCGGCAAGACGAAGGTCGCCCCCGCCGAAAACCTCGACCAGCCGCCCGCCGACAAGGAGCTCTGACCATGCACGTCATCGTCGCCACCGACGGTTCGCAGGCGTCTCTCGCCGGCGCACGCCAGTTCAAATGGATCGCCGACTCGCGCGAGATCACCGACGTGACCATCGTCGCCGTGGTGAGCCCGTACGCGGCGGCGCCGTTCGCGAACGAGATCGGTCCACGCCGGGCGCAGGGGCTGGCCGAAGTCAGCTTCAGTGAAGACGCGAAGATCGCCGTCGACACCGTCGCGGCCGAGTTCGACGGCTGGGGGCCGACGATCCACAAGCAGGTGCGCAGCGGCTCGCCCGCGCAGGAGATCATCCGGGCCGCCGAAGACCTCGACGCCGACCTCATCTCGATGGCATCGGGCAGCCGCGGTCTCAGCCGCACGATCCTGCTCGGCAGCACCGCGTCGCGCGTGCAGCACTCGGCACCCTGCCCCGTGCTGGTGTGCCGCCCGACGCCGCACAGCGAGCGGGCCGCGGGCGGGGCGAGCTAGTAGGCCGCCCGCCGCGCGCTAGATGAGCCGCTTTCGGCCCGATGAGCCCGCCGCGGCCGCGTCATCCGGCCGGAAGCGGCTCATCTGCGATGCGGGCTACTCGCGGCCGTCTTCGAGCGGGATGAGCATGGTGCGGAACGGGCCCGCTTCGGCGTGCAGGCTCCAGATGCGGTCGGCGACGTCGTCGATGCCGTTGGGCAGATCGAGCTGCGGGATGCCTCCGGGGATGACGAGCTGCGCGACGCGGATGCCTTCCTCGGCGAGCGCGTCGTGCAGCATCTCGCCGTACGCGCTCTCGGCCGGGAACGCGACCGAGGTGCCCGCGAAGCCCGCGCGCGCCTTCACCGAGGTGCCGCCGTTGATCAGGATGACGCTGCCCTCGCCTGCCTCGCGCATCGCCGGCAGCACCGCGCGCACCGAGTGGATGAGCCCGAGCGCCGAGAACTGCAGCGCCTCGAGCGCGAGCTCGGTGGTCAGGTCGAGCACCGGCTTCAGGTAGTCGCGCGACGGCAGCGGGCTGTACTGCAGCGCGGTGATCGGGCCGAGTTCGGCCGCGGCCCGGGCGAGGGCCTCCTCGAGCTCGGCCGGCACCCGCACGTCGGCGGTGAACGCTGCCGCGGTGACATCCGCCTCGGCGAGTTCGGCGACCATGCCGTCGAGTTTCTCGCGGTTGCGCGAGATCAGCGCGACCGAGAACCCTTCGCGCCCGAACCGGCGCGCGACCGCCCCGCCGAGTCCGGGTCCGGCTCCGATGATGGCGATGACGGGCATGGCGGTCTCCTTCGGTCGATGGTGCGGCGTCGGCGCTACGACTGGCGCAGGCCGCGCGCCAGTTTATCGAGATCGCGCTGGGGGCCGTCTCGGCGTCGGCAGCCTTGACATCGTTCGCGACAGAGATCAGCAGGGCGAAGCCGATGGATGCTGGCAAGACGACGAAAGGATGAGCCCGGGACGCGCCAGTCTCACGATCGGACTCCGGCCTCGTAGACGGAATCACCTCTAGATCGTCGGCGCCTCCCGGCATAGATTGCTGGCGTGTCCAACCCCCGCACGATCCCCCTGCTGCCTTGCGCCGACATCGACGCGATCGAGCCGTTCTTCGCCGCTCTGGGGTTCCACACCACCTACCGCCAACATCGCCCCTACGCGGCCCTCGCCGTCGCCGGGCACGGGTTCGACCTGCAGTACTACGGACTGGACGGTCACACGCCGGAGTCGTCGCACAGCTCCTGTCTCGTGATCGTCGACGACATCGGCCAGATCTGGGACGAGCTCGCGGCAGGCCTCCGCGCGTCGTACGGCAGACTGCCGGTCAAAGGATTTCCGCGGATCACTCGGCCGCGCGCCCGTAAGAACGCCGACGGACTCAGCGGGTTCAGCCTCGTCGACCCCGCCGGAAACTGGCTCCGCTTCTTCAGCGATAGGAGGGCGGAGACCTCCCCCGAGCTCACGCGACTGGGCGAGGCGGTTCAGAACGCGGTGGTGCTCGCCGACAGCAAAGGAGACGTCGCCCAGGCGGCCAAGGTCCTGCAGGGTGCGCTCAAGCGCGCAGACCCGGACGACCCGGCCCACGACGACGCCCGGAACTTCATGGACGAGCTGACCGAACGGCTATCCGGCGACTGACGCCGCGGGGCGAGGTTTCGATACGGCCGCGGGCGGCCTCCTCGACCGGCGAGGGCCGCTAGTTGTTAAAGCGGAACTCCACCACGTCGCCGTCTTGCATGACGTATTCCTTGCCCTCGATGCGGGCCTTGCCCTTGGCGCGGGCCTCGGCGATCGATCCGGTCTCGACGAGGTCGTCGAAGCCGATGATCTCGGCCTTGATGAAGCCCTTTTCGAAGTCGGTGTGGATGACGCCGGCGGCCTGCGGTGCCTTGGCACCCTTGGGGATGGTCCAGGCGCGGGTCTCTTTCGGGCCGGCGGTGAGGTAGGTCTGCAGGCCGAGGGTGTCGAAACCGATGCGGGCGAGCTGGTCGAGGCCGCTCTCCTCCTGGCCGGTCGACGACAGCAGTTCGGCGGCGTCGTCGGCGTCGAGGTCGATGAGCTCGCTCTCGAGCTTCGCGTCGAGGAATACGGCGTGGGCGGGAGCGACGAGTGCGGCCAGCGCGGCCTTGCGGTCGTCGTTCGTCAAGACCGCTTCATCCACGTTGAAAACGTAGATGAACGGCTTCACGGTCAGCAGGCCCAGCTCGGCGATGAGCGACAGGTCGAGCTTGGTGTTCGACGAGAGCGGCTTGCCCTCGTTCAGCCACTCGGTCGCGGCCTTCGCCGTGTCGATGGTGGCCTGCGTGATCTTCTTCGCGCGCAGTTCCTTCTCGTAGCGGCCTTCGGCCTTCTCGAGGGTCTGCATGTCGGCGAGGATCAGCTCGGTGTTGATGGTCTCCATGTCGGAAGCCGCGTCGACCTTGCCGTCGACGTGCACCACGTCGGGGTCGTCGAATCCGCGCACGACCTGGGCGATGGCATCCGCTTCACGGATGTTGGCGAGGAACTTGTTGCCGAGGCCCTCACCGACCGACGCGCCCTTGACGATGCCGGCGATGTCGACGAACGACACCGCGGCCGGCAGGATCTTCTCCGAGCCGAAGATGCCGGCGAGCACCGCGAGGCGCGAATCCGGCAGGCTGACGAGACCCGTGTTGGGTTCGATGGTCGCGAACGGGTAGTTCGCGGCGAGCACCGAGCTCTTGGTCAGAGCGTTGAACAGGGTTGACTTGCCCACATTGGGGAGTCCGACGATTGCAATAGTGAGAGCCACGAGAGTCAAGGGTACCGGGCGCGGGGGCGTCCGACCTGCCGCGGGCCGATTGCGGGGGCTAGAGTCATGGCTCAAAGCACCGTTTCGACAAGGAGACAGCTGTGGGCAATGACGCTCGAGCACTACCCGACACCTCCCCCGCCGTCGTCGTGGGGGCCGGCCCCGCCGGTCTCGCGGTGGCCGCCGAGTTGGCGCGGGCCGGAATCCACGCGGTCGTGCTCGACAAGGCAGACCAGGTCGGCTCGAGCTGGGCGCACCACTACGACCGGCTGCACCTGCACACGACACGGCGGCTGAGTTCGCTGCCGGGCGTCGGCATCCCGCGGGCTGCGGGGCGCTGGGTGGCCAGGGACGACTTCCGCTCCTACCTGCGTGGCTACGCCGAGCAGCAGCACCTCGACGTGCGGCTGAACACCCCCGTGACATCCGTCGACCGTCTCGCAGACGGACTCTGGAGAATCGGATGCGGCGCCGGATCCATCGTCACCCCGCTCGTCGTGATCGCCACCGGGTACAACCACACGCCCGACCTGCCCGACTGGCCCGGCCGCGAATCGTTCACCGGGCGCATCGTGCACTCGAGCGAGTACCGCAACCCGGCGGCCCTCGATGCGGCCTCGGTGCTCGTCGTCGGCCCCGGCAACAGCGGCGCCGAGATCGCGGCCGACCTCGCCGGCGCGGGCAAGCGGGTGTGGCTGGCGATCCGCACTCCCCCGAACATCGTGCGGCGGCAGGTGCTCGGAGTCGCGTCCCAGGTGCTCGTGCTGTCGGTCTCGCCGTTCCCGACCCGGGTCGGCGACCGCATCTCGGCGCTGCTGCAGAAGGTGACCGTCGGCGACCTCTCGCGGTTCGGTCTGCCGAAGGCGCCGCGCGGGGTCTTCACCCAGCAGGAGCGCGACGACGTCACACCCACGATCGACGTCGGCCTGATCGACGTGGTGCGCGCGGGCACGGTGACGGTCGTGCCCTCGGTCGAGTCGATCGCCGGGCACGCCGTGATGCTCGCGAACGGCGAGGTGCTGCGGCCCGAGACGATCGTCGTCGCCACCGGCTACCGGCGCGGGCTCGAGCCGCTCGTCGGGCATCTCGGGGTGATCGCCCCGAGCGGGCGCCCCACGATCAACGCCGACCAGCAGGCGCCCGGGCTCGAGGGCCTCTACTTCCTCGGCTACTCGAATCCGCTCACCGGCAACATCAGGCAGGTGGGCATCGACGCCCGTGCGATCGCTCGGCGGGTGAGCCGACGCGGCACCGTCGCGCCGCAGGTGGTGCGGGCCACGGCGGCCCGTCCGGTCGTGGCCGAGCCGCCGCTCCCCTGACCCCCGGCCTTCGCGAATCGCCCGCCGCGCACCCGCCGCCGTCGGGGGTGCGTGTGACCATGGAGTCGTGCCCCTGAATTTCACCGCCATCGACTTCGAGACCGCCAACTCATCGAGCGCGAGCGCGTGCTCCGTCGGTCTGGTGAAGGTGGTCGACGGCCGCGTCGTCGACAGGGCGAGCTGGTTCATCCGTCCCCCTGTCGGGCACGACTACTTCAACGAGTGGAACACGCGCATCCACGGAATCGTCGAGGCGGATGTCGCGGAGGCCCTCCTCTGGCACGAGCAGTTGACCGACCTCGTCGATTTCGCCGACGGCGACCACCTCGTCGCGCACAACGCCGGCTTCGACATGGGCGTGATCAACGGCGGGTGTGCCGCGAGCTTCGTCGAGACCCCGAGCTTCGCCTACGCCTGCAGCCTGCAGATCGCGCGCAAGACCTACAACCTCGACTCGTACAAGCTGCCCGTGGCCGCGATGGCCGCCGGCTTCGAAGACTTCGCGCACCACGACGCGCTGGCCGACGCCGAGGCGTGCGCCGCGATCATCGTGCACGCGGCGAAGCGGCACGACGCGAACGACCTCGAGCACCTGGTGACGATCACCGGAACGAAACTCGGGCGCATCGGCGCGGTCGCGGCCGAGTACCGGCCGCTCGCATTCAGCTGAGCCTTAACGCAGAAACCGCCGGTTGAGTAGGGCCGTCTAGGGCCCGTATCGAAACCTCGCGATCGGTGCGGGGTTTCGATACGGTCGCGGGGCGACCTACTCGACCGGCGGTCGGGCTGCTTACGAGCGGCGCTGGCGCTTCTCGCGCACGCGCATGTTCACGTTGATCGGGCTGCCCTCGAAGCCGAAGATCTCGCGCAGGCGGCGCGTGATGAAGCGGCGGTACTGCGGGTCGAGGAAACCGGTGGTGAACAGCACGAACGTCGGCGGACGAGACGCGGCCTGGGTGCCGAACAGGATGCGCGGCTGCTTTCCGCCGCGCACGGGGTGCGGGTGCTCCGCCGTGAGCTCGGCGAGCAGGGCGTTGAACTTTCCGGTCTGGATGCGGGTGTCCCACGAGGCCAGCGCGGTCTCGAGTGCGGGAACCAGCTTCTCCATGTGGCGGCCGGTCTTGGCCGAGATGTTGACGCGCGGAGCCCACGACACGTGGCTCAGGTCCTGCTCGATCTCGCGTTCGAGCATCTCGCGACGCTCGTCGTCGAGGATGTCCCACTTGTTGAAGGCGAGCACGAGCGCGCGGCCCGACTCGAGCACGAGGTCGACGATCTTGAGGTCTTGCACGCTGATCGGCTCGGAGACGTCCATCACGACGATGGCGACCTCGGCCTTTTCGAGCGCGGCGCTCGTGCGCAGGGTCGCGTAGAAGTCGGCGCCCTGGGCGAGGTGCACACGACGGCGGATACCGGCGGTGTCGACGAAGCGCCAGAACTTGCCGCCGATCTCGACCTGCTCGTCGACAGGGTCGCGGGTGGTGCCGGCGAGGTCGTTCACGACGACGCGCTCTTCACCGGCGGTCTTGTTCAGCAGGCTCGACTTGCCCACGTTCGGGCGGCCGATGATGGCGACTCGGCGGGGTCCGCCGACCTCTTCCTTGGCGACGGCGGAGACCTCGGGCAGAACCGTGAGCACCTTGTCGAGCAGGTCGGCGACACCGCGGCCGTGCACGGCGGAGACCGCCCAGGGCTCGCCGAGTCCGAGCGACCAGAGTGCCGCTGCATCCGCCTCTTGGCGAACGTCGTCGACCTTGTTGGCGACGAGGATCACGGGCTTCTTGGTGCCGCGCAGCATACGCACGACGTGCTCGTCGGTCGACGTGGCGCCGACCGTGGCGTCGACGACGAAGAGAACGGCGTCGGCCAGGTCGACGGCGATCTCGGCCTGGGCGGCGACGGAGGCGTTGATGCCGCGGGCGTCGGGCTCCCAGCCGCCGGTGTCGACGATGGTGAAGTGGCGTCCGGCCCACTCGCCCTTGTAGTTCACGCGGTCGCGCGTGACGCCGGGGGTGTCCTCGACGACGGCCTCGCGACGGCCGATGATGCGGTTGACGAGCGCCGACTTGCCGACGTTCGGGCGTCCGACGATCGCCAGCACGGGCAGAGCCGGCAGGTAGACGATGGCGTCGGGGTCGTCGCTGAGCGAGTCGAGCAGACCGAGGTCTTCGTCGTCGAGGTCGTAGTCGCCGAGGCCGGCGCGCAGGCTGGCCGCGCGCTGGGCTGCTTCGGTGTCGTCGAGGCTGATGATGCGCTCGGCGAGATCGCCGTCGATCGCGGGGTAGTCGTCTTGCTCGGCCATGGGTGGTCGTCCTTAATCAGTCACTGGTGCGCACGAGATCTACAACCGCGCTAACGGTCTGGTCGAAGTCGAGTTCGGTTGAATCGATGGTCACAACGCCATCGGCGGCGTTCATGAAGTCGACGACCTTGGAGTCCTGGGCATCGCGCGAGCTGAGCTGCTGCGCGGTCTTCGCGGCCGACTCCGTGGAGAGTTCGGCTGAACGCCTAGCCATTCTAGCCTCTTCGGTCGCGGTGAGGAGAATTCTCACGGTAGCATCCGGCGCGACGACCGTGGTGATGTCTCTTCCCTCGACGATGATCCCGGGGGTCGACGACGATCGGATGACGCTCCGGAACAGTTCGACGAGGTGGCCGCGCACCTCGGGCACGCGCGCGACGGCGCTCACCACGGCGGTCACGCGCGGCTCGCGGATCGCGTCGGTGACGTCGGTCGCCCCCACCCGCACGAAGTAGTCGTCGGGGTGGATGCCGATCGAATAGGGGAAGTCGGCGAGCAGGGCGACCAGCTCTTCGGGCCGCTCGGTGTCGACGCCGCGGTCGAGCGCCGTCCACGCGAGCGCGCGGTAGGCGGCGCCGGTGTCCTGGTAGCTGAAGCCGAGGGCGCGTGCCGCGGCGCGGCTCACGCTCGACTTGCCGCTGCCGGCCGGTCCGTCGATCGCTACTACTGTCTTGTCGTCCTGCGCTGAGCTTGTCGAATGTGTCACGCGAGTGCCTCCGAGATCTTCCATCCGCGCGATTCGAGCTCGCTCACCAGTCGGCTTTCCGCGGTCGGCAGCACGGAGATCTCCGCGAGGCCGATCTGGGCGCCGGGCGAGTGCTCGAGGCGGAGGTCTTCCATGTTGATGCCGAGCTCGCCGATTTCGGTGAGCAGCCGGGCGAGTTCGCCCGGCTTGTCGTCCACGAGGACGACGATGCGGCTGAAGTGTTTGGCCTGCCCGTGCTTTCCGGGGATGCGGGCGACGCCCACGTTGCCGGCGCCGATCAGCTCGGCCAGCGCGCGGCGGGAGCCCGGTTCATCCGGAGCATCGAGCGTCGCGATGGCGGCGTCGAGGTCGTCGCGGTAGGCGGTGAGGATTTGGCGCACCGCCGGCGCGTTGGCGCGCAGGATCTGCACCCAGAGTTCGGGGTCGCTCGACGCGATGCGCGTGGTGTCGCGCAGGCCCTGTCCGGCGAGCGCGGTCGCGGCGTCGGTGGCATCGGTCAGTCTGGCGGCGAGCAGAGAGGAGATCACCTGTGGAGCGTGCGAGACGAGGGCGACGTTGCGGTCGTGCTCCTCCGCGGTCATCTCGATCGGGAGTGCGCCCAGGTCGAGGGCGAGCTGTTCGACCGCCGCGGCGCGGCCGTAGCTGATGCCGTCGTGGCCGGCGATCACCCACGGGCGTCCGTTGAAGAGGTCGGCACGCGCCGAGATGGCGCCGCTGCGTTCGCGGCCCGCCATCGGGTGCGAGCCGATGTAGCGGCTCACGTCGGCGCCGAGCGCCACGAGCTCGCGCAGGGGTTCGACCTTGACGCTCGCCACGTCGGTGACGAGCGCGTTCGGGTAGGCCTCGAGTTCGAGGGCGACGATGCGGCTCGTGACGTCGGGCGGCACACACACGACGATGAGCTGCGGCTCGTCGCCGTCTGCGGCCGGGCGTCCGGCGCCGTAGTCGATCGCGAGCGCGAGGCTCGACGGCGACACGTCGGCCAAGGCGACGTCGACGCCGCGGGCGCGCAGGGCGAGGGCGATGCTCGTTCCGAGCAGGCCGGTGCCGACAATACGCACCGGGCCGGCGAGCCGGCGATCAGTCATCCGAGTCGTCTTCCTCGGTCCGGTCTTCGGTGCTGTTCTCGTCGGAGGGCGCGATCTTGCCGCCGCGCGAGATGGTGAGCAGCTCGCCGATCTCGGCCTTGGTCAGGTCGCGCATGGCGTCGGGGGCGAGGCTGCCGAGGTGCAGCGGGCCGAACTGGCGGCGCACCAGGTCGACCACGGGGTGTCCGACCTCCTCGAGCATACGACGCACGATGCGGTTGCGGCCGGAGTGCAGGGTGACCTCGACCACGGTCTCGTCGTTCGAGGGCGTGCCGATGATGCGCGCCTTGTCGGCCTCGATGAGTCCGTCTTCGAGCTCGATGCCGCCGACGAGCTTGTTGACCGTGTGCTGCGTCATCACACCCTCGACCTTGGCGATGTAAGTCTTCAGCACGCCGAACTTCGGGTGCGCGAGGATGTGCGCGAGCTCGCCGTCGTTCGTGAGCAGCAGCAGCCCCGAGGTCTCGGCGTCGAGGCGGCCGACATTGAACAGGCGCTCGTCGAACATGCTCGTGTAGCGGCGCAGATCGGGGCGGCCGCGGTCGTCGTTGAGCGACGACACGATGCCGGTCGGCTTGTTCAGCATGATGTAGAGCTTTGTGGTGTCGAGCTGGATGGCCTTGCCGTCGACCGACACGAGGTCGGTGGGCAGCACCCGGCGGCCGGGCTCTTCGACGCGCACGCCGTTCACCGCGACCCGGCCGGCGGCGATGAGGTCTTCGCAGACGCGGCGGGAGGCGACGCCCGCGGCGGCCATGACCTTCTGCAGGCGCTCGCCCTCGGGGTTCGTGTAGGGCTCCGGGGTGGAATTAAGGTCGTTCATC
>Ga0247735_1001236_pt1 | contig 10095 bp, 9 predicted proteins | sample UWRJL178409R2_FD_180934 | JGI IMG/M metagenome (GOLD analysis project Ga0247735, IMG submission 180934) | Plant litter microbial communities from Arlington Agricultural Research Station in Wisconsin, United States - UWRJ-L178-409R-2 | ecosystem: Environmental > Terrestrial > Plant litter >...
TTGGAGACGGGTCGAACTGACCATCTCCGTAAATAAGCCATATTCGCATCGAAAGGCTTGAACTGGTGATGTGGGCCGAGAATTCTGCGCATATTCTGAATAATATGCATACCACACTCGAAAGATCTGACCGAACATGTACTTACAACTGATCGAGACGGGCGCTAATCACAGCTCCCGCGGGTTGACCCGAACCGTACCCGTTTTGGTAATACCCGTGGTTCGGATCACGGTTATAACCGGGTATATCCATGGCAGTCCCTAGTGCATAATAGCAGCGGCCTTCTCCCCCTAGTCTGACAAGGGGAAAAACCCGTACCCGTATAAACCCACACCCCTGACAGTGGGTGGGGTATCCCTGGGGTACGGGTACGGGTAGACGTGAAAGTACCCCAGGGTTACCCGTGGTACTGCCTACCTACAGCGAGCGTCTACGCGTTGATCGGCACTCATCACAGGATCTGATGACGCGCCGGTAACCTATTCAGGTAGGAGCCTCCCTAATTTCCCACACCTAGTCATGACTCATGATTATGACAGCGACTGCCTAACCGCACCTGAGAGGCGGCCTGATCAGGGAAATCGCGCCCTTACTCAGGGAGCTCCCTAATTAGGCATTTCACAGGTTTCCGACATGGATGCTCACGTTCATGGACGCGGTTTTCGTCCCCCTCAACTACTTCTCTTCTCCTGCCCGACGCGTTGATAGCTGTAGGCTGTACTCAATGGCAGTTGACACCGTCCCGTATCCTTCATTCTCGCGGCCATGTAACCTGTGCAGAAAGACGTGTATCATGTCATAAAGAACATAGGACCTCGTTATTGGTTACTAAGGCCAGAGTATTGCTTGGTATGTCTCAACATTTGGTCTACTCTAGCTTCACACTCACAATAACTCTTTCTTCCCTTCTAGACCACGATCTTACTTCTGTCTTTCTGACATGCCGAGCCCAAGTTCCTCTGAAGGACTTCAAGGCATTTCAAGTCCAACATCGACATGGTCTGGTCACCCATCTCCAGCACATCAGCTGGAACATTTCTCCGCATCCACTGAAGTCTCTGTCCCTGGACGACTGCTATTGGATGTCGTCATCATCCCCCACTCTCAACGACAACGCCTGAGTGGTGAGGTCCGTTACTAGCACTACGCGTTGCGCATCCTCATACTGGCGCTACCCAACACCCGGTGGTCGAGGCACGTCATGTCCACTGAAAAATTTGAGGGATATTCTGCTGCGTTCATTTCTCAACCTATATTCGCGTTCCAACACCGCGGCCCCTGCATCCTCTGGTGCTTCAAGGCTTCAAGTTCGCCCCAGCTATGCGCTCACGGGACTTTATCATCTCCATACTGCTCTTTAGGGGATGTTATCTACTCATTTCTGAAGAATCAAGGCTGCTTATCGGTCTGAGTTCAATTCGTAAGTTTCCATTTCGTTCAACCGACCATCAGCTATTGACTAACCTAGTTTGTAGCCCACGGACGACTTTCGATTCTCGACAAGTTTATATTTCACTTGCGGGAACAGGCTAGGGTCCAATCATCAGATGGAGGGGAATATCATTACTAAAGAGGATTAGGCGTTAGCGCCACTAAATGCCCTAGGTATGTCGTATACACCCCTCATCAAGCCACTTCATGACATCTAACATGCATATTTGACTTTAGATTATGTCTCCCCAGGTCGTCATTTTGCGTATATATGCGTTGGCTAGGCCTGAAAAAATCAACCGACAAGACCTCAATTCGATCGACTACGCAATATTAAGCACCTGAGGTCGATGTTGACTCGGCTACCTAGCTAGCGAGGAACGTTGATATGAAATTGAAGACAAACAAGACCTCTTGTCTGCGGTATCTGGGCGTTCTTGGGTTTCGGGACGACGGTATGTTCTCACTAGCATCCTCTTTCTCATTCGGTCATACTTACTGCTCGCATTTACCTTCCCTCGACGCAGCTCTCGGCTGTACATGTTCATTGAAGGAGATATTTCGTTGTGATGTTTGGGAAGGTTACGTCTTACGAGGCGAGAGCCGCAAATTTCGCCTTCGAAGCCCAGATTCTCGAATACCTGTTATGCTGTCGCCGGTGCTGGGTTGTCGAGTCTGGCAACAAATCTGTGCAGGCTGTTATACGCTTGTGTATTATTTTCGTGCAACGTATTCTGGGGGTACGTTTAGGATTGTTCTACGTTCTCCGCCAACTCCACCTCAAGCGCCTCCGCATCGCTCATGCGGCCCAGGTCCCTATACGTGGCTGCAAGGCTCGACATGCTCCTGAGGGTGTCGGGATGCCTATCTCTTAATACCTGCTTCCTCCTTGCTATCACTGCCTCCTGGAGCGCTGCTGCGTCGTTCATGCGGCCCTGGTCCCTATAGGTGTTGGAAAGATTTGCCATGTTTTCGAGGGTGTAACGATGGCCGTCTCCCAGCACCCGCTTTGTCTTCTCCATCGTCACCAGCTGAAGCACCTCCGCATCTTGCCAGCGGCCCTGTTTCTGGTATGTAGCCGCCAGGTTCAACATAGCCCTCAGAGTGAGAGGATGCTCATCACCTAGCAACCGCTTCCTCTTCTCCATTACCACCAACTCAAGTGCCTCTGCATCGTCTAAGCGGCCCTGGTTTCTATAGGTATAAGCAAGATTACCTATGGTCATCAAGGTCTCAGGATGGTCATCCCCTAGCAGCCGCTTCCTCTTCTCCATCACCACTAACTCAAGCACCTCCGCCTCCTGTAGGCGGCCCTGATCCTTGTACAGGAATGCAAGATTCCCTGTGCTCCTGAGGATCTCAGGATGGTCCTCTCCCAGCACCCGTCTGCTCTTCTCCATCACCACCACCAGGAGTGCCTCCGCCTCTTTCCAGTGGCCTTGGGACAAGTACATGTTTGCAAGGTTTCCCATGCTCAGGACGGTGTCAGGATGGTCCTCTCCCAGTACCAGTTTTCTCTTTTCCAACACCACGAGGTAGAGCGCCTCTGCATCCCCCCAGCGGCCCAGGTTCCAGTACGTGTTAGCAAGACCTTCCATACTTGTGAGGGTATCTGGATGGTCATCTCCCAACACCCGCTTCCTCTTCTCCATAACCAGGACTTCGAGCGCCTCTGCGTCCTTCCAGCGACCATTTTCATAATAGATTTGTGCTATATGCATTCCGACTAATGGATTGATATCTTCCAGCTTAAGCGAGGCCATGGAGTTTGTGGTATGTTTGAAGAGCTTCCGTCGATATTCGTAATCCTCGTTGGTCAATGTCAAAGAAAATGATAGCGCAATGATAGCGAGAATGAGCTTCTGCATGTCCTGTCGGTTTCCTTTCAGAGTGGTGCAGCTCCAGTGGTGTACTAGCGGATGAATGCTGTAGGTTCGATTTTGGTGATCATATTCAATGAGGGAATGAGAACCGAGGCGCATTATGACCTTCTGGAACGCCCAAGAACTCCAGCCGGAGTCCTGTTTCCCTAGCTGGTTTAACAAGCTTGTCACTTCATTCTGCAGTGCAGGATCCTCTAGCCGCAATTGAGACACCGCCGCTTTTTCGAATATCTCCTCTGAAATTCCTTCGTGGTGCAGGAAGGAACAAATTTGGAGGAATGACCTTGCCGGTCCATCAAGTTTCTCGTAGCTCAATCTCCATGTCGAATAGACAGCCAGTTCGTACGGATCTTGTCCTTGAGTCTCTTCATTCTGCAACAAATTGTCCCGTTCGCGTAGGTAGAGCTCTCGATATTGACTCAAGGATGAATGACAATGGATGAAGGCACCAGCTTGGGCAACCGCCAACGCAAAGCAATGGAGCTCCTGTATCATATATCAGCATGAAAACCTCCACAAAGAAGAAAAGAAAAGATTTGCCTGTACAATTGTCCCCGCTAGCGCTTGATTTCCAACATTGTTTTCTGCCTGAGCCTGAACCAGAAGTAAGGTTCTTGCGTCTTCAAAATTCATCCCACTGACATCCGCATCTGCGTTTTTAGCAGTGTAATGCCGAAGCTCCCGGTTGCGTGTGGTAATAAGAATGTTTCCAAACAAGCATGAGGGAAAGAACTTCTTCAGCTTCAGGTCAACACTGTCCGCGTTGTCGAACACGAGGAGCCAGTTTCCATTAGCCTGACTTGCAAGCCAACGCAGATTTGCGTCCACAGTTCGCTTAGCATTTCCTGGGACGATGGTCTCGAGATCTGTTCGAAGAGTCTCCTCATTTGTGGCGTCAACGTAGAAAATATCGGAGAAGCTGAAAAAAATGAATTCGTTAGGAAATCACTGTTTATTTCATTTGACCAAGTAGTATACCGTTTTCCTTTGGATTCCTCAATGTATTTGAATGCAAGTTGGCTTTTTCCTGCACCACCAAGGCCATGCAGCACAAAGATGCGCTGACATGTGCTCTCCAAGTCGAAATAGCTGCACATCTTATCGAGGATGTCCTTTCGACCTATAAATGAGGTCACTGGCGGCGGACAGAGCCTGCGTTCTCGGATTTCTTGGACAGATTCCAGGGGAGGCCTAGGGGAAACTGGGGAAAAAATGAGAGACTCTCCAAATTGAGAGATAGTGTTCTTTCGTACCGAGCTGCTCGATCGTAATCCGCGCTCTCGGCAGTGTCATAACATTTCCCAACATCCCCAACTTGTCCTCGACCTCCTTCCTCCTTAGATATTGTGTTGTATGAGCCTCCACTTTGCTCAATCTCTCCCATTCGGATAGTTTGCTCCCCTGCATCCCTTGCTCAACATTCAGGCGAAAATAGGTGGCTGGCAATTGCTCGAATAGGCGTAGCATGGATTCGTGGGTATCTTCACAATCATTGGCGATTGCCCTTAGCGTATTGGAAATATCTGTTGGCACGATCTGGCAGAGTCCCCAGGATTTCTTGATGCTGATCGTCTCCACATGTCCAGTACCAATGCTTACCAGGCAGCCGATGTGACGGGCGCCAAATAGTGCCTTGGCTTCATCGAGCACCACCCGACTGGGGTTGTTGCGACCGAGTCCACCGTCGATGTAAGGCTGCGCCCTCCCAATATTGATATGCTTGAAAAAGGCGGGCGCTGCAGATGTTGCCCGAGCGGCTTCCCATATCTTGCAATTCGAGTGCGGTTCATGAGACTTGTAGGTTCTGAAAAGCACAGGAATATTTGCGTTCATGTTGTAGGCATTCATAGCACAGACGAAGCTAAAGAATAGTTCAATTCGAGGTCAAATACTCTCAAGGTGGCTATTAGACCTACGTTTGGCAATGTATGGCCTCATTTTCCTCCAATAAGGGCGATTCAGAGTCACCGGTTATGTCCCTCACCATTGCTTTTATTGCTTCTTCAAGTTTTGTCGCTTTAAACTTCTCATCTCCTTGCCATCGCTTCGGATGAGAGAAGACGTGCTTTGCCAAGGTGTTGTAGTGTTTTATTGCCACGTCTACATCCATACGAAGCCGCCCAAGCATTAAAGCAACTACCCTGGGATGTATAAATCAGACTTTGTGTATGGTGTCTGAGGCACGCTGCGCACCCTCCAGTACTGGTGCCACCAATCAGATCAAACCAATCGCATGGTTTGGGCAGGCAGGTAAGAGGTGGTCGTCCATCTTGCTTCCGTTTCATATTCTCGTCGACCATTATCCTGTACATAACCTGCTTAATGATGAGCAGCTCTGAGAGCCCACGAATACCGCCGCCATCTTCAGAGATCAGCAGTCAATGACACCGTCTGCCAAAAACAAAAACTGGAATACTTACCTAGTGCAAGCAGCTTGGCGGGCTGTTCCCCATTCGAGGGAGTCATTGTTGCAACGACAGGGTCGGTGCCATGAATCCCAATGCTCCCAAGTTTCACGAAAGGAAATTTCACACAAGAAGCAACGCTTCACTAGTATCTAGGATCGGACGACTTCCTTACGGCGCAGATGTCCGCAGCAAAATAGATGGTAGTCTTGGAAGCCAAAGAAGCACAGATGGTTGCTCTATTGCGTACTTCAGTAACTGAGGTTTATCAAAGATTCGTATTCCCAATAAATAGTCACGGAAGCATAGGTCCGTCGGTCGTGTTCTTGCCGACAGGCGACAAATTTTATGGGAAAAGGCGCACGAGGATAGGGAAAGAATAGTAGAGTGGGCGTTGATGGAAGGAGTTCGAATTTTTGGAAGGGAACCTGAGAAGGAGTGAGCGGTTGAGGGAGTAACAGGCCAACATCGAGTTTGGATCTCGACAACAGGCCACCAAGCGATTTTCAAATCAGGTCCACCAACAACTTCAGCATATGACGGCCCAGAATCGCACTGGACGAAAAGCTCTATTGCGCCATCATATCACAGCGTCCATGCAAGGATTTGGCACAGATGAAGACGAAAGACGGAATCCAAGAAGCCTGTGCGTGGATATTATGCGTAGAGATGTTGATCAAGCAAGCATATTCAGGTGAAAAATAAATGTGCTTCGGAATAAGGAGCCTCTAAATCGAAGCTGTGAGTTCCAGGGACCACAAAGAGCGATCTGTAAAAGACAGAACACGCAAAGCCCAGTCTGACCAGAGCTAAAGGTGGGGCCAGGATGGGGTCACAAACGCCATTATAAGGTTATCCTGAGGAGAGTAGTGATTTAAGAGGTGACCGAGGCACGCCCGGGAGGAACGTCGGCACAGTAATTTCCACACGGTACAGGTCTCAGCATTTTTCCTTCCTCACCTCCAGATCGTATTGTCGGATTGCTCAAGCAACATCATGATCAGATTTCTAAACAATATTTCATATTACATCTTCAAGCTTCAACTACAGCCTATCCAGAACGATTCTCTCCAGCTGACTCCTATATAGTGTCGTTACATCTTTCTGGCGGAATCAGCTATTTCTTACACCTTAATTGTCCTTTGAAGGTGAAGGTAGCGCTCGAAGACCAGGGAATACTGGGTGTCATCCCAGTGCTGGTGGCGCGTGTCCCCCGGACTGCTTAATGTTGATCGTTTCCGCATGTCCTGTACCCATGCTCGCCGGCATCCGATGTGACGAGCGCCAAATAATGCCCTGGCTTCATCGAGCACCACTCGACTGGGATTACTGCGACCGAATCCACTATAATTTGTGCACGCCCAATCTTGATGTGCTTGAAGAAGGTCGGCGCCGCCGATGTCGCTCGAGCAGCCCCTGAATCCTGCAATTCGAGTGTGGTTCATGGGACTCGTAGGTCCTGAAAAGCACTGGGATATTCCATGTTATAGGCATTCATGGCGCGAAAGAAGCTAAAGGATGACCGAATTCAAAACCCGATGATTTATAGATAATTGTGGAACGTACGTCTGGCAGCGTGCAGCCTTATCGTGCTCCAATAATAGAGTTTTTGAATCGCCAGTTGGATCTTTTACCACTGCTTTCATCGCTTCTTCAGAGAAGGCATGTTTTTTCAAGGTATCATATTACTTTATTGCCGTGTCTACGTCCATCCGAAGACGCCCAAGCATCAGAGCGACTACACTGTAATGTCCAAATTAGCTGCGCGGTGAGTGAGGATTAAACCAATAGCGCACCCTCCTGTACTGGTAGATCAAAGAAAATGCACGGCTTAGGCAGATAAGTAAGAGGCAGTTTGTCATCTTGGTTCCGTTTCGTGTTCTCGTCGACTATGACCTTGTTTGACTATGAGTGGCTCTGAAAGCCCACGAATGTCGCCACCGTCTGTCCATAATGTTACTAGTTAGTGATAATGTAAGCGGGGGAAAGAGATAACTCACCGAGTGCAAGCAGCTTGGCTGGTTCTTTTACGCCGGAGTATTCCATCTTCGAAGGCGTTGGGTTCGATATAATGGGTGACTAGCACAGAGCTTTCGGTTGGTCCGCGAAAGAAAGTTTCGCACAGGAACCCAACTTGTACCAGGGCTGGACCAGGCGTAGTCTTTCTAATTATAGTGAAATGGGTGAGGCGATGAGTTCGGGAGAAGGTCGATCTATGTTTGGCCGTCTCAGATAGCAGACACACGGTGGCAGCTGCGCAGTCGAGTTGAAATCATCAACAATTATCATGACTGCTCTCATAGTTTATCGATCATGATTCTGATGCAATATACGCAAGGGGGTGAGGGGCATAATATAGATCATGGAGTGGATGCTGAAAGAAGGCATTCGGAGGGTCAGAAAGGTAGTTAAAGAGAAGTCCGCACTTACTGCTACTACTATGTCAGGGCCGCCCAGGAGCCAAACGCCGACTTGAATCTCATCAATACACTACGGTTTGAGCTTGGACCGTTTGAATGGTCAACTCCAGCAAATATATTAAAGGCCCGACAATAATGCCAGTAGTCTATCATCTCACCCTAAGCTGAAGCTGTCATGACTGGTGCTCAAAGCAATTGCCGTTGTACCCGGAATCCGGACCCTTCCGAAACCGTGGAACACCCAAAGCTCTGATGTCGGATCGATGTCCACCTATACCTCGTATCGACCTCCAAGCTTGGGGGTAGCTCTCGTCTATTCTCCCAAATGTCAAAACCACCTCTTTCTCAGCGCAAACCTCGGCAAAAGTTCAAACCACTTTCTGATGGTAAGTTCATATTAGTCTTTGGTGTTATGTTGTATGCGTGACTCTGACACCGCCTTTCGCAGAGTTCAAGAAAGAAAATGGCTTTTGCCTGTGTCTCATATGTCCCGGAATGTCTAGCAGCTCCAGGACTCATACCAGGATCTCTTCAAACAATCTAAAGAGCCATGCAACATCACTGAAGCATGTAGCTGCACGTGGTCGCACTTCGACACGGTCCCTCTGCAATGCCTCATCTAGCGATAAACCACAGGAGCAACCGTCAACCATGGATCATATGTCAAGTACCCACTTGGTTGACGATAATAGCGATCAGCAAATGTGTAAGTCATTTTTGTGTGTATCGTTGATGAACTTATTATACACAGAGATCCAGTATTTGACGAGGCTCGCACAAGATCAGCAACAGGTTTTAGTGGTTGGAGTGACCAATCTGGATCTCGTGTCTTCTTTGGAGCAGGCTCACTGAAGGACGATCCACTTACCAACTCATTTCTGAAAGCCATGAGGCAGGCTGAAGATGGTGGCGACTTTTATGATGATAACAAAGAGGATGATCCCTTTCACTTGTTAGATGGTATGGCTATCTCTATATCTCCATACTTCATGCTTTATCACTTGTACGCAGACCCCCAAGAGAGTGAGATCTCCGCCCAAGACCTCCGAAACCATCTTTTTGGCACCACATCCAAGCCTGAATGGTTCCCATACCCAGATAAGGCGGTACCTACATCACTTATCCAAGATTATCAAGGCTAAGCAGTGATTTTAGACATTTTTAACAGATCTGTTGTTCAGCTCTCCCCGTCTGCACTTCTCACATGCACAGCAAAAGGCCGTCCTTCTCTGGGCTCAAGACTTAGGCACTACAGTACCTTCGTACTATCAACACCAGAAGATGCAGACTGCAATAGCCAAGGAACTAGGCAATCCCACTCGGCGCCAGGAATCAGCACACGGAAATATTTGGTATATGAATGACATCGGAGATGCGTTGGCAAAGGTGAGTGTTTGTTCCCTCGTGATATATCTACTGTAGTGAAAAAGTTTTAGGATGTGGGAAATCCCATCGCACGAGCAAATATGCAGTTCTACCCTGCAATTCTTGGCTCAAGACTCAAGGAAGTCTGGCACGGAACAAAAATGCTGAAGGACGTTCCAGATCATCGCCTCTCCCCAACTATACGACATAATGGTAAGATTTACTATGTCAACGAACTCATGGAGTGTACAGATCAGAGATGGTTTATTCCAACTCACTGGCTATGCAAAGGACAAGGCTTTGTGGCGCTTGGCCATCATGCTTGGTTAACGGATCTTGGACTGGTGGTTGAACAGGATAAAACGGACTTCCTGGACACGAGGAACTCCTGACAGTCAAGAATCTTGTTGCTTCACATCCAAAGGGGGGGCAGAATTAGAAGAGAAGGCATCCTGATGCAGCTGCCAATGGAGAGGGTATTGAGCGCAGTGTATGAAAATAATGAAATTAAACTAAGTCTGTACCGTGAATCTACAGGCTTTTTATACTACGAACGAAATATGTACACTAAGAAGAAATGACTATGAAAT
>Ga0247735_1001237_pt1 | contig 10084 bp, 13 predicted proteins | sample UWRJL178409R2_FD_180934 | JGI IMG/M metagenome (GOLD analysis project Ga0247735, IMG submission 180934) | Plant litter microbial communities from Arlington Agricultural Research Station in Wisconsin, United States - UWRJ-L178-409R-2 | ecosystem: Environmental > Terrestrial > Plant litter >...
CTGTCTTGGGGCGGCCGCCGGAGCGATCGCGCTTCACAATGCGGCGGCGCGCTGGAACAAGGCGCTGCTCGACAATGCGGCGCGGCCCTCGGGTGCGCTGGTGCACGATCCGGGCGACGGATCGGTGCTGTCGCGCGAACAGTTCGAGCGGCTCCGCACCGAGATGGAGGCCGGGTTCGCCGGCGCGGGCAATGCCGGGCGGCCGATGCTGCTGGAGGGCGGCCTCAAATGGCAGGCGCTCAGCATGACGCCGGCCGACATGGATTTCGTCGGGCTGAAGGCGGCGGCGGCGCGCGAGATCGCCTGCGGCTTCGGGGTGCCGCCGATGCTGCTCGGGCTGCCGGGCGACGCGACCTACGCCAATTACCGCGAGGCGAACCGCGCGCTCTGGCGGCTGGCGATCCTGCCGCTCGCCGACACGATCTTCGCGGGGCTGGCGCAAGGGCTGGCCGGCTGGTTCGAGGCGCCGTGGCTGCGTGTCGATGCCGACAAGGTGACGGCGCTTGCCGAGGACCGCGAGCGGCTGTGGGCGCAGGTGAATGCGGCCGGGTTCCTCAGCGATGCGGAAAAGCGGGCGATGTTGGGCTTGAACGCGGATCACGCGGGAGGTGTGGCATGAGTGTGAGTGCGGTGCTGGCGCAGTTGATGGCGCAGGGGCAGGCCGGGGGCGCCGATCTGGCGACCTTGCGCGCGATCGCGGAAGAAGCCGGCGAACTTGGCGCGAGCCGGGCGCTGATGCGGCTCGGGCTGGATGATTCGGGCGCGGCCAAGGACATGGCCGAATTGCGCGAACTGCTCGGCGCGTGGCGCGACGCCAAGCGCTCGGCGTGGCGGGCGGCGGTCGGCTGGGTGGTGCGGATCGGCGGCGCGGTGCTGCTCGCTGGCCTCGCGGCACGGTTCGGGTTTTGGGATTGGGTGAAGTGACGGTGCCGTTCTCCCGTGGAAGCGGGAGTCCAGGGCCACGCAGTGCTGCGCTCGCGGCTCTGGACCCCCGTTTTCGCGGGGGAACGGATGGGGCGTCTGGGCTGCGCTTTGCCGGCTATGCCGCCGTGTTCGACTGTGCCGATCGCGGTGGCGACGTGGTGCGCGCGGGCGCGTTCGGGGCGGTCGGGCCGGTGCCGTTGCTGTGGCAGCATGTTGGCGCGCCGGTGGGCGTGATCGAGCAGGCCGGAGAGGATGCGCGTGGCCTGCGCGTGATCGGGCGGATCGACGATGCGCGGCTTGCCCGTCTGGTGCGCTCGGGCGCGGTTTCCGGGCTGTCGTTCGGCTACCGGGTCAAAGCGGCGGCGCGGGGGCGGTATCGTGAACTGACCGCGCTCGATCTGGTCGAGGTGAGCCTTGTCGCGCAGCCGATGCAGCCGCTCGCCCGGGTGCACGCGATAGCCTGACGGCTTTCGAGATTTTCGATGGTTTTGCCCGCGCGGAGTGCCTGCGCGGGGGTGTTTTCGCATGGGAGAATGACATGATCGAAGTGAAAGCGGATTCGCTCGAGACGAGCTTCTCGGGTCTGGAGATGGGCGGCGCGGTCGTGCGGCCGTTGCTGAGCGGCGCGCGCGAGGGCGGCCGGGGCGCGGCGTTCTCGGGGTTCCTGCGTAGCGGCAGCAGCGTCGAGATGAAATCGTTCACCGGCGTGACCGGCGACAGCGGCGGCTATGCCATCCCCAAGGAAATCGACGCGGTGATCGACGCGACGCTCACCTCGATCTCGCCGATCCGGGCGATCGCCAATGTCGTCAAGGTCGGCTCGGCGGGGTATCGCAAGCTGGTGACGAGCGGCGGCACGCCCTCGGGCTGGGCGGCGGAGACCGACGCGCGGCCGGGGACGCCCACGCCGAGCTATGCCGAGATCGCGCCACCGATGGGCGAATTGTACGCCAACCCGAGCGCGAGTCAGGCGATGCTCGACGATGCGCTGTTCGATGTCGAGGGGTGGCTCGCCGGCGAGATCGCCACCGAGTTTGCGCGCGCCGAAGGGGCCGCGTTCGTCACCGGATCGGGGGTGGCGCGGCCCAAGGGGTTCCTGCAGGCGCCGGTCGCGGCCACCAACGATGCGGCGCGCGCATTCGGCACGCTGCAATATCTGGCGAGCGGCGCGGCGGGCGATTTCGCCGCCAACCCGCAGGACCGGCTGATCGACCTCGTCCAGAGCCTGCGCGGGCCGTATCGCCAGAATGCGAACTGGGTGATGAACTCGGCGACGCTGGCGCGTATCCGCAAGTTCAAGACCACCGACGGCGCGTTCCTCTGGGCGCCGGGGCTGGCGGCGGGGCAGCCCGCGACGCTGCTCGGCTATCCGGTGATCGAGGCGGAGGATATGCCCGACATCGCCGCCAACGCGCTGGCGATCGCGTTCGGCGATTTCCGCGCCGGCTATCTGATCGCCGAGCGCAACGAGACCGCGATCCTGCGCGATCCCTATTCGAACAAGCCGTTCGTCACCTTCTACGCGACCAAGCGGATCGGCGGCTGCGTGAGCAATTCGGAAGCGATCAAGCTGATGCGCTTTTCGGCGAGCTGACGCGCCGGATGAGGGTGATCGTGGGATCGGTCGCCCTCATCCTTCCGCCGCCTTTGGCGGCTCCCTCCCTCTCCCGGTGAGAGAGGGATTTGGGTGGAGATGTTCATGACGATCGGGAGCGAAGGGCCGGGCGCGGTGGTGCTCGGCGCGGAGGATCGCGCGGCGGCGCTGGCCGAGGTGAAGGCGATGCTGCGGCTGGTCAGCGATGACGAGGATGCGCTGGTGGTGGCGCTGGCCGAGACCGCGCTGGGGCTGGGCGAAGCGTTCATCGGACAGGTGCTGGTCGCGCGGCGCTTGCGCGACGTGTTGCCGGCGAGCCGCGCCTGGCAGCAATTGGCGGCGACGCCGGTGCGGGCGATCGGCGCGGTCGAGGCGATCGGCGGCGGCGCGCTGGCGAGCCAAGCCTATGCGATCGACGTGGATGCCGCCGGCGACGGCTGGGTGCGGGTGATCGACGCTGGCGGCGCGATCCGGGTCGGCGTCACCTTCACCGCCGGGCTGGCGGACGGCTGGGCGACGCTGCCCGCGCCGATCCGGCAGGGTGCGGTGCTGCTCGCCGCGCATCTGTTCACGGTGCGCGATGCGGCGGCAGCGCCGCCGGTGGCGGTGACGGCGCTGTGGCGGCCGTTCCGCCGCATCGCGCTGACGCGGCGGACGCGCGCATGTTGAGCGGGGTGGCGGTGCGCGGGCGCACGATCGCCGAGGCAGCGCAGGCGCGCGCGATCACCGAAGGCGCGGCGCGGTTGCAGGCGGCGTTCCCGGACCTGACGGTGAGCAGCGAGGACGATGCGATCGTGCTGGTCGGGCGGATCTCGCCCGAGGATGCGCGGTTGCGCTGGATCGGGAGCCTGCTGCGATGAGCGCGGAAGCCGTGGCGCCGGCCGCGTTGCTCGCCGCGCTCAAAGGACTCACCGGGCTGAACGGCGTGTTCGAGGGGTCGCCGGTCAAGGCCACGCCGCCCTACGCCGAGATCGGCGAGACGCTGAGCGGCGACTGGAGCGTCAAGGATCGCGACGGGCGCGAGCTGCGACTGGCGGTGACGATCCGCGACGCGGCGGAGACGCCGGCGCGGGTGCAGGCGCTCGCCAACGCGGCGGGGGCGACGATCGAGGCGCTGCCGCGCGATCTCCCCGGCTGGCGGATTGCGAGCCTCGTGTTCGTGCGGACGCGGTTGCTGCGGCCAGCACCGGGGCGGTGGAGCGCGGTGATCGAATATCGGGTGCGGATGCTCGCCGCGTGAGGCGGCGATTTCAACAGACAGGAGCATGATATGGGCGCGGAGAGCGGCAGGGCATTCCTGCTCAAGGTCGGCAACGGTGGATCGCCGGTGGCCTATGCAACGGTGGCGGGGCTGCGTACGACGCAGCTTTCGATCAACGGCGAGATGGTGGCGATCACCTCGAAGGATTCGGGCGGGTGGCGCGAATTGCTGTCGGGCGCGGGGGTGCGATCGGTCAGCGTGTCGGGGGCGGGGGTGTTCACCGGATCGACGGCGGAGGTGCGGCTCAAGGGCAATGCGCTCGCCGGCGTGATCGACGACTACCGGCTGAGCTTCGAAAGCGGCGAGACGCTGAGCGGGTGCTTCCTCGTCACGCGGCTCGACTATGCCGGCGACTACAATGGCGAGCGAAGCTACACGATCGCGCTGGAAAGCTCGGGCGCGGTGGTGGCGGCATGAGCGGCGTGGCGAACCCCGCGCGCGGCGAGGCGGCGATCCGTGTCGCTGGCGAGCAGATCGTGCTGCGGCCGAGCTTCGCGGCCTTGGTCGCGGCGGAGGAGGAGCTCGGGCCGCTGTTCGCTTTGGTCGAACGGGCGGCCGCGGGGCAACTGTCGCTGCGCGAACTGGTCTCGCTGTTCTGGCACTGCCTGCACGACGCCCCGGCCGCGCTCACACGCGAACTGTTCGGCGAGGCGGTCGCGGCGGCGGGGCTCGCGCAGGCGACGCCGGTGCTGCGCGTGCTGCTGGCGCAGATCCTCGGCGGACGATGAGCACGCGCTTCGCCGATGCGGCGGCGCGACTGGCTGGGCTGGCCGGCGTCGCGTTCGGCTGGCCGCCGGCGCAATTCTGGGATGCGACGCCGGCCGAACTGGCGGTGCTGGTGACGGTGCTCGGCGGCGAGGCCGGTGTTGCGCCGCCGACGCCCGAGACGATCGCGACATTGATGGAGGCATTTCCTGATGGATGACGAAATCGACCGGCTGGTGGTGAGCGTGCGCGCCGACACCGCCGGCTTCGCGCGCGATGTGGATACGATGCGCGCCAATCTCGATGGCCCGCTGGTGACGGGCGCGGATCGCGCCGGGCGCGAGATCGAAAACGTGCTGGTCAAGGCGGCGCGGACCGGATCGCTGGGGTTCGAGGATCTTCGCAAGGTCGCGCTGTCGGTGCTCGCCGACATCGCGAGCGCGGCGATCCGCAGCGGCATCGATTCGATCCTCGGGGGCGGCGGCTCGAGTTCCGGCGGCAATGGTCTGGTGACGGCGCTGAGCGGGTTGCTGGGCGGATCGCCGGGGCGGGCGACGGGCGGGCCGGTGTCGCCAGCGCGCGCTTACGTGGTTGGCGAGCGCGGGCCGGAGCTGTTCGTGCCGACATCGAGCGGGAGCATCGTCGCCGTTGGCGAGGGTGGCGCGCGCGACGTGCGGGTGGCGATCACGATCAACGCCGCGCGCGGCGAGAGCGGTGCGGCGCTGAGCGCGTCGGGCCGGCAGGTCGCGCGCGCGGTGAAGGCGGCGCTCGCGGTCGATTGAAAGGGGGCTGGTATGGCATATTGGTTGGCGGGCACGCGGACGCATCAGGCCGAGGGCGTGATCTCGCGGTTCGATCCGCGTTTCTGGACGGTGGATTTCCCACGGCCGATGATGGCCGCCGTCACCACGATCGTGCGCGATGCGCTGCGCGTCGATGCGGTGTTCTACCGCAAGAGCGATCTCGCCGGGCTGATCTGGGCGGCGGAGGACCGTTTCGACCATCCGTTGCTCGCCTATGAGACGGCACGCGACTTTCGTGGGTGTCGGCTCGCGTTTCGCTGGCGATCGGCGGGGGTACGGCCGCTCGACGCGATCGACGGCCCGGTGCTGACGATCGAGGGGCGCGACGCGGGCGGCACGGCGCGGACCTGGTACGTGCGGCTGTGGAATTATGCGACCGGCACGCCCGAGGACGCACAGGTCGCGATCGACTTTGCGACCGTCGCGGGCGGGTTCCTGCTGCCCGACGAAGCGGTGCCGGTCTGGGCCGGCGATATCAACCGGATGTTCGTGTCGCTGGTGCCACCCGACTATGACGCAAGCGACGCGCCGCTTGCCGAACCCGCCGAGGGCTGGGTCGAGTTGAGCGGTATCGCCTGTTCGGGGCCGGGCGCGGTGCTGGCGATCGGCGACGTGGTGGTGCCGGCGCATGCGCTGGAGATCGCCAGCGGCTATGACGACAGCTACAATCTGACGCCGGCGCGACTGCTGCGTAACGCGCTTCACCTCGGCTATCGCGGCGCGATCGTCCACTATGTCGGGATGAGCCATTATTTCCGGCTCACCGTGGGCGAGGGCCTCGTGACGCTGACAGGCGGCGCGCTCAACGTCGCGGCGCGCGCGTGGCAGCGCGACTTCGCGGAACGCGCGGCGGCGCTCGGCTATGACGTGATCTGGTCGCTCAGCTACGAACTGTTCGACGCGCATTGCCCGGCGGACTGGAAACAGCGCGCGTGGGACGGATCGCCGGCGTTGACCGGCTGGGTGCCGCCCTCGACCTTGCTGTCGCCGGCGCACGGCGATGCCATGGCGTATCTGCACGCGGTCGCGGCGGAGGTGATCGGCATCGCGGTGGCGGCGGGGCTCGCGCCGAAGTTTCAGGTCGGCGAGCCGTGGTGGTGGGTGATGCCCGATGGCCGGCCGTGCCTGTATGACGCGGCCGCGCGGACGGCGCTCGGCGACCCGATCGAGATCGCCAGCGTACGCGGGCCGCTGCCGGCGGGGGCGACGGCGCTGCTCGACGCGGCGGGCGCAGTCTTGGCGGCCTCGACGGCGGTGCTGGTCGTGGCGGTGAAGGCGGTCGCGCCGGCGTGTGAGGCGCATCTCCTGGCCTATCTGCCGACCGTGCTGGCGGCGGATTCGCCCGAACTGCGGCGTGCCAATCTGCCGCTCGGCTGGGCGCGGCCGGCGTTCGATGTGCTTCAGCTCGAGGATTATGATTACGTCACCGCAGGCAACAGCGCCCTGAGTGAGCACGCCATCGCCGAAGCGCAAACGCGGCTCGGCTATGCGACCGGCGAGACCGATTATCTCTCCGGCTTCGTGCTGCGACCCGAAGACGTCGCCGGCTGGCGCGAGATCGAAGCGGCGGCGCAGCGAGCGCGGCGGCGCGGCGTGCGGCGCGGGTTCGTCTGGGCGCTGCCGCAGGTGATCCGCGATGGTTTCGTGCATTTCGAAGAGGAGACGGACGATATGCAGGCGTTCGACGATGTGCTGTTCCCGCTCGCGCTCGGCCGCGAGGCGGAGGTGGCGCCGGAATATTCCACCGTGATCGTGACGAGCGCTGGCGGGCACGAGGCGCGCAACGCGAGCTGGGCGGAGGCGCGGACACGCTACGATGTCGGGCCGGGGGTGCGCTCGGAAGCCGATATCGCGACGCTGCTCGCGTTCTTCCGCGCGCGGATGGGGCCGGCGCGTGCGTTCCGGTTGCGCGATCCGTTCGATGCGTCGTCGGGCGGGGCGGTGCCGACGCCGCTCGACCAGCAGATCGGTATCGGTGACGGCATCGCCACCCGCTTCGCGCTGGTGAAGCACTACGGCGTGGGCGCGCGGCGGATCACGCGGCCGGTCGGCGGCAGCGTGGCCGTTGCGGTCGATGGCATCGCAACCGCCGCCTTCTCGCTGACCGAAGGCGGCATGATCGACCTCGATACCGCGCCGGTGGCGGGCGCGGTGGTGACTGCGGGGTTTCGCTTCGACGTGCCGGTCCGCTTCGCCGAGGACAGCCTCAGCGTGGCGCGCGCGACCTTTCTGGCGGGATCGGCGGCGTCGGTGCCGCTGCTCGAAGTGCGCGAGGAGGCCGCATGAGCTTCCTCGATGGACCACTCTCGACGGTCGCTCTGTGCTGGCGGATCGAGCGGCGCGACGGCATCGCGATCGGACTGACCTCGCACGATCGCGATCTGGTGATCGACGGTCTGGTCCACCGCGCCGCGCCGGGCATGACGCCCTCGGCGATCAAGCGCAGCGACGGTCTCGACGCCGATACGATGGACGTGTCGGGCGCGCTGACCGGCGCGGCGATCAGCGCGCGCGATCTCGCCGCGGGGCGGTGGGACGGCGCGCGCGTGCGGCTGTTCGCGGTCGACTGGACCGGCGGTGACGCGCGGGTCGATCTCGGCGAAGGCACGATCGGATCGGTCGAGACCAGGGATGGCGCCTTCACCGCCGAACTGCGCGGCGCGAGCGCGGCGCTCGACCGGCCGGCGGCGGAGGAAACCTCGGCGGAGTGCCGCGCCGAGCTTGGCGACACACGCTGCCGCGTGGCGATGGCGGGGCGGCGGCGCTTCGCGCGTGTGGTCGCGGTCGTCGGACAGGCGGTGACGGTGGATTCGGCCGAGCCGAGCGCCGACGCTTATGGTGGCGGGCTGCTGCGCTGGTTCGGCGGCGCGAACAGCGGGCTGGAGAGTGCGGTCGCGACATCGGACAGCGCGGTGGTGATGCTGCGCGCCGAGCCTGCCTTTACGCCCGCGCAGGGCGATCTGATCGAACTGGTCGAGGGCTGCGACAAGAGCGTCGCGACCTGTGCCGCGCGATTCGGCAACGCCCTGAACTTTCGCGGCGAGCCGTACCTGCCCGGCATCGACCTGCTCACCCGGTATCCGGGCGCATGACGCCGGGCGAACGCGCCATCGCGGCGGCACGAAGCGCGGTCGGCGCGCGGTTCCGCCTGCACGGGCGCGACCCCGCGTTCGGGCTCGATTGCGTCGGGCTGGCCGCGCTGGCGGCGCGCGCCGCCGGTGTCGCGGCGACGATCCCGGCGGATTACGCGATCCGCAGCGGTGATCCGTCCGCCGCGATCGAAGCGACCGGACTGGCGCGCACCGTGGCGCCAAGCGACGGTGACTTGCTGCTGTTCGCGGCCGGGCCGGCGCAATTCCACCTCGCTGTGCAAGTGCCGGGCGGCCTTGTCCATGCCGATGCGATGCTCAGGCGCGTGGTCGAGCGGCCGGGCGTGCCGCCCTGGCCGCTGGTCGCGGCGTGGCGATTCATGGGAGACTGATATGGCGACCTTGGTGCTGACGACGATCGGCAGCGTGATCGGTGGCCCGATCGGCGGTGCGATCGGTGGAATGCTCGGCCAGGCGATCGACCGTGATGTGATCTTCAAGCCCAAGGGGCGCGAGGGGCCGCGGCTGGCCGAACTGGCGGTGCAGACCTCCTCCTACGGCACGCCGATCCAGCGCGTGTTCGGCACGATGCGGATCGGCGGCTGCGTGATCTGGTCGACCGACCTGATCGAAAGCCGCAGCACCGCGAGCAGCGGCAAGGGTCAGCCGAGCGTGACCAATTACAGCTATTCGGCGTCGTTCGCGGTGGCGCTGTCGGGGCGGCCGATCCGAAGCGTCGGGCGGATCTGGGCGGATGGCAATTTGTTGCGCGGTGCCGCCGGCGACTTCAAGGTCTCGACCGGGTTCCGCCTGCATCTCGGCGGCGAGGATCAGGACGCCGATCCGCTGATCGCGTCTGCGGAAGGCGTAGGGCTGGCGCCGGCGCATCGTGGCATCGCCTATGCGGTGTTCGAAGGCCTCCAACTCGCCGATTACGGCAACCGCATCCCCTCACTGACCTTCGAGGTGATCGCCGATCCCGCGCCGGTCGCCGCCGGTGCCATCGCGGCGGAACTGACCGGCGGGCTGATCGACGGCGCGGCGGCGACGCTGCCGCTGCCGGGCTTCGCCGCCTATGGCAATGTGCGCGCGGTGATCGAGACGCTCGGCACCGCGACCGGCGGATGGTTCGCACCCGATGGCGCGAGGCTGTCGCTGCGCGTTTCGAACGACCCGGAGCGCACCATCGCCGATGCCGGCGTGGCGGCGGGCGCGGGCGGCGGCGCGCGCGCGGTCGGATCGACCGCCGCGATCGAGACCGTGCCGCGCACGGTGACGCTCAAACATTATGATCCGGCGCGCGATTATCAGACCGGCGTGCAACGCGCCCGGCGGCCGGGCGCGGGCTATAGCGATCAGCAGATCGACATGCCCGCAGCACTCGACGCCGCCAGCGCCAAGACGATGGCGGAGGCGACGCTCGCGCGCGCCGAAGCGGGGCGGGTGCGGCGCACCGTCGCGCTCGGCTGGGACGCGATCGGCATCGCGCCCGGCGCCTGCGTCGCGATCGACGGCGCGGCGGGGGCGTGGCGGGTGACGGGCTGGTCGCTCGAACAGATGGTTCTGTCGCTCGAGTGCGTGCGGCTCGCCGCCGCCGCGCTGCCCGCGCAGGCGAGCGGGGGCAGGGTGCTGTCATCGCCCGACCCGGTTGCCGGCACGACGATCGTCCACGTCTTCGAGACGCCGCCGCTCGACGATGGCGTGCTGA
>Ga0247735_1001239_pt1 | contig 10080 bp, 11 predicted proteins | sample UWRJL178409R2_FD_180934 | JGI IMG/M metagenome (GOLD analysis project Ga0247735, IMG submission 180934) | Plant litter microbial communities from Arlington Agricultural Research Station in Wisconsin, United States - UWRJ-L178-409R-2 | ecosystem: Environmental > Terrestrial > Plant litter >...
CGTTACTTTTATGGAGAGCGCAATCACAGACAAGTCAGAAGACGGCACCACCGAAAAAGAGGTGCTCGGCTGGCTCGAGTTCGGTGAAGCATCCCGTCACCTGGCCCGCGATGTGCTGCACAGCGACTTCGACCCCGAGGTGGTCATCGCGATCGCCCGCGGCGGATTGCTGCTGGCCGGCGCCATCGCTTACGCCCTCGATGTCAAGAGCTGCGGTGCCCTGAACGTGGAGTTCTACTCGGGCGTCAACGAACGCCTCCCCGAGCCCATCATGCTGCCGCCGATGCTCGATGAGCCGTCGCTGGCCGGCAAACGCGTGCTGCTGGTTGACGACGTGTCCGACTCCGGCCGCACGCTGGCCATGGTGGTTGCGCTGCTGCGTGCCGCCGGTGCCGACGTCCGCAGCGTTGTGCTCTACACAAAGCCCGGGACCGCGCACGTCCCCGACTTCACCTGGCGCAACACCTCACGCTGGATAGCTTTTCCGTGGTCCTCGCTACCCCCGGTGACCATCGAGGTTCCTCCCGCTACCGTAGAGGGGTAGGCCGGAGCCGGCCACCACGAACGGAGCGGTGACCGAATGAGCATTCACCTCGTCGGCGGTGGATGGTCCCCGGGGCTGTTCGCACCCTTTGTGCGCGAGGCGAATGCCCGCGCCGCAGTCTCCTCCCGGTTGGTCCCGCGGATCGGTGTGTTGCTCGTGGCTAACGATGCCGCCTCCGCCGCTGCCGCCAGAACCGCCTATTCGAGCATGCTCACCGGCGCGGCGCCCTGCGATCCCATCATCACCGTGCTGGTCGACGGTGCCGAGGCCCAGTCCACCCTGCTGTCCGATATCGACGGATTGCTCATCGGCGGCGGGCTGACACCGGCCTACCTCGAGGCGGTGCTTCCCCTTATCGATGAGATCCGGCTGCTCATCGCCGACGGCCTGCCCTACCTCGGTTTCTCCGCCGGGGCCGCCATCGCCGCTGACAACGCCATCATCGGCGGGTACATGATCGGTTCGGTACCGGTCAGCGCGCCGGACACCGGCGAAGACCTCGATGAGGTGACGGTGGTCGAGGGGCTCGGACTCGTCGACCTGTCCGTCGACGTGCACGCGGCGCAGTGGGGAACGCTCGCCCGCCTGATCGCCGCCACCGAGGCCGGCATTGTGCCCGGCGGGGTGGCGATCGACGAGGAAACAGTGTTGATCGTGGGGGATGGAAGCCTCCGGGTGGAAGGCACGGGAAGCGTCTGGCGGGTCACCCCCGGCGACGGCGGCATCCTGGTCGCAACACTCGGTCCCGACAATGAATGAACTGGAGCCAGCCATGTCACCGCACACCCTGTCCGAACTCATCGACCCGGGCTGGGCGGATGCACTCGCCCCGGTTGCCGGAACCATCGCCGAACTCGGCGACTTCCTCCGGGCGGAAGTGGCCGACGGCAACAGCTACCTGCCCGCCGGGGCCAATGTCCTGCGTGCCTTCGACTACCCATTCGCCGACGTGCGGGTACTCATCGTTGGCCAGGACCCCTACCCGACGCCTGGCCACCCCATCGGGTTGTCCTTCGCCGTTGAGCGCGCCGTGCGGCCCGTGCCGCGCAGCCTGCAGAATATCTACCGCGAACTCCATGACGACCTCGGCATCCCGGTTGCCGCCCACGGTGACCTCACCGCCTGGGCCGAGCACGGGGTTCTCCTGCTCAACCGGGTACTCACGGTGCGCCCAGGCGAGCCTGGCTCACACCGGGGAAAAGGATGGGAGAAAGTGACAGAGGCGGCGATCCGGGCGCTGGTCGCCCGCGATACCCCGCTGGTGGCGATCCTCTGGGGCAAGGACGCCGCGTCGTTGTCACCCCTGCTCGGCACGACCCCCACCATTGTCTCCGCACATCCGAGCCCGCTGTCGGCCCGGCGCGGATTCTTCGGATCGAAGCCGTTCAGCCGCGCAAACGAGCTGTTGGTCGAGCAGGGTGGGGAACCGGTCGACTGGGCGCTGCAACCCTGATGCCTTTGGGGTGGCGTTGCCCATAAACTTGGGCCCAGTGACGGGGCCGCCCGGCTCGATGGAACGGGGAAAGGAACCCAGTGCTCGAAGAGGAATACCAGCCACGGCGTTCCCTCCCGCCCCACCTGCGTCCCGCCCCCACGCCGCCACCCGTTTTTGAGTATTCCATCCGCGATGCGGTGGCCGAAGACCTGCCGCACATCCGGGAGATCTACAACCACTACGTGCGGAACTCGACCGTCACCTTTGACGAAAAGGCCATCACCCTCACCGAGCTGCGGCGCAAGTTCGCCAAGGCGACCAAGCTGAAAATGCCCTACATCGTGGCGGTCAGTCCCGGCGGCCAGATCCTCGGTTATGCCTATGTCTACCCGTGGCGGGAGAAAGCGGCCTACCGGTTCACGGTGGAGAACTCGATCTACCTGGGCCCGGCCTCCACCGGCAAGGGACTCGGCAAGGTCCTGATGCAGGAACTCATCACGCGATCGAAAGCGGCCGGCTTGAAAGAGATCATCGCCGTCATCGCGGACAAGGGCGCAGATGCCTCGATCCAGATGCACAAAAATTTCGGCTTCAAGGAGATCGGCCACATGGGACGGGTCGGTTTCAAGTTCGGCCGGTGGCTCGGTACCGTGATGATGCAGAAGTCGCTGAAATAGCGTTAGTTCCCGTCGGCGGTGGCGGCCCTGCCGGCCGCGCCGAGGATTTCTTCGAGCATGGCCCGAACCTCACCCACCGACTCCGGCTCGCCCCGCCACAGCATCTGCAATAGCAGCCCGTCGATGGCCAGCGCGGTGCCGGCGGACGGGACAACGGGGGAGAGGTACTCCTGCACCGCCGACTCCAGGGACCGGTACCAGAGTTCGGCATCGGCGCGCAGGCTGTTACGACGCATGGCCAGGAACAACAGTTCGTACTGGGCGATGGCCGCGGGCCGGTTGCCGTGCACCCACTGGAACAGTGCCGCGGCGAACCCTGCGAGGTCGCCGGCCCGCAGCGGGGCGAACAGGGTGACCTGCTGTTCGGTGGCGCTGCGCAGCGCGCTGAGCAGTAGGTCGTCGATGCTGTCGAAATAGTACGTCGCGGCGGCAAGAGGCACCCCGGCTTCCGCGGCAACCGCTCGATGGGTCACCCCGCCAGGACCGACATCCTCCAACACCCGGACAACGGCATCCAGGAGCAGCTGGCGGCGGAGGTGGCCTTTGGTAGTCAGGCTCATTCGTGCTTGCCGCCCAGTTCAAGCATGGCGACACCGGCGGCGACCAGGGCCATACCACCCAACTGCACCAGGGTGAGGGACTCCCCGAACACCAACCAGCTGATAATCGCCACGGCGACCACTCCGACCCCTGCCCAGATCGCATAGGCGATGCCGAGGGGGATGCCCCTGGACAGGGTCAGTGACAGCATGCTGAAGGCAAACACGTACCCCACAACAACAACGGCGTATGCCCACCACTGTGCTTTGTCGCCACTGGTGAATTTCAGGAAACTGGTGGCGATCACCTCGCCGATGATCGCCAGTGCCAGGAAAAGGTACCCCATGTTGTGCTCCTCAATTGTGGAACAAATGTACCGAAAAGTTGGTGGGAGTGTTGCCCGGTCCCGACCGTCGCGGCAACCTAGGGTGGGCCCATGACCGTCTCGCAGCTTCGCCTCATCGTCGAAACCGAAGATTTTGATGCCGCCCTCCGCTTTTACCGCGATGCCCTCGGGTTGCCGGTCGAGGCGGCGTTCGAGGGAGACGGGGATGCCAGGGTCGCCATCCTCCGCATCCCCTCGGCAACACTCGAGATCGCGAATCCCGCGCAGGTGCGCATGATCGACGAGGTCGAAGTGGGCCATCCGGCCAGCCGCCGCTCGACCCTCAGCATCCGGGTCGCATTCGAGGTGCCGGATGCCGCGGCAACCACTAACCAGCTGGAGGCGGCCGGGGCAACGGTGGTGGGGTCGCCGACCCTCACGCCGTGGAATTCGCTCAATTCCCGTCTCGAAGCACCGGGTGGCCTGCAGATCACGGCCTTCCAGGAACTGGCGGCACCAGCGAAGCACAGCGACGTCGATCCGACCCCGGCAACCCCGCAGGGGTAGCGGCATCCGCGCGTACCCCGGCGATCCGACGTCCGCAGCAGGATTTCCTCGTAGGCTCGGTGGATGTTCGAACTCCACCACCTCACTGCCCAGGAACAATGGGACTGGCTCCAGCGCGGCGACGTGACCCCAACCGAACTGGCCGAGCATTACCTCGCCCGGATCGAACGGCTCAACCCGACCCTCGGCGCATTCACCACCGTCACGGCAGACGGCGCTCGCCGCCGGGCGGAGCAGCTGGAGAACCAGAGCTCGCGATCCGCACCGTTGTGGGGGCTCCCCTTCGGTGACAAGGACCTCAGCCGTCGCGCCGGGGTGCGCACCACCTTCGGCTCCCGGCTGTTCGAGAACCTGGTCCCCGATACCTCCGATGAGATCGTCGAGGTGATGGATGCTGCCGGGGGAGTCAGCCTCGGCAAAACCAGCACGCCGGAATTCGGCCTGTCCAGTTACACCGAATCGCTCGTCGCCCCGCCCGCACGCACCCCCTGGGACCTCAGCCGCAGCGCCGGCGGAAGCAGCGGAGGTGCCGCGGTTGCCGTTTCCGCCGGGCTGCTGCCGTTCGCGCCCGGATCCGACGGCGGCGGGTCGATCCGGATTCCCGCTGCGGCAACGGGACTGGTGGGCCTCAAACCCAGTCGCGGCCTTGTGCCGGCCAGTACCGGCCTGGACAAACTGGCCGGGTTGGTGACCTCCGGTCCCCTCGCGCGCACCGTCGCCGACGCCGCCATGCTGCTCGATGCGATGATCGGCGGCGGGCCATACCCGTTCGCGGTGCGGGCGCCGCGCTGGGACGGCGGTGCACTGCTGAACGCCGCCGCCCGTGGGGAAGGACGTTTCCAGCTCGGGGTGATGACCACGTCACCCTGGGACGACGCCTACGACATCACAATCGCCACCGAGGCGCGGGATGCGCTGTCGGCAACGGTCATCGAACTCGCGGCCATCGGACATGGCCTGGAGGAAATTGCGCTGGACAAAGACGACAGTTTCCCCACCGCATTCCGCACCATCTGGCAAGCGGGAGCCGCGAGCATCCCCGCAGAAGGTGCGGAAATCGACCTGCTCGAACCGCTGACCCGATGGCTGGTCGCCCGCGGCCGCGAATTGAGCGGTCGCCAGCTGGGGGATGCCCTGCTGGCGCTGAGTACCTACGAGCGCAGCATCATCCGGCAGTTTTCCAGCTTTGACGCCATCCTGACGCCCGCGCTGGCGCTGACACCACGCCCGGTCGGTTGGTACAACGCCGACGACGGCGAGGCGAATTTTGCCCAGCAGGTGCAGTACACCCCGTTCGCCTCGTTTGTGAACGCCAGCGGCCTGCCCGCCATCACTCTCCCGGTCGCCCAGACCGCAGAGGGCCTGCCGATGGGAGTCCAGCTGATCGGTCGCCCGGGCGGCGAACATGTGCTCCTGGCCATCGGCGCCCAGCTCGAGCGACGATTCAACTGGCAGCGTCGGCACCCACCGCAGTGGTGATGGCGTTGCCCGCGGGCAGGTCCGGTCGGTACTTTCCTACGGAGCCGGCAGGTTGTCGACGATCAGATCGAGCACATCCGGGTCGGAGCCGTAAAACCAAAAGCCCCCGGTGAACAGGTAGCTGTCGGGGAATGCCACCGGGTCAGAATTGACAACAAGGGTGCCGCGGGCCTCGGTAGTCGCGGTGTAGCCGCCGGCGGTCAACACGGCAAGCTGGTCATCGGCCTGCTCCGGGGTGATCGCGCTGAACGCGTATTCGACGGCACCGTCGCCGGTGGGGTAGGCCCACTGGCAGAGGATCCCACCGTAATCAGCGAAGGCGACAAGGCTGCCCCCGTAATTGCGGGAGCGCTCAACAAAATCGTCCTGCAGTTCGAAGCCGTCATCCTCCCGGGCCTCGAAGACCGCCAGGCTGCTGGGGGAGAGGATGCTTTTACAGGTGTAGCTGTCTGACTCGAGCGGAATCGTGGACGGGGTCGAAGTGGGCGCCGCCGCGGCGGAGGACGACGAGGTGGGCACCGTGGCCGCGGGATCCTGGGCAACTTCCTTTGTCCCGGCCTGGCTGCACCCGGCCAGCAGGGCGAGGGTGAGCATGCCGGCGGCAGCCGCCAGGTATCGGCGAGTCATCGGATCCCCTCTGCGCAGACCCGATGGAATGCGATGCGTCCAGTATCCGTCACTTTGCTGGGCAGCTTTACCAGGCGGCTGGCTGGCAGTCTTCCCTGACCTCCAAAATTCTCCTCGCCAACTTAGGTAAGGCATGCCATACTCGTTGGTGATGTCTGCCTCAAACAACACCTCGGTCGCTGCGACCACACCCCGTGTCGCGTACACGGCATTCAGTGCGCGCGTCTCCCGGATCGAGCGACTCAGCGCCTCGTTTCTGCGGGTGACGCTGCGCGGCGATGACCTCGAGAATTTCCATTTTGTGGGTCTCGACCAGCGCGTCAAGCTGGTCTTCCCGCACGGTGCGAGCGGACTGGACTCGTTTCCCCGCGCGACAGAAGACTGGTACACCGTCTGGCGTGACACCCCCGCAGAAGACCGCTGCGTACTGCGTACCTATACCGTCCGCGACGCCCGGCGCACACTGCGCGAGATCGACATCGACTTTGTGATCCACGGTGAGACCGGACCGGCGACGCGCTGGGTATCCCACGCCAAGGTCGGCGATGAGCTGATGGTGGTCGGCCCGGACGCGCGCAGCCTCGACCCCAACGATCCACGACGGATCGGCGGGGCCGAGTTCAACCCGGGCAACGCCGGACGGATTCTCCTTGCGGGTGACGAGACGGCCGCCCCGGCTATCTGCGGCATCCTCGAATCCCTCCCGCGAAAGTCCCGCGGCCAGGTTTTTATCGAAGTCCCCACCGCCTCAGACATCCTCCCCGTCGCCGCGCCCGGCGGAGTCAGCGTGTGCTGGCTCGCCCGTGACGAACGCCCCACGCTCTCCCGCGGTGAGGCCCTCGACCGGGCCGTCCGTGCCTGGATTTCTGAGATGGTCCCCACGTCGCCCGTCCGCCCCGCCGGAGCGACGAGCCCCCTCGACCTCGCGGACGTCGATGTGGACAACGAACTGCTCTGGGAAGTCCCCACCGACGAAATCCACGACCAGGGCAAACTCAGCCTGTACGCGTGGCTCGCCGGCGAGGCTGGCTGCATCAAGGAACTGCGTCGATTCCTGGTCCGTGACACCGGGCTCGACCGCGCGGACGTCGCATTTATGGGCTACTGGCGCCTCGGCCGCTCCGAAAACTAACGCGGTGAGCGCCACCCTTGACAGCGCAAGGGTTCTCCCGGCGGCCCCTGCCCCCACGCAGCGCTGGGCCTCCAGGACTCCGGTAAGAATCGGCCTGCTGGCCGCGATGCTTCTGGTCCTCGCGCTTGCGACCATCGCGAGCTTGTTTATCGGCTCCGGGGACATCACGGTGGCCGCCGCCTGGAACGCACTGCTGCACGGCGGGCAGGACACCACCTCGATCATCGTCGCCGAGTTCCGGTTACCGCGCACCGTCCTCGCCCTGCTGGTCGGCGCCGCACTCGGAATTGCCGGCGCCCTGATGCAGGCGGTGACCCGTAACCCACTGGCCGATCCCGGAATCCTCGGTGTGAACGCCGGTGCCTACTTCGCCGTGGTGATCGCAGTCGGCTTCTTCGGCGCCTCCGGCATCAGCCAGTACATCTGGTGGTCATTCATCGGCGCAGCCGTCACCACCGTTGTTGTCTACGTCATCGGAACCCGCGGGCGCGCCGGCGGAACGCCGGTGCTGCTGGTCCTCGCCGGGGTCGCCCTGGCCGCCGTGCTCGGCGGAATCAGCCAAGGCATCACCCTGCTGAATCCCGATGCTTTCGACAAGGTCCGGTTTTGGGCATCGGGATCGCTGCAGGGTCGCCAGTTCGATATCGTCACCGGAGTCCTCCCCTTCATTGTTGTTGGACTGGTGCTCGCCCTCACCCTGCCGACAGCGCTGAACGCCGTTGTCCTCGGCGACGACGTCGCCCGAGCCCTCGGCGCCAATGTGGTGCGGACCCAAATCCTCTCGGTGCTCGCCGTCACCGTCCTCTGCGGTGCCGCGACCGCCGCCGCCGGGCCGATCGCCTTCCTCGGTCTTCTTGTGCCTTATCTGGCCAGGGGGATTGTGGGACCGGACCAGAAATGGGTCCTTCCCTTCTCCCTATTGCTCGGCCCGATCATCTTTGTCCTCGCCGACATCCTCGGCCGGGTCATTGTGCCAAGCGAACTGCCCGTCGGCATCGTCACCGCCTTTGTCGGCGCCCCGATCCTCATCCTGTTGATGCGACGGAAAAAGGTGTCAGCGCTGTGAGTGAGATCACCCTGGGCCGCAGCACCGGCAAACCGGGCGGCAAAATCATCAGGCTGCGCATCCGCCGCCGAACCGCGGTTGTGGTTGGCAGCGTCAGCCTCTTCACCCTCCTGCTCGGCGCCCTCACGCTGACCCTCGGTGAATTTCCGCTCAGCGTGCAGCAGGTGGTCGGCGCCCTGCTCGGTCGGGAATCCGACGGAATCCAGCGGATCATCGTCGACGGGCGCCTTCCCCGCGTCCTCCTCGCGATCCTCGCCGGAGCCGCGCTCGGCCTCAGCGGGGCAATCTTTCAATCCCTGACTCGCAACCCGCTCGGCAGTCCGGACATCATCGGATTCACCTCCGGCGCCTACACCGGTGCGCTGTTTGTAATCATCGTCGCCGGCGGAAACTACGTCATGGTGTCGTTCGGCGCCCTCGCCGGCGGGCTGCTCACCGCCCTGCTGGTTTATGCCCTGGCGTTCCGGCGGGGCGTCCAGGGGTTCCGGCTCATCGTGGTCGGGATCGCCGTCAGCGCGATCCTGCACGCCGTCAACAATTGGCTGCTGATCACCGCGCGCCTGGAAACGGCCGTCGCCGCCTCGGCCTGGGGCGCCGGAAGCTTTAACAACCTCAGCTGGCGGGAACTCGTCCCGGTCTTGCTGACGCTGGTCCTGCTGGCGCCGGTTCTGGTGATCATCGCGCGCCCGCTGCGGGTGCTCGAGATGGGCGATGATTCGGCCAAGGCGCTCGGCGTCAATCCGGAGCGACTGCGCATCGTGCTTGTAGTGGTGGGGGTGGGGCTCACCGCCATCGTCACCGCCTTCACCGGTCCGATCGCTTTTGTTGCCCTTGCCGCACCGCAGCTGGCCCATCGGATGACCCGCTCGGCCGGCGTCGCCCTGCTGCCGGCCGCCGTGGTCGGCTCAGCGTTGATGTTGACCAGCGATGTGATCTCGCAGCGATTGATCGCCCCGACCCTGTTGCCGGTCGGTGTTGTCACCGCGTGTATCGGCGGGGTGTACCTGATCAGTCTCCTCATCACGCAATCCCGGAAACGCTGACGGATGCTGCCGGATGCTGCCGGATGCTGCACCGCAGTCGCACACCGTTTCCCCACACCACCTCTTCCCCACACCAGAACAGGACAACCGATGAACAGGCTTGAAGCCCAGCGTCTGCAGGTCGGGTACGACAAACGCACCATCCTCCCCGAACTGGAGGTGTCGATCCCGGATGGCTCGTTCACCGTCATCGTCGGCCCCAATGCGTGCGGCAAGTCGACCCTGCTTCGGGCACTGTCCCGGCTGCTCAAGCCGACGAGGGGGCAGGTTGTGCTCGACGGGGCCGACATCTCCGGCTACCTGGCAAAAGAGGTCGCCCGACGGATCGGACTGTTGCCGCAAACCTCCATCGCCCCCGACGGCATCACGGTCCTCGACCTGGTCAGCCGCGGACGGTACCCCCACCAATCACTGCTCAAACAGTGGTCGGAGGCCGACGAGGCCGCCGTCAATATGGCACTGGAGGCCACAAACACCGCGGTCCTGCAGCACCGCTTCGTGGACGAACTCTCCGGTGGCCAACGCCAGCGGGTCTGGGTTGCCATGGCGCTGGCCCAGGAGACCCCGCTGCTGCTGTTGGATGAACCCACCACCTACCTCGACATCGCCCACCAGGTCGAGCTGCTCGACCTGTTCGCCGAACTG
>Ga0247735_1001241_pt1 | contig 10070 bp, 11 predicted proteins | sample UWRJL178409R2_FD_180934 | JGI IMG/M metagenome (GOLD analysis project Ga0247735, IMG submission 180934) | Plant litter microbial communities from Arlington Agricultural Research Station in Wisconsin, United States - UWRJ-L178-409R-2 | ecosystem: Environmental > Terrestrial > Plant litter >...
CGCCGAGCTGGGTCGCGGCCGCGTTGATCGCGCCGACGACGACGAGCAGTATCTGATCCAGGGTGATCGTCCCGGCGGTGATGTACGGGATGACCAGGACAATGACGGCGGCGAGGATCGCGATACCCGTCTTCAGCAATCCCGCCCACTTTCCGGGGACGAGCGGCACGACGTAGGTGATGACCCCACCGAGGGTGAGGACAACGAGCTGCGCGATCGCCGTCGGGGTAATGCCGGTCGCGACAGCGACCTGCAGTGCCCCGATCACGAGGACAGCGAGGGAGAAGATGGCAGTGGCGTACTTCTGGAAAACGGACATGATGCTCCTTAGTTGAAGAGACTGACCCGGCAGGGCCCGTCCTGGGTTTCGGTGGTGCCGTCGGAGTAGGTGGTGGTCCATGTGCCGTCGGCGTTGCATGTGGGCCCGGAAGTGATTCCGCGCCCGGGCGGGCCGGCGGGGCCTTCGGGGCCGGGCACGGTGGAATCAGCGCCGGGAGGCCCCGGAGGGCCTACAACGGTCTGCCCGTCCGCACCATTGGTGCCGTTCGTACCGTTGGTGCCAGGTGTTCCGACGCAGATGACCAGAGAGCAGTACCGCGCGACCTGCGCGAATATCCCTTCAGGGGTCGCATCCAGCCCGTCGGCGCCGTTGCGCCCGTCTCGACCGTTCTGCCCGGCGACCGGGGTCGCTGCAGCTTCCGAAGCGATCGTGGACGGTGCTGGTGCGGCCGTGTCGCAGTCAGCTGCGATCGTGCAGTCATGGGACAGCTGCTGGTACGAGTCGAACAGTTTGTCGTACAGGTCAGAGCCACGGTCGATGCGCGCCTGCAGCACCTTGATGGTCTGCTTCTGCGCGTTGGCTTGCTGCACTGCCGACACCACGCCGAACCCGGCGACGCCGAGCGTCAGGATCAACACAAGGGCGAGGATCAGCGCATAGATGCGAGGGTGTGCACGGCGCGGCCTGTTCGGGTCATGCTCGCGATGCGTCATGTCATATTCCGATCTTCTGGCCGAGAAACGCCTGAACGAGTCCGAAGACGATCGCCAGGGCTCCGAGCGCGATGGAAATGCCGAACTGGTAACGACGGGTCTCCTGCTTGTCTTCGACTTCCTGCAGTCGGGCAGCGACCTTTTCCCGCTCGACCTTTTCCGCCGCGAGAGCGGTCTGCCACTCGAGCTTCCGTTCGGCATCGGCCGCCGTGCGCGCGGTGACCTCGTTGGCGAGCGCGTCGCGAAGGTCCTTGACGCTGTCCCGCAGACCGTCCACGCGCTCCGTGGTCGCCGTCTTGCCGATGGACTTCTCTATGCCCTCTAGGCGGCCGTCCATCCGGGCCAGCGTGGTCTCTACCGATTCGCCTGCCGCCATGTGGTTTCCCCCTGCCGTTCGGCCTGTGTTTAGTTGTGATCGCTGCGGGTTATAGGGCGGCTTTGAGTTGCGCCCGCACGGCCGCGGCTGTTGCCGCCGGGAGTCCGTTGATCGCAGTCAGGATCGGGCCAAGATCGATATGCCCGTCCTTTCCTGGCTCGAGTGCAAGCACCGAGGACTGGATTTTGGCTAGTGCTGAGTCGCGGTATCCGATGTCGTTGCGGATTTGGCGGAGAGTCAGCGGTCCGTCCGCATATTCGTGGGTCCCAGCAAGCTGTCGGACCACGTAATCCAGGCCCAGGTTGATCCACTCTTTGTCTTTGTCGTCTAGTGACATGTCTTCTCCCAAGGGGGTGCTATTTCCGTCGGCCATGGTGATGCCGTCGTGATGGGCATGGTTCAGATCGCCTTTGGCGATCTCGGTGAAGGTGAAGCCGTAGTTGTGCCCGTTTTTCTTCACCCATGACAGGCCGGCGGCGATGTCAACCTCAGTACCGAGTGCGTGCTTCGACTTGCCGACCGGGTACAGGCCGCCGACCAGCGCCGGGTTGATGTTGTAGTTCCGCGGGTTCTGGTGCATATCCACATCCATCGCATGCGACCGGTAGCCACCCGCCGGGGTCGCGATGGTGATGTTCACGTGGTCCTGCTCGGCCGCGTCATCCCGCATGGCCAGGAACGCGTGAGCTGGTGCGACCGCGAGCTGCACCTTCCCCTGCACGGTAATCAACTCATCGGGGCGAAGGTAACCGGGGGCACTCACGCGTGAATCACCCCCTGCCAACGAATGTCCAACTGAGCTGCTGCCGGTGTGTTATTCCCACCCACAGTCCAAATAGAGCCACTGATCGCGTTATTGACCATCCGCAGCACATCAGTCGTCAACAGCGGCACCGAGTCAACGATCGCTTTCAAGGTGATCGATGCCGGATTGCCACCGTTGCCATCCTCACCAGCAAGGTTCCCCGCCGCCGCAACAGTGGTCTGGTTCTTCGTCACATACATCTGCACAACACCACCGCTTGCCGAAGCGGTCCACTGTGCGGACGCCCGAATGGAATAGCGGCCCTCGAACAGTGGCGATATCAGACCGCCTGTGGTGAAGGAGAAGAACTGGCTTTGGTAGGTGGGAGAACCGAGGAGGGACCCACCAGCACCGATACCAGCGGTTGCGTTCACGGGGGATGTGATCGCGTTGGCCCGGTCGGTGTGGAAGAACACATCAGAACCTGGGGCCGGATACCAACCAGCCGTTTTCGCACCAGCCGGGTTCGTGGTCGAGTTGAACACGGCGTAGTACTGGAACGTGACCCCAGAATCGAGCGCATACGCGAGGGTGCCCTGTGCGTAACCGGTGGGAAGTTCTCCGATGGTGCGGACAGGGAATGGTGCGTTTGCGACGGATGTGAACGGTGCCGTCTGGGTGATTGTTGTGCCCGTGTTCGTGGCTGTCACGCCAGCGGGGACAAGGATCGTCGCGAGTGCGATTGCGCCGGGGAATGCGGCCAGGGAGGGGACGGTGGGGGATGCGGCCGCCGTTCCCTGGATGACACCAATCACCGGGTTGGAGTCAACACCATCTAGGGAATATTCGCGGTGCCAGTGGTACACGACGTCGTAGCGGGAGTTGGAGCCGGGGGCCGCGGTGGTGGAGACGGACAGTACACCGTCGTTGCCACCCAGGACCGCCCCAGACGTGACACCCCGTGTGGTCGCGCAGGTGTATGCGATGACACTGTAAGCCATCCCCGCAGTGCCGCTGACGATCGTCGCTGTGCCGCCCCAGAACAGGCCGGGGCGGATCAGGTTGCCGGATGCTTTGGTGATCAGACCGGCATCAGCAAGTTTGTGATCGAGTGGGGTGACTACACCGACTGCGTTGCCGTAGGTGCCGAGTCCTTTGAACGCGGTCATTCGGTCACCTCGAATCCGTTCTTGGTGCGGGTGATGGTCTGTCCGGGGCGCACATGCACGGCCTCAGTCGCGGTTGGTGCGACCAGCGCGGGAACGTCGACGTACTGGACGCCGATGCTCTGTTCGTCTCCGTCACGGTCAACGAACTCGATGGTGGCGTCACCGAGCACGGCAGGCTCGAGAGTGGTGTCCTCGTGTGCCCATTGGATGGTGACGCCGTTCAGGTCGCCGCGTTCCATCCCGTCACCGATGGGGATGTAGTTCCACACAATGTGCGCATCCACACCGTCAAACCCCTGCGCCCATACGACAACTTTCTCGGCGTCAACGCTGCTGTTCTCCTCCTGAATGGGGAGAGTGATGCTGTTCGGCATGGCGGTCCTTCCGGGTAGTCGTGGTCGGGCAGACCCCTTGTGGGGGTAGAAGTTCCCGCCGAAGTGGATTAATTTGTGCGGATGAAGATCACTCGCGAAACGTTCACGAAGGCCCGACTGCCCGTACCCGCGCAGATCGGAATCGCCGTCGTCGTTATCGGCGGGCTGATCTTCGGCACCGTTGGCACTGCGACCGCGATTCAGAACGCCCGCGCGGAACAGCAGGCACGCACCGTTGCGGCTGCCGAGGATGCTCGTGAGCAGGCCGCAACCGAGAAAGCCATGTACGCGGCTGCCGAGGATGCGAAAACCGCACAGGACGCGGCCGACGAAGCCGCCTACCAGCAGTTCCTTGCAGACAAAGCAGCAGCAGAAGCCAAAGCTGCCGCCGATGCGAAAGCTGCAGAGGACGCCCGTATCGCTGCTGAAGCTCAGGCCGCCGCAGATGCAGCAGCGAAAGCCGCGACGAAAGCGCCCGTCAAACGATCCGCGTCAAGTGGCGGTGGTGGAGCAGGTTCCCCTGGTTCGCCCATCCCGTTCGTGTCAGACCCGAACGAGGCTGGTGGCGGGCACTACGACACCACTCAGTGCGCGAGCGGTTCCGGGTCGACCATCAACGGCGTGCCCACCTGCGACTAGATTCCCGCAGCACGCAGCCGCGCATCGATGCTCTGGAATGCCGCTACTAGCGGGATCGTCCAGCGTTCATAGTTGATGCCCTGAACCACGCCGGTGTCGCCGTCTGGGTCCTGCACGTTGAATGTGAAAGCGTCCAAGCCCTTAGCGGCGACATACTGAGCGATCGATCCATACTCGGTCGGGGCTTCGTCGCCGAACTCATCCACCGCCGCGATATTCCGCCACTGCACGAGCGCCAGGGTGCGGAGTGCTTCAACAGCCTCCGACAGGTCAGCCGGGGCGATGTCCTGCTTGGAATCCACGGACGACACATTCACGCCAGCATCACCATTGCCATCCCAGTATGCATTCGCATATCCGGAGAGCACAGTGTGGGCCCGCGAGTAGGCGGACTTGACCGGCCCGAAGGAGGAGTTACCTGTCACTCCCAGACTGCCGGTGACTGACGCGTTCCCGCCGGCGGTGACTTCCCCACCGAAGTGACCGAAACCCGTCGCGGTGACATCGCCAGTATTGACCGCAGTGGCGAGCACGGCAAAAACCTGTCCAGGCAGATCGTTGACGAGCTGCTCGAGTTTCTTCACCGCATCGTTCAACTGCGAACCGTCCGGGCGTTGGAGCTCCCGCACCTGATCGCGCAGAGACTCCAGCTGCTGGATGAGTTGGTCGACCGGTGTGTTTGCAGGAATCGCATAACCACCAGCCATTACGACACCTCCGGCTGGAATGTGAGATCCACAGTATTTCCCGTGTGGTCACCGCTGATCTGGGTGATTCGCATTCGGTGCGTTCCATCCGTGACGTAAGGGTTGTCGTGCATACGAACGTTCGCAAAATCGCCCTCAGAGAAGGACCCCAGGAACGGTTCCTGCGACACATTGTGGGTGAATGACCACTTCTGGATTGGCTTCGACCCGCGCAGCAACAACTCGTTCGCGTACGCCGTTACCGTCTGATCTTTTGAGATCGTCTGGTGGGACGTATCCACACCATCCAGAGCAGGGAAACCGGCCGTGAGGAGGGCAGTGGAGGTGGCTACTGCTGCGACCGATTCGCCACTCTGGCGGCCACCGGAGGCGAACCCGCGGTTGAGGAGGTTGGTCCCGTCCACGTTGACCTTGAGTTTCGAGACTGAGGACTTGTTCGCGGAGGGTCGGAAGGTCACATCGATCGGCGAGAACAGCAACGGTTGGGTTGGTGTTCCGATCAGCAGGGGCCATTCGACACCGAGCATGTCCGCAGTGAACCGTGGGGGGAATCGAACGTCAGGGCCGTTCTCGACCTGTGTCAACTGGCGGATGCGTTCCCCGACCATTGCCACGTCAGCGCCCACATAGTTGCGTTCATAGGAGCCGGGTATTTCGGCCGGCAGGATGACAGGCACGTTTCCGCCCGTTTCTAGCTGTGCCTGCGCCACCAGCCCACGAACCATGCCCTGATACGACTTGCTGGTGTCGACCGGCCATGGGTCGTCGGGGTCGACAGATACTTTCGTCCACCGGGTGTTTGTGGTCGGGTCAGTCGGAAGTCGCCCTGCAAGAACGGGGAGCAGAACGCGGTGATCGAAGTACGACCACATGCCAGCTGCGGTGAACGACAGTGTTTGTGCATCATCGTCGTAGTCGTGAACCCACAACGGGCCAGCGTTCAGGATGGTCTTGCCTTCCGCGCATGCCAGGAATGACTTCCCCACCGCAGCGAGCTCAGCCAACCCCAACTCCCGGTTGATCGGGTCACGGAGAGACACGGTGCAACTGATCGAACCGGCCGCATTCAGGGTGGCAGTCCAAGCGCCCGTCAGGACGTTCAAATTCTGGATTCGGCGCCCCGTGAGGAGGTCTCCGATGAAGAACCTAGGCATCTACCAGAACCCGTCTGCGACCGTTCCTTCGAGCAGCGGGGAGCCACTCGAACCACCGATCGCGTTTAGTTGCACCTCAATGGAGGACTTGCGGGGGACGGAGAACCACTCGAAACGGGTGAGGTAGGTTGACCCGCCGGGGATACCGTCCACGGTGACCGTCTCCGTCTGCGAGTCGAGCCCCACGACTGTCCCCAACGGCACGACACGGTCGTACCGGATGACATCGCCGGTATCGAGCCGTTGAATGAAGAAGCCGGCAGTGAGTCCGCCCGTGATTTTGAAACTGGGCCACACATCCGCGGTCCCGTTGTTGACCAACGTCATCCGGCCCAGGTTGCCGTTCGCCCCGTAGTAGAGAGCGCCGGAGGGCGAGTGCAGCGGGTACTCGAGCCCGCCACCCGCGGTCGGCAGCCCGGTCGAGACAGTGCGCGCTGGCCCGTACTTGATCGGGTCATACGCGATGAAGGTTGCGCTGATGCTGGCAACGTTCGGGCTGTCGCCAGTCTCCTCAATGTCAGGAACACCGTCTAGGGAAACGATGCAGGTGCGTGTGCCGTTGTTGTTTTCGACCGACAGGGGGAACGGAACACCATCCGCCTGGATTGACGCGAACGCATCCCAGAAGTCGCTTTCGGCTTCCTCGAACGTGTCGGCCCGCAACGCGCCTTCAAGGGTGAGCGTCCGGGCCGAACGAAAGTTCTTCGCCGACCCGTTCGCACCATCCGCTACCGGACGTTCGTCCGTCTGCCCCCGCATCGGAGGGCCACTAGCCCATCCCTTGAGCTTGGAATAGATCCAATCCGAACCGCCTTCACCATCGAACGTGAGCGGCCCGACGTGAACCTTGTCCGTCATCGTGCGACCCTCAATCCCGATCCGAATTTCTGGTTGAACATGTCGAGAAGCACGTACGGATCTGGGTTCTGGAAGATGACATCACGCACAGCACCGGCCGACTGCGGGGCGTTGCCACCCTGCAGTGCGGCACGAATCTTCTCGAGCTGCGGGCCACCAAGCGGCATCACCGCTTCGTCGTAACGGCCCTCACCGATCTGCGCCAAAGCACCACCCGAACCAGAGCTGACCAACGCACCGTTCGCAAGGCGCGGGATCTTCCCGATGTGGATGTTGATCGCCCCACCGGTCGCATCCTTCACCGCGCCGGCCACATCGTTGATGCCCGAGATGATGCCGTTGATCATGTCGATCGCCAGGTTCACGGCACCCCTGAGGATGGCGATGATGGCGTCCCAGATGCCCTTGAACACGGACTTGATGCCGTCCCACGCCATCTTCCAGTTGCCGGTGAAAACACCGGTCAGGAAGGTGATCAGGCCGCCGAGAATGTCCATGACGGCGGTGATGATCGGGATGAGACTGCCCGCGAGGCCGCTTACCACCTGCATGACAGGCGGGAGGATCATCTGAAAAGCCATCATCAGCGGCTGCAGCGCATTGGTTATCAACATTGTGATGATCGGAATCAGTGGTGTCAGGATGTCGGTCAACAGCCCGAGTAGTGGCCCGATGAGGCCAAGGATCGGAGTGAGCAGGCTGCTGAAAATGTCGAGCAGCGGCATTAGCGCTGTGTTGATGATCATGGTGATGACCGGCAGCAGCGCGTTGAAGATCGGCATCAACGCGGAAATGAGGACCGCCACGAGAGGGAGGATTGCGCTGACAATGCCCATGATCGGCGGAATCAGTGCAGTGAACACCGGCAGTAGCGCGGTGATTATCTGTGACACCAGCGGGGCGATGGCCTGAACGATGCCAACGATGACCGGCACCAATAGCATCAGCGCCGGCAGTAGCGCGTCAAGCACACTGCCAACCAAAGGCATGAGCGCCCCCAACAGCACCGCGAACGTTCCCGCCAAGTCCTGAATGAGCGGCAGGATCACCGGAAGGAGCTGCTGGACCAGGCTGACAAGCAACCCGATGAAGCTGATGATGAACGGCAGCAACGCGGTGAGCGCACCAGAGAGAGCACCAGCGAGAGCACCAGCGATCAGACCGATCACGGGCACCAGCTGGGCGAACAGGGGCGCGAGAGTTGCCAGGGCGGAACCGATGGCAGCAGCGATTTGGCTGAACGCATCACCCAGAACAGCACGCAGCTCAGGCGAGGTCGCGATCAGAGCCGCCACCAGCCCGAGAACGATGCCGAGGGGGCCGGAGATGACCGGGATCAGTTTGCCGATAACGGGCAATGTCCCGAGGAAGCTCGACGACAACGCGATGAGCCCACCGACCAGCGGGCCGATAATCGGCGCCAATCCCGACAGCCCATCACGTATTGCGCTGAGGTCGATCGATTTGAACGCGGTGCTGACCTTCTCCGCGATCGGGATGATGAACTCGCCGAACGCCGTGCCGACGTTCTTCGCCGCCGTTTCGACCGGAGCCATCGCCGAGGTGATGCCCTGGAACGTTTCCTTGAATAGCGGGAACACCCCGCTGAGCAAGTTCGCACCTATGCGGCTGAGCGACGCCAGCATGTTCGCATACGCGCCACGAGTGGTATCACCGGCAGACAAGGCCGCACCACCGATGTTCTTCTCGATAGCCGCCCGGAACTGCTCAGCAGAGATCCCACCCTCGGACGCCAGATTCTTGACAGCGTCCGTCGTGATACCCAGTTCGTCCGCGAGGTACTGGTAGATCGGGATGCCCTTCTGGGCAAGGATCTGCAGGGAGTCGTTGTACGCCGCGCCGACCGTCGTGACGTTGTTCATCACGTTGCCGAGATCCTCGAGAGAACCGCCTGCAATGGTGGCTGCATCCGCAGTCAGCCGCAGATACTTCTCCAACTGCTGACCCGGCTTGATGCCCGCAGCAACAGCAGACGCCGCAACAGCCGCGGCGGTGTCCAGCCCAAACGCTGTCCCTTTTACCGACGCCAAAGCGTTCTGCATGATCGCCGAAACAGTCTCCGTCGAGTTGCCCAAACCCTTGAGCTTCGCCGTCGCATCCTCGATGTTCAGAGCGCGCTCAAGACCACCCTTGAGAGAGATTCCCGCAATGACTGCAGCCGTTCCCGCGATAGCGGTTGTGGCGACCCCAGCAAACCCAGCAACCTTCCCCCAGAAGGTCTTAGCCCGACTTTCTGTTGTGGCGAAGGCACCGCCCAGGTCGTTTTCGACCTGCTTCTGGATGCCCTTGGTGGTCGGAAGGATCTCCACCCAAAGTTGCGCCTGTGACACGGGGATCTCCTTCAGGGATCACCCCCGCGCCAACAGGGACTAGAACATTTGGGCTAACTTCTCTCGACGTGCAGCACTCTCCGCGTCGACGGGTTTAGTGACGGCATCTGGGGTGTACGTGGGCTTCTGGCCACGCCAGGGGCGTTCCAGCTTTCGCGCGCCCTTCTTCGACTGTGATGCGAGCCACATCTCGAAGACAGACCACGCGGCACGCTCAGCGTCGGATGGCACGTAACGGTGCCCCTCGATTGCTGCGACCAGATGGCTGGACGGCTTGCGGAGCAGCTCGGTCACATGTCCCCATGTCTCGTTCCACGACATCCGCCCCGACGTGACCAGGCTGTAGTCGATGCCGAGCTCAGCCCGGAAGTCGAACCGGAGGGCGCTCAAATGCCACTCCTGAATGCCGACTAGGACGAAGCTTTTGGGTCGAACTCACCCGACTCCGACACCCAGTGCTCAAGCGCAGCCTTGAGCTGTGCTTCGTCCAACCGGGCAAGCTGCCTGGTCGCATCGGGGTAGGTGTCTGCGAGGGTCTGGATGAAGAACGACCACGACGCGGCCAGTTCCGAATCGGTCAACGCCCGACCGGAGGAGAACTTGTCGTAGAAGATGCCGAACGACGACATGATGCCCATCGGGACACCCTTAGCCCCCAACACAGGCAGCTCGAAAAGGGTCTTCTGAACGCCGTTCTTGGTGAA
>Ga0247735_1001243_pt1 | contig 10064 bp, 7 predicted proteins | sample UWRJL178409R2_FD_180934 | JGI IMG/M metagenome (GOLD analysis project Ga0247735, IMG submission 180934) | Plant litter microbial communities from Arlington Agricultural Research Station in Wisconsin, United States - UWRJ-L178-409R-2 | ecosystem: Environmental > Terrestrial > Plant litter >...
ATGATCGACTGGGCCCAAATTTTCTCCAACGCAGCAACCGAGATAGTGAACCCGACGACGGCCGCGTACGCGCTGGCCGCCCTCGGTCTCGCCGTGCACTTCGGCTACACCGGCCTCCTGAACTTCGGCCAGGCCGGATTCATGGCGCTCGGAGCATACGGTTACGCGATTTCCACGTTGACCTTCAACTTCCCCGTCTGGGCCAGCGTGCTGGTCGGCGTCGGGGCGTCGGTGGTCTTCGCACTCATCCTGGGTATCCCTACCCTGCGACTGAGGGCCGACTACCTGGCCATCGTGACCATCGCGGCCGCGGAAATCCTGCGTCTCATCTTCACCACGAACAACTTCGCATCGGTGACCGGCTCCGCGAACGGCCTGAGCGGCTACAAGGGCGGCTTCGCTGCCCTCAATCCGCTTCCGGCCGGAACGTACGGCTTCGGCCCGTTCGAGGCAAACGCCTACGACACCTGGCTCCGGATCGTCGCCTGGGTTCTTGTTGGCCTGGCGTGCCTCTTCGTCTGGCGCATCATCAACAGCCCATGGGGTCGTGTCCTCAAGGGAATCCGTGAAGACGAGGATGCTGTTCGTGCCCTCGGAAAGAACGTCTTCTACTACAAGATGCAGTCACTCGTCATTGGTGGTGTTCTCGGAACCTTTGCGGGAATGATCTTCATCCTGCCGCGTGCCGTACTGCCATCGAACTACCAGACGACGCTGACATTCTTCATCTACACGATCCTGCTGCTGGGTGGTGCGGCCACCGTGCTCGGACCGGTCATCGGCTCGATCATCTTCTGGGTGCTGCTGTCGTTCACGACCGGTTTCATCTCCCGCGCCGTTGCCGCCGGATGGCTGCCCTTTATGGACAGCGTCCAGGCCGGCCAGCTGCGCTTCATCATCGTCGGAATTGCCCTGATGTTAATAGTCATATTCAGACCGCAAGGCATCTTCGGAAACAAGAAGGAGCTGGCTTTTGTCAAATAACGTCGAACCAGAAGCGACCGCGGGGGCTCACGTCGCCGCGACTACCGCCCCGGCGAAAAAAGCCGCGCCCGTCAAAAGCATCAACCTTCACGTGGGCGAAATCGTCCCGGGTGTCTCGAAGGTCGATCCGATCATCGTGGTCGACAACGTCACCCGCACATTCGGTGGCCTCACCGCGGTGAACGTCGACCACCTCGAGATTCCCCGCAACGCGATCACCGCGCTGATCGGGCCGAACGGTGCGGGTAAAACCACCCTGTTCAACCTGCTCACCGGCTTCGACAAGCCCAACTCTGGCACGTGGACATTTGCGGGAAGCGCCCTCGCGGGCATCCCGGCCTACAAAGTCGCCAAGATGGGCCAGATCCGCACTTTCCAGCTCACGAAGTCCCTAAACCTGCTTACGGTTCTCGACAACATGAAGCTGGGCGCAAAGGACCAGGCCGGCGAAAGCTTCCTGCGGGCGCTCTTCCCCTTCTTCTGGAAGGCGGAGGAAGCGGTCATCGAGGACAAGGCGATGGAACTGCTTGCCCGCTTCAAGCTCGAGACCAAGCGCGACGAGTACGCGGCCAGCCTCTCCGGTGGCCAGCGCAAGCTCCTTGAAATGGCTCGCGCCCTGATGAGCGATCCCACCCTGGTGATGCTCGACGAGCCGATGGCCGGGGTCAACCCGGCGCTGACGCAGTCGCTGCTCGACCACATCCTCGACCTCAAAACCCAGGGTATGACCGTGCTTTTTGTGGAGCACGACATGCAGATGGTGCGTCACATCGCCGACTGGGTGATCGTGATGGCCGAGGGCCAGGTTGTCGCCGAGGGTCCGCCGGACACTGTGATGCAGAACCCGGCCGTGATCGACGCGTACCTGGGCAGCCACCACGACAGTGACCTTGGTGACCCCACCGAACACGTTTCAGCGATCAAGGAGCTTCTAAATGACGATGACCAGTCCTAGCGCCAGCGCCCCCGCTGCGAGCTCGCAGCCGGTCGTTGAAGTTGCCAACATCACGGCCGGGTATCTCCCCGGCGTCGACATCCTCAACGGCTGTTCGCTGGTCGCCAACCAGGGCGAACTGATCGGCATCATCGGCCCGAACGGTGCCGGAAAGTCGACGTTGCTCAAGTCGATCTTCGGCCTGGTCAAGGTGCGCACCGGATCCGTGAACCTCTACGGCCAGGAGATCACCAACCTCAAGGCGGACAAGCTCGTCTCGCAGGGTGTCGGTTTTGTTCCGCAGACCAACAACGTCTTCCCCACGCTGACCATCCAGGAAAACCTGGAAATGGGTCTGTTCCAGCGTCCGAAGAAGTTGGCGGAACGGCTCGAGTTCGTTATCGAGATTTTCCCGGAACTTGGCAAGCGCCTCACCCAGCGTGCTGGTTCGCTCTCCGGTGGTGAACGCCAGATGGTGGCGATGAGCCGCGCGCTGATGATGGGACCCCACGTCCTGCTGCTCGATGAGCCATCGGCTGGTCTCTCCCCGGTTCGCCAGGACGAAGCTTTCCTGCGGGTCAAGGAGATCAACAAGGCCGGTGTGACCACGATCATGGTGGAGCAGAACGCTCGCCGTTGCCTACAGATCTGCGACCGCGGTTACGTGCTCGACCAGGGCCGCGACGCCTACACCGGAACGGGACGTGAGCTTCTGAACGACCCGAAGGTGATTGGTCTGTACCTCGGAACCCTCGGACAGGACGACGAGTAGCAGCTACTCCCCTTGCACAACCTCGGATGCCCCGGCGCACTAGCGTCGGGGCATCCGTCGTTGGACTGGGGGCCATCGCGACTCTTGGGAAGCTCGCGCACGCCACACACTGCCGCCACCGGCGCGGACAGACCAGTAAACATCCCATCGCCCGCTTCTCATTTCTACGCCCCACACGGCGGCGCAGGCGCCAGAGGAGTCGTTGCGGACTCGCCCCGCCGGTGACCGCGACGACGGGAGAACAGAGCCCCGTCGCGCCCACCGCGTACACGATCCGAGGGTTCAGCGAAGCGGAGGGCGTCCGTAAAACTTCGTTGGACAGGTCGACGACGTAGCGGTCAGACCGGGGCGGACGGGTGTTCAGTTCGCCGACTCCCGCTGCAGGAATCTGCTACACCACTCTGTCAGGCTCAAGCAGGTCGAGACACCGGTACCACTCCTCCGGCGGCGTACGGAGACGGATATGGAATTCACAGGTGTGCCGCGTCCGAAGTACGTCGCCGGACTTCTGCGACCGCAGAGCTTCCTCGCCCGGTGTTGCCCCCACAACAATGTCGGCGAACCCGAGTTGTTCGCGTCTCATCGATTCACGAACCTGGTGCGCCTCGGACTCGAACCGCTCCGGAGTATCAGCCCCGATTCGAGCCAGGGTCTACAAGTACTGCAATGTGAGCGGGTCACTGTCGCAGAGCGAAAGCGCGTCTCGGCGTTCCAGATCCAACAGCTGCGACCACCTCTTCGTATTGACCGCCCTCCAATACCTGGCCTTGAGCACGGCGTCATCGCAGCCGGGTTCGCGTCCCGTTGGGAGGTACTCGCGGACGAACTCCTCGGCGACCGTGCGGCACCAGGTCGTCTTTCCGGCGGCACTATGACCGTCGACAGCGATGATCACCGCTCCACCGTACGACAGCGGATCCACCGGCGTGTGGGCACCAACGCAGAGGGACCCGGTCAGTGGACCAGCGAGCGCTACCTTCTCGGATGCGTCCGGGCACAGCAAAGGGCCCCTGCCAGCGGCAAGGGCCCTCACTAGTGCGTTACGCCGGAAGGCGCGTCACTGAACTACTTAGTTGATGCGGTCGTACTTGTTCTCAGCGTTGTACTGGTAAATGCCGATGGTGGCGTCCGTGGGGTCGCCGTTCTCGTCGAACGTGATCGGTCCCGAGTTACCGTCGAAGTCGATCTGCGTGCCCTCAGCGAGGAGTGCAGCTGCAGATGCGAAGTCGGTGACCTTTTCGCCTTCACCGGTTCCACCAGAGATCTGGCGGAGGTAGCTGGAGATGTCGGCCGGGTCGGTCGAGTTGGCCGCGTAGGCTGCGATCGCGATCGCCATGACTGCGTCATAGGATTCTGCTGCGTAGCTGAAGTCGGTCAGGTTCGGGTCGATTGCGAGCAGGCGGTCGGTGAAGTCACCGAGCGTGTTCGTGTCGAGGCCGGGCAGTGTGCCCTTTGCACCCGTGATCAGGTCGGGAGCGAAGTCTGCGCTGAAGTCGGCGAGGTTTCCGTCGACGAAGTACAGGTCAGCACCCGGGTAGCCGCCACCGACGAGGGCCGGCACGAGTACCTTGGCCTGGTCGAAGGAGATGATCGCGATGGCGTCGGGGTTCTGGGCCGTGACGGAGGAGATCTGAGCGTCGAAGCTCGCGTCACCCTCGTTGAACAGCTCGGTTGCGACAACTTCGCCACCGGCGGCTTCGAACGCCTCGGTGGTGTACTCGGCGAGACCGGTCCCGTATGCGTCGTTCAGTGCGAGGATACCGAGCGTTGCGCGGCCATCTGCTGCGATCTCGTTGCCGAGAACCTCACCCTGGAGTGTGTCCGAGGGGGCGGTGCGGAAGAAGAGTCCGCCGTCGTCGTAGTCGGTGAACGCGGCCGAGGTGTTGGCCGGGGAGAACTGGATAACGCCGGCGCCGGTGATCTGGTCGATCACGGTCAGGGAGACACCCGAGGATGCCGCACCGATGATGGCCGAGACATCCTGAGACAGGAGGTCGGTGACCGTGACGGTCGCGGTGTCCGTGGTGGTGTCACCGGAGTCGCCGTAGATGGCTTCGACGTTGATGCCGAGGCCAGCCTCGTTGATCTCCTGGACGGCGAGAGCCACACCGGCTTCTTCGGGCGGGCCGAGGAATGCAAGGGCACCACTCTGCGGAAGGATCGTGCCGACCTTCAGGTCGAGGTCGCGGTCACCAGCGGTGATCTCGTTGACATCGCTTGCCTCGGACGTGGTGTCGGTCGAGGGTGCCGTGGTGGCGGCGGGCTCATCGGCTGCAGCACAGCCGCTCAATACGAGTGCACTGACGCCGACGATGGCGAGGCCTCCGAAGACCGTCTTTAGGGTGCGTGAGCGGGAGGCCGGGGCCTTCGCGAATGCGCTCATGTTGCTCCTTGCTAGAAATGGAATGTGATGGGACACGAGGAACGTGCCCAGCACTGCTGTGTACATCAACGTAGGGCCCAAATCGGTCAGGAACAATACGTGCATGTTTCGGCCCTGTAACACGCACCAATCGTTATGAACCGTGACCAAATATGTACCCCTTTTGGGGGACAAATGTTAGCGCTTTGTCACGATTGAACGACGATCGACCTTCTTGTCAGACCATTACCGTTGTGCGGCGATTTGCTCGCGCGGACAAAACCATGTCGATACTCAGCACCAGCAGGGCAACCCAGATGATGGCGAAGCCTGCCCAGCGTGCCGGGGGCATGTCCTCGCCAAGCAAAAACACCCCGGTGAGGAATTGCAGGATGGGCGCCAGGTACTGGGTGAGTCCCATGTAGACCAGCGGGAGGCGTCGTGCGGCAGACGCGAAGAACAGCAGCGGGACGGCGGTGACGATGCCGGTCGCCAGCATCGCGGTGGTGTGCAGCGGATTGATGGTGCCGATGGTCAGGCCTGAGAAAAGACCGACCCCGATAAGCATCGCCACGGCGATCGGCGCCAGCCACAGGGTCTCCATGGCCAGGCCGCTGATGGCGTCCACGGTTCCCCCGACCCGCTTTTTGATCAACCCGTACACGGCGAAGGTGGACGCGAGTACCAGGGCGATCCACGGGACGGCCCCGTAGTTGACGGCCAGGACAATCACCGCGATGGCGCTGATGGCGATCGCTGCCCACTGCAGCGGTCGCAGCTTCTCCCGAAGAACCAGCACCCCGAGCAACACCGTGAGGATCGGGTTGGTAAAATAGCCGAGGGATGCCTCAACGACGTGTCCGCTCAGCGCGGCGAAGATGAATACCAGCCAGTTCGTGAGGATCACCAGTCCGGCGATGCCAAGCGCCAGGGTGGTTTTGCGATTACGCAGCACCGCGGCGAAGCGGCCCCAACCGCGGGTGACGGTGAGCAGGAGTGCGCAGAACACGAGGGAGAACAGCACCCGCCAGGCGACGATCTCGACCGCCCCGGTTGGTGCGAGGAAAACGAAGAATGCGGGTAGCAGGCCCCACAGGCCGTAGGCGGCAATCCCGAAGGCAACACCGGCACCAAGCCGCTCGGGGGAAGTGGTGGAGGTAGGCACAATGCTGAGCCTAACCGCGGCGGCGTGGCCGGGTGGGCCCCGTACCCCGGTCGGCAGGATTGCCCGCAACATCGGCAGCAAGTCGCGCGTGGCCGCATCGGAGAGCATCCGAAAGTCGAGTTTTCGACGACATAAAAAGTCGAGCATTTTTGTCAGGGCGGCGGTACATTTAGCCGCATGTCGAGCGAGAAAACGACTATCGGTGAGGCGATCGGGGCCCTGGGTGGGGTCATCGCCGTGAGTGCACTCGCCGGGATGTTGATTGCGGTGATGGTAACGCCGGGGATCGCGCTGGTTGATGCGACGGTCAAAAATACGGCCGAAGTTTTCGACAGCCTGCCGGATTTTATCGAGATCGACCAGCAGCCGCAGCAGAACCGCGTCTTCGCGACCTCCAACGGCGAACCGGTGCAGATCGCCACGATCTACTCGCAGAATCGGGAGGATGTGGCCTGGGATGCTGTCTCCGATTTTGTGAAGGATGCCGCCGTCAGCGGGGAGGATCGCCGATATTACGATCACGGGGGCATCGACCCCACGGGAATCGTGCGGGCCGCTGTAACCAACATCGTTGGCGGCGGAATCTCCGAAGGTGCTTCCACCATCACCCAGCAATATGTGAAAAACACGTTCATCCAGGCTGCGCTCGAGCTTCCGGATGAGGCAGCCCAAAAGGCCGCATACGAGGCGGCGATCGACGACACCTTCGAGCGCAAACTCAAGGAGATGAAGCTCGCCATCTCGCTGGAGAAGCGGTACAGCAAGCAGCAGATTTTGCTCGCCTACCTGAACATCGCCAACTTCGGCAATGCCACCTACGGCATCGAGGCAGCATCCAGGCGGTACTTCGCCACCAACGCCGCCTCCCTCACCGCGGCGCAGGCCGCCACCCTGCTGGCCATCGTGCAGCAGCCCTCAGCCCTGCAACCGGCAGACCCGGCGAACCGGGCGGCCAACACGAGCCGCCGCAATTTCATCCTCGGGGCGATGCACCACGATGGAAAACTCACCGCCCAGCAGTACGCGGAGGCGGTCAATACCCCGGTGGACGACACCACGCTCAAGCTGACGAGTCCCTCCAACGGCTGCCGGGTGGCGAACGACCACACCCGCTACTTCTGCGACTACATCACCAACCTCGTTCCCGAGCTCGCCTCGCTCGGAAGCGACCGGGAGACCCGGCTGGCGAACTGGAAGCACGGCGGGTACAACCTCTTCACCACACTCGACATGGGACTGCAGGTCACCGCGCAGGACGCCGTATGGGCGAACGCCCCGAACAACACCACCGCGCTGCAGCTGGGTTCCGCCGCGGTCTCTGTCGAGGTCGGCACCGGCCGGGTGCTGACCATGGCGCAGAACAAAACGTACGACAACACCGGGGATGCCGATCCGACCACCACCGCGGTGAATTTCAGCACCGACCGCAACTACGGGGGCTCGAGCGGTTTCCAGCCGGGGTCCACCTACAAGGTCTTCACCCTGCTGAACTGGCTGCAGAACGGGCACAGCCTCGGCGAAACCGTGAACGGCTCCGGCCGCACCGTGCCGCAAAGCCAGTTCACCAACTCCTGCGATCCGCTCCAGGTGGTTGGCAAACCGTTCCAGTTCAAAAACGACGACAGGAGCGGCGGCCAGATGTCGGTGTCCACCGCCGTGCAGAAGTCGGTGAACGGGGCGTTCGTCTCGATGGCGTTGAGGCTCGACCTGTGCAAAATCAAGGAGACCGCCGAGTCCATTGGGGTCCATCGGGCGGACGGCGGCACCCTCGGGGCGACCCCTGCCTCGGTTCTCGGCACCAATGAGATCGCCCCACTGACCATGGCAACCGCCTACGCGGCCATCGCCAGCGGCGGGATGTACTGCACGGCGGTCGCTGTCGACCGCATTGTCGCGCCGGACGGCAGTGAACTTCCCGGCCAGGCCCGCGACTGCAGCAAACGCCTCGAACCGGAAATTGCGAATACGGCCGCCTTCGCCATGGCCAAGGTGATGGTCGCCGGGGGCACGGCGACCCGCTCAAACCCGAACGACGGTGTTCCCTACATCGGCAAGACCGGCACAACGGACAGCTCGAACCAGACCTGGGTGATCGGGTCGAGCACCCGGGTGACCACGGCGGTCTGGGTGGGCAACATCGAGGGTGCGTTCCCGATGCGCAAATATTTCAACAACGGCGGGCAGCAGGGCGGGGTGATCCGCCACGACATCTTCCGCCCGATCGCCGTCGCGGTCGACGCAATGCCGCAGTACCGCGGCACCGATTTTCCCCCACCCTCTCCCCCGCTGGTCTCCGGTTCCAGCGTCATCATGCCGGATGTCTCCGGCCAGACGGTTTCCGATGCGCGTGCACTGCTCACCAAGGCCGGCTTCAGCACCGAGGTCGAGGACCCCATCACCTCCGAGGTGCAGCGTGGGCTCGTCGCCGGCACCGACCCGGCAGCGGGATCGGTGGCAACCAAAAAAACCACCGTCACGATCTTCCCGAGTGACGGCCAACCCGCGACAGTGCCGACCGTACAGGGTGATGGTTTTGTGACGCCGGATGCTGCGCGGGAGGCTCTTCGCGCCGCCGGTTTCGACAGGTCCGGGGACGACCTTTGTTTCGAGCTGCCACCCGACCCGGAATCGCAGAAGCGGAACGGCAACGTGGTGGGGACCGACCCTACGGGGGGCTCCAGCGCCGATCCGGACGACCCCATTTCGCTTGTTATCGGTCGGACTGACTGCGACTAGCGGCGCAGCGCTCCCTGCTGCTGATGCTGTTCACGTGCAGGTGCGGCAGAATCAGGCGGCGATTCAGACGGTGACGCTGCGCAGCGCGGATTGCACCACCACCACGTCATCTCCGTAGCGGGCGTCAAGCCAGTCCTGCAGCATCCCATCGTCGTAAACAACCGAGATGTACAGGTAGCCGTTATCGGTCCAGGAGGTCAGCACACCCGATGAATCGCTGCCGTCGCCGAGCATGCTGGGGAGTTCATTCTGGATGACCAGAAGGTCTTCTTCACTCGTGGTGCCGGGACCGCGGCCGGCGTTCGGGTCCTCGAACGGCATCGGATCGTACAGTGCGAGGGGGATGGGCGGTTGGGTCGGGGTAAAAGTGGTGCCGTCCCAGGTGCCCTGCACCGCATAGGTTCCCCAGGTGACTGCCTGCGAGGTTTCCCACAGTTCGACGGTCGACCAGTCCCAGGGAACGATGGGTGGCCCGCTGCACTGCGGCGGATAGGACTCGGCGACGCCGCCGAGGCAGAATTCGGCACCCTCACCCTCGTGTTGCAGCACGGTGCCCTGCCCGAGTACTTCGCCGGTTGCCGCCGGCGGGGTGGGGACCGGTTCGTCGAAATCGATGATCGGTGAGCCGGGAGAATCGGACCCGGTTGTTGCGCAGCCGGCGAGAAGCAGGACACACGTGAGGGCCGCTGCGGCGAGGGGGCCGAGGGACCGCGACCTGCGGAAGGAACCTCCGGCGGAGACCGTAGGGACGTTCGAGCCAGAGTGAGCTGGATGATTCATGGCATTATTCTCGTCCCGGCGACTGCCCAACCGCGACCCAACATTTCGCCCGAGTTGTTCGTCTCGTCCCTCCTCAATGGCGCCGCCACGGGCGACGCCACCTCGGCGGGAGCATGCGGGTATCCGGGGCGTAAAACAGTTCAGGCCCGGCGCGGAATGCGTCGGGCCTGAACTCGGCTCAGCCCGTCAGGGATTCACCGGTAAATCTGAAGTGCTGTGGAGCGGGGTACGAAGTCCTTAGCGAACGACGACGGCGAGGACGTCGCGAGCCGACAGCACGAGGAGGTCTTCTCCGCCGTACTTAACTTCGGTTCCGCCGTACTTGGAGTAG
>Ga0247735_1001244_pt1 | contig 10060 bp, 12 predicted proteins | sample UWRJL178409R2_FD_180934 | JGI IMG/M metagenome (GOLD analysis project Ga0247735, IMG submission 180934) | Plant litter microbial communities from Arlington Agricultural Research Station in Wisconsin, United States - UWRJ-L178-409R-2 | ecosystem: Environmental > Terrestrial > Plant litter >...
GAAAGAGAATTCCGAAAAAGAGACAACTGACCCTAAAGCTCGGCGCCAGCGGTGAGTCTTCGTTATGGCCTTTAGCCTCTGTATCTCAAATAATTGTAGCGCAATCGAGAACCTTCCAAATACCCTCGGCACTGTCTTTTCACAGCTACATGAGGAGACTCAATGGTCGTTCACAGTCCTAATGGGTGGTCTACCATCCAACGGCGAAGGAGGCGTGGCTGTCGCTAGGTCAGTCAATCTCTCACATTATGCGACTCATTGCTCACTAAATCTGCAGCTTTCACGAAGGCAAGAACCGTTTCTCATTCAATTTCGGTCAGGCATATTCGGAGTTTGAGAAACGATGCCTCGTACCCTACACCCACTTTCTGGAGAACGTGTACGGTGGGTATCTCAATCTTCCTCCCTTCTTTGCGTCTCATGCAGTTCTTAGCTCGCCCAAGAAGTCAACCCTCTTCGCCAAAAGCATCGTCTTCCAAAGAAGATCCACCTCTTGGAGACGTCCAGAATCTTGTAGGGCCTGTACATGATGGTGGTCCTTCGACCAGAACGCCTGGTAAGTTATGCATTACCGTCTTTGTCACGGAAAATACTCACCGGTATGAAACAGATCTGCCCTCTATACAAACACCAAAAGAGACGGCCAATCGACCGATCACACCTATTTCTGTCACAACAAGAATGCCGAGTAAGTCATGCATCACTGTCCTTCTTGCGAAAGATATTCACCAATTTGAAACAGACATGCCGTCAATCCAAGACTTGACACTTCAGCCACCGAAAGAGAAAGCTCATGAACCGATCACGCCGATTTCTGACGGTGTTAGGGTAGCCAACACTGCTACAAGTAAGTAATGCATCACATTCTCTCTTCGGCCCCTTCCTCACTTACGTGCGGCTACACCAGTCGTCAACTCTGCCATCTTATATGGAACCCCAAATATTGGAGCCATAATGCATGACAGTGAGTCGTGCTTCTCTTCGTACAATGTCTCGTGTGCTCACGCTATACTCCACAGGCGACATGCAGCAGATTACCGGCCTACAACCGCCTTCGAACATACTACAACCGTCATCTCATGCCAGTAGGTACCATCTTTAGCAACAAAGCAACCATTATTGATGCATCATTTAGTGTCTCAAACTCCCCTTGAACCGTTTGATCCCTTTGGAAGCACTGTGCCGAACCTTGGACCTGATGATCACAGCTGGATGGACGGCCTATGTTTGCTCGACATCGACTTCGCTCAATTCAGGCCTGGGGAATCTTATCGCGAGGCTTCTGAGCACGCAACAGAACCGTTTATGCAACCTTCCACCACTGTCAATACCGGCTTCATGCCGTACTACTTCCTAGAAGAGCCGACCAAAAGCCTTTCCTCTTCGACTAGCGCCTTCGACTTTTCGGCTTTGACGGAGACCAGCGGCACATCAGGTGCCGATCTGATGATGGAAAACCCTGCCGCCCTCTCCCAGCACTCTCCCATACTTGAAGGTACAATCTCTGATCGCACGGACCTGAGCGCCGCTCCATCCATATTGCCATCACCTCATACACAACAAACTTTTGCACCGCCAATCTCTTCTGCAGCGTCTTGCTCGCCCAATGTTCTTCCAGATCAGGAGCAGCTACTGGCTAGTAAGAAGACCAAGACCACGCTTGCAGCCTCCGGCATCTTGCTGGGGTCGAGTAATCTTATTTCCCAGTTGTCGGCGATTATACCAACGCCCCTGGGTACAGCTTTCACCAACGCAGATGGCCCAATAACATCGACCAACTCTTCAGAGGTGGAAAAGAGAAGGTCGGGCCGTGCTCCCATACCATCAAAACGTATCGAACAGATGCAGAACATTGGCGCTAAGTTCCAGAGCATCGCCCCCTCCTCTTCTACCGAAAAGGAAAACTTACCGCCAGGTGTACCACCAACTTGGGCTGTCCTCGCAAAGGACCACCTCCTTCGGCGTGATCTGGGTATACAGTGGAGTTCGTGTGTCAAACTGTGGTTTGATGTTGAGGATATCCTTGGCTACGGTACAGTCTCGGGAACCAAAGTGAGTAACTTATTTTTCTTTTTCGGCATTGTACCTAATTCCCACTATCTACAGTCCGCTTTACCGTCCATCAGCCTCCGCCCCGAAGAGTGGATGAATTGGGTGAGCAAGTGTCGCCAGGGCGAGCGCAACTACCACCAGACGCCTGTTATCACTGACCCAGCCGAGTTCGGTATCGCGTTAGTAAAGTGGTGGAATGGCATGCAACCTTCAGTGCGCCAGTCTCCGTCAGGGATGCCACAGCCCATTGGTTCAACCCCAACAATCCCCGCAGAAGATTGGATGCCCCTTCGACGAGCTGGTCCTAATGGACTTGTGTCCGTGATGACGCTGCTGGTCTGGTGGGGTCAGATGATCGAGTCTCGCACCCGTTGGCAGGAGGATAGCCAGGAGCTGTGGACAACTATGGTGAGCGATGTCAGTGGGGTGCTACAAGTATTGAAGGCAGTTGGGGCACCAAAGAAGAGGAAATCGGGTGGTGGGGGGAAGGAGAACGTAAAGCGGTATGTATTCCAATTTTGCATATGGTCATCTAATGACTATCTTCTGTAGAGCGAAAATCTCGGCGTGAATTAGTCGATACCCCCATAGCCGTTAGCGTGCTACCCGAACGAGCACCCTGCAATGCATTGTAGCCTCATCTTTTTCTTGATCTCTTATTTTCATAATATTTACTTGATCTCTATACTTGACTTCTTCTTGACTCCGTTTAGTACCATCTTGACCGATTCCTAATATACTTTACATCTTGACCTTGTTTCAACCATGTACGACTAGAATATTGAAATTATTGCTTCAGCGGCCTCAACTGTCTTCATGAAATGTGATTAATGGAGGTTATACTCGAGCAACTGTGCCAGCGTCAACGAAAGTCATGCATGACTCTGCCAATTCCCCCATTGTGCATCACTCGCTGTGGTGGCATCTGTAGAAAGGGTAGTACGTATCTCAAACCAGAAGTCCATATAATACAAAGTCATGCATGAGGCTGGAAATAATAATGCATGAAATTGTAATGCATGACTCGAATACGTATCTCAAGCCGGAAGTCCACATTATACAAAAGTCATGCATGAGGCTGGAGGTGATGCGTGAAGGGGTAATGCACGACTCGGACACGTGTCTCAAGCCAGAAGCCACTTTATTCAACCAGTCATGCATTACTCTTGGACCTACAAATCCACGCTATGCAAGAGTCATGCGTGAGCTTCGAAGTAATATATAACCTGTACCAGATATAAGAATAATGCATTATTCGGACCTACTAACAAACTGAGGTCATATGCGAGAAAAGTCATGCATTACCGAGTCGCGCGCTGCTTACGCACAGTGCGTTTACTCAAGGCGAATGGGGGCGGCTTCGTCGCCCCTACCCAAAGGTCTACTGAGAAAGCTGAGAGAGATGGAACCAAGATTGTCTCATTGACTCAAGGATGGATAGCCACGTCGTAGGACGATACTGTGCAGGTTAGCGATAGTAAATTTTAACAGAGTGGCTTTAAGCTCAACTCGACTTAAAATGTGAACTGAACGTGTTGGGGGCGAACTGAACCTTTCGAGCTGTGCTATCTTTAACAGGCAGAGCAGAGCGCATCAAAGAGGGCGGGATCTCAAAGCAGAATGTTCAAGGTGGAGCGTGAGTGTTGCATCACAGGCTGACGGAGCATTGCACCCACAATGGGCATGCTAGGTTGATTAACGCTGCGATGTCTTGCATCAATTTCTCGGCTACGATTAGAGCCTTTCGTGCATCACACTTAACTTGTAAGGTATAGTACTTCTTGCATTACCCTGCCAGGTTCAGGTGTAAACCTAAAGGCTCAAAGTGGCCTTGGATGCTCATGTTAAGCGACTCACACATTAACCATAGGTAGTCTATATGTAGTCATAGAAATCTGCTTGTTTTCTTCGTCGAATTGGGCTCAAAATTTGAACCCTTTTCTGGGTGCAAGGTTGTTTGCAGTTCACAATTTGCGGTTCACTGATTCATTCCCCTGAGTGGACTCCACCAGCGGGCTTAGTAGTAGATATCATTGAGTTCTCAGCCCACCGAAGGGGTTAATTTAAAAATAAAAATAAAACTTAAAAATGCTATGGACGACAAACCAAACTTTTATATGGAAGGGATATTGCGGTTCTTGCTCACAACCATGAACGACTTGTGAACGACGACTTGCCAATATTTATGTGGCTGTGTGCTGAGTCAGCGACCGCAGCCTTCACAGGCGATGCGGGTCCCCATTGATTTGTTGCCTCATAGCACGTGACACTGTACTGATACGTCTCATAACGTCGTATTAACGTACACTAGTATTCGCTTGCAGGCGTTCTGACTGTCTACTTATACGAGATTTCCAGCTCGATCCCTTCGCACTTATTCTTTGTTCCATACATTGACTTTCGTTACTATTTAAGACTTGCTAGAGCCACGAACGAGTATGAACGACGAAGTCGAGTGCATACTTCCTTATCGGAATGAGCTCCGAGTCAGGATATTTGACGTCAGGTGCTTTGTTATCTGCCTTTTCTGCCTGTATGCCATCTAGCCATGATATACGTCCCAAATGTAGCATTCTGCGCACCGAAGGTGACAATTTCCTGACCAGTGTCCAGACTTAGCGCTCAAATTGGCTAATAATTGCAAGCGTAGCCAGCAATCAGCCTCTGAAGGTTATTTATCCAACTCCATCTGCGAGTCTGCAGGCGCCTTTCTCGGCGCTTGCGCTGAGTTGCATACTGAAAATCGACAATTTGATGTATTTCATGTTTATTCCCACCTTTGTGCCAAAAAAAAATCGTAACTTCTCGTGATTTAGAAGACGTTTTATGTGCTCGATTAATTTTGGTGAGTATTTGGTCGTTCGCCTCTGCGCATTTTTGTGTGTTCTTTTCCAGAATTTTGGTGTATATGCATTTACGAGCCGTCAGGCTCGTATCCTACGAAACGTACTTATTCCTATGCAGCTAAAACGTGTTTGCGCCCTCACTGGCGTATGCCTGTCACTGGCGAGGTCTCTTGATCAGTCAGTAGCCAGCTTATTCTACTATCTTGCAGTGGACGGGTTTGTTTCGTCGGTTTCGTACGTAGATCAGTCTCGAAACGAATAAGATGCATATAACCCATAATTAAGACTTCTTCTCCGGTCCCGCTCGCGAGCGGATTCCCAGTAGGTACACGTGACATTTCAGTCAGCCGCACGTCAGCGGCATTAGACAATGAATGAGACGCGCCTTTGAAATCTATAGTGCCTGGTAGCTTCCCAGTGAACTTCAAGTCGACGATGCCCGCATTAGCCCACATTATTATGAGAAATATCCTAGGGTCTCACCGTATAAATACCAGTGGATTGTCAACCATCAACTCCATCCTCGTCACCTTTCTACATCTCTAGTAGCATCCTACAGTCTCGCACACAATGGCTTTGAAGCTCTACGGAAATATGCAATCAACATGCACCAAGCGCGTGCTCACGATCTTGAAGGAGAAGAACGTCCCTTTCAAATTCCACACCGTCGATTTCACCAAAGGTGAACACAAATTGCCAGAGTATCTTACCAAGCAGCCGTTTGGGCAAATTCCTTACATCGTAGGCAATTTCTCTACGACCGACTTTCTGGTGACGCTGAATATGGGTCTAGGACGACGATGGCTTCATTATTTTCGAGAGCCGCGCGATTTCTTCCTATATCGCTTTGAAATATGCAGACCAGGGCACTCTAGGTCTCATCCCTACCGAGTTGAAGGCTCGAGCTTTGTACGACCAGGCAGTTTCGATCGAGACCAGCAACTTCGATCCCTTTGCCTCCAAAGCTGTTTCTGAGAAGATTTTCAAGCCCTTCATGGGACTGCCGTCTGATGACGGAGTCACCGCCAAACTTCTCGAAAGTCTCGACGGAAAGCTTAATGGCTACGAGGCGATCCTGAGCAAGCAGAAGTATCTTGCTGGAGATGTGATATTTCATAATCTTCTGCAGTAATATCTGCAACTGACCTATTGGGGTATCAACAGCAAATTACTCTTGCCGACTTATTCCACCTTCCCTACGGCTCTATGCTCCCCTTATTGGGGTCCAACCTCCTTGAGTCGGAGGCAAGGCCAAATGTTGCGAGGTAAGGGTCGTGAACAACGACAAGGTTCGAAGTACTAATCTAGTTATAGGTGGTGGAAAGATATCTCAACTCGATCATCGTGGTTGGCGGTCAAGGATGGACTCAAAGTCTGAAATCCAGAAAGAATGAGGTGGTATGATATCGATTAGTATTAAAAACATTTCCACAAGAATTCTGTCCCGAATAAAGATCATTATGTGTTATGTCTTAGACTCTGGTGACAAGATAAAAGTGGGTAGTAAATTTGCTAGTTGATATCGAGAACTTGTCGAGAAGTAGCGGAAGCCCCAAGTTGCATGAGAGTCCGGGATGGATTGCGGTCAATAGAGCTACGGTCATGCAGTTCCACGCGCAAAGTCCAAGAGATCTTCGGACGGTTCCTGTTTCGCTCTGCCCCTTGCGCGTTTCTCCTGCTTACGTGCTTTCTTAGCCTTTCTTACTCGGTTGAGTTCCGCTCTCAAACGCTAGAACAATGTTACTTCCAACGACCTCGGGAGAACATGAGTGTGAGTTACCTTTTCTTCTTGGTCCAGACTCAGATCAATATCGTCGTCTACTTCTTCCTTCTTTATCACATCCGATATTTTGCGCTTACTTCCCGGGCCTGCCGAAGAAACCGTTGTGGACAGTTCAGTTTTTACTTGAACCGAGTCTTGGTTCAAATGTTGAGGCGCAATTCTCCTTGCTTTAAGCATTTCTAGGGGGAGGGGACTATGAAGGTATAGTACGTTCCTCTAAAAAAGGTCTACGCACCTAGAGATCTGTACCGTATGATGAATGTGGCTACGACATCCAAGAGCTTACACGGTGATACATATTGTTTCTGGATCCGGGTTTCGCTACCATATCTAGTGTCCACAAGCTATCAGAGCTATTCGGCGAATGCAACGAGTGGACTATTATTGACTCACTGGACTCGGTGCTCCATCGCCTTTTTAGACCTTTCATGGACCGCTTCTGGGTCTGGGACATCGTATTTCGACCCTACGGGGACGCCTTCCATCGGTTTAAGTCCTTCAAGCCGCCGCATTGTGATCTTAATCTCGCCAATTTCCTGCGAGGAGGACATATTGTTCAACAGCGAGTCATCATCTGCACGCAGTAGCGGACGTAGTGAGACGCCACGGTTTTGAGAAGAGGATTACGATCGCAACACCCACCAGACAGTTGAAGAGGTGCAAACATGAAGGGGCGTCCAGATGACGGACCGGTTAGAAGCTCGCTGCGTCCATAATGTTTGAGATCATGTTTTGCTAGAAGAAAGCTAGACGCAGAATGACCGTCGATGTCGATGATTGGCCCACAGTCGAAATCTCTATGGAACTTCTGTGCGCAAACTTCAAAGCGCTTGATGATGTCGTATTCAAGTCAGAAGATATATGGGGGGAGAAAATGCATTGCACTCACCTTACCTGCAGTTGACGCTATCCAGCAGGTGGCCACTTTTTTGGCTTCATCCACTTCAATGCCATAGTGAGTAACACGTTTACCCTCTACATTCACCCAGGCTTCGTAGTCGCCCAGCCGAACTCGATTGACCCCATCGCCAGGATTGTGGGAGTTAGATCTTCTTCTCATTGGCGTTTGAGGACAAAGAGTATGTTATGAGTGCACTTAGTAAATGCCCTCATGCATGAGGCTCAGGTTCTGGGGCAGACACGATCACGAGGTACTGATGGGCTTGCGTCGCGTTTGGCTTGGTATTTCATTCAGACTGGCAGCGAATATCAGAGGTATTAGTAAGTAAGTTCCAAACTACTACGTACATACACGGCTCCAACGGTTACTCTACCTTGTATTTGAAATAATATCTCAATCGACCAAGAGCAGTCGCTCTGATATTCAAGATCTTCAAATTCGAAGCATCAAATACTGTAGACTAACGAATTGATTGATTTAGTACAGTACTTATAATACCGGTGGTAAACTAAATATGTAAGAGCTACAGGTAGGATTAGCAAACCTTGTAAGTACTAGTAGTCGATGAATATAGCAAAGAATGTAGGTATTTCGCAAAATTATGCGATGCGGAAATGAATGTCTTCTGTGGAAGTAATCGACGCCCTGCTGGTCTAGCAATTATGTTGTGATCTATATTGTGAGATCAATGACCTCCCCAGGTAGAAAGTGTAGTTTATCCTCTCGTTTCATTTTCTTGTTTGTGAGCCTGTCTATCCCTCGGGCTTGTTTCACCTTCGTGATTCGGTCAAGATCCGCTTGCAAGCGCTGTTAGAGTTTAGTGAGCGCTGATGTGGTTCAGACCGTGACGAGAGAAGACAGTCCCCACCTTCAGTTCGCCTTGCTTCCTCTTCATCTCTTCATCAAGGTCTAAATCGATCTCGTCATCCTCTTCCTTGACAGGGAGTGCCTTACGCTTTCTAGTCGCTGGCACAGATGCTGTATGGGTCTCTGACTCCACTCGTTGCGGGACTTGGATCGGATCCTGAGGGGCGATGCCATTTGCTTTGAGCAGATCTGGCATCATAGTAAATGAGGGGAAGGTGCCTATTCAAGCGAAGAATTTAACCCACCCAATGAGCGGTAGCGCACAACGAATGTTGCTTGCACATCCAGGAATTTACAGGGCACGAAAAATTGGGTCTTACCCTGTGTCTCTGGACCGTATCTGTCGGTGAATGCATGTTCATGAAGTCTATCTACGAATTCGACAAACAAAGAACTCACTGCACCTGATGCGCCATTGCCTTCTTTGAACGTTCGTGGACTTTACCTGGTTCCGGGACGCTCTTCACTTGTTCTATGCCACAAACCTTATGTTCCTGGACGTTGCTGAGGCGCCTAATGACAATCTTGATAACACCAATGTCTGCAAAGGACGATGTCGCATTAAGGAGAGCGTCGTCATCTAATTCGGTGCGTGCATGAATAAAAAACCAACAACTTGAAGGCAATTGACGAGTGCCGACCTGATAATTGGAGCCTTCCGAACATGAAAGGTCGTTCAGAATTTGGACCAGTTAAGATCCCTCTGCTGTTGATAGGCCGAAGAACTTCTTGACGCAGTATAGTATTGTCTACTCGGTGCCCATCGACAGTAGGGCAGAGAGCGCAAGCAAATCGAGTGTGATTCTTTTGCGCTTGCAGTACAAAAGACTAGGATAGTGACGGTCAATTTTCTTTCTGATGGAATGTTCATATTAGCTACCTTGCCCTCTGTTGAGGCTATCCAACATATAACCTCTTTCTTTGTCTCATCCCCTTCAATACTATAATGCTCTACTTCTCTGCCTTCCACCGTTACCCGGACAGTGTACTCGCCCAACTGCATTCGTGTGACCATAAAGACCTCTGTGTATCTCAATGCGGGTTTAAGGTATACTGAGAGGCGGTACCGTAGAGAGCTGGGGAGAGATGATGGTTCAGTCGAGTGCTGAGTGCTGAGCGCTGAAGCTGGCTGAAAGTACTTGAAAGTGACCAACGCGACTCGTCACAACACGTCGCGTTTTACAATGATGGAAACGCATCTCTGACCTCGTCTGACTTGAGTACTCTCGAATGGTAACTTCGAATTCAGAATTCACCCCCCAAGCTGGCTGCTGGATAGGTCTCTCGAATATTTAAATAGTCGGAATCTCGGATATTCAAATATGCCCATTCCACTGCCAGCGCCTATGAGAATACAAAGCAACAAATCGACAATCTATGGACCGGGCACAACATTCAATTTGGAAATCGGAATTGGGTATGTAACAGAATTATAGAAAGGGGTAAACTTCATAGAGTGCACCTGGGGTGATGGTGGTGGTGCACAGGTCGGTCAAGTACGCAAGTAGGTAGGTTTATCTGGGCCAATTATAAGTAAGGTACACGTAAGGAAATAAGTATATGGCATATTGTATCCTGCTGCAGATGGACTCGGTGTACAAGCAAGTTAGA
>Ga0247735_1001245_pt1 | contig 10058 bp, 9 predicted proteins | sample UWRJL178409R2_FD_180934 | JGI IMG/M metagenome (GOLD analysis project Ga0247735, IMG submission 180934) | Plant litter microbial communities from Arlington Agricultural Research Station in Wisconsin, United States - UWRJ-L178-409R-2 | ecosystem: Environmental > Terrestrial > Plant litter >...
GCGCGGCGGCGGCGACGGCGGTCGCCCGCCCGAGTCCGGAGCCGGCTCCGGTGATGAGGATTACCTTGTCGGTGAGGTCGGTCATGATTCCTGCTTCCGTTGTGCGGAATGCCGGGTGCATTCGGTGCTTCTATTCAACACCTGTCGCCTTGGCGTACGGTGGGAAGCGGCGCGCGCCGCGGGCGGGTGTGCGGGGCGCCGGATACCATCGGGTATGCCCTTCGTTCGACTATCAGCACCCCGCTCCGCCCGTCGCGTCCTCTCGACCCGAGAGGACGTCTGACATGGACCTGGAGATCTTCTCGGCGCTCGAGTCCAACGTGCGCGGCTACATCCGGTCGTTCCCGGTCGTCTTCGACCGCGCGGTCGGGTCGATCATGATCGACGAAGACGGCACCGAATACATCGACTTCTTCGCCGGAGCGGGCGCGCTCAACTACGGCCACAACAACCCGGTCATGAAGAAGAAGCTCGTCGAGTACATCGAACGGGACTCGATCTCGCACGCGCTCGACATGGCCACGGTCGCCAAGAAGGCGTTCCTCGAGGCGTTCCAGAGCATCGTGCTCGAGCCGCGCGGCCTCGACTACAAACTCCAGTTCACTGGCCCCACCGGCACGAACGCGGTCGAGGCGGCGCTCAAGATCGCCCGCCTGTCGACGGGACGCTCGACCGTTGTCGCGTTCACCCGCGCATTCCACGGCGTCAGCGGCGGCTCGCTCGCCACCACCGCGAACCAGCAGTTCAGGCAGGCATCCGGCTACAGCCTCGGCGACGTCGTGTTCGTGCCGTTCGAGGGCTACGTGCCCGGCCTCGACACGCTCGCCTACCTCGAGAAGCTGCTCGACGACCAGAGCAGCGGCCTCGACAAGCCCGCCGCGGTGATCGTCGAGACGATCCAGGCCGAGGGCGGCATCAACGTCGCGAGCCCCGAGTGGCTGCGCGGCCTGCGTGCCCTCACCGAGCGCCACGGCATCGTGCTGATCGTCGACGACATCCAGGTCGGGGCCGGCCGCACCGGCGAGTTCTTCAGCTTCGAGGCATCCGGGATCGTGCCCGACATCGTCACCCTGTCGAAGTCGATCTCCGGCTACGGCCTGCCGATGTCGCTCGTGCTGCTCAAACGCGACCTCGACGTGCTCAAGCGCGGGTCGCACAGCGGAACCTTCCGGGGCAACAACATGGCGTTCGTCTGCGCGACGGTCGCACTCGTGGAGTACTGGGCGGATGACGCGCTCACGCGGGAGGTGCACCGCAAGGGCGCCCTCGTACGCGAGCGTCTCGCGACGATCGCCGCGGCACACCCCGAGGCCGGGTTCGAAGTGCGTGGTCGCGGCTTCATCTTCGGTTTCGCCAGCACGGTGAAGCCCGACCTCGCCCAGGCGGTCGCGGCCGAGGCGTTCCGGCGCGGACTCGTCGTCGAGACCTCCGGCCCCGTAGACGAAGTACTCAAGCTGCTCCCGGCGCTGGTGATCGACGATGCGACGCTGCTGCGCGGTCTCGACATCATCGCGGCGAGCGTCGACGTGGTGCTAGCGGAGTAATTCCCGGCCATACTGGCTGCATGGTGGTCGTCTTCGACGGAATGGTCTGGACGTCGTACTCCCAGCTGTACGTGACCTGCGGCACGGGCGATCCGGCGTCGCCCGACGAGGCGTTCGTGGGCCAGTCGAACGGGCTCGCGGGCGGCGCGGTCGACGGCGCGCTCTTTCTCGTGGTCGGCACGCACACCGGGAGCATCCCGGTACGGGTGGTCGTGCACGACGGGCCGCCGCCGCTCGGCGACTGGGACGAGATCGTCGAGGTCGCATTCGCCCCCGCGTCGCCGGCCGTCTTCCTGTCGGGCTGGGGGGAGAACCCGTCGGCCCGCTTCGACCTGACGGCACCTGCCTACCGCGCACGGTGGAGCGCGTCGGGCATGGACGCCGCCCACGACCGTGTTGCCGACGAGACCACCCCGGCGCTCGACCGCTACGAGCTCGCCCTGTGGCCCCAACCGGCCTCTCCCGACGCGATCGTGCGGCGCTCCGGCCCGCGGGCCGCGTACTGGCACGACGCTGGATTTTTCCGCGGGTAGCTGCCACAATCGACGGGTTCCCATTTCCGAGCGTTAGGTTCTTCCGGTGAAGACAGTCGACGGTTTCGCGCAGTCCACGCGCTGACTCCCGTTGATCCGCCGCATCCCGGCTCCGGTGTCAGTGCATCCACTGACCATCCCGGAGAACCATGTCTACGCCCCGCTCTTCGTCCATAACCCTTCTCGACGTCGGCCTCGACTGGCCTGACGGTTCGACCGCCCTCACTGCCGTCAGCGGCACGCTCGGCGTCGGGCGCACGGGACTCGTCGGAGTCAACGGTTCGGGCAAGTCGACGCTTCTGCGCCTGATCGCCGGCGACCTGCAGCCGACGGCCGGCAGCATCACCACCGCGGGCGACGTCGGCTACCTGCCGCAGTCGCTCACGCTCGACGTCGACGCCACCGTGGCCGACCTGCTCGGCATCTCGACCACACTCGCCGCCCTGCGGGCGATCGAGGGCGGCGACGTCGACGAGGCGCACTTCGAGACGGTCGCCGACGACTGGGACATCGAGTCGAGGGCCGACGAGATGCTGCGAGGCATCGGGCTCGGCTCGGCCGACCTCGACCGCCGGGTCAGCGGCATCTCGGGCGGTGAATCGATGCTCGTCGCGATCGCAGGCCTTCGGCTGGCCCGCACCCCGATCACGCTGCTCGACGAGCCGACCAACAACCTCGACCGCGACGCCCGCGCACGGCTCCGCGGTCTCGTGCGCTCGTGGCCGGGCACGCTCGTGGTCGTCAGCCACGACGTCGCACTGCTCGAAGAGATGGATGACACGGCCGAACTGCACGACGGGCGCCTCTCCGTCTCCGGCGGTCCGTACAGCGCCTGGCGCGCGCGGCTCGACCGCGAGCAGGCGTCGGCCGTGCAGGCGGCGCGCACCGCGCAGCAGGCGGTGAAGGTGGAGAAACGGCAGCGGGTCGAGGCGGAGGCGAAGCTCGCGACCCGGGCCCGCACGGCCAAGACGAACAACGAGAACCGGCGCGCCGCGAAGATCGTGATGAACCAGTGGGCCTCGAACGCCCAAGTCTCGGCCGGCAAGCTGCGCACAGGCGCGGACGCGAGGGTGCAGTCCGCGCAGGCGGCCCTCGACGCGGCCGATGCCCTCGTGCGTGACGACGAGCACATCCGTGTCGACCTGCCCGACCCCGAAGTGTCGGCCGGGAGGCGTATCGCCGAGCTGCACGCGGCTGGGCGGATGTTCGTCGTGCAGGGGCCGGAACGCGTGGCGATCGTCGGTGCGAACGGCGTGGGCAAGACGACGCTGCTCGACGATCTCGCCCACGGCGCCGGCGCACGCGAGGGCCGGGCCGGGGGAGTGCTGCTCACCGACCGGGTCGGCTACCTGCCGCAACGGCTCGACGGCCTCGACGACACGGCATCCGTGCTCGACAACGTGCGGGCCGCGGCGCCCGCCGTTCCCGTGGGGCTCGTGCGCAACCGGCTCGCGCGCTTCCTGCTGCGCGGCGCCACGGTCGACCGGGCGGTCGGCACGCTGTCGGGAGGCGAACGCTTCCGGGTCGCGCTCGCCCGGCTGCTGCTGGCCGACCCTCCGCCGCAACTGCTGCTGCTCGACGAGCCGACGAACAACCTCGACCTGCGCAGCATCGACCAGCTCGTCGACGCCCTGCGCGGCTACCGTGGCGCGGTCGTCGTGGTGAGCCACGACGACGGGTTCTTGCGCAGGCTCGACCTCACCGCGATGCTGGAGCTCGGCTCCGACGGCGCCCTGACGCCGCTGGAGTTCGGTGCAGACGTCAGCCGCGGATCAGCGTGACGCTGTCTTTGCCCGACTGCTTCGAGCGGTACATGCCGGAGTCGGCGAGTGCGAAGAGCTTCTCCAGGGTGGTGCCGGTCGCGTCGTCGCCGCGGTGGATCGCCACACCCACGCTGGCCGTGATGCTCACCTCGGCGAGCGGGCCGTCCATCGGCTGGTCGATCGCGCCCCGGATGCGCTCGGCCACCGCGCGCGCCGTGTGCTCGTCGACGTCGTCGCAGATCACGATGAACTCGTCTCCGCCGAGCCGCCCGACCACGTCGTCGTCGCGCACCGCCGAGCTGATCTGCGCGCCCACCCAGCGCAGCACCGCGTCGCCGGTGGCGTGGCCGAGCCGGTCGTTGACCGACTTGAACCCGTCGAGGTCGATGAACACCACGGCGAGTTCGCGCTGGTCGTGCTGGCTCGTGGCGAGCACGTGGCGCAACCGGTCGTGCAGCACCGTGCGGTTGGCGAGACCGGTGAGCTGGTCGCGCAGGGCCAGGTCTTCGAGCTGGGCCTGCAGGCGCATCCGTTCGAGCACGTGCGCCGCCTGCCTGGCGAGCGTGGTCTGCAGGTCCATGGCGTGCTGTGCGAACGACTGGCTGCGGCGGAAGAAGCACACGAGAGTGCCGAGCGGGGTGCGTTCGCCGACGATGGGCACGATCGTCATCGCCTCGAAGCGGGCCGCGCGCAGCTCGTCGGCGAGCTCGACCGAGTACTCGGCGACCTCGTCGAGGTCGGTGAACGTGACGAGGTCGCCGCGCTGCACCGCCTCGTGGGCCGGCCCGCGGAAGTCCATGCCCGAAACGTGCTCGGCGGGGTTCTGTCCGGCCACGAGCACCATCTGCCCCGAGACATCCCGGTACATGACGGCCACGGCGGCGGCGGCGAACGACTGCTTCGCGCTGTCGACGAGAGCCTCGGCGAGGTCGACCTCCGACGTCGCGGCACCGAAGGCGCTCGCGGCATCCTGCAGGATACGCACGCGGCTTTCGGATGTCTCGGCCGACCGTCTCGCGGACAGCAGTTCCCGCTCGTAGCTGCCGCGGTCGGTGGCGTCGAACACGGCCGACCTGACCGTCCGCGTGCCGGTCACGGCGTCGGTCGCGACCACCGAGTTCACCAGCACGGGCAGCGACCGGCCGTCGCTGCAGCGCACCGTGAGTGCCACCTCGCGCACTTCGCCGCGCAGCCGCAGAACCTGCATCAGCCGCGTCTCGTAGAAGATCTGGCCGCCCTTGTCGAGCACGTCGATGAAACGCCGGCCCACGATGTCGTCGCCCGCGAAACCGGTCCAGGCTACGAACGTGCGGTTGACGCGGGTGATCACGCCGTCTTCGGTCATCGAGAAATAGGCGCACGGCGCGTTCTCGTAGAGGTCTTCGTACTCGAGGTGGTCGGCGAGATCCGTCATCCGAGGTAGCGCCGGATCTCCCGAACGAGTTCTGCGGGGCTCGAGAGGTTCGGGCAGTGGCCGGTCGCCTCGAGCACCACCATGCTGCTGCCTGCGATGCTCTCGTGCACGAAGGTTCCGACCGGCAGCGGGGCGATCACGTCGTCGGTGCACTGCAGCACGAGGGTGGGGGTGACGACGTCGGCCAGGTCGCGGCGGTTGTCGGAGAGGAAAGTGACGCGGGCGAACTGCCGGGCGATCGTCGGGTCGACGGCGCAGAAGCTCGCGGTGAGGTCGTCGGCCAGGTCGGGACGGGCTATGTTGCCCATCATCACCGGGGCGATCGCCGACGACCAGCCGAGGTAGTTCGAGTCGAGGGAGTCGAGCAGGCCGTCGATATCCGCCTGGTCGAAGCCGCCCTCGTAGCCGTCGTCGTCGACGTACCGGGCCGACGGGCCCACCAGTACGAGGGAGCCGAACCGGGCGGGCGCGGCATTGGCCGCGAGCACGCCGACCATCGAACTGACCGAGTGGCCCACGTACACGACGTCGTGCAGGTCGAGTTCGTCGACGATCTCGCGCAGGTCGTCGGCATAGCCGTGCAGCGAGTCGTATTTCACCGGGTCGTAGGCCGAGAGGTCGGAGCCGCCTGCGCCGACATGGTCGAAGGTCACGACGAGGTAGTCGTCTTCGAAATGCGGTGCTACGTCGCGCCAGACCTCCTGGCTGCAGCCGAAGCCGTGCGCGAAGACGATCGGACGACCGTCGGCGCGCCCGCTGACCCGCACGTTGTTGCGGTGCACGGCTGTCGCCGACGAAGAGACCGGGGTGGGAGCTGTCACGTCGGTTTCCCCTTGAACTGACGGGTCTCCCCGTGCGCTGCGGCGTCGTCGGGGTGGTATCGGCGGACCCCGCGCATATTGTACCCACACCGCCCCGCGGCCAATTCACATTGCTTTAGGGGATTGTGGAGCCGCACGGTTAATGAGCTGTTCTTCGCAGAGACAGCGGATCGGAAGGCACGTATGACCGCGGTGACGAGCGAGCAGTACGCCGAACTGGCGCGCGCGATCGAGCACGAAGAGATCGTCGTGTACTTCCAACCGCAGGTCGAACTCGGCACGGGACGGGTCGTCGGCGCCGAAGCGCTCAGCCGCTGGGAGCACCCCGACCGAGGACTGGTGATGCCCGACGAGTTCATCCCGATGGCCGAGGCCACCGGTCTGATCCGCGAGATCGGCATGCACGTGCTGCGCGAGAGCTGCCGCTGCGCGGCGGTCTGGGCCGAGCAGGGCCATTCGCTCGAGACCAGCGTGAACGTGTCACCGGTGCAACTAGCCGACCCGAACTTCTACGGAGACGCCCTCGCGGTGATCGAAGAGCACGCTCCGGCCAACCGCATCATCACGATCGAGATCACCGAGGGCGTCGGCATCGACGACATCGAAGCAGTCTCGGCCGGGCTCAAGGTGTTGCGCGACGCCGGTGTGAGCGTGTCGATCGACGACTTCGGCGCCGGGCACACCTCTGTCGAGCAGCTGCTCAACCTGCCGGCGAACGAGTTGAAACTCGACCGGTCGCTGATGCAGGACGCGACCCCCGAGGGCGACAATGCGCTCGAAGAGGCCGCGCGGGTGGCCCGGGAGCTCGGCCTACGCGTGGTGGCCGAGGGGATCGAGAGCGCCCAGCAGCTGCAGCGGGCGCGCGAACTCGGCTGCGACCGGATCCAGGGCTACCTCATCGGCGTGCCCGTGCCGCTCGTCGAGTTCGACGCACTGCACCTCGACCCCTGACGCGGTCGTCCGGGCGTCGGGCGGGATCAGAGTCCGTCGTACGACTCTGACTCGGCGGGGATCCCGACCTCGTGGAGGTCGTCGCCGCCCATGTTCAGCTGCGCCCAGAGCACGGGCATTCCCGGCGAGAACAAGATGTCGATGCCCGGGCCCGCGTTCAGCGGCGGGATGTTGACGTAGCCGCCGCCGGCCTGGATGGCGGCGAGGATCTGGGAGCGCAGCTCGGTGACGGGGTCGGGCAGGAAGTAGTCTCTGCCGTCAACGGTAAGTCGGTTGATTATCACTTAAGTTGCCCTTTGAATCGGACGGCCGGTGCGGCCGCCCCTCCAACGTTACTCTTGACTACGCGGCAACCCCGCCGTGCGCGAAATTCGTCATCGACTTGAGCGTCCGATATTGACGATAACCATTGAGGACGAACGTGGGCTACCTGAAGTACAACGGCGAAGAGTTCGAGTTCGAAGACCGGGCCCTGACCCACCTGCAGATCGCTATCTCGGCGAAGCTCCGCCGCGGCGAGCACTTCTTCCTCACCTGGAAGCTCCAGTCGCAGCGCGGCAGCGGCCGGCACTCGGTATGGATCGACAACGGGGTGCCCCTGCACTTCTTCTTCTCCGGATCGCGCAGCGTGTCGGTAAACCGCACGTGGCTCGAACAGCTCGTGCTCTCGTCGTCGACCTCGCTCGGCATGCAGCTCGTCGAGGAGCCGGCCGAACGACCGGACTCCCAGGGCGAGTAGCCGCGGGTGAACGTGCCACCCGATGCGCCGGTCGCGTACTCGAGGCTGAACGACCGGTACCAGATCCTCTCGATCGTCGGCCGAGGCGGGATGGCCTCCGTGTACAAGGCCCGCGACGAATTCCTCGACCGTGAGGTCGCCGTCAAGCTCTTCGACGCCTCCCTCGGAGACACCGCCGAAGCCGCGCGGCAGGAGCACGAGCTGCAGGTGCTCGCGAAGCTCAACCACCACAGCCTGGTGTCACTCATCGACGCGGGCATCGTGCGACGCACCGACCCGGGTCTCTCGCGCATGTTCCTGGTGATGGAATTCATCAGCGGCTCGACCCTCAAGACACTCGCCGTGAAGGAGAAGCTGTCGGGACGCGAGATCGCCCACATCGGGTTCGACCTCGCCGAGGGCCTGGAGTACATCCACCGTCAGGGCGTCATCCACCGCGACATCAAACCGGCCAACGTGCTCATGGTCGATTACGGCAGCGGCACGGAACGCCGCAGGGCGAAGCTGGCCGACTTCGGTATCGCGCTGCTCGCACGCAACGCTGCCGCAGACGCGTCGTCGACCACCGGTACGTCGGCGTACCTGAGTCCGGAACAGGCCATGCGCGACACCGTCGGTCCGGCATCCGACGTGTACTCGCTCGGTCTCACGCTCATCGAGTGCTTCTCACGCACCCTCGCCTTCCCCGGAACGCACCTCGAGACCGCCGTCGGGCGCCTCACCCGCGATCCCGAGGTGCCCGCCGACCTTCCCACGCCGTGGCGCGACCTGCTCACCGCGATGACGGCGCGCGAACCGTCGGCGCGGCCGACGAGCAGCCAGTTGGTCGCCACCCTCGGCGAGCTGATCGGGTTCGAGCGCGCACGGGAGGCCAAGGCCGACCTGCCCACCCCCGTGGTCATCGAGATGCGGCCCATGCCGACCGGCCGCCTGCCCATCCTCGACCGCCCGGCCGACCCGGCATTCGACCGCATCGCGAACCTCGCCCGCCGCATCTTCGACGTGCCGGTCGCCATCATCATGGCCGCCGAGGACGACCGCGTCTGGGTGGCGTCCCACGTCGGCGTCGAGGCCGAACGGCTCAGGCGTCGGCGCGGCGTGCAGTCGGCAGACGTGTTCGGCGGACCGCTCGACGCCAACCCGATCGTGAGCGGCGACGAGGCGGTCAGGTTCTCGGCGTCCGCACCGCTGCGTGCGGCCGACGGCAGCCAGCTCGGCTCGATCGCGATCCTCGACTACGTGCCGCGCGAACTGAGCACGGTGCGCAGGCAGTCGCTCGACGACCTGGCCGCCTTCGTCGTGACGGAGCTCGAGCTCCGCTCCGCGCGTCGCTGAGACCCCGATATACGTCAAGTGCTGCTCGACGAACCGCGACTGCGCTTGACTCGTCTCGCCGGCGGCAGCGCTCGGCGACTCCCTCTACCGGGCCGGAGGCCACGATGAAGACGACCGCGTACATCCTCGCCGTGCTGGTAGCGACGTGGTGGTCTTCCAGGTGCCCGGGCGCTCGACCGGCGAGCTGGTTCTCGCCACGCTCTCGGTCACGCCGCTGATCTACGGACCGCTGGTCCTCGGCTCCCTCACCGCATACTGGAACGTGCGCCGCTCGCCGGAATCGCGCCGGTTCCTCGGCCGCTGGCTGTGGAGCGTGCTGGCGATCGAGGCTCTCGCCGTCGTGGGGCTGGTCGTCTTCGCAGTCGCAGCCGGCGCACCCGTGTGGATTCCCGTCTCTTTCGCGACCGTGTCGGCGGCCCTCACTGCCGCGGCGGTCCCGGTCGGCCGCCGGCTGCAGCAGCACGACGAATCGAGGCGGCCGCCGGAGCCGCCGTGGCGGACGGTCGGGCGCGACGAGGTGCGGCGCAAGGTCGCCGTGATCTCGGCGGTGTTCGTGACGACGCTCCTGGTTGCGGCCGTGGTCGTCGTCGCCGTGTTCGCGGCGGTCGGAGAGGCACCGGACGACCGGGAGTCGGCCGTCGTGATCGCGATACTCGTCGCGGAGTTCGCCTTCCTCGCTGCCGCGGTCACCTGCCTCCTCGTGTCGCTGCCGCTGAACCGTCGGCTGCGCGCCTCGGCGGGCGGCGACCTCGGAACCCTCCGCGTCTACTCGCAAGCCGTGTTGCGCGGCAAGAGCGACGGTCTCGACGACGAACAACGGGTGGGGGCCGCGAAATACGCCGTGCTGATCGTGCCGATCCTTCTATTCCAGATCGGCTACCTGGGGCTGCTCTACGCGGCACTCATCCTTCAGCAGATCCTCTCGCTGTCCTCTGACCCCGACGGCCCTGGCGGGTTC
>Ga0247735_1001246_pt1 | contig 10056 bp, 7 predicted proteins | sample UWRJL178409R2_FD_180934 | JGI IMG/M metagenome (GOLD analysis project Ga0247735, IMG submission 180934) | Plant litter microbial communities from Arlington Agricultural Research Station in Wisconsin, United States - UWRJ-L178-409R-2 | ecosystem: Environmental > Terrestrial > Plant litter >...
AGCGGGTTGCGTTCCGCCGAATGCAGCCAGCCGCAGCCGAGATCGAGCGGCATGCCCGCCACGCCGACCGTCCAGCCGCGCCCGCCGACGCGGTCGCTCGCCTCGAGCACCAGCACCGACTTGCCGGCCGCGACCAGACTGCGCGCCGCCGCGATACCGGCGGAGCCGGCCCCGATAATGGCGACGTCATGGTTCATGGTGATGCTCCGCAGCGAACGCCCGGCTATATCGAGCGCGTGGCAACGCTTGGCAATCGCCGGGCGTGCCATGAAAAAATTCGCCGTCCGGCGCCAAAACGCGCATCCTTATGCGCCGCCGCGCATTGCAGTGGGCGAAACGTCACGGCCACCAAAAGGGGGAAGTTCATGGAACAGGATCGGATCTCGCAAGTCCGCCAGCGCGCGCACGCGATCTGGATCGAGCAAGGCCAGCCGGAGGGCGCCGCCGACCAGCATTGGGCGCAGGCCGAAGCCGAGTTTGCCTCCGTGACGACCACGCCGCTGGCCGAGAGCGCGGACGCGGCCGTTGCCGAACCCGAAGCCGCTGAGGAACCCGCTCCGCTCGCCGAGCCGGACGTCGTGGCCACGCCAGAGCCGGCCGCCGCGGCAGCGCCCGTGCCCGCCAAGAAGACGGTGAAGCGCAAGGTGAAGCCGCTCACTCCGATCCGCTGAGGTCAGCCCGCGCACGCGGGCATTCAGCCGACTCTTTTTATCCCGTCGACTGAGGGAGACTATCTTGCGTCCAACTGCCGACCGCCTCGAAGGCGGATCGCCCTATCCGCTCGGCGCGACCTTTGACGGGCTGGGCGTCAATTTCGCCATCTTCTCCGCCCACGCCGAAAAGATCGAACTGTGCCTGTTCGAGCCGACCGGCAAGCGCGAGATCGCGCGCTACACGCTCCCCGAATGGACCGACGAAGTGTGGCACGGCTATCTGCCCGATGCGCGGCCGGGTCTGCTCTACGGCTACCGCGCCTATGGCCGCTATGCGCCCGAGGAGGGGCATCGCTTCAACCCCAACAAGCTGCTGCTCGATCCCTATGCGCGTCGCTTGTCGGGCGCGATCAAGTGGAGCGACGTGCTGCACGGCTATCCGGTACGCGGCCGCCGCGCCGATCTCGGCTTCGACAAGCGCGACAGCGCGCCCGCCATGCCCAAGGCGATCGTCACCAACGATGCGTTCGACTGGTCGCGCGACGTGCGCCCCAACACGCCCTGGTCCGAGACGGTCATCTACGAGGCGCACGCCAAGGGGCTGACCAAGCTGCTCGATCTGGTGCCGCCGCGCGAACGCGGCACCTTCGCGGCGCTGTCGCATCCGCATGTGATCGACCATCTCAAGCGGCTGGGCATCACTGCGCTCGAACTGATGCCGATCCACGCCTTCACGCAGGATCGCTTCCTGCAGGAGCGGGGTTTGCGCAATTACTGGGGCTATAACAGCCTCAGCTTCTTCGCGCCCGAACCCGGCTATTTCTCGAGCGATTCGCATGACGAGCTTCGGCTTGCGGTGCGGCGGCTCCACGCCGCCGGGATCGAGGTGATCCTCGACGTCGTCTACAACCATAGTTGCGAGGGGAGCGAACTCGGCCCGACGCTGTCGTGGCGCGGCCTCGACAATGCGACCTATTACCGGCTGGTGCCCGATCAGCCGCGCTATTGCATCAACGATACCGGCACCGGCAACACCTTCAAGCTCGATCATGCGCGCGTCATCCAGATGGTCGCGGATTCGCTGCGCTATTGGGCGACCTCGTTCGGGATCGACGGCTTCCGCTTCGATCTCGGGCTGACGCTCGGGCGGACGGACACCGGTTTCGATCCCAACGCCGGCTTCTTCGACGTGCTGCGGCAAGACCCGATCCTCGGTCAGTTGAAGCTCATCACCGAGCCGTGGGACGTCGGCATGGGCGGCTATCAGCTCGGCAATTTCGGGCCGGGTTTCGCCGAGTGGAACGACAAGTACCGCGACACCGTGCGCGGCTTTTGGCGCGGTGATCCCGGCAAGCGCGGCGATCTCGCCGCGCGGCTGTCGGGGTCGGGCGATCTGTTCGACCGCCGCGCGCGGCGGCCGTGGGCGAGCGTCAACTTCGTGACCAGCCACGACGGCTTCACGCTCGCCGATCTCGTTTCCTATGAGGAGCGCCACAACGAGGCCAATGGCGAGAATAATAACGACGGCCACGACAACAACATCTCGCGCAACTGGGGCGCCGAGGGGCCGACCGACGACGAGGGCATCCTAAAGACGCGCGCGACGGTGCAGCGATCGATGCTGGTGACGTTGTTCGCAGCGCTCGGCACGCCGATGCTGGTGGCGGGCGACGAGTTCGGGCGAACGCAGCACGGCAACAACAACGCCTATTGTCAGGACAATGAGATCAGTTGGCTCGACTGGGCGCAGGCGGAAAGCCCCGAGGGCCAGTCGCTCTTCGCCTTCACCTCGCGGCTGATCGCGCTGCGCAAAAAGCATCCGGTGCTGCGCTCGGCGAACTTCCTCTATGGCGAGAATTCGCCCGGCTACGGCATCAACGATATCGAATGGTGGGACGAGCGCGGTAATACGCTCTCGCCCGAAGATTGGGACAACCCCGAAGGCCGCGCGCTGGCGATGCGGCGGGCTGTCGCGCTCGACGACGGGCGGATCGAGGCGATCACGCTGCTGATGAACGCGGGCGAGGACGCGATCACCTTTACGCTGCCCGCGCCGTTCTCGGATCGCGAGGTGCTGATCGACAGTGCCCAGCCCGATCTCGAACGTACCGCGATCGGCGACACCTATGAGGTGCAGCCGCACGCCGCCGTGCTGATCCGCTGGCTGGCGGACAAGGTGGAGCCATGAGCCTGTGGGGGCCACGCGTCGGGGCGGACGGTCGCACGCTCTTCCGGCTGTGGGCGCCCGGTCGCGACGCGGTGACGCTGGAGATCGACGGGGCGGAGCCGGTCGAGATGAACGCACGCGACGGCGGCTGGTTCGAGGCCGAGGCGACCGCGCCGGCGGGGACGCGCTATCGTTTCCGGCTCGACGCCGATCTGGCGGTGCCCGATCCCGCCTCGCGGTTGCAGTCGGGTGGGGTGCATGGCTGGAGCGTGGTGGTGCCGCCGAACGGTGGTGGCAATGTATGGCCCGGCCGCCCGTGGGAAGAGGCGGTCATCCAGGAAGTCCATGCCGGCGTGCTCGGCGGCTATGCCGGTGTCGCCGAAGCGCTGCCGGCGCTTGCCGAGCTTGGCATCACCGCTGTCGAGTTGATGCCGATCGCCGCGTTCGCGGGGTCGCGCAACTGGGGCTATGATGGCGTGCTGCCGTTCGCGCCTGCGGAAGCCTATGGCTCGCCGCACGATCTGCGCGCGCTGGTCGATCGCGCGCACGAACTCGGGATGATGATCCTGCTCGACGTGGTGTACAACCATTTCGGGCCGGACGGGAATTACCTCGGTGCCTATGCCGGCGACTTCTTCCATGCCGACCGTGATACGCCGTGGGGCGGCGCGGTGGCGGTCGACCGGCCCGAGGTCTCGGCCTATTTTCTCGAAAACGCGCTTATGTGGATCGAGGATTATGGCTTCGACGGGCTGCGCTTCGATGCGGTCCATGCGATCGGCAACACCGCGTTCCTCGACCGGATGGCGGCGGACATCCGCGCGACGGTTGGGCCGGAGCGGCATGTCCATCTGGTTCTCGAAAACGAGTCGAACGATGCGGCCCGGCTTGGTGAGGGTGGATACGACGCGCAGTGGAACGATGATTTCCACAACGTCCTTCACGTCCTCCTGACAGGCGAGCGCGAGGGCTATTATGCCGACTTCGCGGAGGATTCGACCGGGAAGCTCGCGCGCTGCCTCGGCGAGGGGTTCATCTATCAGGGCGAGGGGATGCCGCATCAGGATGGTCGCCCGCGCGGCTCGCCGAGCGGGCATCTGCCGCCGACCGCCTTCGTCGCGTTTCTGCAGAACCACGACCAGATCGGCAATCGCGCGCTCGGCGAGCGGCTGACCACACTGGTCGCGCCCGAGCGGCTGGAGGCGGCGACCGCGCTGCTGCTGCTGTGCCCGCAAATCCCGTTGCTGTTCATGGGTGACGAGAGCGGATCGCAGACGCCGTTCTACTTCTTCACCGATTTCCAAGACGACCTCGCCGATGCCGTCCGCGAAGGCCGGCGCAAAGAGTTCGCACATTTCGAGGCGTTCTCGTCCGAATCGGCGCGCGAGACGATTCCCGATCCCAATGCGTCCGAGACCTTTGCGGCTTCACGCCCGATCCCGCATGAGGACGCGGTGCGGTGGCGCGCGCTTTACCGTGACCTGCTCGCGCTGCGGCATACGGCGATCGTACCGCGTTTGCGCGGCGCCACCGCTGACGGTGCCGAGGTGCTCGGCGAGGGCGCGGTTCAGGCGGTGTGGACACTTGGCGACGGCGCGGTGCTGACGCTTGCGATCAACCTCGGCACCGAGCCGGTGCCGGTGCGTGGCGAGACACCGCTTTACGCGCTCGGCACGCCCGGCGCGCCGGCGAGCTTCGCCGCCTGGATCGAGGAGGCAGCATGACCGACTTTCCGCCGCGCGCGACCTATCGCCTGCAATTCAACCGCGATTTTCCGTTCGCGGCGGCAGAAGCCATTCTGCCGTATCTCGACCGGCTCGGCATCAGCCATGTCTATGCGTCGCCGATCACCGCCGCCGTGTCGGGATCGCCGCATGGCTATGACGTGATCGACCCGACCCGGATCAACCCCGAACTCGGCGGTGAAGACGGGTTCCGCAGCCTCGTCGCGGGGCTTCGCGGGCGGGGCATGGGCATCGTGATCGATATCGTGCCCAATCACATGGGCGTGGCGGGCGGCGAGAACGCCTATTGGAACGACGTGCTACGCCACGGCGAGGGCAGCCGCTATGCGCGCTGGTTCGACATCGACTGGAGCGAGCCGCTGCTGCTGCCGATCCTCGGCGCGCCGCTCGGCGAGGTGATCGCGGCGGGCGATCTCGCTTTGGTCGATGGTGCGCTCCGGCTGTATGGCGCGGACGGGCCGCCGCTTCGGCCCGACGTGTCGGCGGACGGCGATCTGCGCACTTTGGTAGAGGCGCAGCATTACCGGCTCGCCTCGTGGCGCACCGCCAACGACCAGCTCAACTGGCGGCGCTTCTTCACGATCAACGATCTCGCCGGGTTGCGCGTCGAAGACCCCGCGGTGTTCGAGGCGACTCACGCTTTGTATTTCAGCCTGTTCGAGCAGGGGCTGATCGATGGCGTGCGCGTCGATCATGTCGATGGCCTCGCCGATCCCGCCGGTTATTCCCGTACCTTGCGCGCGCGCTTCGACGCGATCGGGGGCGGGCGGCGCGCCTATATCGTGGTCGAAAAGATCCTCGCCGAAGGCGAAATGCTCGCGCGCGACTGGGGGCTCGACGGCACCAGTGGCTATGACTTCATGCGCGACGTGACCGGCGTGCTGCACGCGCCCGAAGGCGAAGCGCCGCTCGGCGACCTGTGGGAGAGCATCAGCGGCCGCCCCGCCGATTTCGCGGACGAGGCGCTTGCCGCCCGTCAGCAACTGCTCGCGTGGCAGTTTGCGGGTCAGACCGATCGGTGCGTCGCGGCATTCGCGGAACTGGCGCGTTCGGCGAGCGCCAGCCACCCCGCGTTCGAGGCGGTGACGCCGGCGATGGTGCGCCGCGCGATCGAGCGGTTGCTGTGGGTGTTCCCGGTCTATCGCAGCTACGGCCTCGGCAATCATGGTCCGGCGAGCGACGGCGCGCTGCTCGATCGCGCGCTCGCCGACAGCGCTGCTTTCTGTCCGCCGGGCGAGGCGGAGATCGCGCGTTATGTCGTCGAATGGCTGGCCGGGCGCGGGCCGGGCAGTGCGGAGCTGGCGGCGGAAGCGGTGCGCCGCTTCCAGCAACTCTCCGCGCCGATCGCGGCCAAGGCGGTCGAGGATACCGCGTTCTACCGTCACGGCGTGTTGCTCTCGACCAACGATGTCGGTTTCGCGCCCGAACAGTTCGCGCTCGACACCGCACAGTTCCACGCTGCGGTGGGTGCGCGCGGGCGGGATTTTCCGCACGCGATGCTCGCCACCGCCACGCACGATCACAAGCGCGGCGAGGACGTGCGTGCGCGGCTCGCGGTGCTGAGTGGCGTGCCCGATCTCTGGGCGGAGCGTGTCGCCGACTGGATGGCGCGGAGCGAGGGGCAGGGGGTCGATCCCGCCGATCGCTACATGCTGTTTCAGACGGTGTTCGGCGCGTGGCCGATCGATGCCGACCGCATCAAGGCGTGGCAGACCAAGGCGCTCCGCGAAGCCAAGCTGCGCTCGTCCTGGGAAGCGCCCGACGCGGAGTACGAAGCGCGCTGCGCCGCACTGGTCGATACCTTGCTCGCGGACGATGCGTTCACGGCCGAGATGGACGCGTTCGTACAGCGCCTCGCGCCGGCGGCGATTGCCAACAGCCTCGCCGTGGCGGTGTTGCGCAATACCGTGCCCGGTGTGCCCGATTGCTATCAGGGGTCCGAACTCGATGACTGGAGCCTCGTCGATCCCGACAATCGCCGTCCGGTCGATTATGCCGCCCGCGCGGCGTTGCTGGACCGCGATGGCGATCCGCTGTCGAAGCTGCATCTGATCGCGCGGCTGCTCGATCTTCGGCGTACGTCGCCGGCGCTGTTCGCACATGGCACGTATCGGCCGGTCGACGTCTCGGGTACACGCGCGGGGCATGTGCTCGCCTTCACCCGCACGCACGGCGCGGAGCGGCTAGACTGCGCGGTTCTGCTCAAGGCGGCGTCCGCACAGGTCGCGGCGGGGCGGGCCGGCCCGGACGTGGACTGGTGGGGTGACACGATCATCGACTTCGCCGACCCCGTGCCGGCTGCGAAGCTGTTCGCCGCCGCGCCGTATCATATCCATATAGCCCCTTAGCGGCGGCGGCATATCGCTCTATGCATGGGCTTCGCAGCCGGAGCCTGTCGTGCGTTTCCAGAATTTCGATCTGAACCTGCTGGTTGCGTTACGCGCATTGATCGAGGAACGCAGCGTCACCCGCGCCGCCGAGCGGGTCGGGTTAAGCCAGCCGGCGATGAGCGCCGCGCTCAAACGGCTGCGTGAGGCGCTCGGCGACGATATCCTCGTCCCCAACGGCCGCGCGATGATCCCGACGGCGCATGCGCAGATGCTCGCGCCGATGCTCGACGATCTGCTCGGCGGGATGCAGTCGCTGATCGCGGCGGCGAACGTGTTCGATCCGGCGACCTCGAAGCGGGTGTTCCGCATCGTCGCCTCTGACTACATCACGATGGTGCTGGTCGCGCCGCTGCTCGCCGAACTGGAACGCGACGCGCCGCAGATCGGCATCGAGATCACGCCGGCGCGGGTCGGCGCCGAACTCAAGCTGGGGCGCGGCGAGATCGACCTGATGCTCGGCCCCGAACCGTTCCTTTCGCCCGAACATCCGACCCGGCTTGTCTTCGAGGAACGCTTCGTCGCGGTCGGCTGGCGGGGCAATCCGCGGTTCGAGCGGGGCCTGAGCGAGCGCGACTATCTCGACAGCGGGCACGTCGTCGTCGAGCTGGGTGGCCATTCGACCAACTTCGCCGAATTCGAGGCGCAGCGGCTCGGCTATGAACGGCGGGTCGAGGTGGTGGCGCCGTCCTTCCTCGTCGTGCCGTGGATGCTGCTCGGCACGCAGCGCATCGCGACGATGCACGAACGGCTCGCGCGCAGGCTGATAACCGATCTCCCGCTCGTCATCGCGCCGCTGCCCGTGGCCATGCCGCCGATGCTGGAGATGGCGCAATATCACGCCGCCCGCGAACGCGACGGCGGGCTGCAATGGCTGATCGAGCGGCTGGTCGCACAGGCGGCTACGCTCAACTGATCCATTCGGCAGATGTGTAAGCATCCATACAATCATTTGTTCAAATGCCAAGGCTGCCGCTAAACCGGGGCGACAAACATTGGAGAGGCGCTGTTCCCGCGCCGTACCACTTGATTCGAGAGGGTTCCCTGAGATGAGCCGTGTCACCGAAATCCGTTATGTCGGCTATGGCGTCGTCGATTTCGACGCCGAACGCCGCTTCTATACCGACGACTGGGGTCTCGCCGAAGTCGCTGCGACCGACGAGGCCGCCTGGTTCAAGACCCACGGGCATGACGAGCATCATGTCGTCCGGCTACGCAAGGCTGATATCAACCATGTCGATGTGATCGCGTTCGCCACCGATACGCGCGGCGATGTCGATGCACTGCACGACAAGGTGGTGGCGGCCGGCTGCAAGGTCGTCCACGCGCCGCGTGACCTCGATGCGCCGGGCGGTGGCTATGGCTTCCGCTTCTTCTCGCCAGACGGTCTGCCGTTCGAAGTGTCGAGCGATGTCGCGCGCGGCGACGCCCGCGACATCGCGCGGTGGGACGCGCTGCCGGTCAACATCAGCCATATCGTGCTGCATTCGCCCGATCATAAGGCGATGGTGCGCTTCTTCGTCGAGGTGCTCGGCTTCCGCGTGTCGGACTGGCTCGGCGATTTCATGTGCTTCCTGCGCTGCAATTCGGCGCATCACCGCGTCGCGATCCTGCCGGGGCCGCCGTGCCTCAACCATGTCGCATATGACATGCTCACGGTCGATGACATGATGCGCGGCATCAGCCGTTTGAAGAAGGCGGGCACCGATATCCGCTGGGGGCCGGGACGGCACACCGCCGGCAACAATACGTTCAGCTATTTCACCACGCCGGGCGGCTTCGCGGTCGAATACAGTTCCGAACTGGAGCATGTCGATTTCGAGACGCATGAGGACAAGGTTCACCCGCCCAGCCCGACCGTGATGGACCAGTGGGGCACGGGTGTCGGCGGGCCGCAGACGATGCCGCATCCCGCGCCCGATCCGTGCCTGTTCCAGCCGGCGGCGATGTAATGCGGCTGCTCGCCGGCATGGCCGCGATGCTGTGCATGGCGGCGGTTCCCTGTGATGCGCGCACCGGCGCGAACGCGGGCGACCGCAACCGCGCGATCATGGCCGATTTCGCCCACCGCTTCTACGAGCTGCATGACGTGCGCGGCGCGTTCGAGCGTTACGTTGCGCCCGATTACGTCCAGCACAACCCGGGCATCGCCGATGGTCGTGCCGCGGCCATCGCCGCGCTGGCGCCGATGTTCGCCAGGCCGGGCGGCCGCTTCGAGGTGAAGCGAATCCTCGTCGATGGCGACATGGCGGCGATCCACCTGCGCGGCAGTGCCGACCCGACCAAGCCCGGCGCGGCGGTGGCGGATTTCTACCGGCTCAGGAACGGCAAGATCGTCGAGCATTGGGACGTGATCCAGCCGATCGCCGCCAGCACGGCCAATCCTCACCCCTATTTCTAAGAACGGCAGATAATGGCGCTTCTCGAACTCTTCCCCAATTACATCTGGAACCTGTCGGTCGCGATCGCGCTCGAAAGCGGCGGGCGCGTCGGCGAGATCGTCGATATGTGCCAGCCGATCCGCGATGCGGCGGCGAACGGCGCCGATGCCGGAACCCCCGCGTTCATGGCGCAATGGGTGGCGATGGCGGACAAATTGATCGGTCTCGCCGCCGAGGATGAAGCGCGGGGACGTGGCTTTTCCGCCGCCGCCAAGCTCGACCGCGCGGCCTTGTACCTCATCACCGCCGAGCGGATGCAGGGCCACGGCCATCCCGGCCGTAAGGAGACTTACGCCAAGGCACTGGCGACGTTCGACAAGGCGACTGTGCTGGGCAAAGCCAACCGCGAGCGCGTCGAAATCCCGCTTGAAACCGGCACGATGCCGGCGCTGTGGACGCGCGCGCCGGGCGACGGGCCGAAGCCGGCGGTGGTCTATTGCAACGGGCTCGATAGCTGCAAGGAGCTGCTGTTCTGGTCGTGGTTGCCCGATGCGCTCGCCCGGCGCGGCATTTCGACGTTGTGCGTCGATCAGCCCGGCAGCGGCGAGGCGCTTCGGCTCCAGAACCTGCCGGTCGATCCGCACAGCGAGCATTGGGCATCCAAGGCGGTCGATTGGCTTGAGACCCAAGCCGATGTCGATGCCAAGCGGATCGGCCTGACCG
>Ga0247735_1001247_pt1 | contig 10050 bp, 7 predicted proteins | sample UWRJL178409R2_FD_180934 | JGI IMG/M metagenome (GOLD analysis project Ga0247735, IMG submission 180934) | Plant litter microbial communities from Arlington Agricultural Research Station in Wisconsin, United States - UWRJ-L178-409R-2 | ecosystem: Environmental > Terrestrial > Plant litter >...
GATCTCGTGCCGGTCCTGCGCGGCCTTTCCGAAAAAGTGGCGTGGCGGCTGAAGAAGGGTGAGATTGCCGGCCAGACGGTGGTGCTGAAGATGAAGACGGCGGATTTCAAATCCCGCACGCGCAACAGGAAGCTCGAAGACCCGACCCAGCTCGCCGATCGCATCTTCCGGACGGGGATCGAGCTTCTGCAGAAGGAGACCGATGGAACCAAGTTTCGGCTGATCGGTATCGGCGTGACCGATCTCTGCGATCCTCATCGCGCCGATCCGCGCGACCTGATCGACGTGCAATCGGGCCGACGTGCGGCGGCGGAGGCTGCCATGGACAAATTGCGCGACAAGTTCGGCAAGGGCGCGGTCGAGACCGGCTATACGTTCGGCGGCAAACGCGGTCAATAATATGTGAGGCGGCCGCGGCATCCGCCATTTCAAGTCTTCCTTAAGTTTCGCCCTTTACGCTTGGCATTCTAGTATTGCGTATTGGTTGGGTTCAATGTTCTCGCGTCTCGTCTTCGGGCTCGGCTTGCTGTCGGCCACCGCACTCGTGCATCCTGCGTTCGCAACGGACGCCCGTATGCTGCAGATCTTCGTTTCGAAGGACAAGCAATCTCTTGCCGTCTACGACGGCACGGAGGTGATCGCCACCTCGAAGATATCGAGCGGAAAATCCGGCCATACCACGCCGAGCGGCATCTTCTCGGTGATCGAGAAGCAGACCTACCACGAATCCAACATCTATTCTGGCGCGCCGATGCCGTTCATGCAGCGGCTGACCTGGTCGGGTATAGCGCTGCACCAATCGAATTCGGTGCCGCGCTATCCGGCCTCTCACGGCTGCGTGCGCATGCCCGACGCGTTTGCCAAGCAGCTCTACAAGATGACCGAGATGGGCGTGCCCGTCATCATCACGGAAGCGCAACTGGCGCCGAAGCCTGTTGATCACCCGATGCTGTTCCACCCCGAGGCACCCACACCGACGCCACTACTTTCAGACGTCGAGCTGCGGCCGTCATTTGGCGACCTGCCGGTGCAGGTGGCGATGAATGAGGTGGCAATGCCGCGGCTGCAGGTGCAGCCGATTGTGGCGCCGGTCAACGACCAGCCCGTGAAGATCCTGATTACCCGCCGTGCGCAGCGCGAAACCATTCTCGACCTGCAGACCTATCTGGCACAGCTGGGCTTCGCCGTGGGCAACGCCGACGGCTATCTCGGCCCGGCGACCATTCAGGCGATCGGCGAATTCAAGAAACAGCATCCGCTGGATCCCGTTAGCGCAAAGTCACTTGTCAGTGACGCGCTACTCCACGCCGTCTACGCGGCCGCCGGCAAGGGCGAGCCGCCGAATGGCGTGATCATGGTTCGGCAGGGTTTCCGGCCGGTGTTCGAGGCACCCGTGACGATCGCCAATCCTGAACTGGCGCTTGGCACGCATTTCTTCAGCGCCCACGACGTCAACCTCGACGACGGGACCACCGAATGGCTCGGCGTCACCCTACCGGACAAGTTGACGAGCCAGACCATGAAGCGGCTTGGAATCCGTCAGGTCGAAAGCTCGATCATCTCAGGGACGCCGATCCTCAACGCGCTCGGACGCATCAGCATTCCCGACGAGACGCGCCAGCGGATCGATGCAATGCTGACGCCAGGATCGACGCTGACGATCTCCGACACGGGCCAAGGCCCGGAGACCGGCCAAGGCACCGACTTCATCACGCTGACGCGCGGATAAGCCTCAAACCAGTTCGACGTCGATGACACCGGGCGCCGCACGCATTGCCGCGGCGATCTCGGGCGTGATCCGGTACTTCTGCGCCAGTTCAACCTCGACCTCGCGCTTGCCGTCCTCCTTGATCACGATGAAGGAGACCAGACCATCGCCGCGGGCGTTGAGATGAGCGGCGACGGCACGCAAGGGGCCGGAATCGCGGACATAGACGCGCAACGCCTTCTGCATCTGCAGCGACTTCTCCTCCAACGACTGGATCGTCTGGATGCGCAGGCCGATGCCCTCCGGCCGCTCTTCGCCGGTGGCGGTGATGACGAAGGACTTTCCGGATTCGAGCATATCGCGATACTGGTTGAGCATCTCCGAAAACAGCACGGCTTCGAACTGGCCAGACGAATCCGAGAAGACGATGATGCCCATCTTGTTGCCGGTGCGGGTCTTACGCTCCTGCTTGGAAATCACCGTGCCGGCAAGCCGGGCATTGGTGGCGCCCTGCTTCACCGCCGCGGAGAAGTCCGCGAAGGTCTGGACGCGCATCTTCTGGAGCACATTGTCGTAGGAATCGAGCGGGTGAGCGGTCAGATAAAAACCGAGAACCTGGAATTCCTTGAGCAGGCGCTCCGAGGGAAGCCACGGCGAAAAGGCCGGAAGCGAGATCTTTTCCGGCCCTGACGACAGTGCTCCACCGAAGATATCCGACTGTCCGCTGAGCTTGTTCTCCTGGGCGCGCTGGGCATAGCCCAAGATACGGTCGAGGCCGCCCGAAAGTTGGGCGCGATCGAGGCCGAAGCAATCGAAGGCTCCAGCGAAGATCAGGCTCTCCAGCACGCGCCGGTTCACCTGCTTGGGATCGATGCGCAGGCAGAAATCCTCGAGGCTGGCGAAGGGGATGTCGCCACGAACCTCGACGATATGGTCGACAGCCGATTCGCCGACGCCTTTGAGCGCGGCCAGCGCGTAATAGATGCGGCTTTCCCCCGTCTGGAAGTGGCGGAACGAGGCCTGCACCGACGGCGCAATGACCTCGATGCCGAGACGCTTGGCATCCTGGCGGAAGTCGTTGACCTTTTCGGTGTTCGCCATGTCGAGCGTCATCGACGCTGCCAGGAACTCGACCGGATAATGCGCCTTCATGTAGGCGGTCTGGTAGGAAACGATGGCGTAGGCGGCGGCGTGCGACTTGTTGAAACCGTAGTTGGCGAACTTCGCCAACAGTTCGAAGATGTTGTTGGCCTGCGGCTTCGACACGCCGTTCTTGACGGCGCCATCGACAAAGCGCTCGCGCTGCTGGTCCATCTCCGCCTTGATCTTCTTACCCATGGCGCGGCGCAGAAGGTCGGCTTCGCCGAGCGAATAGCCTGACAGGACCTGGGCGATCTGCATCACCTGCTCCTGGTAGACGATGACGCCCTGGGTCTCTTTCAAGAGGTAGTCGATCGTAGGGTGGATCGATTCGAGCTCTTCTTCGCCGTGCTTGCGGGCGTTGTAGGTCGGGATGTTCTCCATCGGGCCCGGACGGTACAGGGCCACAAGCGCAATGATATCCTCGATGCAGTCGGGCCGCATGCCGATCAGCGCCTTGCGCATGCCGGCACTTTCCACCTGGAACACGCCGACCGTCTCGCCGCGTGACAGCATGTCGTAGGTCAGCTTGTCCTCAAGCGGGATCGCGGCAAGATCGACCTTAATGCCGCGCTTGGCGACGAAATCGACGGCGACCTTGAGAACGGTGAGCGTCTTCAGGCCCAGGAAGTCGAACTTGACGAGACCGGCCTGCTCGACCCACTTCATGTTGAACTGGGTGACAGGCATGTCTGAGCGCGGATCGCGGTACATCGGCACGAGCTTCGACAACGGACGGTCGCCGATGACGATGCCGGCGGCGTGGGTCGAGGCGTGACGGTAGAGACCCTCAATCTTCTGGGCGATGTCGAGCAGTCGGGCGACAACCGGCTCCTTGGCCGCCTCTTCCTGCAGCTTCGGTTCCTCCTCGATCGCCTTCGACAGCGGTGTCGGATTGGCCGGGTTGTTGGGCACCAGCTTGCAGATCTTGTCGACCTGGCCGTAGGGCATTTCGAGCACGCGGCCGACGTCGCGCAGTGCGGCGCGGGCCTGAAGCGAACCGAAGGTGATGATCTGTGCCACCTGCTCGCGGCCGTACTTCTTCTGCACATATCGGATCACCTCTTCGCGGCGATCCTGGCAGAAGTCGATGTCGAAGTCGGGCATCGAGACGCGTTCCGGATTGAGGAAGCGTTCGAAGAGCAGCGAGAAGCGCAGGGGATCGACGTCGGTGATGGTCAGCGCATAGGCGACAAGCGAGCCCGCGCCCGAGCCGCGGCCCGGGCCGACCGGAATATCCTGATTCTTCGCCCACTTGATAAAGTCGGCAACGATCAGGAAGTAACCGGGAAATTTCATGCGCTCAATGACACTGAGCTCGAACTCCAGCCGGTCGCGGTAGTCCTTCTCCTCGTAACCGGGAGACATGCCGAGCGTTGCAAGACGCATGTCGAGACCTTCGACGGCCTGGCGGCGAAGCTCCAGCGATTCGTCGCGATCAGCTTGATCGGGATCGTCGGAGGCGCCGGTGAAACGCGGCAGGATCGGCTTACGGGTCTTCAGCACGAAGGAGCAGCGGCGGGCGATTTCAAGCGTGTTGTCGAGTGCCTCAGGCAGATCGGCGAACAGCTTCACCATCTCCGCGCGGCTCTTCAGGTAATGATCCGGTGTCAGGCGAAAACGGGTGTCGTCGGAAACGATGGCGTTGTGCGCCACCGCCATGAGCGCGTCGTGCGCGTCGTAATCGTCACGGGTCGGGAAAAAGGCTTCGTTGGTGGCGACCAGCGGGATCTCGTGTTCGTAGGCGAGGCCGATGACCTTCTGCTCGTGGCGCTTGTCATAGGTGCCCTGGCGCTGCAGCTCGATATACAGCCTGTCGCCGAAACGCTGCTTCAGGGACAGAAGCCGATTGGCGGCGGCCGCGGCGTTGCCGTCCCTCAACGGCATGTCGATGGGACCGGTCGAGGCCCCGGTCAGCGCGATCAAGCCTTCGGTGCCGAGTTCGTCAAGCCACGAGGCCTTGATATGGACCGCCTGCCCACCGCCCTCGCCGCCGAGATAGGCGCGGCTGACCAGATCGACCAATCGCTCGTAACCGGCGTCGGTGGCCGAGAGCAGCACGATCGACGGCAGCTTTACGAGCTGCTGCTGGCCGCCGCGCTTTTCCGTATCGACACCATCTTCCATATCGATGGACACTTGGCAGCCGATGATCGGCTGAAGGCCATCGTCCATCGCCTTCTGGGCGAACTCAAGCGCAACGAACAGGTTGTTGGTATCGGTGATGGCGATCGCCGGCTGGCTATCGCCCGCGGCTTTATAGAGGATCTTCTTGAGCGGCAACGCGCCTTCGAGAAGCGAGTAGGCCGAGTGGACGCGCAGATGAACGAAGCCGGGCGTTCCGCCGATGAACTCGCTCGCGCCGTCCTTTTCCGTCCCCGCCATAATATGCCTTTCCGCGCATTCGCATGAATCGGATGCATTGTCGGATTTGGGGGAGACGATGTCCAGAGAGGCTTATGCAATCGGACCGCATGACAGCCATGCGGTCCCCGTTATTCTTACATTGCCATGCAAATCAGCGAGAAGCTGGCAATGAACATTGCGATGGAGGTGAATGCTGCGATATCGCGGATCATATCAGTCATTTGGCTCTCCTGTGCTTTTATGTTTCTATTTTGTTCCGCTATTGTTCTATTGTCAATGGGATTCTTTTCCGCTCTTGTGATCGTCATGAAACGGAGAGAAGCATGATTAAGTTTGTCCTAACGGCCGCGCTCGCCCTTGCTGCCGGTACGGCGCGTGCCGAGCAGATCGATCCGGCGAGAATCATCTCAGCCGCGACGGGCGACTGGAACGGAGATGGCGAAGGTGATCTCTCGCTGCTCGTCGCACCGCCCGAGGCCGGGGACGACATCGGCATCTATCTCTATTTGAGGGACCAGGACCACGCGCTGCTGCGTCTCGCCGGTACCGCGCCGGGCAAGGTGTGGGGCAATGGCAGTCTGGACGGCATGTTTGGCCAGGACCCTTCGATCGAGGCCTTGCCGGGCGGGTCAATTGCCGTGCACTCACAGAACTCAGGCATCGGACGAAGCCGTTGGGAACAGACACTGACGATCGCCTACCGCAACGACCAGTTCGTCGTCGCCGGCTACACCTACAGCTACTACGATACACTCGACACTAGTGATAACGGCACCTGCGACTACAACATCCTGACGGGCAAGGTGACCACCAAAGGCAAGACGTCGAAGGTGAACGGGAAAACGATCGCCGTTGCGGACTGGAACGACGATGTCGGCCAGAAGGCTTGCGGCCGGGAGCAATGATCCGGACCACGACAAGACAAGAGCCACCGCTCGCTTAGAGACTTCTCATCTCGTAACCAGGCCGCTATCGGCTCTAAAAATCCACAACCTTGCCGTCGGCAATCGTGACGCGGCGGTCCATGCGGGCTGCCAGATCGTGATTGTGGGTGGCGATCAGCGCGGCGAGGCCGGACTGGCGCACCAGTGCCTCCAGCGCCTCGAAGACGTAGCTTGCGGTCTCTGGATCGAGGTTGCCTGTCGGTTCGTCGGCGAGGAGCAAGCTCGGCGCATTGGCGACGGCGCGGGCGATCGCCACGCGCTGCTGCTCGCCGCCGGAAAGTTCGCCGGGACGGTGGGCGCCGCGGTGTCCGATGCGCATGTAGTCGAGCAGCTGCCCTGCCCGCTGCTTGGCCTCGCTGCGTGGCAGGCCGGCGATCATCTGCGGCATCATGATGTTTTCGAGCGCCGAGAACTCCGGCAGCAGATGGTGGAACTGGTAGACGAAGCCGATCTCGCTGCGGCGGATCGCCGTGCGCTTGTCATCGGACAATCCATTGCAAGGGTTGCCATTAATGCTGACTTCACCGCTATCGGGATGCTCGAGCAGCCCGGCGAGATGCAGCAGGGTCGACTTTCCGGTGCCGGAGGGCGCCACGAGCGCGACGATCTCGCCGCTGTTCAGCGTCAGGTCGGCCTTCTTCAGGATCGAAAGCTGCGTATCTCCCTGGCCGTAATGACGCTCGACGCCGGAAAGCTTGAGAACGGTATTCCGCTTCATGAAATGAGCATTCCTTATTCGTAGCGCAGGGCCTGCACGGGATCGAGCTTGGAAGCGCGCCATGCAGGAAAGATCGTCGCGAAGAAAGACAGCGTCAGCGCCATGACGACGACGGAGACTGTTTCCCCGACCTCCATCTTGGCCGGCAGCTGGCTGAGGAAATAGAGCTGCGGATCGAACAGTACGGTGCCCGACACCCAGGAGAAGAACTCGCGGATCTTCTCGATGTTGACGCAGACAAGCACGCCGAGCAGCACGCCGGCAAAGGTGCCGACGAGGCCGATGGCCGCACCCGTCATGAAGAAGATCCGCATGATGGCGCCCGAAGTCGCACCCATGGTCCTCAGGATTGCGATATCACTGCCCTTGTCCTTCACCAGCATGATCAGGCCCGAGATGATATTCAGCGCCGCGACGAGAACGATCAGCGTCAGGATCATGAACATCACGTTGCGCTCGACCTGCAGGGCCGAGAAGAAGGTCTGGTTGCGCTGGCGCCAATCGGTGATGGCGATCTGACGGCCGGCGGCGGCCTCCACCTTGGGGCGCAGCTCATCTATGTTGTCGGGATTATCGACGAAGAGCTCGATAGACTGCACCAGTCCTTCGGCGTTGAAATAGAGCTGGGCTTCCTCAAGCGGCATGTAGATGATCGTGGCGTCGTATTCCGACATGCCGATCTCGAAGATGCCTGACACCTTGTAGGACTTGACGCGCGGGTTGATGCCCATCGGCGTCACGTCACCTTCCGGTGATATCAGCGTTATGCTGTCGCCTGCCTGCAGCCCGAGCTGGTCGGCCATACGCGAGCCGATGAGAACGCCCTGCCCCGCCGCGAAGCCGACCGCGTCGCCGCTCTTGATGTTGTCGGAGACGGTCTTGAGCTTGGACAGATCCTCGGCACGGATGCCACGCACCAGGGCCCCGGTACCGGCTCCACCGGCGCCGGAGGCCAGCGTCTGCCCCTCGACCAGCGGCAAGGCCACCTTGACGCCGGGTACCGCACCTAGGCGGTCGGTCAATGCCGGATAGTCCGTGAACGGGCCATCGACGGGCTGGACGATCATGTGACCGTTGATGCCGAGGATGCGCGAAATCAGCTCGGTGCGGAAACCGTTCATCACTGCCATGACGATGATCAGCGTCGCGACGCCGAGCATGATGCCGATGAAGGAGAAGCCGGCGATCACCGAGATGAAGGCTTCCTTGCGGCGGGCGCGCAGATAGCGCCACGCCACCAGCCGTTCGAAGCCGGAAAATGGCCTGCTGGCCGGAGCCGAGCCGGATTGAGAACCCCGCTGGCCCACCGCTGCGTCTGCCATTTCGCCTCCCGCCTTCTTCTTAGCCCAAGAGCTTGTTGATTGCCGCGTCGATGGTCATCGTTTCGCGGGCGCCAGTCTTGCGGTCCTTGACTTCCACTTCGCCGTTCGCGACCGCGCGCGGGCCGGCAATGATCTGTACGGGAACGCCGATCAGGTCCGCTGTTGCGAACTTGGTGCCGGCGCGATCGTCGGTATCGTCGTAAAGGACATCGACGCCTGCCTTCGAAAGCTCGGCGTAGATCTTTTCGCAGGCGCTGTCGCAAGCGGCATCGCCGGTCTTCATGTTGATCACGACGACATCGAATGGCGCGACGGAAGCCGGCCAGATGATTCCGTTCTCGTCATGCGAGGCTTCGATGATGGCGGGAACAAGGCGTGTCGGGCCAATACCGTAGGATCCCATGTGGACGGCGTGTTCCTTGCCATCAGGACCCTGCACCTTGGCGCCCATCGGCTCGGAATATTTCGTTCCGAAGTAGAAGATATGGCCGACTTCAATCCCGCGCGCGGAGAGGCGGTCGGCCTCAGGAACAGCGGCGAAGGCGGCTTCGTCATGCATCTCCGAAGTGGCGGCGTAAACCGACGTCCACTTCTTGAAGATCGCGTCGAGGCCGGCGACGTCGTCGAAGTCGGTGTCGACTGTCGGGATATCGAAATTGACGAAATCCTTGTGGCTGTAGACTTCCGACTCGCCGGTGTCGGCGAGGATGATGAACTCGTGGCTGAGGTCGCCGCCGATCGGGCCGGTGTCGGCGCGCATCGGAATGGCGCGCAGGCCGAGACGGTCGAAGGTGCGCAGGTAGGCCGCGAACATCTTCTTGTAAGAATGCTCGGCGCCTTCACGGGTCAGGTCGAAGGAATAGGCATCCTTCATCATGAACTCGCGCGAGCGCATGGTGCCGAAGCGCGGACGGATCTCGTCGCGAAACTTCAGCTGGATATGGTAGAGGTTCAGCGGCAAGTCCTTGTAGGACTTGACGGAAGACCGGAAAATATCAGTGACCATTTCCTCGTTGGTCGGGCCGTAGAGCATCGGACGGTCCTGCCGGTCCTTGATGCGCAGCATCTCCTTGCCATAGGCGTCGTAGCGTCCGCTTTCCTGCCAGAGTTCGGCCGACTGCAGGGTCGGCATCGACAGCTCAATGGCGCCGGAGCGGTTCTGCTCCTCGCGGATGATGTTGTTGACCTTGTCGAGGACGCGCTTGCCCAGCGGCAGCCAGGAATAGATCCCCTGTGACTGCTGGCGGATCATGCCGGCGCGCAGCATCAACCGGTGGGAGACGATCTCCGCCTCCTTCGGGTTTTCCTTGAGGATGGGCATGAAATAGCGAGACAGACGCATGGCGAATTCCAGAGCTGTTGAGACGCCGCAAACGCGGAATCGAGGCAATCACAATATTGGCAGCGTTCATAACTGCTTCGCGGCAGGAAGGAAACCCGCGACAGCTTTCCACAGGCTTCCGTTGAAGCAAGTTGGCGGCCGATCAGCAGACAAAGAAAGAAAAATACGGAATTATAATGGCTTGCGCGAAATTCTTATCAACAGAAAAAATTTGCTAGAGTGTAGCAAAAATGCAAAAAAACCTGATGACAAAGCACAATCTTTGAGCTAGTTTTAGCTCACAAAACAGGCAGGGAGTTCAAATCCCTACCATTTCGCGGTCAAGTCTTGGGAGGATCAGATCTTAGGCGCGCTAGTCGCAGCCCCGGCAACGGTTAAGGATCACGCGATACTTAAAACAAGGCTTTTAGCCTTGTTTTTTTTTGGCTTTTTGATCGCCGGCTTCACCATGAACATCACCTTTCTTTCCGTAACGTCAGGTGCTCATTCCCTTACCACACCTCCACGCC
>Ga0247735_1001248_pt1 | contig 10046 bp, 5 predicted proteins | sample UWRJL178409R2_FD_180934 | JGI IMG/M metagenome (GOLD analysis project Ga0247735, IMG submission 180934) | Plant litter microbial communities from Arlington Agricultural Research Station in Wisconsin, United States - UWRJ-L178-409R-2 | ecosystem: Environmental > Terrestrial > Plant litter >...
CGGCCCCCGCGACCTTCAGGTGCTGAGCACATTGCTCGACCGCGTGTACGATTCCGTCTTTCGCAAGTAAGCGCGAGGGGCGCGCGGGAACGCCGTCGGCATCCACGCTGTCCCAAGCTTCGGGCGCGGGCGCGAAACGTCTCACAGCGAAACCGTCGCCGACACCGAGATGATCCGGCCAATCGGGTTGGATACGGTCGGATCGAAGCCGCCGCCGCCGTTCGGGCTTTCCGGGATATTGACGAACGGCGGATCGACGTCGAACAGGTTTGACACGTCGAGCGCCAGCGTCAGCCGGTTCTTGCCGCTAAGCGTACCATCGAAGCGATGCGCGACATGCAGGTCGAAGGTGGAGTAATCCTTCACCGTCTGCGTCGGTGTGACGCGGTTGTTCTTGTAGGAATTGGTGTAGTTCCAGAACACCACCGCGCTGGTGCCATTATTGTCGTACCCGGCCGAGCTGCGCGCGCGGAAACGCGGCGGGTTGAAGATCGTGTTCACGCTGTCGAGGAACGGCGCACTGGTTGACACGGCGGTACGGTAGCGCGTGAAATAGGTGCCGTTGGTGGCGACGTTGAAGTGGCTGAGCCGGTAGGAAAGCTGGAAGTCGATCCCCTCCGCCAGCGTCTTGCCCGCGTTGACGTTCTGCCCGTACACAAACAGCGTCGGATTGTTGGGCAGTACGCCGAACACCGGATAGCCCTTCTGCACGAACGACTGGATCAGCGCCGCCGCCTGCGCGCCCTGCACGATGCGATCGGCATATTGCGAGGCCGATGCCCCGCCTTGCAGGATCGACAAGTCGGACAGGATCGCGTTGATCTGGCCGGTATAGTCGATGTTGAAATAGTTCACGCTCGCGCGGAAGTTGGGCAGCGCGGGGAGCGACAGATCCGCGCCGAGCGACCAGGTGCGGGCATGTTCGGGTGTCAGCGGATTGCCGTCAGCAAAGCCGGACAGAGTCGCGCCGGTGACGACACCGTTCGGTGTGTTGTAGTTCTGGATGAACAACGCATCGACCGCACCCTTGATCTGCGTGAGGATCGGCGCGCGGAACGACGTGCCATAGCTGCCATGCAGCTTCAGCCCGCGTACCGGTTCCCAGTTGATGCCGATCTTGGGGTTGCTGGTCGTGCCCACATCCGAATAGTCGCTATACCGCCCCGCAAGCGACAGATCGAGCGAGTGGAAGCCGGGGATCGCATTGTCATCGCCGAAGATCGGCACGCGCAGTTCGCCAAACACCGATTTGATCGTGCGCGCCGCATAGGTCCGCGAGGAATTGACCGCACCCGCCGGCCCGCTGTCGAGGCCGGTATAGATGCTCTCGCGCACATATTCGCCGCCGAGTGCCGCGCGCACGTTGCCGCCGGGCAGATGGAACAGCGAGCCTGAAACGCTCACCTCGCCTTCATGCTCCTCGTTGATGCCCGGCGCGCCGAACACCTGATTGAACACGGTGTCGAGCACGGCCGCGCCAGTATTGCCGAACGGGTTGATCGCGATCGCCGGGTTCGCGCTGGCGAGCGCGGCGGCGAGAGCCGCATTGTTCACGCCGCGCGTCGATGTACTCAGGCTCTCGTCGCGGCCATAGGTATAGCTGGCGTCGAGCTGGAAATCGCCGAACAGTTTCCAGTTCAGGCCGGCGGTCCCTTCCAGAACCTTGGAATACCCCTTGGTCGTGTTGACCGGCCCCTGCCCGCCGAAGTTGGTCTGCACCGTCTCGGACGTCGCGGCGACTCCCGGTGGCAGGATGAAATACGGGTTGGTGTTCGGCAGCGTCACCGTCGCGGTGGTCAACGCTGGGTTGAAGGCGAAATCGCGCCGCGTGTAGAGCAGATCAGCGGTCAGCGTGATGCGCGAGCCGATCTCCTGCGTTACCGAACCCATGAAGCTGTCACGCCGCTGCGCCGGAATCAGATCCTGCGTCTTCAGCGTGTCGCACGTGTTGACCGATCCCGCGACGAGCCCGGGTAGCGCATAGTTGATGCCGTTGATCGCGATGTTGGCCGGGTTGCACTGCGTGCCGCGATAATCGCCGCCGCCGCGCGACCGCAAATCCGCGCCGTAGAAATCGCGATCGCGGCCGTTGAGCGCACCGTGGCCGCTATGTTCGTAAGACAGGGTCAGGTTGCCGGTGACCCAACTATGCCCGCCGATGATGCCGATATTGTACTGGTTGTACGCCTGATCGGCGGCAAGGCCATATTGCGCGCGCGCCTCAAGCCCGTTGAAGCGCCGCCGCGTGATGAGATTGACCACGCCCGCGACCGCATCTGACCCGTAGATCGCCGATGCGCCGTCCGCGACGACCTCAACTCGCTCGATCGCGATCGTCGGGATCGCGCTCGGATCGGGAAGGCCGCCCGATGAACCCGATTGCACGATGCGGTGCCCGTTGAGCAGCGTGAGCGTCGCATATGGCCCGATGCCACGAATGTTGAAGCCGGAACTATAGGTGATATTGCCAGCCCCGCCCGACGTGCTGCGGCTCCCCTCGCTGACGCCCTGGTTGATGACCTGTGGCAGGTTCTGCACGAGCTGCGTCGTGTTGGTCGCGCCCGAGGAGATCAGGTCGGCGCGGGTCTGCTCGATCAGCGGTGAACCGACCGGCGCAACGCCGCGAATGCGGCTGCCGGTGACGACCACGTCGGCGGGCGGTTGCGCCGGCTCGGCACTGGGCGGCAGCGCGGTGGTATCGTCCGGCGTCCGCGTGGCCGGCGCGTTCTGCCCTGGCTCCGGCGTCACGGCCTGCGCATGGGCCATAGCCGCCCATGCAAGCGCGGCGACCGCTACGCCGGAGCGCGTGAAATTCCGCATCATGGCCTGCGATGGGTTCTTCATTTTGCCTCTTCCCCAGTCTTTTCGGCGCCAGCCTCGAATCGGGCGGGTGTCCTGAACGGAATTTCGATGCGGGATCCGGTGCTGCCGCCGTACACCGTCCATCGCTTCGCCAGCCCGCCTTTGATCGCGGCCAGATTGCGCTGACGCGGGTCGGCTCCCGCGAGCGCGACGCGCAGACGGTGATGCGCCGGCACCACATACGAACGCGGCGACAGGTCGAACACCAACGTCACCGGCTTACCCGGCGCGAGCGGCGCCGCGTCGCGCTCGAGCCCGGAATGATAGGGCAAGTCGAGATCGTTATAGGGCGGCCTGCTCAGCTTGCGATGGCTCGCCGCCAGCCGCCCCTGCGCCAGCACGACCGACCTGCCGCTCGGATCGACGTCTTCGAGATACGCGAACATATTGGCTTGCGGCGCGTCGGCGGCGGCGCGGATCGAAACCACCGAATAGCCCTCGATCGTGGCCGGCTCGGCCAGCGGCGGGCTGGTGAAGATCGCCGCACGCGCATCGGGCGTCTCGGGCCAGAACGGGAAGTAGGCGTCGGTCGCGATGTCATAGTCGATCGGGTAATCGATGCTGCGCGCCGCCATCGGCTTGGTGCCAAGCGCGCCCGCCCGGAAGCCGTCGCCCGCCGTGAGGAACAGCGTGGTGCGCGCGACGCCGACGCCGGGCAGGCTGTTGGAGCGGATCAGTTCGCCGCCGCTGCCGTCCTGCCGCCACCACGCATATTTCGGCTCGATATCGAGGCCGTTGCGGACGCCCTTCAGATAGCGATCGAAGAACGTCTTCTGAATGCTGTTGATGTTGAACTGCTTGGGCGGCTCACAATGGCTGCCCGGGCCGATGATCATCTTGGCCGGCAGGTTGGCGGCCGCGCGGATGATCTGCTCGGTCGGCTCGTCGTTCCAATTGCCCCACAGGTACCAGGCGACGCCCGGTCGGGCGAGTGCGGCCTTGTGCGTATAAGGGCCGACCTCCTCCCAGAAGCGCGTGCCGGTCAGCGCGGACATGCTGTCGCGATGCGGGATGCCGTACCACAAAGGTGCCATCGGCGTGTTGCCGGCATGCTGCGCGACCGCCTGCTTGAGCAGCACGCCACCACTGTCTCCGTCGACCGGTACGCTGGCAAGATCGATCGCGGTCGATTCTTCAGGCCGCGTGTTGAATTGACCGGTGATGCCGCCGCGTCGGACGAACTCGTATTTGTCCCAGTCGGTGGCGGCGGCGAACACCGCCTTCACCGCCGGCGGCTGTGCGCCCGCCACCAGCATCGCGGTCCCGCCGAGATACGAACAACCGATCAGCCCGACGGTACCCGTCGCATAGGGCTGCCCCGCGAGCCACTGGACGATCTCCGCGCCGTCCTTCGCTTCGGTCTGATCGAGGAAACCACGCCGCGCGCCGAACGACGCACCCTTCCCGCGAATGTCAGCCGTCGCGACGACATAACCGGCATGCACCAGATCGCGGAGCCCGAACTCGCGCGAATCGAGCAGGTCCACCAGCTTTCCATTGTCGTAATAGCGTGCGCGATACGGCGTGAAGGCGAATACCACCGGCGCCTTCGCCGCGTCCGCTACGCCGCCCTTCGCAGGCCGATACACGTTCACCGCAAGACGGACACCGTCGCGCATCGGCAGGTAAAACGATTGGCGCGCAACCAGCGGATCGACATTTGCACGATCCTGAGTCACGCCGATCGCCGGCATCATGAGGTAGATCATCGCCGCGGTCGGTACCAGCCCGCGCCGCCTGTTTAGCCGCTTCATCAACCAACCTCTCCGCTGACGATCTGCGCGTCTTTGCGAGATTGGTGTTATCGACAATGGTTGTAGATATCAACGGTTATTTTGGCGGGCGTCGTTCGCGGCAGAAGCCATAGCGACAGCGTCAACCGCGTTTCTGCGGTTGGCCCTATATCGACTTACACCTCATCGCCCCAGAGCGACTGAGGCGATCAGCTCGGCGCGGGAGTATCCACGGCGGCGAATCCGGGCGGCCGGTCCCGCCACGCCGATAAAGGTGCAAAATATTATAGTTGTAAATTCATACTAAATCGCACATGTATCCCGTGAGTGGCGCAAGACCACCCGGGAGAGTATGATGATGGTGGGGCAGACGTTCGGCGTCCCCGCAAGGCGACGCGTCGCAGTGCTGACGATGCCGGTGGCGAGTCCACCGCCGCCAGCGTCGCGCACCATTTTTCGGCTGCGATCGACTCCCATGGCTTCGTTCCCGGCGGGCGTATCGCCACGCGTTCCGGTGAGCTTGCCGTCAAGGCGGCGAAAAGACCGGTCGATGCGGACACAGACGGCACGCACTTCAAAGCGATTCCACACACCAACATGCCAGCGTGGCAACGCCATGCGCGTGAAATCCGGCTGCGTACCCCAAGCCGGCGCGACGTCACCTCAGCCTGCCAGAGCCACCATCCGGGTCCCACGGGGTGACCGACGGGTCACGCACCGACGCGCATTTCGTGCCCACGCCAGCCTTTCAAGAACAAAACGCAAAGGGGAGAATTGATGAACAGGATACGCACCGCAGCGCGCGTCTCGACCGCGCTGATCACGCTTGGCTTCACGCAGCCGGCCTTCGCCCAGGCCCAGCCGACCGATACAGAGCTACCGCCCGCGCAGTCGCCCGAAGCTGGCCCGGTCGCCATCACGCAGGAGGCCGTCGGTTCGGATGTCATCGTGACGGGCAGCCGCGTGCGCGGCGCGGCGCCGGTCGGCTCGACCGTCATCGCGTTGGGGCGCGAGGACGCCGTTGCGGGCGGAGCGGTCACCACCGACCGGCTCATCAAGCAGATCCCGCAGGTGTTCGATCTTGGCGTCAGCGAAAATTCGCGTGGCCAGTCGGGCGGCAGCGGCAACGTCACATACGGCAACAGCGTCAACCTGCGCGGCATAGGCCCCTATGCGACGCTGGTTCTCGTCGACGGCCACCGCGTCGTCAACAACAGCCGCTCGGTCGATCCCTCGATCATTCCGACGCTTGGCCTCGAGCGAGTCGAAGTCGTCGCGGACGGCGCTTCCGCGATCTACGGATCGGACGCGGTGGCCGGCGTCGTCAACCTCATCCCACGCCGCTCGTTGAACGGCGTCGAGGCCACGGGCCGCTATGGCTTCGCGGACAATTTCAGAGAATATCAAGCCGGCTTGGCGGTCGGGCACAAATGGAGCCAGGGTCAGATCATGCTCGCGTTTGAGCACGTCTATCGCTCCGCGCTGGGCGGCAACGACCGTAGGTACTTCCGGTCCGATCAGACCGCGTTCGGCGGCAACGACTATCGCGTCAATCGCTGCTCACCCGGCACGATCGTCGCGGGTGGCGTCAGCTACGCGATCCCGAGCGCCGGCGTCACGCAGGCGACGGCAGGCGCGCTCGTTCCGGGCACCAGCAACCGGTGCGACGACATCGTCGACCAAGACCTTATTCCCGAGCAAACCTACGATTCCGCCAATATGACCTTCACGCAGGATCTCGGCGATCGCGTCACCGTCTTCGCCGACGGCTTCTTCTCGCGCCGCAGCTTCCAGCGCACCGCCGCCGCCAGCAGCGCGACGTTGAGCGTGCCACAGACCAACGCCTTCTTCGTGCGTCCTGCGGGCTTCACCGGCACCAGCTATACCCTCGCCTACAATTTCAAGGATATCCTGCCGCCCAACCTGAATTTGGGCAGCGCCGAGAATTGGCAGATTTCCCCGGGCGTGCGCGTCAAGCTGTTCGGCGATTTCCAGTTAGAGGGCATCTACAGCTATGGTCGCGGCGACGACGAATCCAACACCTTCACCGGGCTGACCGCGGCCAATCTCAACGCCGCGCTGGCAAGCAGCAACCCGGCCACCGCGTTCGATCCCTACAGCCTCGGCCGGACCTCGCCCGCGACGCTCGCGGCGATCAACAACAGCGTGTTCCTCGCACCGACGCTCAGCCGCTTCACCGGCTATGAAGCGCGATTGAACGGCACCTTGTTCCAGCTCGGCGGCGGCGGCGTGAAGCTTGCCGCTGGCTATGAAGCTCAGGAAATCGGCGTGGCGTTGGGCAATGCGCGCGGCGTGATCGGTATTCCGATCGCCTTTCGCAACTTCAGCCGCCGCGTCGATTCGGCCTATGGTGAAGTGTTGGTGCCGCTCTTCGGATCGGGCAACGCCATCCCCGGCTTTCAGCGCCTCGAACTCGACGCCGCGGTTCGTTACGACAAATATAGCGATTCCGGGGATACGACGAACCCGAAGTTCGGCGTCAACTGGTCGCCGGTGCGTGGGCTGGTCCTGCGCGGCAGCTACGGCACGTCGTTTCGCGCACCGCTCATCACGCAGATTTACGGTAATTCGAACAGCCTGTTCACACAGACCTACCAGAACCCCGCCGGCGCGCCGATCGTGGGTCTCGCACTCTCAGGCCCCAACCTCAATCTCAGGCCGGAGACCGCCACGACATGGTCGGTTGGCGGAGATTGGGATATCGTGCCGCGCCTGAAGCTCAGCGTCACCTATTTCAACGTCGGCTATCGCAACCAGGTTGATGCGTATCTATCCGATCTGGCGATCCTGTCGCGCGAGGCGCAGTTCGCCGGGACTGGCATCATCCTGCGCGGCGCCGACGCCGCTGCGCGCGTAGCGCAACTGATCGCGTCAGGAGTCGGCGTGGTCGGCGTTCCGCCCGCGCCGGTCACGCTGTTCGTCGATGGCCGCAACAACAATCTCGGCAAGTCGCAGACCGAGGGCGTGGATTTCGCCGTCAACTATACGCTGCCGACCGCGAACGTCGGGACATTCCTGTTCAACGTCAACGGCACGTACCTCACCAAATACGAAGTCTCGATCACCCCCGCGGGCACGCCGATCGACCGGCGCAACACGATCTTCTTCCCGCTGACCTTCAAGGCGCGCGGGAGCGTGGCTTGGGATTTCGAGCCGTTCCGAGTGCAGGCGACCGTCACGCATGTCGGCGGTTATACCAACAACGCCGTGACGCCGAACTCGCAGGTCGACAGCTACACACCGGTCGATCTCAGCGTGTCGTGGAAGCTGGGTGGACGCGATGCACACGGCCTGCTCGGCGGGCTTACGCTGGGAGCGGAGGTACGCAACCTGTTCGATCTCGATCCCCCCTATGTCAATCTCGCCCCCTCGGGCAACGGCAGCGGCGGCTACGATGCCTCTGCGGCGAGCCCGATCGGTCGCGAGGTCGCATTTTCGCTACGCGCGAATTTTTGAGGCGGAAGATGGGCGGCCGATCGGTCGCCCACACCGGCATGACAAGACACGAAGTGGTGGTCGCGAGCGGAACGCATCCCTCGCGACCATTCGTTCTACCGAATAGAACGAAATGGCCGCGACTTTGACATGGATCGAACAGCCGCACGATCGCATATCCCGTTCCAACAATGGAAAAGGACATCCTCGTGCCGGTACGATCCATCCGCGACATCGTCATCATCGGCGGGGGCGCCAGTGCCGCGCTGATCGCGTGGAACCTCGCGCGTCATCACCAGCAGACCTGTACGATCATCGCGCCGACCGACCGGCCCGGCTTCGGCCTCGCCTATGCGACGCCGTCGCTCAAGAACCTGCTCAACGTCGCGGCGGGCGGCATGAGCGCGGACCCGGATGATGCCGGTCATTTCGCCAATTGGATGCGCGAGAACGTGTCCCGCGACACGACATCCGGCACCTTCGTTCCCCGCGCGGTCTATGGGCTGTATCTGCGTCAGCTCTATTGCGCGGCCGCGCCCGAGCATATCCGCGACACCGCCGTCGCGTGCAGCAAGACGGACGGACTTTACACGATCACATTGGCCGGCGGTGGCACCGTGCAGGCGCGGCAGGTCGTGCTCGCCTGCGGCCATTTCGATCCGGCGCGGCTGCCGGGCATCCCGCTCGCCCTCGACGCGACCGGCCGTTACCATCACGATGCCTGGGCCGACGGCGTGTTCGCCGGGATCGGCACGCACGAGGACGTCGTGCTGATCGGCACCGGCCTGACGACGGTCGATGTCATCATGCGCCTGCGCGAGAACGGGCACCGCGGCCGGATCACCGCAGTCTCGCGGCGTGGCCTTTTCCCCGAACGCCACGCGCCGCACGAGACATTGGCCGCGCCGGTCTTCGCACCGGGCACCACGCCGCCCACGGCACGCGCCTATCTCCACGCCTTCCACGCCGCGTTGCGCGGTGGAACCGATTGGCGCGCGGCGGTGGACAGCATGCGGCCGGTCCTCAACCCGTTATGGCTGGCATTGCCCGATGCCGAGAAGCGGCGGTTCCGCCGGCATCTGCAACGCCGCTGGGAGATCGTGCGCCATCGCATGGCGCCGGACATCGCCGACATCATCGCTGCCGAACGCGACGCCGGCACGCTCCGCGTGCTCGATGGCCGTGTCGACGCGGTCATCGCGACCGGCAATCGGCTGCGGGTGACGGCGCGTGGCACCGGCAGCACTGTCGATATCGAGGCCGGGCACGTCATCAACTGCACGGGGCCAAGCCTCGACCATCGCAAGGCGGCGTCGCCACTGTTACGATCCATGCTGGCGGCGGGAACCATCGCCCCCGGCTTCGCGGGCGCGGGCCTGCGGTGTACGCTCGCCGGGGCTCTGATCGACCGCAACGACGATCCCGCCAGCGATCTCCACACGATCGGGCCGGCGCGGCTCGGCGTGCTGTTCGAATCGATCGCCATTCCCGAAATCCGCCAGCAGGCGCGCGATCTGGCAACGCTACTGGCCAACGGGTCGAACATGCGCGAGATCGCGGCATGACGCTCGAACAGTTGCGGATCTTCGTCGCCGTCGCGGAGCGCGAGCATATCCGGGGCGCGGCGGAGCACGTCCACCTGTCACAATCCGCGGTCAGCCACGCGGTGGTGCAGCTCGAACGCGCGTTCGGGGTCAGCTTCTTCAGCCGGATCGGCCGCCGGATCGAACTGACCGACATTGGCCGCGTGTTCCTGGAAGAAGCGCGTGCGACGCTTGGCCGGGCGGACGCGGCGCGCGAGCGCTTGCTCGATCTGGCCGGCTTACGCCGCGGCGTCCTGTACATCCATGCCAGCCACACGATCGCGAGCTACTGGCTCCCCGCCCGACTGAACGACTTCCATGCGCTGCACCCGGACATCCAGCTCAGCATCACCATCGCCAACACGGCGGAGGTCTGCCGGAAACTGCGTTCCGGCGAGGCGTCGCTCGGGCT
>Ga0247735_1001249_pt1 | contig 10046 bp, 12 predicted proteins | sample UWRJL178409R2_FD_180934 | JGI IMG/M metagenome (GOLD analysis project Ga0247735, IMG submission 180934) | Plant litter microbial communities from Arlington Agricultural Research Station in Wisconsin, United States - UWRJ-L178-409R-2 | ecosystem: Environmental > Terrestrial > Plant litter >...
CGAGAGTATGTCACCGGAAGATCATTTAGCGCCGCAGATGTCTATCTGGGTTCGCAAATTCTTTGGGGAAAAATGCTTGGCGCCCTGCCCGATCGCCTAGGGTTTGCGGCATATACTGCCCGCTTGATGGCGCGCCCCGCTGCCGTTCGCGCGCGCGAAATGGACGCAGCGTTGATGCCGTCGTCGAGGTAAACGGTTCGTTAGCTGGCTCCTTTCCAATTAGGAACGGCGAGCGTGACTACCAAGGCTTTCCTATGGGGATCGTTAAACGAGAAGGCCGAGGTATTCTCGATTGCGAGGGCGACGCATCAGCGCCTCTAACCGGCCGTTTCAGTATTTGCGTAGTTTTTTATGAGAGCGCCCATTATAGACAAGAGAACTAAAGCCAATGGAATGACTGACACGAATAGTATAATAAACAATAAAGCCACGTCAAAAATCATAAATCCCCATGATGCCTGACGACGGATATTGTCGTGCCAATACACCATAGATCGGCTTGGATCGGTTGGATCGTAAAGAATTGGCACCGTTCCTGTGGTAACGATGTAATTATATTCGCCGTTGGAATTGCCGTTGGCCTTACCTTCGTTGGAAATACCCCTTGTCGCGAATCGGCTTCCTCGCGGAAAAAACTCGTATTCTATCCCGATCGTGCAGCCGGTCTTACCGCAACTATTGGTGAATGAACGAACTAGACGGGCCTGCGCCGGAACGCCATGCGCACTAAGGTTGACCGCGAGCCGGTGATCGCTATACGTAAAACCGATAATTATAACTATTACTGTAGCTATATATCCGCAGAACATTAAAAAGAAGAATGGCTTGGGCGAATCATTTCTGATAATTCGTTGACGAATTCCCCTCATAGTCAATGTGAATACAAATCCAAGAGACATTAAAGCCGACGAGATTATTATTGGAGTTCCCAAAAATACGTCTCGGACAACATCACCTTTAGTTAGCAATGTTGGAATTGCGCAAAATAAAAGCATGGCTACGCCGAGGCCAAGGGGCAATACAATCGCTTGTTGAAGCGACCCACGCTCACCTGAAACGCTCCAGCCCGTCGTTGCGACCATGTCTCTTCCCTATGTCAGTGATGGGGCAGCTCAATCCCTTCCGGCAATGTACGAGGGGCCACCCTGCTATTCTGCTGACGCCAAAATGAATTATGGCAGCTTAGCCTCCGTTGAGGCGACAGCCCTTCCCGAAAACGAACCGCGAGCGAGACGGTCAGGACGTTCTCAGAATCGATCCAGTTTCAGTAAAGGCTTACCGTGAACCTTACTCGCTAGGATCAGGGCCGATGAGGTCAATAAATCTCCCGTCTGAGTCGAGCATGATCCCGACGAGAAGGGTGTGATCGGGATAGACGAGCGTAAACTCGTCGAACCCGAACCTATCGGGCCGTCGAAAGCGGATGGCCTGCGGAACGCCGAGCGGCCGAAGGCGGCGGTGCGTGGCTGCAAGCGCCGCGCGGCCTGCCTCTGAGGCGTCCGGTTTCATCAACGTGTAATCAGCCTCAGGCGCGGCACGGCCGGCGAAGAGACGGCGCAGCATCGCCTCCCCGCCCATGAGCGGCACGGTCCGCGGCGTGAAGACCGAGACGGGGGACGCCGCCTCGATCGTAGCGGCGGGCGGCTGGTCGAGGCGGCGCAGCGTAGTGGCGAGCGCATCTGCGGCGGGCACCTTGAGATCGGGCTGCACGCCGCGTCCCTCCCAGTTCGACCCCGTGACGGGGCTCTCTGCGCGACCGGCCGGGATAAACGCCATGACACCGTTTCCGATCGAAACACGCTCCCCGGGGTTCGCGCCGCCACCAGTCCCTTCGCCGACGATGGTGCCGAGCTTCAACGTCTGCATGTCGTAGGCGAGTTCCTCGCCGCCCGAAAAGGTGTTGCTGCTCGTAAGGACATAGGCCGGCACGCCGGCGAAGCTGACCGGGGTCGGCTCGCTGAAGAAGGACTTTCGCGTGAAGTCGGTCGTCCCTGCCTTACGCCAGACGATGCTACTGATCCCGATCCGCTTGCCCGCAGGCACGAGATAGCTGACCAGGTAGCTTATCGACGCCGGATCGCCGCCACCGTTGCCGCGCACGTCGAGGATCAAGGCGCGACTGCCCTTCAACCCCGCCATGGCGCGGTCAAGCGCGGGTTTGAACGCCCAGGGATTGGCGAACCCGACGATTTGGAGGTAGCCGATCCCGCCGGGCAGCCGATCGGCGCGGACGATCCCAGCCTCGCCGGCTGGCATCGACGCGACGCTCGGCGCTGGCCGATTGGTTGTGTCGAACACCATCAGATGTTTGTCGGCCATGACGCCGCGGAGGTCCTCGGTCAGTCGCGTGGCGAACGCGGGCAGGTCCACAATCTGATCGTAGGCGCCTGAGGCTGCGGCGGCGGTGATCGCGGCAGCCCCCTTCTCGCCGACAACCGGATATATGTATTTGCTGCGCAACTCGGTCGACAAGTGCGCCACGATCGCTGTGCGAACGGCCGCGTCGAGATTCGAAGTCCGTGCAGGCGTAGCCGAAGCCGTAGCCGTTTGAGCACCGGCAGACAGTGGCACGGATATAGCTAACAAAGGGAGGAACATCATGAGGGCATGGCGACGGCGGGGCATCGATTACTCCTTGGTCGATTTTAGGTTGGCGAGGCGCGTTGGGATCGGTGACGCATCAAGCTGGGCGTCGAAGCGATTGAGGATCGAGATCAGAGAAGCGTCGATGTCCGAAAACAGGCCATCAAACATGGCATTAAGGTCAGCGTTGAAAGCCCTGAGCGCGGCAGCCTCGTGACGCGCCTTGTCCGTCGGGCTTAAGACCCGTCGCCGGCCATCGGACGGATCGGCGTTGATCTCGACCAAGCCGCGCTCTTGGAATTCCCGTGCCATGCGGACGATGAGCGGGTGCGACAATCGCAGGCGTCGCGAGATTTCTACCACCCCGATCTGTTGGTGCTCAACGATCAGCAACAGCATCGAAGCGCCGCGCGGTGGAACGTCGAGGCCTAGCTGGAGAAGAACGCCGCTTATCTGATCGACGATGCGGTCCGACGAGCGGCGCAATCGATGCGCAAGGAAGGCGCTTCCATGTGACTCGATAAAATCGACCATCATCAAAGGGTGTTCGGTAACAGGTTACGTGTCAAGTTACGTATGTCGGATCGTGTGGGTCTTCCGCGACTACCTCCTTCCGCTGTCAAATTTCCGATATCGAACGGTGCTTGAGGCGGCCGGAGCTTTCTCGAAAAGGATCGAGAATTGGGAACCGATGCTACGCAGCGTGGGCTAACGAACCGTGCCAGATTGTCTCGACAGGGCTGAACTGAACCAACGTTAGGGACGCGATCCGCGAGTTGATCGGAGACCATTGGCAAGAGGCCGCGCCAATCGCCGCCTCGAGGTCACGTTGTGAAAGATTTAGCGCCAGCGTGGCGTGCGGAAACCAAGACCCGGGATGATAGTGGGAACGGCCATCACCAATGACTGCCGTCAACTCATGATAGCGCTCGTGGATCAGCATCAACTCCCTCGTGACGTATGGAGCAGCGAATAAGACGCTTTGCTCGCCAGGAAACGTTCCTAGGGCCGGTAAGACTATCCCCGTTTGAGAGATGTTTGCTGCTACCTTCGGCATCAGCTCCACCATGAGGGGAACATCCAGCTCGTCATAAACGGCCAGCGTGAGGTGATGGCCAAACCCAAGTCGTCGAGGCGTCGATATGCCCGCGTCAAGCTCTTCGATGCAGCCTGTAAGGCGATCGAGTTGACTCGATCCCGCAGCGTCGAAATCAAGATAAGTTGCGTATGGCATGCAGCCTCACCTTAGCCCGCACGGGGGTTTATCACTAGCCGGGCCTTCGTAATTCATCTTCCCAAAAACGAACGGCTGGCGGGAAGGCATCGGCGTTCCCGGAATCGATCGAGTTTCGGGAAATATCCTACACCCACGCCTTTAACGCGCTGGGCCTATCCCTGCCGCCCTTATCCGATTTCCGGCACAGTACGCCATTACGATGGCCGCAGATTCGAGTGCTTGCGGGCCTCCAGCGACATCCGCCACTATCCCGATGCAGATAACGACAAGCCCAATCGCACACACGCCTAGCACAGCATTTGCTGAAACGAAGGCGTCCGGTACTGTCCTGGCGGTCAGATAGGACACCAGCATTGCGCTCGCTGCAGCTAAAAGAGTCACAAGGCTTGGCGATCGAACCACGGCAATAAAGGCAAGAAGCCCATACGCCGTGCCGAGCTGTGCCTGAAGCATACAAACGCTGACTCTGGGTGGCATGGTGACCTCGCCGAAGTGAGGACATTATGCCCACGAACGGGTGGTCGCAACACGGTATCCGCCCTCCCGAAATGGAACGGCGATCGAGACGGCCAATGCCGTCTCAAATTGGATCGTTGACTGGGAATGGCCGACACGTCGAAATCGCTGGCTAAGCTTGATCGGAACGCGTCTTCATAGCCTGTTCCGCCTCGCCAGCCACATAGGCCCGCATCCGCGTCCGGAATGCCGTGCCCAAGAACATTACGTTCAGATCGGCGCGCGGAAAGCCATCTTCTCGGACAGTAACACCATCGGTAGCCGCTTCCTCTGCTGAAAACATCGCCCATTCAATGAACCGCGCCGGGTTTGCCGGAGGCTCCAACTCCTGAGAAGGTGGAGCCTGTATGAGCAAGACGACAAACAAATTTGCGCCCGAGGTCCGCGAGCGCGCGGTACGGATGGTGCTGGACCACGAAGCTGATCATCCGTCACGCTGGGCTGCTATCGTTTCGATCTCAGAGAAGATCGGCTGCGTTCCGCAGACGTTGTTTGAGTGGGTGAAGAAGGCCGAGGTCGATAGCGGCAAGCGTGCAGGTGTCCCGACCGAAGTTGCGGACAAGGTGAAGGCGCTGGAGCGCGAAGTCCGCGAGTTGCGGCAGGCAAACGAGATTCTCCGCAAGGCGTCGGCATATTTTGCGCAGGCGGAGCTCGACCGCCCGTTCCGGCGATGATCGCCTTCGTCGACGATCACCGCGATGCCTATGGGGTCGAGCCGATCTGCCGTGTTCTGCCGATCGCCCCATCCACCTACCACGAGCGTGTCGCCCAGCGGCAGGATCAGACGCGCCTATCGGCGCGGGCGCAGCGAGATCGGGCTCTCAAGCCTGAAATCGCTCGCGTTTTTGCTGAGAACTTCGCCGTTTATGGCGTGCGGAAGGTGTGGCGCCAGATGATGCGAGAGGGTTTTCCGGTCGCCCGCTGCACGGTGCAACGGCTGATGCGGGAGATGGGGTTGCAGGGCGTGATCCGAGGCAAGCCGGTGCGCACGACGGTCAGCGACAAGGCTGCGCCGTGCCCGCTCGATCACGTCAATCGCAGGTTCTATGCGCCAGCACCGAACATGCTGTGGGTGTCGGACTTCACCTACGTCGCGACTTGGGCGGGGTTCGTCTACGTCGCCTTCGTCATCGACACTTACGCTAGGCGGATCGTGGGGTGGCGGGCGAGCAGAACGGCCCATGCCAGCTTCGTCCTCGATGCTCTCGAACAGGCGCTGCATGATCGCCGGCCGGCTCATCGTGGCGGCCTCATCCATCATAGCGACCGTGGGTCGCAATACGTGTCCATCAAGTACACCGAGCGCCTCGCCGAAGCCGGCATCGAACCTTCCGTCGGCAGCGTCGGGGACAGCTACGACAACGCTTTGGCCGAGACGATCAATGGCCTTTACAAGGCCGAGGTGATCCACAGGCGCGGGCCGTGGCGAAGCTTTGAAGCAGTCGAATACGCCACGCTCGAATGGGTCGACTGGTTCAACCATCGCCGGCTGCTGGAGCCCATCGGCAACATCCCGCCTGCCGAAGCTGAAGATGAATATTATGCTGCCGCGAGCAACCTCGATATGGCAGCGTGACTCACAACCCAATGCCTCCGGCAGAACCGGCGCGGTTCACAATGCCACTACGGTCCAGAACGTGGCCGACACCATGCAAGGCATTTAGAAGTGCCTGCACACCGTCGACTCCACCCGCTGTTCCACTTTTCAGAGCAACAGCGTGATCGCCTACGCCGAAGGCATAAGAACAGGACCATTGACCTTCGCCCTCTTGGTAGGGAACACCGATGCACACCTGAACCTTGACCTCTGCGCCATCCGCGATGCCGTAGATGGCTCGTTCAGCAATGGTCTCGTCCATGGTGTTCCTCGTCTCGCAGTTGCCGCTCAGATACCACCGAGTTTTTTCGAAAACGAACGGCGAGTGACGGTCAGGACGTTCTCGGAATCGATGGTTGAGCGGGAATGTCAGCGGCTTCTCGGAATCCGTCGCGCACGCGAAAATGAGAAGGTCGGCACCAGCCGGAACGGCGATAGTTGGTGGGTTGCTGTCCGGCGGCTTATGGTGAAACATAAGACCAAAGCAGGCACCCGAGCTTTAAGCCCCAAAGCCGGCTTGGGATCGATATCGACAGGAGCGATAATGCGCAGAAGCGGACTAGCGATCCTCATCGCCTTGGCTGCCAGCGCCATTGCCAGCCCTGGCCTTGGTCAGGAGAGGCCGATTGCTCTTGAGCGGTATCGAATAACGTTGAAGGGCGGCGGTCTGGGAGTCGACATTGACCAAACCGTTGTTGTCTCGGTTATGATGAATGAACGACAGCATTGGGTCGCTGAACAATTTAGGCGAAATCACAACTGGTGCGGCGAGAAAGAAAACGGGCGCTGTGTTTCAACTGACAAGCTTGTACATGGATGGTTAGATGGATCGAGCTGCCCTGCCTTGACTGCCGCACTTCAAGAATTATCGCAAATAAAGATAAGTGGATTTGCTCCGCCTATTCGGTCAAAGTACGACTGGGTTTCCGAAACGCCATTGTTGACGGTTAGCGGAACGCCTGATTATGTAACCGGGTATGGCACGGAGCTATCTCTAGCAGCTCTAACTGGACCTATAGTTGACTGGTGGTCAGAATCGGAACAGCAGCTAAATCGCTGCTGGAGCAATACGCTCATGATTGATGGCAAACAACTTGAGTCCACAATCGACACAAAATGACTACGCATTTCATTGGTGCTCGCGCGAGCCTTTTACCCTATACAAACGTCTGCTCTCTAGAGAGCAGATTTAGCGGCGGAATGTCTGTGTTTGGGCGTGAGCCGTCAGGCCGCTTTTGGGCGACTCCCGGCCGGCAGCTTCCGGCCTCGGAATCGGAACGTCGCTTTGCGGCGACCGAGGCGTGCCGATCGGCGCGAACGTCGCGACGTGGTGGAAACCGGATTCTATCGGAGCATCTCGGCCGCCTTAATCCAATCAGCAAGCATCCGAAGATATGGTGCGCCGCGCGGGGTCACGCCCTCGATAAGTAGGGCTGTGATGTAGTCCTCGCTCTTACCCTCCGGCGGTTCGTGCGTTATCGTCATGATCGAACCAGATAAGCGGTGGATAAACTCGCTCGACTGATACAGCCTCTCGGCATTGCTCGGATCATCTAAATGCACGCTGCGAACATGGATTGTCTCCATGTGAATTGTTCGCGCGATAACGAATATCTTCGCTCTGGACGGAAGCGCAGCGAACGCAATGGCTATCTCATCGTTCATGAGGGTTGATCGCGCTCCTATAACGACTGGTCAATGGCCGCTGTTGGGCGGTCGCCGCCAAGCCGCGTTCTCCCCGAAATTTGCCGATCAGCTTTCGCGCGAGATCGCTGCAATTCCGTGTCCCGGACGCGTAGAACTGGTGGTGACAGTATGGCGGCTTACGGGCACCAGGGAGGCTGTACGGCAAGCGCGTTGCGCAACAGCCTCTCCAGCTGAACGGCAGCAAAATCTGTGGATCAGATTCCGTTCATTGTACTCAGTAGATGGTCAACCGGCCTCATCAAAAGGAAGGTGACATGAAGAAGCTGATATTCGCAGTAGTTGCAGCTGGCACCGCGCTGGCAGCCGTTGGCCCCGCAGAAGCGGCCCAGGGGTGCGGTCCTGGCGGCCACCGCGGTTATTACGGTGAGTGTCGTCCGAACGGTCCATATGCCTATGGGCCTGGACCCGTCGTGGTAGGCTCTTATTACCCGCATCGTGGATGGTGGGACGGTCGTCGGTATTGGGCGCATCATGATCGATGGCACGGTGGCTGGCGCTATCGCTGACGCCTTTGGGGCGGCACAGGCGTGTCGCCCCTTCGCAAATATCCTACAGACCGTGTGGAAAGTCGTGAACAGCGTGGTCGGCGTCAGCGATCTCTAATCTCGGACGGTTCGAGAAGCGGATAAGCCCGGAGGTGCTCTTTGAGCGCTTGAGGCGGCGGGAGACGGCCTGTTGGGAGGCCCCAATTGGCGTTCGAAGCGCAAAAGGGCGGTTTCACGCCCTTAATGCGGCGATCAGGCCTGGGACACCGACCAGGGTAATGGCCCGTCTGATATTATAGGCGAGCGCGGTCAGGCTGAACTCGCCGCGAACGTTCTCGAGCCGGCGCATCAGGAACGCGCCCTGGCCCATCCACTGCTTGATGGTGCCAAAGGGGTGCTCGACGCTGTTTCGACGTTGGTCGAGCACGTCGGGGTACAGTGCCAACCGCGCCGCCATGCGGTCGAGAACGGCCTCGTTCTCCAGGCGCGAGACGCGGCGGAATGACTTCGTACAGCGCGACTTCAGCGCGCACACCTTGCAGGCATCGCGGTTGGCATAGTCGACCTTCACATTGTCGCGCGACTTGCCCCGATAGCGCGGCGAGAGCGTTGCCCCGGCCGGGCAGATGAAGACGTCCTGGTCAGGCTCGTAGCGGAATACCTCCTTGTCGAAGAAGCCCTCGCGCACGGCAGGGCCGCGGATTGGCTTGGGCACATAGGCAGTCACCCCGGCCGCTTCGCAGGCCTCGATGTCCTCAATCTTGAAGTAGCCGCGGTCGGCGACTGCCTCGATCCGCTCGACGCCGAGCGCTTCCATTGCCGCTGTCGCGGTCTGGGCAAGCAGACCCAAGTCGAGGACCTGGTTGCTCACCGCCTGCTCGGCGATCAGCTTGTGCTTCACGTCGACGGCGAGCTGGATGTTGTAGCCGACCCCCACTTTGGTCATGCGCGCCATCGCACGGGCGTCCGGATCGGTAAGCGAGATCTGGTCGGCGCCCGTGCGATCCAGATCGGCCAGCATCTCCTTGTGACGATCGCGCTTGCCCTGGATGGCGGCGATCTTCTTGGCCAGTTTGCCGTCGCCATTGTCGGAACCGCCACCCGGAGTCCGGTCTTCGTCGGCATCGCCCTCATCAAGCCGTTTCATGTAGCCGGCGAGCCTCTCGTCCGCGTCCTGGATGGCTTTGGCGAGCGATGCCCGGGTGAAGTTTCGGGTCTTGTTGTTGACCGCCTTGATGCGCGTGCCGTCCACCGCCAGGAGTTCACGCCCGAACAGGTCGAGCTGACGACACAGCACCACGAACTCGCGGAATACCGCTTTGAAGGCGGCACGGTTGTCGCGACGGAAGTCGGCAATGGTCTTGAAGTCCGGCTTGAGGTGCCGCAGCAGCCAGATGACCTCGATATTGCGGTGTGTCTCGGCTTCAAGGCGCCGGCTCGACCGGATCCGGTTCAGGTAGCCATAGATGTAGAGCTTGAGCAAATCAGCCGGATCGTAGCCCGGGCGACCCGTTGCCTTTGGCTGTACGCGGACGAACCCGGCCGCGCCAAGGTCGAACCCGTCGACGAAAGCCTCGATGAACCTGACCGGATTGTTCGGCCCGACATAATCATCAACCGCCTCGGGCAGCAGCACAAGCTGCGAGCGGTCCGTTCCAGACAGATGCGCCATGCCAGCAACATACCATCCGCTGCGATCTACGGGAATCCTCAGGCGGAGTTTTCACACGGTCTGTACAAAACCCGCGAGGAAGCCCGCCAGGACGTGTTCGATATGTCGAGATGTTCTACAACCCGGTGCGCAAGCAGGTCAGGAACGGGATGATGTCGCCCGTCACGTTCGAACGCCAGCAGATTTTGAAAGCTGAAGGCGTCTAGAAAACTCGGGGCTACTCAGTCGGCCACCGCGAATGAGGCTCCA
>Ga0247735_1001250_pt1 | contig 10046 bp, 8 predicted proteins | sample UWRJL178409R2_FD_180934 | JGI IMG/M metagenome (GOLD analysis project Ga0247735, IMG submission 180934) | Plant litter microbial communities from Arlington Agricultural Research Station in Wisconsin, United States - UWRJ-L178-409R-2 | ecosystem: Environmental > Terrestrial > Plant litter >...
GTATGGCAGGGGTATTTTTAAAACCGCTACTAAGAGAAGCATCAAGCTGCATGGTGTCGTTTAATAAATATGCAGCACCCACGCGGCCAATACCATCGGCATAGTAATCGCTTTTATACGCCTGAAATTCTAAAAACCCCGACCAGTGGTCATTAAACCCACGGGTAACCGTAGTTATCCAGCCATAGCTGGGATAGGAAGTGCCTATTTTATCAGCTATAAAATTGTTTACCCATACCCACTTACCAAAATTGTTTTGGGCAATAGCCATTACTTTAGGGCTTGCTTTATCATCAGGAAAAGAGTAAGGATTATTTTTACCTACCAGGTTAAAGCCGGCATATACTGCAATGGCAGGTATAAGAGCTCTATAACTAATTTTGTGCGACGCTTTCCAGCTTATTACATCCCTCTTTGGTGAATAATTTTTATTGGGATCATATACCATATATTTTGCGCCAAATGTTAGCGTTTTAAAATCATTGCGGTTAAAGGTATACAAAGCATCACTATACTGATCAAAACGATATTGCGTATCAAGTATAAATTCTAATTGCTCAAGAAAGGCGCCATATCTTAAAGTAAGGTCGAGGGCTACACCGTTAGCTTCATAATTTAAAACATCATGGTTTTCGTGTGTGCCATTTATACCTGTCTCTATCTGAAAAATTGTTTTACCTACAGAATAGGCGGACATTGATTGTCCCGGACGGTTAGTATTAATCTGGTCTGTATATTGTGCCTGTGCAACGGTTGCTCCAAACAATACTACAGGCAGAAAAATTTTTAAGTTGCGGGTCATATTTGGCTCGTTTATTGGTTGTGATACGTTAGGTTCTCCAAAAATACTATATTTATTATTATTTTAAGAATCGTAATTTAATTTTAAAAAAGAGATTGTTTATTTTTGACAAAACTTTATGATAATGGATACAGCATCATTTCCCGGTATTATAAGAACTTTATTTATTATAATGCTTGTTTACTATGCCGTGAGGTATTTTTTAAGGCTGCTTGCACCCACTATAGTGCAGCAGGTTGTAAAGAAAGCAGGCGAGAACTTATACCAGCAACAACAGAAACAGCAATATAACTACCAGCAGGCGCACCAGGCCGAAACTGCTAAAGACCGCCCTAAAGAGAAGAAAAAAGTAGGAGAATATATTGATTTTGAAGAAATTGACTAATAACTAAAAAACCCCTTACCTGTAAAAGAGTAAGGGGTTTGTAGTTAATTGGTTTATGTTTTTACAGGCTAAGTATAAAGCTATCTTTATTAAGCCCATCTACAATGTACTGCCAGTTAATATGCACTACATCGCTTAATACTTTTTTAAGCATATTAAAATCGTTAGGCTTTTTTATATACACATTAGCTCCTGCTACAAATGTATCTTCTATATCCTGCTCTGATGAGGATGTAGAGTATATTGCAACAGATATTTTTTTAAGCCTGTCATTTTGTCTAATCTCTTTTAGACACTCCATGCCAGATTTTCGGGGCATGTTAAGATCCAGAAATATAATGTCCGGTAAAGGATTTTCGTCTTCGTTAAGGTAATTCATTAACTGCTCGCCATCGCTAAATGCAGTAATGTCATATTTTATCTTTACCTCTTCAAACGCTTCCTTAAAGAACAATCTGTCATCTTCATCATCATCGGCAAGCATTATGTGTAAATTGTTAGGGCGCATTTATTTTGTATAAGTAACTATTTATTTAATATCTATGTAACGTTTTTGCCTCATAATTTTTTGAAAGGCAGTGGGAGTAACCCCGGTAATATTTTTAAATTGCTGCGAGAGGTAAGCCACGCTGCTGTAATTCATCATAAAAGAGATCTCTGTAAGAGATAAATTCTCGGTTAATAAAAGCTGCTTTACTCTCTCAATCTTATGCAATATAATAAAATTTTCAATTGATATAAAAGTTACTTCCGAAAAAACCTGCGATAAAGTACGGTAACTTTCACCAAGCTTTTCAGCCAGGTAAGAAGATACTTTAAGAGACTGCATACCCTTATCAGAATATAGCATTTCTATAATAACATTTTTAATTTTTTGAACCAATATACTCTTCTGGTTGTCTACAATTTCTATACCAAATTGTTTTAACGACTCTATAAAGGCCGTATAAGTTTCCATAGGTATATTCTCTTTAAACTTTACATACCCTGGCTCTGTTACTTTGCAGCTTATATTAAATTTATCAAGCTGTTGCTGTAGCAAAACTTTACACATCATATCAATGTTATACTTTATGTAAAGTTCCATTGGGCTTTCGTATTATAGCGATAATTGCAGTTAAAAAATGAAAGTAAATGTACAAAAATTACTTAATAATAACAGTAGCTTTTGCTAATTGTAAAATATTGTAACAAAATTTCTTTGTGATTTATTTAACATATTGTTTATCAGAAATTTATTGGCATAACAATACATGTAAAATTTTATAATATTATACTAAATGTATTAATAGCAAAGTAATTAAGTACTAATTTTATTACACCATTTACTGTATATATGAATAATTTTCCTAACCCTCCGGATGGTGGAAGTGCTTATGCGGAAACAAATATGCAACATCTTTTTCCGGAACCGCTCAATACAATTACGTCTTGCTTTTTTCTTGCAATTGCAATTTACTGGACCATAAAAGTATGGAGGCATACCCGCGAACATGCTTTTATGACGGGCGCCTTACTGCTTCTTTACATTGGCGGGATAGGCGGTACAATATACCATGGCCTGCGCCAATGGGGCTTTTTTATAATGATGGACTGGCTGCCTATAATGTTATTGTGTGTTAGTGCGGGAGTATATTTTTTAGCCAGGCTTACACGGTGGTATTATGCGGTACTGCTTGTTTTAATTTATGCCGTATTTCAGTATTATGCCAGGCGGCAAATGGTGGTGGGCAATTTACAGTTGTTTATAAATATAAATTATGCGGTACTCGCAGGTATTGTGCTGCTGCCTGTTATTGGGTATTTAATAGCTACTGCTTTTAAAAACGGCAAATGGGTAGGCCTTGCATTACTTTCATTTATTTGCGCACTTACATTTAGGATATCCGATAAATGGGGATGGCTGCCACAGGGTACAGGTACACATTTTTTGTGGCATACCTTTGGAGCAATTGCCTGCTTTTGCATGTTTAAATACATTTACCTTCTTAATTTCAAAGACCCAGATGTAGAATAAGTTTTACTTCAGGATTTTAATACAAAAACCCGTTGCATAGTCTATGTAGCGGGTTTTTGCATTAATTTAATTACAACACAAGGTCGTCAAACAACTGCTGTGTTTTTTCGTTCATATCAATACAAAAACCGGGGTGAGGCCGCGATGTTTGTATAACAGAGCTGCGTATGGCAGTTAACCACCTAAAACGCTCGGCAGCATCAAACTGGGCAATTGGTCCGCCGTCTTTAGCGCCACGGGCAATACGCTCAAACGAGGCAAGGTTTAGTGCAAGCTGGTGCGTGTCTATATCATGACACATTGCTTTAAGCTTAACCTCGTTAACAGTATACAATACCTTTACAAAACGTTGCCGTTTACAAAATGTTATAACGCCTGCATTTATAAATTCTTCGCGCTCTACCCTTGGCACAACCCGAATTACCGCATACTCATATAAGTGCCTGTCTTGCATTTTGTGCCTGTTTTATAAATATTGCTGAATTTTGTAAGCGAACCAGTAAAAACTGTACATAAATTTCTCTAACCTCTTGCGGCGTTTGCTCAACACCCTCCCATTGCAGCCATTCATCGGGCAACAGGTTTACTATCTGTCTTATACTACCCTCTGTAAGAAGCGAACTGTATTCTGCATCAACCTCTTCAAGCAATGAAGCCTGCGGCAGCAGTACATGGTCTTTAATAAGTGCAAAGGGTGTTAAGGCATGCCCGGCAGGATCTGTAAAAGCATGATGAAAATATAATGCTGCACCGTGGTCTATAAGCCATAGCTCTTTATGCCAAAGGAGCATATTGGTGTTTCTAAAAGTCCTGTCTACATTAGTTATATAAGCGTCGAGCCATACAATTTGCGACGCAAGTTTAGGCTCTACCGTAGTAACAACGGGGTCAAAATTTATAGCTCCGCTCAAATAATGCAGTGCGAGGTTTAGCCCCTGGCTGTTTTGCAGTAAATCCTGAATTTCCTCATCGGCCTCAGTACGGCCAAAGGCTTCATCCAGGTTGGCAAAAACCAGTTCGGGTACTGGTAATCCAAGTGCACGGGCAATTTCTCCACCTAATAATTCGGCTATTAGTGCTTTTGTACCGTGGCCTGCACCTTTAAATTTAAGTACATAATTAAAGTTATCATCAGCTTCGGCAAGGGCGGGGAGCGAGCCACCTTCGCGTAGCGGGGTAATGTACCGGGTCACGTTTACAGTCCTGATACTTATGTTTTTATCCATAATAAGCGCTTTTAAGGCAATTGTTTCCTACCAAAAATAACATTTTTTAGGTACTAATACCTTTTTAGGAGGAAACTTACTTCTTTTGAAACAATGCGAATACTGCAAATTTGCAATAGTAGAGCACAAACAGAAACATTATAGACCAAATTTTTGTAATATTATACTATCATAATACATCTGCAAATGCTACATGATTTTCCGTTTTACTTAGGCCTTATTGTTGCTATTTTATTGCTTATTATGCTGGCAAATAAAATTAAGGTTGCCTATCCTGTTTTGCTGGTTTTAGCTGGGTTAGCCATTAGTTTTATCCCTTTTATACCAACGCTGCACATAGAGTCAGAGCTTATTTTTATTATATTTTTACCACCATTATTATATGAGGCTTCGTGGGCAATATCCTGGAAAGAGTTATGGAAATGGCGCCGCATAATAAGTAGTTTTGCACTTGTAGTGGTTTTTTTCAGTGCTCTATCGGTAGCACTTGTGGCAAATTATTGTATACCGGGCTTTACGCTCGCTTTAGGTTTTTTACTGGGCGGAATCATATCTCCGCCAGATGCAGTTAGTGCCGGTGCTATTTTAAAATTTGTAAAAGTGCCGCGCCGCTTCTCTTCTATATTAGAAGGAGAGAGTTTGCTAAACGATGCCTCGTCGCTTATTATTTTCAGGTTTGCTTTGATAGCAGTTGCCACCGGTCAGTTTATCTGGCAGGAGGCGGCAGTAAGTTTTGCCTGGATGTTAACAGGTGGGGTAGGGAGCGGACTCGCTATAGCTTATGTCATCATGAAAATGCATAAATGGTTGCCTACAGATGCTAACAGCGACATTATACTTAGTATTGTAACGCCATACATTATTTATATATCGGCAGAAGAAATTCATAGTTCCGGAGTATTGGCGGTAGTTAGTGGTGGTTTATTTTTATCTACCCACAGGCTTTCTTTTCTTAGTAGTACCTCGCGATTGCGAAGTATAAATGTGTGGGAAAGCTTTAGTTTTTTGCTTAATGGCTTAGTGTTTATGTTTATAGGGCTCGAACTGCCCGAAATTGTAAACGGTCTTGAAGAGGTAAATTTATTTACAGCCATAGGCTATGGGTTGCTTGTTACCGCGGTATTAGTAATAGGCAGGATCATATCGGCATATATGGCAGTTGTGGTTACACTCATAGCCCGAAATTTTATTACCGTAGCCGATGCTTCAAACCCCGGGGCCAGGGTGCCCTTATTATTGGGCTGGGCAGGTATGCGTGGGGTGGTTTCGCTGGCAGCAGCCCTGTCAATACCGGTGCAGTTGCAGGACGGGTCTGCTTTTCCGCACCGCAACCTCATTCTCTTTATAACATTTATTGTTATCCTTACTACGCTGCTTTTACAGGGTTTAACATTGCCTTATTTAATTAAAGTAATTCATATTGATGATCCTGATACTACTATACCGGAGGAAGAACTTTATAGCAATTTGCGAAAAGAACTTGCCGGGCACGCACTTAAACATTTGCATACTAACTATGGCAGGGAAATGCGGGCCGAACCTATTTTGAGAATGTTTGAGCGTAAATGGGAAGACACCAATGATGCCCACGATACTGTACTTATGAGTGATAATGCTAAGGCAGTTTACCTTGATATTCTTGACCTGCAGCGAAACGTGTTGCACAGGCGAAACAGGGAAGATAATATAGATGAAGAGATCATAAGGAAACACTTGCTGTACCTCGATCTTGAGGAAGAAAAACTTAAACTTCTTTAATCATATCCCTTTACAACGCAATGACTTTAGTTGTAAAGGTAAACCCCCAGACGTATGCCTGTGGGTATTACTTTATAAAAACGTAATTTAGTATCTTTATTATCAGCAACCTTAAACAAAGATTCTCAATCCGCCCTGATTTTTGAATTATAGAAACCATGACCACACAAACTCCTGCAAAGCCCAAATTGTTCCCTATACTGTTAGTTACTTTTATAGACACATTAGGAATGAGTGTTGTTTTGCCATTTCTTGTAGTGATTGTGTTAAAAATGGGGGGTAACGCGTTAACCTACGGTTTGCTTGGGGCAACTTATTCTGTATTTCAGCTTATTGGAGCACCAATTTTAGGTAACTGGTCAGATAATTCGGGTCGAAAAAAGATATTGCTCATCAGCGAGATAGGGACTTTTATTGGCTGGATTATCTTTATAATTGGTTTGTTGCTATCGCCTGCTGTACCCATAGTTAAGGCGGCGAACCATAGTGAGTTAGTTATTACATTGCCACTACTGCTAATTTTTATAGCCCGTGCCATAGATGGCCTTACGGGAGGCAGCATATCTGTAGCTAATGCTTACCTTGCAGATATATCTGAAAAGAAAGACCGTAAGCAAAACTTTGGTAAAATATCTGCAGCTTCAAATATGGGGCTTATTTTTGGTCCTTTAATGGCAGGACTGCTGGGGGCTACAGCATTAGGTAATTTGCTGCCTGTTTTTGCTACAGCATTAATATCGTTTATTGCGGTTTTTGTGGTATATCTTTACATTCATGAAAGCCGTTTTAAACATGTAGATGCAAATAAAGGAGTAACTCAGCCAACAAAAAAAGATGTATTTAAAGTGTTTAAAATAGAGGGAGTACCGTACTTTTTGGTACTGTATTTCCTGATATACCTTGCCTTTAACTTTTTTTACATTGCATTTCCTTTTTATGCTGCCGAACAACTTAAATGGACAGTATTACAGCTTGGTATCTTTTTTTCATTTTTAAGTGGCGCACTTGTGGTTGTTCAGGGGCCATTACTTACTTATCTCAGTAAACATTTCTCTGGTGCGTCGCTGGTTATTGCAGGTGGTTTTTTACTGGCAATATGTTTTGCATGTCTTACTTTCAATAATATAATTGTAATGTATACGGGAGCATTATTTTTTGCATTGGGTAACGGGCTCATGTGGCCGTCGTTTGTTGCATTATTGTCTAACACTGGTAACGAAGATACTCAGGGAGCCATACAAGGTGTTGCCAGTGCCGCCGGTAGTCTTGCCAGCATTATAGGCCTGGTAAGCGGCGCATTTTTATTTAACCTGCTGCACGGTAATATATTTTTTGTTACTGCAGGGTTTATGGCAGGCATAGCATTGCTCTCTATACCTTTAATACAAAAGGAGAAAGCAATGCAATAATATACCTGTCAAAAATTATTGTAAGAACTATGCTTTTAAGAACTGCCTAAGCACGTACTGTAAAATACCACCGTTCCTGTAATATTCTATTTCAATTTTAGAGTCCAGCCTTGCAATAGCGCTAAACACAATAGCCTGACCATCTTTTTTTACAGCCGTAACCTCTATTACTTTTAACGGTTTAATATCGTTAGCAATACCGGTTATGCTAAATTTTTCCTCGCCAGTAAGGCCAAGGCTTTCGGCATTATCTCCGGTTTTGTATTGTAACGGCAATACCCCCATTCCCACAAGGTTGCTCCTGTGTATACGTTCATAACTTTCGGCAAGCACAGCCTTAACCCCTAAAAGAAAAGTACCCTTAGCCGCCCAATCACGAGAAGATCCGCTGCCATACTCTTTTCCTGCAAGTACCATAAGCGGTATGTGAGCTTCTTTATATTTAACAGATGCATCATAAACACTCATGTCTTCGCCGGTAGGTAAAAATTTAGTATAGCCACCTTCGCGGCTTGCCAGTTTATTTTTAATACGCACATTAGCAAAAGTACCTCTAATCATTACTTCGTCATGCCCACGACGGGAGCCATACGAGTTAAAATCGGCTTTTTCTACGCCACGGCTAATAAGGTATTTACCGGCGGCAGATGTTTCGTTATAAGCCCCTGCCGGCGATATATGGTCGGTAGTAATACTGTCACCTAAAGAAAGCAGCACATTAGCATCTTTAATATCTTCTAATTCTCCCGGTTCATCAGGCAGGTTGTTAAAGAACGGCGATTCTTTAATGTAAGTAGACTCATCATCCCAAACATAAATTTTCTCGTCAGGAATTTCGAGGTTCTGCCATATTTCGTTGCCTTCAAAAATAGTATCATAGCTTGTAGCGAATTGTGTAGGCGAAAGCACATCCTGCATTACAGCGTTAATTTCGTCGTTGCCTGGCCAAATGTCTTTAAGGTAAACAGGCTGCTGGTTAGGGTCATAGCTTATAGGGTCGTTAACCAGGTCTATATCTACACGGCCTGCAATGGCATAAGCTACTACAAGCATGGGCGACATTAAAAAGTTCATTTTAATTTGCGGGTGTATCCTTGCTTCAAAATTTCGATTACCCGAAAGTACCGATGCCATTACAAGGTCATGCTCGTCTATAGCTTTTGCAATATGTGCAGGCAGCGGACCGGAATTACCTATGCAGGAGGTACAGCCGTAACCTACCACATGAAATTTAAGTGCCTCGAGATCGCCAAGCAAATCAGCTTTAAGCAAGTAATCAGTTACTACCTTAGATCCGGGCGCTAACGATGTTTTTACCCAGGGCTTAACGTTTAGGCCAAGTTCGCGCGCTTTTTTAGCCACAAGCCCGGCACCTATCATAACATAAGGGTTAGAGGTATTGGTACACGATGTAATGGCAGCAACTACCACGGCACCGTCTGACAGCATGAACTGTTCCTGGCCCATAGTAACGGCAACCATTTTCATGCCATCTTCTATTTTTTCTTCAATTTTTATATCCGGTTGTACTTGCGGGTCTGTAATAATAGGCAATGCGCTACCACCCTCTGCATACCAGCGTGTAAGCTGTTCCTGTGGTTTAATATATTTACGCCCAAAAGACTGGTGCAGTACATCTATAAACTTAGGTTTAAAATCTTTAAGCAGTATTTTATCCTGTGGCCTTTTCGGTCCTGCAACTGTAGGCTCTACGCTGCCCAGATCTAACTCTAAAATATCGGTATAAGTAATTTGCTCATCGCCTGTGCGCCATAAAAGGTTAGCTTTGCAATAATCTTCCACCAGTTTTACCTGCTCCTCGCTACGATTGCTTAAGCGCATATATTCCAGCGTTTTATCATCGATAGGGAAGTAGGTAACGGTACAGCCAAACTCTGGCGACATGTTACCTATAGTTGCCCTGTCCGGTACAGAAAGGTGGTCTAACCCATCGCCAAAAACCTCTACAAATTTGCCTACTACGCCATATTTTCTAAGCAGCTCTGCAATGGTAAGCACCATATCTGTAGCGGTTGATCCTAATGGGAGCTTACCTGTTAAACGAAGGCCAATAACCTCGGGCATAATAAAATAAATAGGCTGGCCTAAAATTGCTGCCTCGGCCTCTATACCGCCCACACCCCATGCAATAACGCCAATACCATTTACCATTGGTGTATGGCTGTCTGTACCCACTAAGGTATCCGGAAATACCTCACCGTGGCGCTCTATCACTCCTTTAGATAAATACTCAAGGTTTACCTGGTGGCAAATGCCCATGCCCGGTGGCACTACACTAAAATTACTGAATGATTTTTGAGCCCATTTTAAAAACTGGTAACGCTCTTTATTACGGCTGTATTCTTCGTCCATATTACGGCCATACGAATATTCGGTTCCAAAATAATCTACCTGAACAGAGTGGTCTATTACAAGGTCTACCGGGATA
>Ga0247735_1001253_pt1 | contig 10033 bp, 11 predicted proteins | sample UWRJL178409R2_FD_180934 | JGI IMG/M metagenome (GOLD analysis project Ga0247735, IMG submission 180934) | Plant litter microbial communities from Arlington Agricultural Research Station in Wisconsin, United States - UWRJ-L178-409R-2 | ecosystem: Environmental > Terrestrial > Plant litter >...
TTCTGCGCATAGTATTAGTAAAATATAGTATAGCATGCATTATCAATGATACCTCACAAAGCAAATTTTTGGATTTACTTATTGAACTATTCTTGCGACGGATCATCGATCACGATCATGGATTATCCTTAGTACCCCGCGTACGTAACTGAAGTTCTGAAGCTACAAGTATGGAATGCTCGACACCTCGGCGACGTGTTAGCCGGACCAGCTGATCTGGACAAAGGGAAGGATTTACCCAGAGAAATGGGTTCTGAAAGGTCTAGCTGCCTTCAAAAACATTGGGGATCACTGGGATATATAATTAGCACGACAGCCTGAGCCGGAGGCACTACGAGGCGGGCTCGAGGCGATAGTACTCACTAGCCTATGCGAGCCAAAGGTAGCCGGTCGGCGGTTACTTCAAAAGGCCTGCTATGGCTAGCAACTCTAGTGCGGGAACTTTCTTGTATGAAGAGACATAGATGGTGTGGAGGGGATCTACGAAGTCACGGTATTAATAGTAATACGCATGCAGGCCAGCTATGCTGTTTGCGGGCGCTTATAATCAGCCCACGGTGTCATGGTAGAGGTCTAACTCTCTCGTCCCATTGACTGGAAGTAGCTGCCAACAACACATTCAAATTTGCGTCTCTTGCAACCATCAAAGTGCTGCCACGCGACTAAGGCAAACAACCTAGTAAGCTCATCTCCACACCAACGGTGACGGTGGGCGGCAACCAGGAGAAGATGCTGGAAGGAAGGACGAAGGCCCGGCAGCGAAATTCCAGCTTCGAGTATGGTTGCAGTGAAGGACAAACATACCTGGGAGGAATTTCAAACATTAGGAGAAAACCAGGATCTGTAGCGAGTCATCTGCCACTGGCAGAGAGATATGAGCGCCATTACCTAGTACGATTCAGCATACTGAACGATGTTGAAATATCCGAGATATGACAAGTCCCGCCTGTCCTCTGTGGACGGTGTTCAGGCCGTACATTACGCACCGACAGTCTTTGCGCTTGATCCTCTCCCTCGTATGTATGTATCCTTGATTATTATTACCCTACGCCTTACACGATCCCGAGTCAATGTGTATATAGACTCACCAAAGTCATTGCCTCCTCGCTCGTTTGCGAGGGTCCCTGTCCTATCCAAGTGAGCGACGAAGTCCCGCTCATTTTGACAAACCACACTTTTGGAGCAACGACGAGACCACAGCCTTTAGAGGCACCGCGGTATACTGTCTCAATGATCAACGTATCCGTTAGCCACGCGGAGTTATGAATCAAAACCACAGGGTGACCCAGGTATCGCCTATAAGACGGTTACTGAATGTATAGTTTTCTGCAGTTTTAAATCATTGACTCCTGGAGAAGGGAGGTTGGTTTTAAGGAGCCTATGTGTACCCTGAACGAGCGACAAAGCCAACAAGCAGCATGGAACGATTTTGAATGGACCCTGATAGGTGATTCTTTGGATGTTGGCACAGTATGTGTGTATAGAGTTTTTGGTGTTGCGTTTTATCGCCCCAGTCTAAATAATTGATTCTCAAGGCACATCATCCGAGTCCATCAGCATTTTGTATGCTTGGGTCGTCGGCTTTGAGATCAAGTTTTAATGTAGGGCCGTGTCATATGGGTAGCTACTGAGGAACTCCTGCCTAAGATGCTTACACTATATATTCCTAACCTTCACCCATAAGTTCGACGGATTTCGAGGACGACAAAGGACATCACTTGTCCGTATGCTGTATGAGAGCAAACGGAAGTCTACAGATGGATTAATAGATGAGATATTGTGGTATTTTACGGTTGAGGATATATATAAAATGCACCGTTGGTTCGCATACATAAATGGATTGATGTGGTCCCATCGTCTTCGACATGCAGGCCGGATGACCTCACTGGCCGTGAACAGAGGTTTAGATGGGAAAACACCCAACCACGCACAAAAATCCTCGTTCAATTGAAAAACCTCTGCACTGCCTGCAAGCCACCATATTCTTGGAAAAAATATGGTAAAAGTATAACGTGGTCTGTGGTGTCACCGATAATAATATGAGGAATGACGACTTGTCCAAGTCCTGATCTCAGCGAGATCTCAGTAAAATAAAATAAGCGCCCGTGCATTCCCACGCTCACTCACTCAACATGATGCAGACAACAAATCTTTGAATTGTATTTTATGGGTTGTACAGTGGAGATTAATTCCGTTCTTTGTGTCGCCCTCTTAGGGGATTCTTTTTTTTGATCACGCCGTATAAATCTTTTTTAAAATCGATTAAAAATGTATGAGTATCGTTCGATGCTATGAGAAGCATGTACATCTGGCCGTATATTACTGAGAACTAAGATCGAATAACAAGGAAAGCAATAATAATCCATTGTGAGTAGCTCGTCTGAAATTCAAAGAAACTTCTGAACGTGACTATAAGCAGATGGACGCTGCCAGTGGCCGCTTGGTTAAGAATCGGTGAAGTCGGTGGAACTCGAAAACAAGGCAGAGGACAACGATAGACGTGAAGGTGCTGCTGGAGGCGATATCTAAATTTGACTGGGTGTGGTGTGCACCTTGCTTGATCCACACCAGTGAGAATAAGGCAATAAAGCAAAAGCCGGCGGACCTGTGTTCATTACTGGTCTAGTTGCTGGTATATGAGGTGGAGAACATGAGAACGCACCATGTCAAAAAGGTAAGTGGCAACGCTAAGCATGCCCAGATATCCACAGAGGGTGGTGTGCTTGGGTTTCGGGAAGCGATCTCGCATTGCCTGAGCTTGCCAACACTGTCCAAGTTCGATGCACTCACAGCCAAGATGCAACTTGCGACGAGCGAAGCAGAGGCAAGGACAAAGGCCAAAATGGTAAATGTGCGAGGATAGATGTTGTCGAGGATATCATCAATCTGTAGGAAGGCGACCGAAAGCCTGAGCTCCAAAAATGAGTGAAATATTAACTCGATGATTAGCAAGACTCACGTTATGATAAGGCTGGACACCATGATGATTAGCTTCCAGACTCTGGTCATTCTATGGACAGTCTTAGTCCAACACTGACGACGAAAGGTGGTGGCGTTCTCCAAGTCCAAATTTTGCGCATCGAGGTTGAGGCGGTAAACGCTGAACCAAATGCGATGGAGGCTGAGATAGCGCGTCGAATAGTGGAAGACTACCAATGTGTACTTCAAGAAGATCTCGATAGGCGAGGTCGATATTGGTTGAGATGGGGTTCTACGAAAATAAAATCAGCAATATTCCTCATGCTTAGTGAGTGGCGGACGCACACCGAAGACCTCGTAGTGTCGGATCCTGCATTGAAGGAGTGAGCACCGCACCCCATACAAGTTCTGACATGCATGGAACGAGGTGACTGTGGGGTAGCCCAAATTTGAAGGCTAGGACCTGTGTGTACGACAGCTGCGGGGGGGTATTTCATATAGGGCGAAAGATGAGAAAAAAGACATTGCAGGCCTGATTATAAGAGAGTACGGGTGTTGGCAACTGAGGAACGTTATGTAATGCTAAAAATGGAAATTCTACGTCATGCTTTGGCCGTACCGCTGGTTGCTCGCGTCGTTGTTTGCTCGCGCCGTTGTTTGCTCGTGCCGTTGACTCTTGAGTCGCGTCGGTGTTTGTTCATACCGCTGTTGGACGGAAAAAAAAACTGTTGGAATACGTCTTCAATGTGACTTCATTCCCTAAACGCCAGCAACTGTCTCGCTCCAGCAACATGCTATTTCTGATGCTGAAATGGGCAGACTTCCTACTGCGGCAATTGTCAACACCATCCAAGTAGTGACTACTGCGGCAATTAATTATCGACATCATCTAAACTGCTGCGGCAACTATCGACATCATCTAAATACACTCAGTCTCGGCCCTCTTAGCATGATTTTGGGATGTTCCTGGATCGGGAGGATACTTCACTGGTCGAACTTTGGAGAATCACTTGTAGAGGTCAGCGCCATCACATTCAAAAGCGCCGCGAGAAAAACATCCCCAATAGACGCTGAAAGTCGATAGCAATCAAACTGAGCTGATTATCACCTCTTACTTTAGTGTGCGGTAGAGTAGCAAAATATTTTTACCTTCGAATATACCAAGATATGGATGGTTGATCTCCTTACCTCTGGTATGATTTCAGCACCGATGCCCTCACCATCTCACGCCTGTTTAGCACTTGTCTTAAGCAGGTGGCTTGTATCTTATCCACGACCGCCTCGAACTTGAACCACTTTGATGGATCATACATCCAACCACTGTCACTGTGTATACCTCGTTCAACCTTTAACTCCAGATATCGACATTCGCTAACCAGCCTACCTACTTGTGTTTTCGAATGAAGCAAATGCTTGACGATGGTCGCGTATACTATTCTCCAGACTCCAACGCTTGGAGGACGCCAATTGCAGTCTTTTAACGCAGCTTTCTCCGCCATTGGTATTCCTCCAATGTATACATCCTCAGAAGACGCGGCTATGGCCAGGTTCAAGAAGATCGTATTCCACTAGGAATGGGTCATTCTGTGCGGCTGATATATAAAGTTTCTATAGCCTGGTTTGGAGACCTGTTGCATGGCGTTCAAGATGACGAGAGTCTGGCAAATGAGGGGGATGAAGATTTATTTACGTGGTTCAAGACGTTGACTCTGCAGAGAATAGATACTACTTTATGCCCAGCGCTGTGACCAAAAATTTGAGCGCTCGCTTACTTTATGCTCTTTTCCTCTCTTCCTTACAGTTAAGTCCCCATTGGCCTGGTGTGGATCCACTTGCTGTGTATCATTATTACCCCCTTCATCCAGTTGCGGAAATATCCGCCTCACGTAGTACAGAGTCCAAAATCATGTACTGGAATTCTACCTATGTGAGAATACCTGTTATCACATCTACATCTGGTTGCGATCCAATATTTCTATCTCCTTTTCTTTGACCGCATTGAACTCAGCTAAAATTTAAGACACAAGGTGTATATAACAAGCGACGAGCATGAAAAGGGGGGCGAGGCGAGGCGGAATTTAACATAGTACTAGTACTCAGGGCACGAGTCAGATACTGTATGGCTTGGCATTATCATATATGCAAGAAGACATCTAATTGAAAATAAGCGCCCATGCATTCCCACGCTTGCTAACATTATGTGGAGTAGAGGTCTTTGACATCCGCTGTTGTGGTTCGTACAGCTGGTATCTTACCGTATATCACTAAGATCTAAGATCGAGTGACGATGGAAATTTCGAATTGTAGATGAGCTTATTCATACTTTCTTGTGAAGATTATGAGCAGTGGAACGCTGATAACTTGGTTATGAATCTGTCAAGTCGGTAGAACTGAAAAACAAGGCAGATAAAAACTATGGGCGTGAAGATGCTGCTGGCGGCGATATCTTTGACGTGTGTATTTGGGTGTGATGTGCACCTTGTCTGATCCACACCAAAAAGAATAGCGCAATAATGCAAAAGCCGGCGGACCTAAGTTAATCAACGATTTAGTTGCTGATATACGAGGTAGAGAATATAAGAATACACCACGCCAAAGAGGTAAGTGGGAATGCTAGGCATGCCCAGATATCGACAGTACTTGAGTTACAATGTGCCGCTCCCCTTCAAGCTCTAGCTTCTTAAAGGCTCAACATACTTGCTTGATGTTATTTTAATGTTAGTGGGATCATATTCTTGAGAGAGGGATACCTACTTACACTTTACATGTTTGGTATTGCATCGGACAGACGTTATTGCCTGTGCTTGCGCAATAGGGTCGCAGCTAAATATTACAGGAGTTCGAGTTGAATAGTTGATAATCAGTCGCCTTCTAGGAGTTACTCTTCTTAATTTCGTGGTTCAAAATTCAACTTGGGGACATAGAAGTTATACTTTGGCAGCCACTAAACCATTCCACTTGGAGAAATCGTAGAAATTGCATCATTACGGTCAGGCTGTACATTGAAGGCTTGTGAGTGAAAAGAAAAAAAAGAAGGCAAGAAACGTTAAGTTCTTCTCAACAAGTGTATGGTACTGGCGCCCTCTCAGCAGTGTATAGATAAAGAAGAGAAAAAGGCTCGAAGGTGTGCCCGTGGAAATCCGTGGGGATTCACAGGCTCAACTAGAATATCGCAAGGCGGCAATTAGACCGAGCGTCGTATTCCCATCTGTAGAAAGTAACCCGAGACCCAGACGCTGACCTGTGCTTCAGAGCGACGAAGAAGAAATATGTGTAGTGACAGGAAGGATGATGGCCCGTTACATAGCCAGCTGGGCTTGTAGCTCCTTGAGTTGAGCGTCTTCGTCGTCTTCCACTGCTTTCGCTGGTGCCCGTGATGCTGCAGGATCAAAGAATATTTGTTAGTGTCACGGTCATTAAACGCGAATATTTATTCCACTTACATTCCACTCTCGACCCTGGTGGTAGATGTACTGGGGCATGGTCTGCCTCGTTCAGCCTCTCGTTCAGTACATCTTGCTGCATCTCGTCAAGTTCCGCCTTCAGCTCATCCTAGGTTATAGTAACGATGCTCAGTATATAGAAAGCAAGCGACGAGTAACAAGTAACATACCTCGTCCAGATCGATACCCGCATTCAGAGGGTTGGCGAGGACCTCTGCAACCTCGTTCGCGAGCTCCCGCTGCTCGTTCACAGCGGCCATCGTTGCGTCTACTTTGTCGATTGTCCTATGTCAAGAGAGCGCAGTGAGTATGCGGTAAGGAGATCGAAATAGGAAATGCGAGGGTGTGTTCGAACTGCAAACAGAGCCCCAAAACTGCGAAGAGGCCCTTCAAGCGAGGTAGGGCCACTCTGGCCCTACTTCTCTGATGAAACAAACACATTGCGAGGACAGGATGTGGGCGATAACCGAGGGGAATGACGCACATGTTACCATGGATAACCTTGAGCGCATCTGAGGCCTTCTTCATAGCACCCAATGTCTCCGCATTGAGGTTGGCCGACTCGAGGGTTGTTACTTGCATCTCCAGCTGCAGTCGAGTGCCTGATAGCCGGTCAAGCTCCTGTTCAGACATCTTCTTCCTCTTCAGGGCTGCGGTTGCGACTGTGGGTCGACCATGAGACAAGCGAGACGTTGAATGTGTTGATAGCGTCGAGCGTAGATGAAATAATATAGTTGTAGTAGGGTAAAGAAGGAAGAAAATAAGTCGTCAGCGCTAATCCCAATTCACTGTCGAGAATAGTGAACGAGGCCACGTCTACGTACCGGCCTTATTCGACACAGCGTTCGCCCTCGCCTTCTTCTGCTCCTCTTCGATCTTCTTCTCAAGGTACTCCTGTTTCTTCTCAATCATCTGGAGCTGCTGCCGTAGGCCAACGATGGCGTCGCGGGCAGCAGACTTAGGATCCTTCCGCGAACCTCCAAAGTAACTCATGAAGCTGGCCATCATGGGGATTAGGGTGATTAATGAGGTATAAAGATCAGCTGAGAGGGTTGGGGTGATTTATAGGAAGGATAACAGCTGCGGCGTAGTGCACGGAGGTGGGAGAGGACCCTTGGCGGTGACTTCAGTTGCTCACCGATTGACCCCGATAAGGAAAGTCCAACGTGACCTCGAGTCAGCAGCGTTACATGGCCCCCCAGGCACGAAGTCGACAGGGCCTTCAAGGAACAATGAGGACTCCAAAAAAATAGAATAAGGATGTGTTCCGAGTCCTTGAATAATTACTGCTTCTAGATCAATCTCGGGCTACGTATTTGGTCTTAGAGTAGGAGTCTACAATATCTACCACACATTTTATGATGTGGAAAGTCCGTATTTTGGAGAATAATCGCCTGGACTAGTCATCCTTGACAAGGTCCCTAGAATAATCATGTCAGCAAGCTAGCTTAACGTCTGCAGGAGAGCTCTAAAACATACTCAGACTCTACTTCTTCGTCACTACGGTCATCAGAAGCTGGGCTGCCTTTCACCACTCGCCATGCGATACGACAAATCATCCAGAACCATATAACCTGCAATGCCTATAACTGCTGTTAGCCATGTTGCTTTCTCCTACGACGCTAGTCACTTACCTGGAGCAACAACAGCAGACCGCAAAATACGCTGAACGCGTTCCGGGTAACGTAATACCCTCCCTCGTAGTCCCACTTGAACTCGACGTACTGCGGACCTTCGAAAATAGTGGACACAATCACAAACATGAACAGAACATGCCGTGTAATGAGCCAGGAAACCATGAAACATGCGAACGTCAAATCGCAGAGCAGCTGGCTAATATTGAGATACCGGATCATTTTTGCCAACTGTAGTAAAATACAATAAGCTTTTAGACTCTATAGTAGATCAAGGTGGATCTGAGACTCACTGGTAGGAAGATGTCACACCAATCCATGAGAACCATGATGATGCATCCCACACGCGTGAAGTATGTGAAGTAGCTCCCGAGCATGAGGATCACGGTGATAATGTGGTGGGCCATCATTTGTACGTGATCCTTTCGTCTGGCCTCAGCATTGAGAATCAGGATTTGGTGCAGATAGAAAGCAGTTTGAGTGAGATAGTATAGTTTGACGGGAGCAGCGAGGGGTATGTGGGGGTATTCACGCCATAGATCCGTCGGTGCGAGTACCTTAGTAGGCAGGTTAAAGTGGACGTACTGTCAATCGGGTGTCAGCAGTTGCCTAGAGAGGAAATAAATAGAGTACGCACCAGGCCGAATGACAACTGAAGTGGGTAATATACAACTGACCACCCTTGTTCAGCAAACCTCATCACACTCCTATTCAGCTGGCGCAATTCCTTCGTTGTAGGACCAGGCGATGCGGTTCCGTTAGCGTGCCCGTTCTTTTGACCGTTGCCATTCGCCGCCCCTTTCAATTTCCCATCCACAATACTGCTCGCCAGCGCTGCACGTTCCCGTTTTCTTCGGAGGTCACGGTACAGCTTCCACCGCGCTAACGGTTCGAAAAAACCCAGTCGGAGTGCATCGCGAAGGATGGCCATAACGGCTATGGTTGAGATCACGATACATATGTCAAGTCGGCCAACATTGTAGTGTGGCCAGTCGTGAAAGGAGTCTGGATGTGTTGGTGTCGCTACCGGGTATTGGAGCTTGTAAAACGGCTCGAGGTAGGTGGACAGGGTATGATATGCGTCCATTTTGTGTAGGTGGTGAAGGTGCAAATAATGTCGACAATTATCGAACCACGTTGATGAAAAAAACTAAAGCCCGGGGCCTTTGGCGAGTAATTAATCCCCCTGTCGTCTTGGAGAAAGCCAAAGGAAGGTGGAAAAGGTTTGCGAAGGGGGTCGAGGCGACGAGAAGAAAGAAATTGCTCAGAGAAGGAGCAAAAAGGAGGGAGCAGGTTCTTGAGATGCCAGCTGCAACGGTGCCAACCTATAAGAGGCTCAACCGACGCCCCAGAAATTATTTCACTGCTCCCGTGGGAAAATATCCCGACTGGGCCCTGCACAACCTGGGCTCGGCCTCGTTCCAATACAACCATGGCGTCTTCCTCCAATCAGCCCAATACCACCCTCTACCTCAATAATCTCAATGATAAAGTCAATAAAGAAGAGCTCAAAACACAGCTATTTGCCCTCTTCACCACATATGGCAAAATCATCGACATCGTCGCTTCGAAAAGTCAGAAAATGCGTGGACAGGCGTTCCTGGTCTTCACTGACTTGGCAAGCGCGACTTCCGCTATGAGAGCATGCGAGGGCATGATGTTCTATGATAAACCACTCGTAGGTCCTCAGGAATCGCGTTCCTGGCGGTCTTATCGCTCATCTTTCACCAAAAAGCATATCGACTACGCCAAGTCAAAATCATACGCCACACTCAAAAGCGAAGATCCCAACTTCGTGCCCCCAACTGCTGCTAATGCTTCCTCTCTATTAACTCAAAATGGCAAGCGGCCGAGGGACGGTGATGTAGGAGAGGAAAGGCAATCAAAGCGGGAAAAGGCAGATGATTCGGATGAGGAGATGGAAATCGATGATGAAGACGATGCACCCCAGAAGAACGATATCGGTACGTCGTGTTATTCGAGTGCTCTCGCCATACATCTATTTTACGCCTATGACCAGCCCCCTTAACCACTGTG